>Ga0209137_1004685_pt1 | contig 10748 bp, 7 predicted proteins | sample SaaInl5LU_22_DNA_FD_184642 | JGI IMG/M metagenome (GOLD analysis project Ga0209137, IMG submission 184642) | Marine microbial communities from expanding oxygen minimum zones in the Saanich Inlet - ESP_105LU_22_DNA (SPAdes) (version 2) | ecosystem: Environmental > Aquatic > Marine > Intertidal...
GTGTGGAAAAAAGTATGGTAAATTGCTCTTCGCCGTAACCTCACATACACAGCCTGCGCAAATATTAGAACTAGGCACGAATCTAGGCCTTGGCACTGTCATGATGGCAGAAGCAAATAGTAAAGCTAAAATAACTACAGTTGAAGGATGCAAACAAACAGCTGAACAAGCAGAAAAAACATTTACTTTTTTTAAAAAGCAAAACCAAATTAAACTAGTTAATGCACAGTTTTTAGATTTTCTTAAGTCCGACAATACGCTCTATGATTTAATTTTCATAGATGGCGACCACAGGAGCGCTAGTCTTAAAAGTCAATTAAACGAACTTCAAAAAAATATCCATTCAGAAACATTAATCATCTTAGACGATATTAGATGGAACAAAGATATGTTTGATGCTTGGAAACAAATCTATACACAGGAACGTTATCATTTAGCACTTGATTATTTTAGAATGGGAATTATAGCAAAACGCTCACGTCAAGTGAAAGAACATTTTACATTAAGATTTTAATATGAAAGTATATACCAAGAAAGGAGATAAAGGTCAAACTTCACTAATCGGAGGTACGCGCGTACCAAAAAGTTCATTGCGTATAGAATCTTACGGAACAGTGGATGAACTAAACGCTTGGATAGGAATGATCAGAGACCAAGAAATTAGAGAAAGTTACAAGCTTCAATTAAAAGAGATACAAGACAGACTGTTTACGATTGGTTCTAGCTTAGCAAGTGATCCAGAAAAGTCAAGCATGACAATTCCAGACTTGTTAGAAAGTGATGTAACCTATCTCGAAGAATGCATGGATGAAATGGATGAGTCTCTACCTGAAATGAAGTTTTTTGTTCTACCTGGAGGTCACACCACTGTTTCTTACTGCCATGTCGGAAGATGTGTATGTAGAAGAGCAGAACGAATTGTAATTGACCTTGCTCAAAATGATTTTGTAGCAGAATTAGTTCCTGCATACTTGAATCGTTTGAGCGACTACTTATTTGTTTTGGGTAGAAAATTAACCCAAGACTTAAGCGCAGAAGAAATCCCTTGGAAACCACGAATGTAGTCTAGAAATAAAGTTAAAAGGAAAGAAGACTCTCTTAAATTTGGATTTAAAGAAAATAAAATTACTTTTGCCGAAATAATTACGATAATTTTTAAATAATAAGATATGTACTGGACACTAGAATTAGCATCATATTTAGAGGATGCGCCTTGGCCAGCTGCAAAAGATGAGCTGATTGATTTCGCAATCCGTCACGGAGCTCCATTAGAGGTGGTTGAAAACCTTCAAGCAATTGAAGACGAAGGAGAAGTTTATGAAAGCATAGAAGACATTTGGCCGGATTATCCTTCTAAGGAAGATTTTTTCTTCAATGAAGATGAATATTAAAATTAAAAAGCTCTTGATAACCAAGAGCTTTTTTGTGTTACACCCTTTTATAGCTGACAATTCGTCATTTCATTTTTCTTGGAATGATTTATGACTTGCTAAACCAAAATAAATAACTTACTCGGTATTGAAAATAGCTTTGAAACCGCTATTTTTGAAGACGCTGAAAAAAATATCAACATGCTTGGAGGAATATTAAAAAAATTAGTGGGAGATAAAGCGACGAAAGATCGCAAAGAATATCAACCCATAATAGATAAATCAAATCAAATCTTTGCAACACTCAACGACTTATCAGACGATGAATTAAGAGCGAGAACTTTTGCTTTTCAAAACAAAATAAAGACAGCTACTGCTGAGTTAGAAGGGAAAATCAAAGAAAAGGAAGACCAAGCGAATGACCCAGAAACGCCGGTAGATCAAAAAGAAGCAATTTTTGACCAAATTGACAAACTAACACTAGAAGTAGATAAAAAGATAGAAGAAGTTTTAGCAGAAATTACGCCAGACGCCTTTGCAACTGTAAAGGAAACAGCAAGAAGATGGTCTGAAAACAAAAAGCTAACTGTTACTGCTACGGCATTTGATAAAGATTTAGCTACCAAAAAAGACGGGATAGAGATTGCTGGAGACCAAGCCATTTGGTATAATAAATGGACTGCTGCTGGCTCTGAAGTTGAATGGAACATGGTACACTATGATGTTCAATTAATGGGTGGAGGTGTGCTTCACAACGGAAACATAGCTGAGATGCAAACCGGAGAAGGTAAAACACTTGTAGCTACTTTGCCTGTTTACTTAAACGCTTTAGCTGGAAAAGGAGTACACGTTGTTACTGTGAACGATTATCTTGCAAAAAGAGATAGTGAATGGATGGGACCACTTTACCAATTCCACGGATTATCAGTAGAATGTATAGACCGCTATCAACCTAACTCTGAAGCAAGAAGAAACGCGTACAAAGCAGATATTACTTTCGGTACAAATAACGAATTTGGTTTTGATTACCTTAGAGATAACATGGCTTCTGACGTAGAAAGTCTGGTTCAAGGTAAACACCATTACGCCATTATTGATGAGGTGGATTCTGTTTTAATTGACGATGCAAGAACTCCTCTGATTATATCAGGACCAACGCCTAAGGGAGACCAACAAGAATACAACGCACTTAAACCGCTCATAGAAAAAGTGGTAAGCGCACAAAGAACGTTGATTAACAAAGTATTAGTAGATGCTAAGAAAGATTTAACCGTTATTAACGAATTAAGTGGAGATAAAAAGGAGCAAAAGAAACAGCTAGAAGAAGGCGGAATTTCTTTACTCAGAGCCTACAGAGGATTACCCAAAAATAAAGCTTTAATCAAGTTTTTATCTGAACCTGGAATTAAGGCGCATTTACAAAAGACAGAAAACTTTTACATGGCAGAGCAGAACAAGCAAATGCCTGTAATTGACAAGGAACTGTATTTTGTTATAGATGAGAAGAACAACACAATCGAATTAACAGACAAAGGTATTGACTTACTTTCTGGAACCAATGATCCTAATTTTTACATTTTACCAGATATTGGTTTAGAAATTGCCAATTTAGAGAAAGAAAAATTATCTGCAGAAGAATTATCTTCAAAAAAAGATGCTCTAATCAGAGATTATGGTATTAAATCAGAAAGAATTCACAGTATCAATCAACTTTTAAAAGCGTATACACTATTTGAAAAAGAGGTAGAATACGTTATCCAAGAAGGAAAGGTTAAAATTGTAGATGAATCTACCGGACGTATTATGGAAGGTAGAAGATATTCTGATGGACTGCACCAGGCCATAGAAGCCAAAGAAAATGTAAAGGTAGAAGCAGCTACTCAAACGTATGCAACTGTATCTTTACAAAACTACTTCAGAATGTATCATAAACTTTCTGGTATGACAGGTACTGCGGAAACAGAAGCCAAAGAATTCTGGGATATTTACGAATTAGATGTAATCGTAATACCAACCAACAGACCCATTGCTAGAGAAGATAAGAATGATTTAGTTTACAAAACAGCAAGAGAAAAATACAATGCTGTAATCGACGAAGTACAGCGTTTAACTGAACAGAACAGACCCGTTCTTGTTGGAACAACAACTGTTGAAATTTCTGAATTACTGAGTAGAATGCTCCAAATGAAAGGCATTAAACACGAAGTACTAAATGCAAAACATCACCAAAGAGAGTCTGAAATAGTTGCAGATGCCGGACAACCTGGAGCAGTAACTATTGCAACAAACATGGCTGGACGTGGTACAGATATTAAGCTAAAAGCGGGCGTTAAAGAAGCCGGCGGTTTAGCAATTGTGGGTACTGAAAGACACGACTCCAGAAGGGTAGACAGACAGTTACGTGGTAGAGCAGGTAGACAAGGAGATCCAGGAAGCTCTCAATTCTTTGTTTCTTTAGAAGACGACCTCATGCGTAAATTTGGTTCTGAAAGAATTGCTAAACTTATGGATAGAATGGGATTAAAAGAAGGTGAGGTAATTACCCATGGAATGATCTCAAAATCGATAGAAAGAGCGCAGAAAAAGGTAGAAGAAAACAATTTTGGTAACAGAAAGCACTTGTTAGAATATGACGACGTAATGAATGCACAGCGTAAAGCCATTTACAAAAAACGTAGAAACGCTTTATACGGAGACAGATTAGGTCTAGACATCGCCAATATGTTCTATGATGTTGCAGAATCTATTTGTAATCAATACAATACAAGTGATACGTTTGAGGCTTTTGAATTAGACTTAATGAAAACATTAGGTATTGAATCGCCGGTAGCTAAAGAAGATTTTAATAGCAGTAAAAAAGGAGATTTAATTAATACCGTTTATGACGCAGCGTTAAATAAATACGAAGAGAAAAACGAAAAGTTAACGCAAATGCTCAATCCAACAATCGAGCAATTGTACACTGATAGTGCAAACCATGATAGACACATTAAAGTACCTTTTACAGATGGTAGAAAAGGGCTAGAAGTGAGTTCGTCTATTAAAGAAGCCAAAACATCAAACAACCGCTCTTTTATCCAAGCGTATGAAAAAGCAATTGTTTTAGGGCTAATTGACAATGAGTGGAAAGAGCACTTAAGAGAAATGGACGACCTTAAAGTTGGAGTGCGTCAAGCACAATACGAACAAAAAGATCCTTTGGTAATTTACAAAATTGAATCGTTCCAATTGTTTAAAGACATGATGGCACGTTTAAATGAGGAAACAGTAGAATTCCTAGTAAAAGCCGTTATACCAATTCAACAAAACGCTCCGGCTCAGACCACTAATAAAGAAATCAAACAAGAGAACGCTTATGGAAATGCACAAGCTTCTCGTAATCAAAACAATCCGGCTGAACAACAGTTTCAAGGTTCTCAAGGATATGATGAAGCGATGGAAAACTCTAGAAGGCAGAGCGCTCCAAAACCTCAACCCATAACCGTTGAAAAAGAACCGGGAAGAAACGAACCTTGCCCTTGCGGTTCTGGGAAAAAATACAAACAATGTCACGGTAAACATTAACCCAAATTAAACCGATTTTAGATCATATTAAAACACCTGTTAATTGAATTAACAGGTGTTCTTTTGTTTTTTACAATTACAATCAGCTATATCATCCACTGCTTTAAACCGAAGTAAGCGCTTCAATATTTGACAATTAAGATTTCAATAGTCATTTCATTACGTCATCATTTTTCTGTGCAGTGCAGAAGAAATTATCAATTAAATGATTACTTTTCTAAGATAAACTATTATCGCTATGAAAAATTTTATACACTTAAGCTTGTTATGCTTCTCTTTCTTTTCTTTTAGCCAATCAAGTGGTTCAGGAAAATGCTTTTTAATGGATAATGTGGATGATTATTTGACTATTCCAAACGCTCCATCCCTCAATCCGTCTTCTGCTATAACAATTGAAGCTTGGATAAGAGCCGATGCATGGTCACCTAACATTTGGGAAAACGTAATTGTTTCAAAAGATGGCTGGGCTTCTGGAAATCAAGGGTATGCCCTTAGAACAGGAGCAAACGGATCTTTATCTTTTAACTTTAGCTCAGGAGGTACATGGAGAGAAGTAACTGCTGCCAATGTTATGACAACTGGAAAATGGTATCATATTGCGGGAACTTACGACGGATCAAATTCAAAAATTTTTGTTAACGGACAAGAAGTAGGAAACTTAAGTTTTAGTGGAGCAATTAACATGGGAACCTATGATTTAACAATAGGTAGAGCATCTTATTTAGTTGGTGGAACAAGAAATTTCTTAGGAAGAATAGACGAAGTGAAAGTCTGGAATACGGCACTTCCCGTATCATCTTTAAGAGAATATATGTGTAAAAAAACAACCGCAGCTCATCCTCAATACGCATCTCTATCTGGCTATTGGAAGCTAGATAACAGTGGTTCAACAGTTACAGACTCTTCTCCTAATGGAAACAATGGTACTGTTATGAATGCAACACAACCTGCTTCTGGCGCACCAATAGGAGACGAAAGTATTTTCATTTACAACGCTACACCTAATCTTAGTTTAAACTGGACAGGAACAAATCCAGACAGCGTAAATATTACAAGTGCAACTGCTTTAAATTCGGTTCATTTATATAGAATAGATGCTGCACCCGGAAATCTAATCTTCCCCAATATTAGTCCTGTAGAAACAAGTCACCATTATGGTTTTTACACAGATGCTGATGTACCGTTTACTCTAAATGCAACTTACTATTATAACCAAAGTACTCTAGTTACAGGAAACGAAGCCTTTGCAAATATTGCAGGTGCTAATGATGGTACAGGAATTTTTAATGGACAGGGCTGGACAATTAACACAACAGATAACACGTTTACAAGAAATTTCTCTGGAAGAAGCCAGTTTGTACTTGGTATTGTTTGTCCAAACACACTTTTTAATGTTTACAACCAGCAAAATCTCTGTACTGGAGATTCTGTATTATTAGAAAATACGGGAAACAGTTCTAACTTTCAATGGCACAATAGTCAAGGAGCAATCTCAGGAGCTACGAACAATCAATTCTATGCTGCGGTTTCGGATAATTACTATATCGTTGCGAACAGCGGAATTTGTTTAGATACCACAGTAAGTATTCCTGTTGTTGTAAACCAAAATCCGACGGTACAATTTGGTAGTATTGCAACAGAATTTTGTGATAACGAAGCAGACATTGCAGTCCTAAACAGTTCGCCTTTTAACGGAACCTATACTGGTATTGGTATTACTGATTCAATTTTTTCTGCACAAACAGCAGGCGCCGGAACCTATACTTTATATTATAATTATACAGATCCAAATACGGGATGCGCTGGAATAGACAGTACAGAAGTTAATGTATTTGCAGCTCCTATAATTCCGACGGTTACTACCAATGGTTTAGAAATTTGTATTGATTCGCCTGAAACTGGTGTAGACTATCAATGGTACATGGATGGAATTGCAATAGCAGGAGCAACTGCCAACTGTTATACAGCTGATTCAAATGGTATGTACAGCGTCTTAGCCAATAATGGAAACTGTACTATAGAATCTTCCTCTGCAGTAATAGACTTTGTTTCACTGGAAGAGGTTAATAAAATTGAGCTCAGTATTTTTCCAAATCCAACGAATGACTATTTACACATTAAAACCAATGAAAAAATAGAAACTGTGCTTATTTTAAGTGAAACTGGAGCGATTGTTAAAACATTCAAAGGCACTAGTTCAGAAATAGATTTAAATCTAGCAGAATTAAATGCCGGAGCTTATTGGCTGCAAGTTCAAACCGAAAAAGGAACAAAAGTGAAGTCTTTTGTGAAACGATAAAAAATAAGTTATTAGTGAAAAACCAGCTTAAAATTAAGCTGGTTTTTTTTGACCTTTTATTTTTCGCGCTTTAAACCTATTCTCTTTCTCTCTACGTCTAATGTAATAACTGTAACTTTTACGGGTTCGTTTAAAGAAATATAATCTGCTGGATCTTCTACGTAATCGTCAGCAAGTTGAGATTTATGAATTAAACCATTTTCTTTGATTCCAATATTTACAAATGCACCAAAATTAGTTACGTTAGTTACCAATCCATTTACGGTCATTCCAATTTGTAAATCATCAATTGACTTTAAATTTTCGTCAAAAGAAAGTACTTCCACTTTTTCTCTAGGATCACGCGTTGGCTTTTTTAATTCAGCTATTAAATCATTAAATGTAATTGGGTTTAATTCTAAGTCTGATGCTTTTAATTGATCTAACACCTCTTTATTCCCAATTAATTGACTCACAGAAAGTTTATTTCTTTTGGCTATTCCTTTTACCAAATCGTACATTTCTGGATGAATTGTAGTATTATCTAAAACAGTATCACCACCAGTAATTCTTAAGAATCCTGCACACTGTTCAAAAGCTTTATCGCCTAAACGGTTAACTGTTTTTAACTGATTCCTATTTGAAAACCTTCCTAATTCTTGTCTTTTCTCTATAATATTCTCGGCTAAACTCAAACTTAACCCAGATACATGCTGCAAGAGATAAGGTGACGCCGTATTGAGGTCTACCCCTACACTATTTACACATGAAACCACAGTATCTTCTAAAGCATTCTTTAATAAATTTTGATCTACTTCGTGCTGGTATTGCCCTACACCAATTGACTTTGCATCTATTTTAACTAGCTCTGCTAACGGGTCCATTAATCTTCTTCCGATAGAAACAGATCCACGAACTGTAACATCATACGTAGGAAATTCTTTCCTAGCCACAGAACTAGCTGAATAAATAGAAGCTCCATCTTCTCTTACCGAATACACTTCAACATCTTGTTTAAACTTCATGTGCTTAAACAATTGCACGGTTTCTCTGCCAGCCGTTCCATCACCTACGGCTACAGCTTCTATCTTATAAGTTTCTATGAGTTGTGCTAATTTATTCTTCGCTTGTGAGGTTTCTTTCTGAGGCGGATGTGGATAGATTGTTTGATTAAAGAGTAAAACTCCATTCTCGTCCAAGCAAACCACTTTGCAGCCTGTTCTAAAACCTGGGTCTATTGCCAAAATTCGTTTTTCTCCTAATGGCGGAGCCAAAAGCAACTGTTGCAGGTTTTTTGCAAAAACACCGATGGCATCTAAATCAGCTTGCTTTTTCTTTTCATTGAATGCTTCCGTCTCTAAACTAGGTAATAGAAGTCGTTTATAAGCATCTAAGCAAGCTTCTTCAACATAATTTGCGCTCTCATTGTTGTTTTTTACAAAAACACGCGTAATAAGTTGCATGCATTTTTCTTTTTCTGGAGCAGCCTTTATGCGCAAAAACCCTTCTTTACTAGCTCTGTAGATAGCTAAAAAACGGTGAGATGCACTTCTTGATAACTTTTCAGAATAGTCAAAATAATCTTTGTATTTATACGCTTCTTGCTCCTTACCTTTCACAAGTTTAGCAGAAAGAAGAGCAGAACTCTGGAATAATTTTCTAAGACGTTGCCTAAGTAAAACATTCTCATTAATCCACTCTGCAATAATGTCTTTAGCACCTTCTATAGCCGTTTCTACCGTCAATACTTCTCCCTTTACAAAACGTTGAGCTGCACTATAAACATCTCCCGCATTTTGAGCCATAATTATTTTAGCCAACCCTTCTAGTCCTAATTTCCTTGCTTTTTCACCGCGCGTAATGCGTTTCTGTTTAAAAGGCAGGTATAAATCTTCTAGTGTTGTTAAATCAAAGGTGTTTTCTATTTCACTTTTTAATGTATCTGTGAGTTTATTTTGCTCAGTAATTGTTTTCAGAATTGACTCTTTCCTTTTCTCAACTACATCAAATGCTAGGCATAAGTCTCTAATTTGTGCAATTTGAAGCTCGTCTAGACCTTGAGTAACCTCTTTTCTATAGCGTGCAATAAAAGGAATCGTTGCTCCATTCTCTAATAATTCTAGGGTTTTTTCTATGGAACTATTGGAAAATTGAGTATTCTTATGGACGAATTTACTTTTATTCATGCTTTGGATATTTTAAAATTCAAAAATAAGAGAAGTTAAGAATTGTTGACGCTATTAACCAGAATTGTTGACCTGTTGTTATGACTACACTACTAAAAAACATTTTAAAAGATTCTGTTGGAAGAATTTTTGCCCTAATTTTCTTAGGTCTATTGCTTTTTGCGCTTCTTCTTGTTTTATTCGGGTACAGATATACCAATACTCTACAACAGTCGAATGAGCTTGAAAAGTTACAAATGATTGCATTAACCGCGCAAATTAATTTAAACGGAGATGAGATTGATTATTTATTAAAACAATATCCAAAAAAAGATGAAATTCAAATTAACCAACAAGATGCTATTTATAAGAAAATCTCAAATTATCTCCTAGATGTAAAAATGGCCAATGACCTAAGCTCAGATATTTCAATTCTGACATAAAAAAAGGAGATAGTTTATACTATGTGGTAAGTAGCGCTAGATCTCCATCCTACTTGCACAATTACCAACAGGCACCCAAAGAAATTTTCCGAAATTGGTCTATCGGTGGAAACTGTCCTAAATACAAAGACGAAAAAGGAATTTGGCTAAATGCTTTTGCTCCTATTAGAAATGCTAGAGGTTTAGTAACAAGCATTATTCTAGTAGATTTAAATTTTGATGTTTTTATGCAACGTTCTAAACAACGTTTATATCTCTTTCTAGCTGCAAGTCTTGCACTACTTACCCTAATTGGATTTATATTACTTGTTCAAATAAAAAAAATACTAGACAGAGAAAGTACACTTAAAAATGAGTTATTACGAAATAAAAATCTTCTAGAAACTAGAAATAAAGAAACCGTTTCAAGTATATACTATGCTAAGCAAATTCAAAACTCTGTATTGCCAAAACCAAAAAGACTAAAACTTTGTTTTGACCAATCTTTTGTAATTAATAAACCACTGAATATAGTAGGTGGAGATTTCTGGTTTTATGAACGAATCAATAATAAAACAATCGTTATTATGGCAGATTGCACCGGACACGGAGTACCGGGTGCTTTTATGAGCTTAATAGGTTATAATATTATTTATGATATCGTAAAGAATAAAAAAGTAATAGATGCAAGTGAGATTCTAAAACAACTCGACCAAGGAATTACAGCTGTTTTATCAGAAGAAGATGAGCTTTCCAAGTTAAGAGATGGAATGAATGTTTCTTGCGTAGTAATTGATAAAAAAAACAAAAACTAAGCTATTCGGGCGCTTATCGACCACTTATATTTCTTGAATCCAAAACCAATAAAATTACAGAAATTAAAGGTCAACGTTTTTCTTTAGGTTATACCTACGCTGGAGTATCGAAAGAGTATAAAACGCATTACTTA
>Ga0209137_1004686_pt1 | contig 10745 bp, 6 predicted proteins | sample SaaInl5LU_22_DNA_FD_184642 | JGI IMG/M metagenome (GOLD analysis project Ga0209137, IMG submission 184642) | Marine microbial communities from expanding oxygen minimum zones in the Saanich Inlet - ESP_105LU_22_DNA (SPAdes) (version 2) | ecosystem: Environmental > Aquatic > Marine > Intertidal...
TATACAACATTGCACTTGATCCGGGCGAGACCAAAGATCTGGCCTCGGATATGCCGGATTTGGTTGTCGAGTTGGATCAAAAACTTGTCGCTTACCTTGAAGAGATTGATGCGCAAATGCCGCGACCAAATCCTGATTATTACTAGTCAGCCGGATAAATAACAGAAGGTTAGAGTTATGAAATTATTGAAAATAGCAGTCTTGATCTGGGGCTTTCAAATAAATCTGGCAAGCGCACAGACCATGCCGGCGGCTCCAAGCTTCCTTTTTATCTTTGTTGACGACCAAGCTTGGGATGCCACCTCTGTGCAAATGCTCCCCGGGGAGAACTTAAGCCATACGCCTAGCTTTAATATGCCGAATCTGGATCAGCTTGCATTGCAGGGTATGAGCTTCTCGCAAGCCTATTCCACGCATCCCAAATGCGAAGGCTCACGATCTGCATTACAGATGGGTCGCACTTCGACTACCCTTAATGCCGTCGATAAAGACTCTCACGATTGGAGCGCTCCTCCTGGTGATGCTTTGGCTAACGTGCTGAAGGACGCGAACCCTTCCTATCGTGCGGCACACTACGGCAAATGGCAATGGCCAGCGCCGCATGATCCGGTCAGCCTAGGCTACGATGACAGCGATGGTGTTACGTTGAACGAGGTCGGCACTTCAGAAGATCCCGATGATCCGAAACTAACCTTTAGTATCACCCGTCGCGCTGAAGATTTTATGGAAGAGCAAGTAAGGGAAGGACACCCCTTCTACCTACAGCTTTCTTACTATGCAACCCATAGCCCGCAACAAGCCCTTGCATCAACTTTGGCTAGGTATAGTGGTGATAGAGCTCTAGAAGCTGCGATGACTGAAGATCTTGATACCAACATAGGCTACTTGCTTGAAAAGCTAGATGAATTAGGTATTGCAGAAGAAACCTATGTGATCTACATGTCAGACAATGGCATGACGTCGGGAGTATTAAAAGGTGGCAAAGCCTTGTTGGACGAAGGGGGCATAAGAGTACCCTTAGTGATCAGAGGTCCCGGGATAGAGGCCGGTGTATACAGTGACGTACCTGTAGTCGGCTATGATATTTATCCGACCGTTGTCGACTTTGCTGCCCCCGGATTTTCTGTGCCCGAAGGTGTTGAAGGCGGTAGCTGGAAGTCGGTACTGCTTAACGGTGGTTCAGGCGAAGTAGAGCGGCCCATTGATCGTATGGTTTGGCATCATGATGTCGAGATTCCTTATCCGCAGACCGCTATGCGTAAAGGAGATTACAAGCTTATCTATCGGTGGAATACAAAAGAAACTTACCTGTACAACGTATCGACTGATATTACTGAGAGCAATAATCTTGTCGATGAGCACCCACAAATGGCGCAAGAAATGCTTGTAGAGCTAAAAGCTCACGTAAAAGCTGGCATCGATCCTGCCCGGTATGCTAGGTTGGAAAGTGGACTTCCCGGTGCGGAAGATACTCGCCCCAATCGCCCACGCACCGCGGGTGGCACGGGCAGTGGGTAGGTAGATCACCCCTATCCACAAACGAGCGCGGAGGAGAAGCAGCCATCGGATTAGCTTTCCCGCCCGCTAAGACTTTTATAGGAAGAGGCTATGAAAATATTCAACTTTAGTATTCGAGAGAACAAAGCCGCACGAGCAAATTTTCGTGCTATGCAGTTAAGCAAACTAAAAGCACCAATGATCGCACTAATTTTGCTCTCTGGTTGTGGTGGCTCAGACGGTGTGACCTCGCAAAATACCAACCCGTCGCAAACAGCGACAGCCCCCGCGTTGGTTCAAGCTGCTCCCCTAATCGATCCACTTATGAACCCCGCGACCCACAACATTGTATTGGGTCGCCCAACGGATACCTCTATCGGTATTAGTATTCTTTCTGAAGACGGCGATCAGGCGCGCATAGCCTATAGCCGTACAATCGCTGATGTCAGCGGACAAACGGGTGGCACTTTGATCGACGAACTGCGTAGTGAAATAGTAACCGGATTTGATAATTACCCTATTGTGGTTGACCTTCACAATTTGGTAGCCAATACCCAATATTTTTATCGAGTTGACTATAAAGCTGCTAGCGCCACTGATTTCACTGCCGGTAGTTTACACAGCTTCCGTACCGCGCGAGCGAAAGGCGATACTTATAGTTTTGGTGTGCAGGGTGATACTCATCCGGAGCGCAACAATAATCAGATGTTTAATCCCGATTTGTACAGGCTGACCATGGAGCAAGTTAGAACCGTTCAGCCGGATCTCTATTTTATGTTGGGGGATGATTTCAGCACAGAAGCATACATCGAGCAATTTAAAGAAGATTATGTTCGTACAATTGGAAGCGACCTCGGTTCCCGCTGCCGGCCCGCCAATGATCCTGCTTGCTACCCGTTTAAACAGTCCGTCGAGGGGTTTTTGTCGGATACTGCTCATGAGCGTTATGAAAGCCTGCCTGAGGATGTGAAGCACAATCCGGATGATTTTATTGACAATGCTAGCCAACGGTCCGGCGTTAGCGCATATCGAGAACAGCGCGAAGAATATTTAGGCTTGATGACGCATTCTACTGCGCTGTTCCCAGTTAACGGAAACCACGAGCAAGCCTCTAAAGCGAATCTTGGAGGTATATTTCACGTCGCCGCGGTATCCAGTGCAGAAGGTCGCTTAAAGTATTATCCTCTGCCAAAGCCGACCAGTGCCGAAGAGCCGACGGAAGTGGACTTTTATACCGGCGATATCCAGCCTCTGATAGACGGTGATTACTTTGATTTTAATGGGTTTGACGAAACGGTTAGCCCTGAAGACAAATTGCTACGTGACTACTACGCCTTCGAGTGGGGTGATGCGCTCTACGTAACTATAGATCCCTACTGGCACTCAGATTGGGCGCCGGATACCGGCCACTTTAACGGTGATACGGAGGGGGGTTGGGAGACCAGCATGGGTGATGAGCAATACCAGTGGCTGACATCCACTTTGGAGAATAGCTCCGCCAAATGGAAATTCATCTTCGCTCATCATATTAATGGTACCGGACGAGGTGCGGCTAACGTAGTTGGTATAGAAGAGTGGGGTGGCGGCAATGGTGAAGAGTTCGCTACGTATCGCCCAACCTGGGAAAAACCTATACACCAGCTTCTCGTGGATACTGGAGTGACAATTTTCTTTCAAGCGCACGATCACATTTATTCTCGTGAAATCGTTGATGGTATTGTCTATCAGGAAGTTCCCAATCCGGCAGACAATAGCTATTACGCATATAACTGTGAAGCCTACGCACCGGATTCGATTAGGCTATTGCCGCGCGCGGGTGGTGATAAGGACGTCTATGGAATCTACGATCCAGCTACCGCTGTGGTATTACCAAATACGGGATTCCTTAATGTAACCGTAGCTGGTGATGAATCGGTGACAGTGGATTATCTTCGTAGCTATCGCGACGAAGATCTTCAGGGTCTTGTCGGAGAGCACGCCAACGAAGGCCAATTTTTGGGTTATGAAAAAAATGGTGAGATTGCATTCTCTTATTCCGTGCATGCAGATGGCAGTATCGCCGATGGTGAAGTTCTTGGTAGCCGAAACCTGGGGGACCAAAAAGGCACTAGCATCTGTGGTAAATCGCCCAGCAATGAATGGTGGTATTTCAATAACGGATTTTCTCAATAGAAAACGGCGGTAGGTCATCCGCCGGATCAATATAAAAAAGCATGAAATTTGGGTGTTTAAAAGAGTTCTGTGATGGAGTTTTGGGGTGGCAAATCTGTCGACTATTGCAGTCTGAATCTCACAACAAAGTTGGTAGGTAAAAAGGCTGCAGTTTTAAATGGCAGCTCTATATAAATAATTCTGGAAAATAAAATATGATTAAAAATAATTGGATTCTTATTCCAATTTTGACATCGCTGACTTTTTTGGCGGTTTATCAAAGCGTGGATAGCCAAATGTGGAATACTTTGGAAGTATTTAGCCATGCTTTAGGGGCCTCTGCTTTAGTGCTGATGGCTACGAGCTGCATTCTCGCTGCGCGCCTGCCGGGACTTGAAAAACTTTTGGGGGGAATGGATCGGGTTTATAAACAACACAAATGGTTGGGTATAACCGCCCTGCTATATGTGGCGTTTCACCAGCACGCTACAGCCAAGTTCGATAGAGTTAGTCCCTGGGTAAACGCGCCTACGTATCGCACTTGGCACCTACCGGGCGGTAATTTTTGGCCGGAGAATTTTGAATCTTTGGCTGTGGTTGGTCTGGTGCTGATAATCGTGACTGCATTGAACCGGAATATCCGCTATAGCCTGTGGCGCTGGATACACAAGTTTTCAGGTTTGATCATGCTGTTTGCGGCAGGCCATGTGCTTACCACTACCAGCCTGTTTCCTTATAAAAGTCCAGCGGCCACGCTGCTTACGGTTTTTGTCGGCTTGGGTAGCGTTGCTTTTATATACCGGCTGTTCTTTTACAACTGGGTAAACCGTGGTCGGCTATATCAGGTTAGCTCGGTAGAACGTTTTCCAAGAGGTATTGCGCTTGAGATGAAACCCACCCGCAAAGCCATATCATACGAACCCGGCAGCTTTGTATTTTTGTCTTTTGAGAAAAAGGGTATGAAGGACCCCCACCCCTTTTCGATAGCTACCGCTCCTCAGGAAGACGGTACTCTGTCGTTTATTATCCGCAGTGAAGGTAACTTCACCAGAAAATTGCGAAAGCAAATTGAGGTGGGCGACTCGCTTAGGGTGAGAGGGCCCTATGGAAAATTTCATAGGAGTGATAAGGGTGCATCTGAATTATGGGTAGCCGGCGGAGTTGGCATCGCACCCTTTATTTCCTGGCTGGAAAACATGAAAGCGCCACCCTCTGCACCGGTGCACCTTTACTACAGCTACCGGGACGGCGATTCGATAATCAATTGCGAAAAGTTAAAGTCGCTTGCAGAGGCAAAGGGGGTGAGATTTACCGCGCTTTGCTCAAGTCGCGGAGAAACTCTCAACGCCGAACACATTAATGCCAATGCCGCTGCATCCGGTGCCAAGAATCTGCAAGCCTACTATTGTGGCCCAGAAGGGTTGTATCACTCGCTGCGGAGTTTATTGCGAAAGGCGGGAATTCCCTTAAGCAGCCTGAAAACCGAACTGTTTAACTTTCGCTAGTGACCAATTTAATTAATATTTAAAGAGAAAAAAGATGAAAATGCGCAATATATCGACGTCGTTAATTTGCCTTCTATTAAGCCTTTTAGGGGCATCAATGCCTGCCCAAAGCCAATCGAGAGTAGGTCAGCCGAACTTTTTGGTGGTTTATGGGGAGGGCTCTGGATGGGTAAGCACTTCGGTTCAAATGGAAGAAGGTAATCCCCAATCAAAAAGCGACTTCATCGAGACACCTAACCTCGAGAGGTTAGCTGCAAACGGTGTTACCTTTAGCCGCGGCTACGCACCCTCGCCGCGATGTACACCTTCGCGCGCGGGTTTGTATACGGGTAAGAGTCCCGGTCTGCTGCACATGACATACGTTAGTGCGAGTGGTGCCGAAGGTCGTAATCCGGGTGAAAATTTAAAGCTAATCCCGCCAGCGCCAGTCATAGAATTGCCGGCAGGAGAGGTCACCTACGCTGAGCTCCTAAAACAGGCTGGTTACGCCACGGCCCATTTTGGTAAATGGCACCTTGGTAGAGTTGACCCGAAGGAACACGGTTTTGACGAAAGCGACGGCCCGAATGCCAATGATTCACCTTCTGGTCGTGATTTTAATCAGGAGGAGTATGCCATCACGGCGGCAAAAGGCATCGACTTCATGAAACGGCAGGTCGCAGCCGGACGTCCCTTCCTTCTGGAGGTGGATCACTATCCGATTATGAACAATCGCAATGTGCGCGAGGAAATGATTGCCGAGCGCAGAGATATGGATGCCTCTTTTGGCCTGATGTATGACGCCTTGGAAGAGCTGGGTGTCGCTGACAACACCTATGTCATCTTTACCACCGATCATGGCACCCAGGGTCGATTGAATGCTCCACTCAACAATGGCAAAGGCTCGTTGCTTGAAGGCGGGATACGTGTTCCCTTTATCATCGGTGGCCCTAGCGTTCGGGCCGGAGAGTGGTCGGGAGAGCCTGTGACTGCTCTGGATATCCTTCCAACTATTGCTGATCTCAGTGGCAATGCCAGCATAGTCAAAGAGGACGTTGAAGGCGGCAGCTTGGTTTCGATTTTGCGAGACAAAGAGGGCGAAGTCGAGCGATCGCGTGAGGAAATCGTATTTCACTTCCCTCATTACGATCTAAGTAATGCAGGGCCTGCGACCGCATTGATGCTCGGTGACTATAAGCTGGTCAAGAATTATGAAGAAGATCAGCCCCAGCTATACAACATTGCACTTGATCCGGGCGAGACCAAAGATCTGGCCTCGGATATGCCGGATTTGGTTGTCGAGTTGGATCAAAAACTTGTCGCTTACCTTGAAGAGATTGATGCGCAAATGCCGCGACCCAATCCCGACTATCACTGACCGGAAGTGTCATTGCATTGATCCCGTAAGGGTCAGAATTTGTGCAGACTGGTTTGTCTGACGAAGGGGACGCTAGGCACCGAGACGGCAAGATTGCTCTAAGCTGAGCTATCGAAGCAGACGGTTTATGTTTGCATGGACAAACTGCCGACTCACCCGTAGAAAAGGTATTGCCATGCCTATAGGTGTCGACTTGCGGTTAGAATAATCTGAATATTCAAAGAGCTTGACCAAAAACTCCCTATGAACCAACGCCGGCAGTCTCTGAATCTAATCCTTGTTGGTGTCGTTGCCTGCTTTGTATTGTCGGGCTTTGCAGCGCTGTTGTATCAAACCGCGTGGATGCGACAATTTTCGCTGGTATTTGGCACGTCTGAGCTAGCCGTTGCTGCAGTGCTTGCCGCCTATATGGGCGGGCTGTCTTTGGGTGCGAGTCTGGCTGCCCGCTTTGTGCATCGCATCTCACGCCCGGTTCTGTTCTACGGTCTGTTGGAAGCCGGCATTGCTGTGTCGGCTTTGGCCGTGCCACTGCTGCTGCAAACAGCCAGTTTCCTCTACATTAGTATTTTTGGTGGCCAGCCTGAACCGGTTGATGCCAGCGGCCTAGGGCAGTCTTTTTTCTACTTAGTCATTGCCTTTGTTGTGCTGGCCCTGCCCACTTCATTCATGGGTGCCACGCTTCCACTGCTAACGAAATACGTGGTGCGATCCAAAGACCAGATTGGTTCCCGAGTCGGTCTTTTATATGCTTCAAATACCTTGGGCGCCATCGGGGGTACTGTGGTTGCCGGCTTTGTTTTATTGCCGACCTTAGGTCTTCGGGGAACCGTCTGGGTTGGTGTCGCTATAAATCTTTTGGTGTTTGTGCTCGCCGCTCTGATCGCTCGCCAAATCGGCAATCGGGAGCAGCTCAACCAAGAAAATCCAATGGCGGAGCAAACTCAAACCGAAGACTCAATGGCTGAATCTCCAGCTCCTAAATTCAGGTTGTGGATTCTGCCTCTGATGCTAATTTCCGGAGCCAACTCCTTTGTGTATGAGGTGCTGTGGACGCGGTTGCTGGGTCATATTCTGGGCGGCAGTATTACGGCGTTTGCGACGATGCTGGCGGGGTTTTTGAGCGGTATTGCGATTGGCAGTGCGATTGCGTCGCGGTTTGCCAGGACACGAGCGCAGGCGACGCACGGGTTTATTGGGGTGCAGTGCGGTATTGCGGTGGCGTCGATGCTGATCTATCAACTGTTGCCTTTGGCGATTCCGGAGACGGCGGGATTGAAGGGCAATGTGTGGCTGGCGTTTATGGTGTTGTTGCCGGCGACGATATTTATCGGGGCGACCTTTCCGTTGGCGGTGCGCATACTTGCCTCAAGCAAAATAGACGCCGCTCCAGCGGCTGCAAAGATCTATTCCTGGAACACTGTTGGCGCCATTGTCGGTGCAACCCTCGCCGCATTTTTTCTTATACCTCTGTTGAAATACGAAGGCGCAATAAAAGTTGCTGTCGCTCTGAATGCCTGCCTAGCCCTCGCCGTCGCAACTTTATTCGGTAATCGCAATAAAGGCGTGATTGCGGGCACTTTGGTGTTTGTGGTTGGTATCTTGGTTTTGTACCAACCCAAAATGCCGGAAGCTATCCTGAGAGCAAGCCCGGTATATGCCCAGTCTGGAGGCGAAATCATATTTTATGAGGTCGGTCGTTCGGCAACCGTTGTGGTCATCGAAGAGAACGGCATGTTCTATCTGCGGACAAACGGATTACCGGAAGCCGCGGCGACGGTTCTGGGTTCGCCGCCCGGGAGGAGCAGTCAGCAATTACTGTCTGTATTGCCGGTTCTCGCTCGACCCAATATTGAATCGACCTTAATTATTGGGCTGGGAGGTGGTATCGCGCTGGAGGGAGTGCCAGCCTCCGTCAAAGAGGTGGATGTAATAGAGCTTGAACCCGAGGTTGTTAAAGCTAATGAGTTTTATGGTGACGGGCGAGAAATCAATCCACTGAAAGATCCTCGCGTCAATATCACCATCAACGATGCCCGAAGTGCTTTGACGCTGACGCAGAAAAAATATGGCGCTATCGTGTCTCAGCCGTCCCATCCTTGGACAGCGGGTGCATCTCATCTTTATACCCGAGAGTTTATGGCTCTGGCGAAAAGTCACTTAACCGGGGAAGGTGTTTATCTGCAGTGGATGAACTCGGGATTTGTCGATGAAGCGTTGCTGAAAAGTCTTTGCGCAACCATGTTGGATGTTTATGCCTATGTACGAATGTACCAATTTGATCCGGGTGTGATTCTTCTAATTGGCTCTGAACAACCATTGAACGTGGAAGAAAACATGGCCCGCACCGGGCGACCTCTTAACGATGATGTTCTTGGTTATTTGGAAAAAGGCATCGGTTCCACCGAAGATCTTTTTGTGGCATTGACGATGGATCAGGCCAATATCAAGAAATTCTCAGCCGGTGCTCCGCTAATCACTGATAATCAAAATTACATGGCGACTCGATCGTCCCGCGTTAGCGACGCCAAAACCGCGTTGACTCCGGCAAAGCTGTACGAACTTGTCAAACCCTATGATCCGCTTCTACAAATTGGAACTTGGATAGGAGATGATTTTGTATCGCCAATCAACTTCTCCTACGTGTCTAGACGTTTAAGCGCAATGGGACTGCATCAGCGTGCATTAGACCTAACCGAGCGTTTATTTAAAGAGAAAAACCCGCAGGCTTTTGTTGCGGTCGGGCTGGGGTTGCAAGCCCAGGGCAATAAAGAGGAATCTCAAGGATATCTGCGTCAGGCGCTAGCTGTCACACCGGAAGATCAGCAAGCCAGATACGCGTTGTTACAGCCCTGGTTTGAGGACATGTTTGCGGGTGTTAGCGTGCCCGACTATGTATTAGAAGAGCGCGCCAAACTTAGTGGGAGTGCAGCGGATGTGATTCGCGGTCTAATAGCGCTAGAAAACAACAATATGCCAAGACTGCTTGATTTGGACGCTGAACTTGCGGCCGTCTTACCAACTGATCTTTGGTATAGCACGAGCGTTAAGTTGCGAGCCGAATGGCGCTTGCAGCTAACGAGTCCTGAATATCAACCGAGAATGTACATCGAGGCAACGGCACTGATCGACAGTGCCATTGCTCTATTTCTGGATGTTCAGCAGTACATGATGCGTATCAGATCGACCTTTCTCGCTGAGGATTATGGGAGTTCATTAGCAACCGCACAAAGTGCGATCCGCTTACTTAGCGATCAGATTAAAGCCATGGAGGACGGGCTTCAGGCTGCCAGCCCGCAAACGATCCTTGTCAGAACTGCGCAATTGGACGAGCTAACCATGGTATTGCAGGATATTGCGGAAGATGGTGATCTCACTGAAGTTGAATTGCAGTCGGCTCAAGAATCCATTGACGAACTTAAGCAACGACTTCTCAGGCTGTAATAAATTTCCTATTACCCCTTTTGCCAAGTAACTCAGCTACAAAAAAGCCGAGGCAATACCGGATGACTAAGCGCGACCCATGTCGAGGAGTTCCGAAGTATTAGCTGGCGTCTGCCTTCAATCGCAAGATAGAAGCATTTTTCTTAAATCGATTCGCATTGCAAAACAAAATTGATTGCCTATAGTATGGCCAAAATAAGTCCAAAAAAATGGCCGTTAACCTAATGGTCAGGGGGAGTCCAGTGAGAATTTCTTTTTTTAGTGGTGGTTGTGTACATCCTCACGGAGTCTGTTGGTTTATGAATCGCGTATCGGCGCTATTGGCGACTGCGCTTTTTGCTTGGGCGCCTGTAAGTGTTTTGGCAGCGGAATTTGATGGCAATATTGTTTTGGGTGCTCCGATTGAAAATTCGATTACAGCAAACGTATGGACGGCGACTGCGCAAGATGTCTATATCGCCTACGGTCCCCGATCGGGAGCTCCCTCAAGTAAAACTACAATCGAGCGTTTGTCGGCCGACCAGCCGGTGGAATTTCATCTCACCGGTCTGCAAGCGGATACTGGCTATTACTACCGGCTCGGGTATAACGACGGCGGCAATACCTTTTTGACCACCGAAGAATTCAGTTTCCATACTCCCCGCAGACCGGGTAGCTCTTTTGTTTTTGGAGTGCAGGGTGACTCTCATCCCGAACGGGCGCCTCGAGATTTTATTCCCGAGCTCTACACCCGAACGCTCGCACAGGCCAATAGAGATGGCGTGGATTTTTACTTCACGATAGGCGACGACTTT
>Ga0209137_1004687_pt1 | contig 10738 bp, 9 predicted proteins | sample SaaInl5LU_22_DNA_FD_184642 | JGI IMG/M metagenome (GOLD analysis project Ga0209137, IMG submission 184642) | Marine microbial communities from expanding oxygen minimum zones in the Saanich Inlet - ESP_105LU_22_DNA (SPAdes) (version 2) | ecosystem: Environmental > Aquatic > Marine > Intertidal...
CACCGAACGCAGGGCGCTAATACTACCTAGCCGTGGTGGCTAGCCTCACAATCCAAATTAAACTGGCTTAACTTCCCAACCAGACTCGCCTTTGACGATTACGCGGTCGCAGTTCTGTTCATTAAGCTGCTCTGCGCTGGCAGGCACTTCGCTCAAGCTCGACACGACCTGTTCGCCCGACGCACGCAAGGATGCGATCAGCGCGAGTAGCTCAGCATCGGTTGAGAGTGGCGCCGCAATACTCGGTGCCTTGGGGACGTCGCTTAACGAGAGTCTGACGAGCGTTTTGAGATCGCTGTCAAAACCCGAAGCCGGACGCGCGCGCCCAAACACTTCGCCGATATCGTCGTAGCGGCCACCCTTCGCAACTGCTCGCCCGTGGATCGGCGTGTACGCGGCGAAAACAACGCCGGTATGATACTGGTAGCCTCGTAATTCGCAGAGATCGAAACAGAGTCGGACGCCAGGCACGCGCGCCTGCACACCCGCCGCGATGGCCGCTAATTCAGCGAGTGGCGCACGCACCGACTCAGGGGCAGAGGCAAAAGCGGCCAGCGCCTCGTCGAGCACATTTTCGTCGCCGCTCAATTGGGTAAGTTTCGTGAGTAGGTCCCGAAGCGAATCGCTCGCTACTGACGCATTGAGCACCTCCGAAATCTCGTCGTAAGCCTTACGCTGCACCGCGTCGAACAGCCTCGCCTCGGTTTCCGAATCGATTTGCGCGGCATCAACGAGCGCGCGGAAAATGCCGACATGCCCGAGCACGTGATGGATATCAGGCACCGAAGCCGCCTCGAGCGTCGCATGCATCAAGCAAATCAATTCGATATCGCACGCAACGCCCGCATGCCCATAGAGCTCGGCGCCGACGCGAATAGGAACCCGCGAGGTCAGCAGGCCGCGCGGCTTGGTATGCAAAACACTGTCGGCGTAGCAGAGCCGCACGGGGCCCTCGCGATTGAGACAATGCGCATCGATACGCGCAGCCTGCGGGGTAATATCCGCGCGGATACCCATCATGCGGCCACTTAGCTGATCGGTAATTTTAAATGTATGCAGGTCGAGGTCATGCGACGAGCCCACCAGCAACGAATCGAGAAATTCGATCAGTGGCGTAATCACCAGCTCATACCCCCAAGATCCGTAGAGGTCGAGCAGCTTTCGTCTTAGCGATTCGAGCTTGTGAGCTTCGCGCGGAAGGATTTCCTCCACGCCGTCGGGTAGAAGCCAGCGCTTGGCGTTGGTCATATTGTATTCATTCCTTACCTTAGAGAGCGCCGCCGTGCCTTGGGTATTGAAGAGCCCGGCTATCGAGCAGGTGAGTTTGCGTAAATCGGCATTTTACGCCAGCCGCGCCCATCAATAAACGGAAGAATCACTGAATCTCCTTTTAGCTCGGGAGGGCAAGGCGCCGGAAACCAAAAAGGCCCAGAAACTCTTCAGCTTCTGGGCCTTATCTCTCTGAACTGCAAATGGGCAGAGAGGGACGTTAGTTAGCTATTTCGCCGTCTTTTAGGTATTTGAAATAGTCACTGTCCGGATCGAGGAGCATGACATCTCCTTTGTTGTTAAAGGTCTGCCGGTACGAATTAATGCTGCGAGTAAAGGCAAACCACTCTGGGTCTTTCTGGTAAGCCTCAGCGTAAATGCTTGCAGCCATCGCGTCTCCTTCACCGCGGATTTCCTCGGCGTCTCTGTAGGCCTCTGCGCGGAAAATCGTTGCCTGTCTATCGGCGTCGGCGCGAATACCTATCGCGAGCTCCTCACCGCGTGACCTCAGCTCTTGGGCTTCACGATTTCGCTCGGTAATCATTCGATCGTAAACCGATGAACGCACGTCGTCGGGGAGATCGATTCGCTTAACCCGCACATCGATGACTTCGATGCCAATATCGGCAGCGGTGTTCTCGTTGAGATCGGCCGTCAGATCGAGCATCAGCTGATCGCGCTCGCCCGCCACAACCTCTTGCAGACTGCGGGCACCGATCTGGTCGCGTAAGCCGTCATTGATTCGCTGCGCAAGCAACCTACCAGCCGTCGCTATATCACCGCGCGTCGACACGTAGAACTGCCCCACATCGACGATCCGCCATTTCGCATACGAATCGACTTCGAGCGCTTTCTGCTCGAGCGTCAGATAACGCTGGCGCGGCGAGTCCTCTGTGAGGATTCGCGCATCAAATTTACGCACAGTGTTTACCACAGGCATTTTAAAGTGCAGACCCGGCTCGATATCGGGATTAACGATTTCACCGAACTGCAGCATTACCGCCCGCTCAGTCTGTTTGACGACGAACAGCGAGTTAGAGGCAACAGCCACTGCCACCGCTACGATTGCTAACAGGAGAAAATTTTTCATTTAGCGTACTCCTCGCGTATTCGTTGGCACGCGGCTGCGATCGATAGAGTTGCTGTTGTTATTCGCCGAAGGCATATACGGCGATAACTGCTCGGCTAAGGCTCTAAGGTCCTGCGTGCTAGACGCGGCACCTAGGCCGCGGCCGCTCTGCTCCATAATTTTGTCGAGTGGCAGATAGAGCATGTTGTTGCCGCCCTCTACGTCGATCATGATTTTAGTGCTCGCGGTCATGACGTCCTCAACTGCCTCAATATAGAGACGCTGACGAGTCACCTCCGGTGCCTTCTGATACTCAACTAGCAGCTGATTGAAACGCGACGCGTTACCAGTAGCCTCTGCGATAACCTCCTCACGGTAGGCGTTCGCCTGCTCTATTTGACGCTGGGACTCACCGCGCGCCTCAGGGATTATCTGATTCGCATATTGCTGTGCTTGGTTCTGCGCACGCTGCTCGTCTTCTCGCGCACGAATCACGTCGTCGAACGCCGGCCTGACTGCCTGCGGTGGCTGCGCCTGGACAACGTTTACTTGGCTTACCAGAATGCCCGTATTGTAATTGTCCATGTAATTTTGCAAACGCTGCTGAACGTCATCGGCTACCTGCTCGCGGCCGGTAGTCAGAATTTGGTCCATAAAGTTGCCACCAACCACATGGCGTATCGCCGACTCGGCGGCGTTATCTAGACTCCGCTCTGGATCCTGCACTGCAAGCACATACTTAACGGGATCATCGATGCGGTATTGAACCGTGACCTCGATATCGATGATGTTCTCATCGGTAGTGAGCATCGCGTTGCTGTCGTAGGTCTTGGCGTTGAGTTCAGAAATGTTGACCAACGACACTTCATCAATCAACGGCGGATTCCAATGCAATCCGGGCTGAACCGTCGCGTCGAGCACCTTACCGAAGCGCAAAACAACTGCGCGCTCTGCCTGATCGACTATGTAGAACCCACCGAATGCCCAGATCACCGCCGCAACGACGACGAGGCCTGCGAGCAGCCCTCCAGAGAAGCCGCCGCCGGAGCCGGACGACGCGCCGCCAGAACTCGAGCCTCCGCCGCCAAACACGCCGTTGAGCTTTTTGGTTAGCGAGCGAATCACCTCGTCAATATCGGGAGGGCCTTGCTCTGGCCCTTTACGGCCGCCACCGCCCCAAGGGTCGTTGTCGTTTCCATTGTTGCCGGGTTCGTTCCAAGCCATTGGTTTCTCCATAGCTTTGTATTACGGGATGGACGTGCCGCTGACATGTCCGGTATTTCGTACAGTTGATGTTAGCGAATTCGAGACCAATAACCCAGTGCAACCGGACTATTCCGCCGTTTGCCTCGCGCCCTCGATTGCGACACCAGTTTGCTGCTTTATCCTATCGAATTCCTGCAGCGGCATTCTGACGCGCAGAAGGTAGTGCCCATCGTCGGTGATCTCTTCGTTTTCGACATAGTTAGCAGCATACAGCTTACTTCGGAGCCTTGCTTCGCTCGGCGCTACGCGCAGAAGCTGATCGGACATCTCTCCTGCAAGTAACTCGCTCACAGCCTCTAATAACGTCTCAATACCCGCTCCGGTTTTAGCCGAAATCCAGACTCTGTGGGGTTTTCCCGCGCTATTGCGCTGCAGTTCCGGCTCTCGCCCGGGCAGGAGGTCTATTTTATTAAAGACCTGCAACTGTGGGACTTCTTGCGCGCCTATCTCAGCGAGCACGGATTCGACCTCGAAAATAAACTCAGGATGAGAGTCGTGCGCCGCGTCGATCACATGAAGGAGGAGGTCGGCCTGCACCGTCTCTTCGAGTGTGGCACGAAAAGCTTCGACCAACTGATGCGGGAGATGACTAATAAACCCGACCGTGTCGGCCATAATCGCCTGCCCAAAATTGGGCAGCTCGATCTTGCGCAGCGTCGAATCTAGCGTGGCGAACAGCTGATCTGCTGCGTAGGTCTGCGCACGCGTTAGCCGATTGAACAGAGAAGACTTGCCCGCATTGGTGTAGCCCACTAAGGAGACAGTCGGAACCTCCGCTCGGCGCCGCGAACGACGGCCTTGATCACGCTGAGTCCGCACTTTGACGAGCGCTTTGTTAATCGACTTGATGCGCTGCGCGATAATACGCTGGTCCATTTCGAGCTGCGTCTCACCTGCACCTCGCATACCTATGCCGCCTTTCTGGCGATCAAGGTGCGTCCAGCCGCGTTTCAATCGACTGCTCATGTGCTGTAGCTGTGCGAGTTCGACCTGCAGCTTACCTTCATAACTGCGAGCGCGCTGCGCAAAAATATCGAGAATCAAACCCGTGCGATCGATGACGCGGCATTTGAGCTCGCGTTCGAGATTGCGCTCTTGGCTTGGCGAGAGCGAGTGATTGAAAAGCACGACCTCAGCCTTGTGCGCGGCAACGGCAGCCTTGAGTTCTTCAAGCTTACCTTCGCCCACGAAATAGCTCGGCGAGGGCTGCCGGCGGCTACCTGAGATAATTGCGACCGGCTGCGCGCCCGCAGAAAGTGCGAGTTCTTCGAACTCTACGATGTCATCGGCATCACGATCATTATCGATGTGCAGATTGACCAGAAGGGATATCTCTCCCGAGTCGGGGCGATCGAAAAACAATCAGGGTCCTTGGGCTTACGCCTCGTTGTCAGCTTCGTCGCCGTCGATCTCTGCATCGTCTTCGCCAGAATTTAGCGCCGGAATTTTGACCATGCGCGCAGGCACCACGGTGGAGATCGCGTGCTTATAAACCATCTGACTGACAGCGTTCTTCAACAGAATGACAAACTGATCGAAAGACTCAATCTGACCTTGTAGCTTAATACCGCTCACGAGGTAAATTGAGACGGGAATCCTTTCCTTACGCAATACATTGAGGAAGGGGTCTTGTAGTGTTTGTCCTTTAGACATTATTGTTCTCCGTTCGTTCGACAATGCGTCTGCGTTGGTGGCTTTGCATCTTACGGTGCTTACTATATGGTGGTAGGTACAACAGTTTTCAACAGCTTGTGCAAAGAATCGTGAGTGGAGCTAGGCAGACTATGGAGATCGTTCCAACTGCGTAGCCAAGTAATCTGACGCTTGGCTAACTGACGCGTAGCGATGATACCCCTGTCGACCATTTCCTCATAGCTCAAATCACCGGCGAGGTATTGCCACACCTGCTTGTAGCCAACGGAGCGAATCGAGGGAAGCGAGAGCGACAGATCGCCGCGCTCGTAAAGACATCGCACCTCGTCGACCAGACCCTGGTCCAGCATCTGAGTAAACCGCTTTTTGATTCTCTCATGCAGTACGCCTCGCTCGACCCCTTGGATTGCGCAAAACGTTAAGTTCAGCCCACTTTTATCACCCTTTAGGCGCGACGCCGCCTCTTCTTCGTGAAGCGCACTGAGCGTTTTTCCTGAGATTCGATAGACCTCTAGCGCGCGTTGCAAGCGCTGTGGATCGTTAGGATGGATCCGCGCGGCGGCCTGAGGGTCGACCTTTTGGAGCTCGGCATGCACCGCAGCCCAGCCCTCACTCCGAGCCTGCGCCTCGATTGTGGCGCGCACTTCTGCGTCAGCATCAGGCATCGAAGCCATTCCGTCGCGCAGGATACGGTAATACATCATTGTGCCTCCCACGAGAAGAGGTGTGTTTCCGCGGGCTTTAATCTCTCCGATTAACCGCAGCGCATCACGGCGAAAATCCGCGGCAGAATAAATCTCCGCTGGATCTAGGATACTGAGCAAATGATGAGGCGCGTGAAGGAGCGTCTCGGCGTCAGGCTTTCCTGTGCCTATGTCCATGCCTCGATAGATCTGCGCCGAGTCCACGCTGATGATTTCGAAGGGATGGTGGGCAAGCAGCTCTATGGCGAGTGCGGTTTTACCCGATGCCGTAGGGCCCATCAGACAGAGGGCGTCCGGTGGCGTCGCTTTCTTTGCCGCACTCATTACTGGCCACGCAAAAAAAGTTTATCGAGCTGAGCTAGGCTTTGATAGACCCAGGTAGGCCGCCCATGGTTGCACTGACCGCTGCGCTCCGTGATTTCCATATCCCGCAGCAGCGCGTTCATCTCCGTTATTGATAACTGACGATTCGCGCGGACAGAGCCGTGGCATGCCATCGTCGAAAGAAGTTCGTCCTGATGCGCCTGCACTCTCTCGCTGCTGCCGTATTCCAAAACATCCGACAACACATCGCGCACGAGCTGCTCGACGTCTGCGTTGCGCAAAATCGAGGGAATTTGACGCACCACGAGCGACTCATCGGCGACGCGCTCGAGCGTAAGACCGAGACTCTGAAGCACCTGCTGCTGAGACTCTGCGCAATCCGCCTCAGACCTGCTCACGGCAATCGAGATTGGTACAAGCAGCGGCTGCGTCTTGAGCTCCTCATTCTGGCACGCCGTCTTCATGCGCTCATAGGTGATGCGCTCATGCGCCGCATGCATGTCGACAACAATAAGCCCGTCTTTGTTCTGCGCGAGAATATAGATCCCATGGAGCTGAGCGATGGCAAAACCGAGGGGCGGGACCTCTCTATCGCCGTCGATTTCGTTCAGGTTGCCGTAGGCCGCGAGCTGCTCTCGAACGGCGTTTGGATTTATCGCACCGCCGCTAGTACCAAAATTCCCGGCATAGCGAGGCTGACCTGACGAGAATGGCCGATCAGAGGCCGCGCCTTCACCGGCGAAGCCTGCAGTCTGATTGCCCTGCGCGACGGCGCCGCCGGCCCATGCATCGGTCTGCCCGAATCCCTGGCGATGCTCCGCAAGTCCAAGACTGCTCTGCTGCGGTATCTCTTGGCCTTGTTCGAACACAGCGCCAGTAGATGGCTCTGCGCCGGATAGTCGGTCCTGCGGCTGAATCGCAGCGAGCGCCTTGTGCAGTGAACTGAACAGAAAATCGTGAACAAGCCGACTGTCGCGGAAACGCACCTCGTGTTTTGTAGGATGCACATTCACATCGACGCCGGCAGGGTCCATTTCAAAGTACAAAACATACGCAGGGTGACGGCCATGAAAGAGCACATCGCGATACGCCTGCTTTACCGCATGCGTCACCAGCTTGTCGCGAATAATACGGCCGTTAACATAGAAATACTGCAGGTCTGCTTGGCTGCGCGAAAAAGTCGGCAGACTTACCCACCCCCAGAGTCGCATGCCCGCCGCTTCGCGCTCGATGAATACCGAGTTCTCGACAAAGGCTGGGCCGCACACGAGAGCAACGCGTCGAGCCCTTTCGGTTTCGGTAGTCGCAGGAAGCAGTTTGTGGATAGCGCGCTGATTGTGATTCAGCGCAAACATCACATCGAAGCGGCTCAGCGCCATTCGCTTGAGCACCTCATCGATGCGAGAGAATTCGGTTTTTTCGGTTTTCAGAAACTTACGCCGAGCAGGCGTGTTAAAAAACAGGTCGCGAACCTCTACAGTCGTCCCTGCTGGATGCGCGGCGGGCGTCAGCCGGGCCTCCATCTCTTGCCCCTCGGCCTCGACACACCACGCGGTTTCCTCATCACTGCCCTCCCGCGCTCGCGAAGTCATGCTCAAACGCGAGACCGAGCTGATGCTTGCTAGCGCCTCGCCCCGAAACCCAAGGCTAGCTATTGCCTCTAGATCATCAAGCTCGGCAATTTTGCTTGTCGCGTGGCGACTCAGCGCGAGTGCGAGATCTTCTTTATGTATCCCCGCGCCGTCGTCGCGGATTCGCAGCAACTTTACACCGCCTTGCTCGACATCGACCTCGAGCCTCGTCGCGCCGGCATCAAGGCTGTTTTCAAGCAGCTCCTTCACGACCGAGGCCGGGCGCTCGACGACTTCGCCCGCCGCAATCTGATTGGCGAGGCGTTGGCTTAGGAGATTGATGCGGTTCATAGGATGCGGTTCATAGTAAGAGGCCGGCAGTGAGCTTAAATTGGCAGAATGTTTGCGTGGGTTGAGTATAGCATTGCCTACACTGATTCTGCGCGCCGGGGATTACTCTGAGAACACGTGCAAACGAAGCTAGCTGGCCGGAATCTTGAGAACCTGACCCACAAGAATACGATCCGCGCGGAGTTCGTTAAGGCGGCGAAGGTCGGCGAGACTGACGCGATAACGCGCGGCTATGCCCGACAGCGTCTCTCCGCTCTGAATCTTGTGTTCGCGCTGCGCGGGCTCGAGTCCTCCGGGCAACTTCAGCACCTGGCCTATCTGCACGCCATCGCTCTTTAGCGCGTTGTGCTCTTTTAGAGCAGCCATTGTGGTGCCGAACCGCTGCGCGATCATCGAGAGGGAATCACCGCGACGCACCGTATAGCTCGCAGGCGTTACGCCATTTGCCTTTTGCCACGCGATGAGACTTCCTTCGGGCGGGGCATCATAAAAGTAAGCCATCACTCCCCTGCCAATCCCCGCTGCTAGCTGCTTCTGAAACGAGGGAGTGTTGAGGCGCTTCGCCTCTTCGGGATTAGTAAGATAGCCCGTCTCAATCAAAATGGACGGAATATCGGGGGACTTGAGCACCTCGAGAGAGGCCTGTTGAACTTTTGTTTTTCTCAGCCTTGTGATGCCGCCAACGGCGTCGAGAACGCGCGAGCCAGCTATGACACTCTGCTCCATGCTCCACGCCATTTGCAATGAGACCAGCGTTAGCGCGACGTCATCATCCCACGAGCCGAGGCTTAGATCGCTGCCGACCCCGCCAAGAAGATCAGCGGTATTCTCTTTCTGAGCCACACGCCGCGCATTTTCTCGGTCAGCGCGATCGCCTGAAAGCGCATAAATTGTTAGCCCTCGTGCACGAGACGTCTTATACCAATCGGTATGAACGGCAACGAAAAGGTCTGCGCGGCGCTCGCGCGCGATCTCAGGCCTGCGCGAAAGTTTCACATAGTAGTCGCCATCACGAACCATGACCGGCGCGTATCCAGGCATTCTGTCGAGATAGTCGTAGAGCTCACGCGCAATGCGCAGGGTGATGTTCTTCTCCTGCAGTTTGCCGTCGTAGCCTATGCCGCCGGGATCCTCACCGCCGTGGCCCGCCGAAATCGCCACCACGATATCGCGGCGCTGATCGGGAGCTCTCTCCGGTTTTCTCTGCGCTGCGGCCGCGGTCCTGGCAACTTCAGCCTCCCTCGGTGCACCCCCGTCGATGGCATTTGCGTCATAGAGGTCAACCACGAGTCGGTGACCAAGTTCAGCATTGGGCTCGAGGGTAAAACTTTTTGGCGTTGTTTTGGTGTTCAGATCAATCACTACCCTGAGCAGTCCTCCGTCACGCGTCGCACTGCGTAGCCCGGTGATCGGGCTATCCTCGAACTCGATATCGCCGAGACGAGTTGCAAGGGTTGAGTCAGCGATATCGATCACTACTCGCTCTGGCGCATCGAGGGTGAACAGCTTGTAGTCGACGCCCGCACTGAGGTCGAATACGAGTCTCGTATGATCTGGCGCACGCCAAAGTCTGAGATCGCGAACCTCCGCGGCTGCAACAACCGTCGGCGCAATGAGGGCAAAAAGCCAGGCGATTACGGTGAGACAGAGGACAGGCGCCGGAGCACCCCCTGCACACGGCGAGGCGAGCGAGGCGCTAGAGAAATGCGAAAAATTGGATGCCGTTCGAAATGCCATTTAACTATCCAGACTGCCTATCCAGACTGCCTATCCAGATTATTTATACTAACTAGAATCGATCACGAGAAATTTTTCACGCGCACAGCAGAGTGCCGGCCTCGATTATCGGCACTCTCGCCTTATAGAGCGGCAGCTAGCGGCGAATCTTCAGGGTTTCAGCTTAGCCGAATAACGCCGAGAGCATTTGTGCACCGCGCTGCGAAAGCGCGCTGCAACGGGCAGTCCGGCCGGCGTCGGTTTCGGTCAGCTCAATTCGAAAATCCGCAGCGGGCGCCCAGCCCGCGCCATGTTCTGGCCACTCGACGAGGCAGAGGTTAGGGGCTTCGAAATAGTTATCGGTACCCAAATAGTCAAACTCCTCGGGGTCGGAGAGCCGATAAAGATCGAAATGGTAGATGTTGCAGCGCGCCAATTCATAGGGCTCGACGAGCGTGTAAGTGGGACTCTTCACCGCGCCTTCGTGTCCATAGCCGCGCAGGAAGCCGCGGGTTAACGTTGTTTTGCCTGCACCAAGATCCCCCTGCAGATGAATAACGCCGCCGGCTGTCGCGGCGCCCATTCCTACTGCGGGCACCTCGGAGCTAGCCTCGCTCTGCGTCGCTCGGGCAAGCCTAAAACCAAAGGCGATTGTCGCGTCCTCGTCGGCGAGAAATTCGCTACGGGTATCGAGCACGCTAGTGCCTGCGTCCTGTTTTAGGTGGTGTGAAGAGACGGAAGAAACTGTGGTCATGGCGCGCTGCCCTCTCGCGGCGGTTCGATTAGTGGAAGAGTTGTTTAAGCTCAGAGCCGAA
>Ga0209137_1004688_pt1 | contig 10737 bp, 4 predicted proteins | sample SaaInl5LU_22_DNA_FD_184642 | JGI IMG/M metagenome (GOLD analysis project Ga0209137, IMG submission 184642) | Marine microbial communities from expanding oxygen minimum zones in the Saanich Inlet - ESP_105LU_22_DNA (SPAdes) (version 2) | ecosystem: Environmental > Aquatic > Marine > Intertidal...
AGAAAATGGTGCAGTAGTTTTAGGGGTAATGAATGATTCTGTAGAAAACGGCATGGGTGACTCTGCTGTTGTAGAATCTTCAGGAAACATATTTTTAAATCCTGGTATAGATCCAACAGAAGGATCCCAAGGTGGTAACTCAGGTCCTAACTTTACAAGAGGTAAAGTGTATGTAGGTAGAGCTGCAGAATTTTATGAGGTATACCATGAGGGTAACCTTAGCTTAGGAGATTATGCAGCTGCTAATCACGTTCACGATTATGATAACTATGTATCTTGGAATTTAAAAACTAATGGTACACAACGTACTACGGTACAATCTGGTGGTAATTTAGATGTTGTTGGTGGTACTAACGTATCTGTTTCTTATGGTGCTGGTGGTGTTGTAACTATTTCATCTACAGACACTAACACAGATACAAATAACTACATTACTGGTTTATCATTTAATACTGGTAACGGAATACTTACTGCAACTCGTCAAGGTCTTACAGATTTAACAGTAGATCTAGACGGTAGATACTTAACAAGTTTTACAGAAACACTAACAGAGTTATCTCTTGCTAGTAATATTCTATCATACCGTGATGAAACGGGTGCTGTAACAGAATTAGATCTTTCATTATACCTAGATGATACTAACCTAGCTAGACTTACTAGTGGTACATTAGATTCAAACACAGGTATTGCTACATTTAGTAGAGATGACTCAAGCACGTTTACAGTTGATTTTAGCGCTTTATTTGATGACGTTGATAACTATGTAGACAGTGTAGCATTTAGCACAACCAACGGTGTCTTAACTATTGGTAGAACAGGTTCTCTTGCTAATCTTACAGTAGATCTTGATGGGCGTTATGACTTAGCGGGGACCGCAGCTGCAGAAGCTGGTGCTGTAAACACAAGAATAGACGAAGAAATTTTACCTGCAATTGATGCTAAATCAGATTCTTCTCACCTCCATGATGACAGATATTTAAAATTAAGTGGTGGTACTTTATATAAACAGACAAACACTACAGGAACAAGCGGAACATCGTTCTTAACAATACATAATTTTGTAGGAGGTGATATCAGCCAGCAACAGTCATTTGTAGACTTTATGTTTACTGACGGAAATGCAAACTTTACACCGCAGGTAAGAATTGGAGCGCAAGTTGGTAGAGATTCTGATGCAAATGAGATAGCTAAAGAAGGTGCAGGTGCTTTTGTAGTTTATACTGGAGATGGTACAGATGAATCTGGTGCAGGTTATCTTTCTGAGTCTTTCCGTGTTAGTTATAATGGAGATGCTACAGCACAAGGTATTATAACTGCAACTGGTGGTAATTCAACAAAATGGAATACAGCATTTGGATGGGGAGATCATGATGGTTTATATGACCCTGCAGGAACGGGTGCAGCAGCAGCGGCAGCTGTTAGTTTACGTATAGATGAAGAGATACTACCAGCAATTGGTGAAAAGTTAGATAGTAGTATAAATCCTATTAAGGCAGCTACGGTATCCAATGATACAATTACTTTCACTAGAGCTGATAACACAACGTTTGCAATTACTACAAGTGATGCAAATACTAATTACTATCTAGATGATATTACTAAGTCAGGTAACACTTTGACTTATGTAATGAATGGTAAGACAGATGTTACTTACACATTTGGTAGCAACGCATTTACGTCATATGCAAATCACGTAGGACTTTATGATACCGTAGGTACGGCAGCTTCTGAGGCAGGTGCTGTTAATACTAGAATTGATGAGGAAGTTTTACCATTAATTCAAACACCTGCTATAACCTCCAATGGTTCTACTCCTAGTTTAAATTCAGGTATTAGTGCAGCAGAAGTACGTACACTAATTGGTGCGGGTACTTCTTCTACAGATACCAACTACTATTTAAGCGGAGCATCATTCAATACAGGAAATGGAGTTTTAACTCTAACAGTATCTGGTGCTACAAATCAAACAGTAGATTTAGATGGTAGATACCTTACTAGTTTTACAGAAAGTGACCCTGTATTTACTGCATCTCCTGCTGGAGGAATTACTTCTGAAAACATTGGTCTTTGGGATGAGGCTTACGGATGGGGAGATCATGCAGGTTTGTATGCAAATGCTTCTCACACACATAGTGCTACAGATATAACAAGTGGAAACCTAAGTGGCGATAGACTTACGTGGGGTGAAAGCGATGGATTCAGTGGAACTTATGACCTTGTTTGGAGAGCTACAAATGATCTTTATACTGCTTCTTGGCTAAGTATACGAGGGTCTGACGACACTCTTCTTACAAGAAGTATTTCTGTAAGTGGAAATATTACTATATCAAGTTCTATTGTTCTTGCAAATGGTGTTTTAATAAATAACGGTGCTGGTGATGGTGTTCCTGAAGGTACTGTAATTGAAACATTTAGTGCAAACACTTATATTGGTGCATTCTTAGATTTTACAATCTATGATGATGATAAAGGAAACATGAGATCAGGAACATTACAGTTAGTATTTAATGCTGATCAAGTAATGTTTAATGAAGTTAACACAATGGATATTGGTGATACTACTACATGTACATTAGATGCTGTAAATAATGCAGGAACTATTGATGTAAGATTTGCAACACCAGATTCAACATTCCATATTAAATATCACGTAAGAACACTATAACATAATGCTAACCATCTCTCTTTGGATAGGGAAAAAGAGTAAACAATGGCAAACGAATTTAAAATAAAACATGGGTTTATCTCTACAGGAGATGGATCTGTTGAAGGTAGCTTAACAATTACAGGAGCAGCTTATGCTGACAATGGTAGTAGAATTGCTAGTAGACCATGGGTCACACAATTCTTATCAGATAATAGTTACGCTACATCTAGTGACATCACTACTGCAATAAGCAATTTAGTAGATTCTGCTCCAGATACATTGGATACTCTTAATGAGTTAGCAGCTGCACTTGGTGATGACCCAAACTTTTCTACAACTTTAACTAACTCTATTGCTACTAAGCTTCCTTTAGCTGGTGGTACAATGAGTGGTAATATTAGATGGACATCTACAGGTAAAGGCTTAGAGTGGGTAATGAACACAGACGGTGCTGGTATTAAGTTTTATAATACTGGTGATGCTGATACAAACTCTAGACTAGAATACTACACTACAGATAACGGTGACGAATACCATAGATTTATGGTAGCTACTAATGAAGAAATGACTATTAAGTCAGACGGAGTTAGAGTTACTAATAATATCTATATGGCTAGTAACCTTGTAGCTACTCAGTCTTGGGTTTCTACAAGAGGATATGGTGCTGCTTCAGACATTACTGCAGTTAACACACGTATTGATGAAGAGGTATTACCACTTATAGATACTAAAGCTGATGCTGGTCATGTTCATGATTATCTTCCGTTAGCTGGTGGCACAATAGAAGGAAATTTAAATTTAGGAGATTCCTCTAATATTACCATGGCTGTTGGTTCACCAGGTCAATTAAGAATATTAGGTTCGGGTTATACAGGTAGCATTGCTTTAGATGCAACAGCCATGTATATTTATCATGACAGTTCTCTTAGGAATTTAGTGTTAGGAACAAATGAAAGAGCTAGATTAACAATTGACGGTGAGAGTGGGAATGCAACTTTTGTAGGTACTATTTCAGCATCAGGATATAACAATACTAATTGGGATACCGCATATGGATGGGGTGACCACTCTGGTTTATACGATTCAGCAGGTGCAGCAGATGATGTTAACTCTCGTATAGACAATGAAGTTATTCCTTCCATACCTACCAATAACAATCAATTAACAAACGGAGCTGGTTACATTACTGATGGTAACACAGGGTGGAACAACTCATATGGTTTTATTACTGCATCTAGTTCTATTACGGGCAACGCAGCTAGTGCAACTAGTGTTGTTACATTACAAGATACAGCACCTGATGGTGTAAATGGTAAGCTCTGGTGGGAGACAGATACCGGTAAGCTTAAGGTTTACTATGGAGATTCTTCTGCGTGGATAGATGCTTTACCACTTCCAGATACTAGTCTTTTTTATACAAGATCTGGAGGAGCAATAGATGGTGATGTATATATAGGTCAAATTTTAACAGTTGAAGGTAATATTACAACAAGCTCTAGCTTTGTTGGACCTCTTGAAGGTAATGCTTCTACAGCCACACAACTAGCTACAGCAAGAAATATTGCTTTAACTGGAGCTGTAACAGGTAATGCTAACTTTGACGGAAGTGGTAACATTAGTATTTCTACTACTGCTACATCAGATCCAACGTTAACTATTAACGGAGATGCTTCGGGTTCTGCAACCTTTACTAATTTAGGTAATGCTACTTTAACACTTACTATTTCTGATGATTCTCATAATCACACTATAGCAAATGTAGATGGCTTACAAACAGCATTAGATGGAAAGCAAGCAGCTGGTAGTTATCTTACCTCTATACCTTCTTCTTATGCTACAGATGCTGAGGTTGACTCTGCGATATCCGTAGTTAATGATAGAATTGAAACTGAGATACTGCCTGCTATAGATGATAAACTTAGTATTACAGGGGGTAAAATTACTGGCATATTATCTCATGATAATAGAGCAGCTACTAACGTTGCTCACTGGTCAGCTGTTGGTGATTCAACTGGAGCTATAAAAATAACTATTCCTGGCAGCCATTCTAGCGGTTGGTCAATGCTGGTTTTACGTATTACCGCTTACGAATACAATTCATCAAACCACACTGTTTACTACGTTTCAGGTCATGATTGGACTAGTGGCTGGTATAACAATGGCGTTACTAAGTTAGGAGATTCTAGTAAAGATATTAGCCTTGGACACGATGGGAACAAGGACTATGTAATATTAGGGCTTACTTCTGCATCTTGGACTTACGGTCATGTTACAGTAGATGTGATGTCCCACCCTTCTTTTTACTCCACAAGTATGGATATATCTAGTGGTTGGGCTGTATCTCAAGTAACTAGTTTAGACGGTATAACTGTACAGAGTGTAACTAACAGAAAAGTTCTCACAAATGTTGATGAGGGTTCTGGTAATGGGATTGATGCTGATACTGTAGATGGAATTCAAGCAGCTTCATTCTTGCGTAGTGATGCTAATGATACAATGTCTGGTGTGCTTACTATTACAGGCAACAATGGGGTAAGCAAGTTGCGTTTAGAGGGAACTACTCCAACCATTGACTTGGATGATTCAGACGGAGATAGTTTTTACATTCACGTAAACTCCAACCAATTTTATGTATTGGCAGATAGGAACGGTGGAGGAAATTATGGTGATTGGGAAACACCGCATCCACTACAGTTAAACGCTGCTTCAAACGCAACGTACCTATGGGGAAATCTTGTAGGTAACGCTGCTTATGCATCTACATCTGATTTTGATGCTGTAGGTTCAGCTGATGCTGTTAATACTAGAATTAATGAAGAGGTTCTTCCTCTTATAGATTCTAAGGCAGACTCTGCTCACGAGCATCAATATATAAGAACTGTACTTTCTACTCAAGAAGCTGATGATGCTATGCCTAGTACGGGATATGCACTTCAGCACTTTTTAGGGAAAGGTCCATCTAATAATGATGGTCATATTTTGGGTATGACTTGGACAGGGACTAGCGTCTACGGAGCTCAAATATGGGTAGACACTGACCCAAATAACCTAATGGCTTTCCGTTCAAGAAGTAATGCAGGTGTTTGGACAAGATGGAATAACTTATGGCACGATGGAAACTTATCAAATGTATCTCAATTAACAAATGATGCAGGGTATATTACATCGTTTGATATTACCACTCAAACAGACGGAAAGTATTTAAGAAGTAACGCAGACGATTCTTTTTCTGGGAATCTTACAAGTGCACAAAGTAAATGGATTAAATTTTATCACCCTACACAGACAGATACTAATGACGGAAAAATTGGAGCAGGTGTATTTGATACAGGTCTAAATATTGTTGGCGCACAAACAGTTGCAGGAACAGGTAGACAAGTAAGGATTTGGGGAGATTTAATTACATCAACAGGGTCTAAATACGCCACAGAATCTTATGTAAACACAGCCGTATCAAACCTTGTAGACTCTGCACCTGCAGCATTAGACACACTTAATGAACTTGCTGCTGCATTAGGAGATGATGCTAACTTTAGCACAACGATTGCAAACAACATTGGTGCTGTAAACACTCGTATAGATGAAGAGGTATTCCCTGCAATAGACGCAAAGCAAAACGCAGGAAACTATGCTACCTTTACAAACAATATATATTTAAACAATTCAACAACAACCGCTTCATTTATTACTGAACTTGCAAATGAACACGGTGCTTTCCAAGATGATTACAAAGCATACAAAGTTGCTTGGGATTATGCAGGAAACAGTAACCTTGACGTAGGTTTTGAGTCTGTTGAATTAGCAGGTTGTGTAGTTGAGTGTTGGGGAGGAACGTATAAACACGTTAGACTAACAAGACCAACTACAGGAACAGGTGGCCCTTCTATATATGTTTACAATGACCAAGGTGGTTCTTACGCTCCAGGATGGAGACAGATTTGGACAAGTGATGAGTTCAACTCTACTAATGTTTCTAATTGGAATACCGCTTATGGATGGGGTGATCATGCAGGTGCAGGATATTCAAATGCTAGTAATTTATCTTCAGGAACTGTCCCATACGCTAGAACAAATAAAGTCTTACCTACTTCAGGTAACTATGTTTGGGATGCATCAACTCTTGCAGGCGATTATGAGACTGGAGTACAAACATCATTTGTAAGAGCCGCTAACGGCTTTCCAGAATATGGTGCTGTTCTTCATATTGGCGCAAGAGGAGGAGGAGATGCTGGAGGTGATTTTCAAATATACTGTGGACACGGCTCTGGAAACGGAGGTAATCATTTAAGATTTAGGAATGCGGATAATAATGCTGATCCTACTGATTCGTGGACTGCTTTTAAAACTATATGGGATTCAGAAAATCTAGTAAATAATCAAGATAATTGGAACACAGCCTACGGATGGGGAAATCATGCTTCTGCTGGGTACTTAAAATCTATACCCTCTACATATGCTACTGATGCAGAGGTAAACACTGCTGTTTCGGCAGTTAGTAATAGAATTGACACCGAAGTATTGCCCTCCATAGACAGCAAATTAGATGCTAAAGATAGAACCAACTATAAAGGAGTTACTGATGATTATGTAATTGGTCAAATGATGTGGAAAAATTATGGTAACAATCATACCATATTTGATGCATCTAATAGCACAACACCAGGAGGTACTGCTTGTAGTAACAGTACGCCAGAAGTACCGTGGACAGGTACATATCCTACTCTTATGGGTTGGAATGGTTCCAGTACTTACGGTGTAAGAGTAGATTCTGCAGGTAGAGCTGATAACGCTAACTACGCTGCAAGTGCCGGTAGTGTTGTAACTATACAAGACGCAGCTCCAACAGGGGTTGATGGTAGACTATGGTGGGAATCTGATACTGGTAAATTGAAAGTATATTATGGCAGCTCTTCAGCTTGGATTGATGCAGTGCCTATACCAGATGTTTCTATATATTACCCTAAGTCAGGTGGTGCTATTACAGGAGACGTTCTTATAGAACAGACTTTAACAGTAGTTGGTAATACTCTTATAGAAGGAACTCTTACAGAAACTTCAGATATTAACTTAAAAGAAAACATTGCACCTTTAGAAAATGCTTTAGGTAAAGTGATAAGTTTAGAAGGAGTTTCATTTAATAAAAAGGACACTCCTGAAGTTAAAGAGATTGGTTTCATTGCTCAACAAGTTGAAGAAATTGTACCTGAGTTAGTAACTGAAACTGAATCTGGAATTAAAACTGTTTCATATACTAGAGTTAGTGCTTTGTTAGTAGAGACTGTAAAAGAGCAGCAAAAAGAAATAGATTCTTTAAAAGCTCTTGTTGCTGATTTAGCAAACAAAATAAATAATTTATAACATGGCGTTTTTATTTCCCACCTCTCCCTCAGCAGGGGATCAATATGTAGCCCCTACAGGCCGTCTTTATATATGGGACGGGTCTTGGACAACTAAAGGAGATACAACAGATCCTAACCCTTTTGAAGAAGATCCTTTTAGGTATCGTTCTATTTATACAAGAGGATATGTTAGTGGAGGTTATAAAAGTTCTTCTCCATGGAAAAATACTAATAGGACAGAGCATTCAACAGATATTACAACAAATCTTGGTGATCAGTTAGATCGGGCTGCTGCTTATATACATGGAGGTTATAGTGATTATAACAAATATGTATATGGAACTGCAGATGCATTTAGTGGTTCTGGAGTACATACTTCTTCTGTAAGTATGATTACTGAAACTGGTAGGACTCATGAAAGTAAATGGGATTTAAAAACTAGTAGAGATGATACAGGTGTTTTGCTAAGCCCTTCATTATCAATGGCTTACATTACAGCAGGTGGATCTACAACTACAGATAAACATAATTACGTTACAGAAGTAATGTATGTTGCTGGCAGTGCTCCTGTAGGTTACAAATCTGGTACTAGTTACGGACAGGTTGCTTGTTGGAATGGTGCAATTAAAGGATGGGTTTATCAAAGTGGTGCAGCCAATTTCACTTTTGCAACAGAAAGCTGGATTAATGGTGGTACTTCTGTGGGTACTGATGGTTGGGGAAAAGCTCTTTCTACCAAGCATGGTCATGCATATGTTAAAAATGGTGGTAACATAGTTACAGGAGCATTTAAATTAAATGATACTACTGGGGCTCAGATGAGAACTGATTTGATTTTTGATAACTCAGGTGAAGAAAATTATCAAACTGGTCAAAACTGGGGCTACTGTCTAGGTCATTACAACGGTTTGCAAAATAATATTTCTTATAAAGTTCACTCAGTAACTGATGTATATACTTTATTAGGTGCAGATACTCAACCCAAAGGGCATGATGGCATGTCTTCTGCGGCAATGGCTTCTGGAAGTTCAATGATATTAGGTACATTATAATTATGGCATTTATATTTCCAACAAATCCGTCTATAGGAGATGAGTACGTAGCACCTACGGGAGTTATATATTTCTGGAATAACACCTGGGTTACCAGTGGTGAAGAGTTTTCAGTTAATCCTTTTCAAAATACTTTTTTGTATAGAACCATTTATACAAAAGGTTATATGACCGGTGGGTATAAAAGCGGTTCTCCTTGGAGAAACGTAAATAAAACTATTCATGCAACTGACTTAACTTCCAATTTAGGAGATGTTATGACTCGTGTAGCTAGTTATATAGGAGGAGGTTGGAGTGATTATAATACTTATCTATATCCAAGTGGTGGTTCACATAATGGAAAGACTACAATAGTAGAGTCTATGAGTATGACTACAGAAACTGCTAGATCACTTGATTCAACTATGTATTTAAAAACTACAAGAGGAGATGCTGAAGGTCTAATGAGTCCTACTTTAGTAGTTGGATACATTGTAGGTGGTGGTAGTTCTGCCGTAGATAAACATAATTATGTGACTGATGTTATGTATGCTGCAGGAACAGTTTCTTCAGCACCGTTAGCAGGTGGTACAAATGGTGGTCTTGGTGCTTTGTTTGGTGAGTTTAAAGCTTGGATTTCACAAGGAGCTGGTTCTTCAATGGACTGGGCAACAGAAACTTGGTCTACTGGAGGAATGTCTTGGGCTACTGCAGGACAACCTAAAGGCTTATCAAGTAAACATGGTCATGGTTACGGTAGTCAAGGTAGTTATGATGGTCACGTTAATGTATATAAGTTTAATGATACTACAGGTACTAATGCTGCTACGATAGTAAGACCTAAGAAAAGTGGTGAAGAAAACTGGCAGGTTGGTCAAAACTGGGGATATCAACTAGGAGCCTATGACGGTGCCGCACAAACAAATGATGCTGCTAAAATTAACTATCTTACAGACACGTTAACAGTACTAGGTGCTGATACACAACCTAAAGGTCATGCTGGTTCTTCATCAGGTACATGTGCCTCTGGTGCAGCTAGTCTTGTTGGTTATTAATAATATATTTGCAAATAAAATAAAATAAAATGAAATATTTCATTATAAGGTTTCAAAGGGAAGTTCCTCAAATTGAAGGAATGTCTTTAATTATTTGGTTAGATTCTTACGGTATTTTTTCAGTTACAGAAGCTGCTGAAGAAGCGGTGCTAGAGTTAAGTGTTCCTATGGAAGAAATTTCAGAAGACGAAGCTTTAAATGGAACTAAGTTTTATGGAGTGTCTAGAGATTATAGAAGTGCCTACTCTGAAGTAGAAGGTTTAGAGCCTGATGAAGAAGGTGGTTATAAAACTAAAGTGTATCATACTGACGATACCATATCTTCTACATTAAGTCTTATGAAAAAAATTAGCAAAAGACGTGTTGAAGATGAGTATGCTAGAAGAGATAATGTTGTAGGAAAAGAATCTGTATTACAAAGTTTAGAAGATGCTGCATCTATTTGGGATATCAATACTCTTAGAGAAAACTTATTAGGTGTTGAGATGCCAATGTATCAAGCAATGGAAATGGGTCTAGCAGATCAAAATAAAAATCGTACAACTCCTGTAGATTATAATAAAGGATTTTAAAAAAAACAAAACCAATGGAAAAAAAAGATGTTTTAAGAATTGCTGAAGAGCAAGGAGGTTGGAGCATGAGTGATTTTCAAAGTAGGTACTTTG
>Ga0209137_1004689_pt1 | contig 10735 bp, 9 predicted proteins | sample SaaInl5LU_22_DNA_FD_184642 | JGI IMG/M metagenome (GOLD analysis project Ga0209137, IMG submission 184642) | Marine microbial communities from expanding oxygen minimum zones in the Saanich Inlet - ESP_105LU_22_DNA (SPAdes) (version 2) | ecosystem: Environmental > Aquatic > Marine > Intertidal...
GTATCAGCACGAAGAATACACCGATATGTGTCGTGGTCCCCACGTTCCGAATATGAAGTTTTGTCACCATTTCAAACTGATGAAGGTTGCTGGTGCGTATTGGCGTGGTGATAGCGATAACAAAATGCTCCAGCGTATTTACGGAACCGCATGGGCAGATAAGAAGCAACTGAATGCTTATCTTAAGCGTTTAGAAGAGGCCGAGAAACGAGATCACCGTAAAATCGGTAAAGCATTGAACTTGTTCCATTGGCAAGAAGAAGCACCGGGTATGGTGTTTTGGCATAACGATGGCTGGACTATTTACACTGAGCTTGAAAGTTTCGTACGTAAAAAGTTAAGAGAATACGATTACGATGAAGTGAAAGGCCCATTAATGATGGACCGCACGTTATGGGAAAAATCGGGGCATTGGGACAAATATGCTGAAAACATGTTCACGACTGAGTCAGAAAAGCGTGAATATGCCATAAAACCAATGAACTGCCCGGGTCATGTGCAAATATTTAACCAAGGGCTGAAGTCTTACCGCGACCTACCATTGCGTATGGCTGAATTTGGTTGCTGTCACCGGAATGAGCCCTCAGGTGCATTGCATGGTTTAATGCGAGTGCGTGGCTTTACGCAAGATGATGCACATATTTTCTGTACAGAAGAGCAGATATTGGAAGAAGTGAGCGGTTGTATTCGTATGGTTTATGAAACCTACGCCGCGTTTGGTTTCGAAAATATTGCTGTGAAATTATCAACGCGTCCAGAGCAGCGCGTTGGGTCTGACGACATTTGGGATAAATCTGAGGCGGCACTGGCTGATGCACTCAAAGCCAATGATATTGCATTTGATTATCAGCCGGGCGAGGGCGCGTTCTACGGACCAAAGATTGAATTTACGCTACATGACTGTCTAGATCGCGCGTGGCAGTGTGGTACGGTCCAATTAGATTTCTCAATGCCTGGTCGACTAGGGTCGACATACGTTGCTGAAGACGGTGAGAGAAAAGTGCCGGTAATGATTCACCGTGCCATTCTTGGTTCCCTCGAACGATTCATAGGGATCCTTACAGAAGAGTTCGCGGGTTTCTATCCTCTATGGCTAGCACCACAACAGGTCGTTATCATGAATATTACTGATAAACAGGCCGAGTATGCGCAAGATTGTGCGAAAAAACTGCAAGAAATTGGAATTAGAGCAAAGTCTGACTTGAGAAATGAGAAGATTGGCTTTAAAATCCGCGAGCACACCCTAAAGCGTATTCCGTATATGCTGGTGGTAGGCGATAAAGAAATGGAAGCTGGCGAAGTGGCAGTGCGTTCACGTCGAGGCGATGACCTTGGGAAAATGACCCTGGAAAACTTTATTGCCATGGCTCAACAAGAAGTGGTTGAAAAGACCATTAAGTAATTGAGCTTTTTCGTGTATACTGCACGACAGTGTCTGCTTTTGTATATTTCAATTCGAAGGCAAGGGCAGACAAACGATTTAAATGTTTGGAGGAATAGCATATTAAAGGCGCTAATAATAAGGCTCAGGGCGACAAAGCCCGCATTAACGATGAGATTAAAGCCAGAGAAGTTCGATTAATTGGCAAAGATGGAGAACAGGCTGGCGTAGTTTCACTTGCTGAAGCAACTCGACACGCGGAAGAAGCAAGCCTCGATCTAGTGGAAATCAGTCCGAATGCCGAGCCGCCTGTCTGTAAAGTTATGGACTATGGCAAGTTCCTCTTCGAAAAAAGTAAGGCTCAAAAAGAGCAGAAGAAAAAACAGAAGCAAATTCAGGTCAAGGAGATTAAATTTCGCCCTGGCACTGATGAAGGCGATTACCAGGTAAAACTGCGCAACCTGCGTCGCTTTCTTGAAGGTGGTGATAAAGCCAAAGTTACGATCCGTTTCCGCGGACGTGAAATGGCGCACCAAGATATTGGTATTGATTTGCTAAATCGCGTTAAAGGCGATTTAGAAGACATTGCCAACTGCGAGTCTTTCCCACGTCGTGTGGAAGGCCGTCAGATGATCATGGTGCTAGCCCCAACTAAGAAGTAGTAACGGTCTAAAGTTTTCAAGAAACTGCGTCTTGAAACACCTTGCTGCAAACATTAACCGACAACAGGCAACTGCAAGCCTATAATGTCGATACTAAACAATGCGGAGTTTTAGCAATGCCTAAAATGAAAACTGTAAGCGGTGCCGCCAAACGTTTTAAGAAAACGGGTTCTGGCCGCTTTAAAAGCAAACAGTCTCACTTACGTCACATTCTGACTAAGAAGAGTTCTAAGCGTAAACGTCACTTACGTGGCAAAAAACTGGTTCATGATTCTGATACCAAATTGGTTCAGCGCATGTTGCCTTACGTTTAAGACTTAGGAGACTATAAATGGCTAGAGTAAAACGCGGCACAATCGCACGTGCACGCCACAAAAAAGTCCTCAAGCAGGCAAAAGGTTATTACGGTGCTCGTTCACGTGTTTATCGCGTAGCGGTACAAGCCGTAACTAAAGCTGGTCAATATGCTTATCGTGACCGTCGTCAGCGCAAGCGTCAATTCCGTCAATTGTGGATTGCACGTATCAATGCTGCTGCACGTCAAAATGGTATGTCATACAGCCGTTTCATTAACGGTCTGAAGAAAGCGTCTGTTGAAATCGATCGTAAGATCCTTGCCGACATCGCTGTACATGACAAAGCAGCTTTCAGCGCACTAGTCGATGCGGCTAAAGGCGCATTAGCTTAATTATTAACTAATTAAGTTTAAGTTCTTTCGGAAAAAGGCGAGCAGGATGCTCGCCTTTTTTCGTTTCTGCGCTTTTTTAGAAAAAAAAGCATGAAAATACGTCAATATCAGCTATCTAGGGTAGCCCTTCTAATTACCTCTCGTGTAAACTAACGGCTTTATTTCAGGCAAGCCTAAGCACGTGAGGAGCAACTTCACCGCTTTGGCCATCCAGTCATCATGCACATTGAGGAAACCATGGAGCTTGACGCGATTATCAATCAGGCAAAGAGCCAGATTGACGCTGCCGAAGATGCAGCCACACTAGACCAAGTTAGGGTCGAATTCATGGGTAAGAAAGGTAAACTTACCGACTTACTTAAAGGGTTAGGAAAGCTATCTAACGAAGAACGTCCTGCCGCAGGTCAAAAAATCAACGTGGCTAAGCAGGCGATACAGCAAGCCATTTCTGCAAAAGGCGATTTACTTCGTACTGCCGAAATGAACAGCAAACTTGCTGAAGAAGCGATTGACGTAACCTTACCTGGACGTACCGAAAAACCCGGTAACCTTCACCCTGTAAGCCGCACAATAGCACGTATCGAATCGTTCTTCGGTGAACTTGGTTTTTCGGTTAAAACCGGGCCTGAAATTGAAGATGGTTTTCACAATTTCGATGCACTGAATATTCCTGCGAATCATCCTGCTCGTGCTGATCATGACACCTTCTATTTTAACCCTGACATGATGTTGAGAACGCAGACATCAGGGGTTCAAATCCGTACGATGGAAGTAGAAAAGCCGCCGTTGCGTATTATCTCGCCAGGGCGTGTGTATCGTAACGACTACGACCAAACTCATACACCGATGTTTCATCAGGTTGAAGGGTTAATGGTAGATAAAGACGTTAGCTTTACCGATCTTAAAGGTATTTTGCATGATTTTCTGCATCATTTCTTTGAAGAGTCACTGGAAGTTCGCTTCCGCCCGTCTTATTTCCCGTTTACCGAGCCTTCAGCGGAAGTCGATGTGATGGGGAAAAATGGTCAATGGCTAGAAGTATTGGGCTGCGGCATGGTTCACCCTAACGTGCTTAAAGCCGTTGGTATCGACCCAGAAGAGTATACAGGCTTTGCCTTTGGTATGGGCGTTGAGCGTTTAACCATGCTGCGGTATGGGGTTAATGACTTGCGTGCATTTTTTGAAAACGACCTTCGTTTTCTTAAGCAGTTCAACTAAGGCAGAGAGTAGACATGAAATTCAGTGAAAATTGGTTAAGAGAATGGGTTAACCCGTCGCTGTCGGCACATGAGCTGTCTGAACAGTTGAGCATGGCCGGTCTTGAAGTAGATGGCGTAGAGCCTGTCGCGGGAGAATTTTCCGGTGTACTTGTTGGTGAAGTTGTGGAGTGCGGTCAGCATCCAAACGCAGACAAATTACGAGTAACCAAAATTAACGTAGGTGGCGACGAACTTTTAGATATTGTTTGTGGTGCCCCTAACTGTCGTCAAGGTATCAAAGTGGCTGTCGCGTGTGTTGGCGCAGTATTACCGGGTGACTTCAAAATTAAAAAAGCGAAACTACGCGGCGAGCCGTCATTCGGCATGCTTTGTAGTTTTTCTGAGTTAGGTATTAGCGATGATCATGACGGCATCATCGAGCTTCCTGCGGATGCACCCATTGGCAGCGATATTCGTGATTATTTGGGCTTGGATGACAAAGCCATTGAGGTAGACCTCACCCCAAACCGTGCTGATTGTTTGGGTTTACGCGGTATTGCGCGTGAAGTGGGAGTGCTTAATAACCTCGACGTCTGTGAGCCTGCTATTAAACCGGTTGATGCGACTATCGAAGATAGTCTTAGCATCACGTTAACGGCTGATGAAGCCTGTCCGCGCTATTTAGGCAGGGTAGTTAAAGGTGTAAACGTAAAAGCGGCATCACCATTATGGCTAGTAGAGAAGCTAAGACGTTGCGGCATCCGAAGCATTGATCCTATCGTTGATGTCACCAATTTTGTCCTTCTTGAACTTGGTCAGCCAATGCATGCTTTCAACTTGGCATCAATTGAGGGCAACATCAATGTGCGTATGGCGCAAGAAGGCGAAGTGCTTACATTACTCGATGAAACAGAAGCGAAACTTAAAGACAATACGCTAGTTATTGCTGATGACAACAAAGCCTTGGCGATGGCGGGTATTTTCGGTGGTCTTCACTCGGGTGTAAGCAGCGAAACGCAAGATATTTTACTTGAAAGTGCATTTTTTAGCCGTGACGTAATCATGGGGCGAGCTCGTCAGTATGGTTTGCATACCGATGCGTCACACCGCTATGAGCGCGGCGTCGACCCGTTACTACAACATAAAGCAATGGAGCGTGCTACGGCGCTTGTTCTCGAGATTTGTGGTGGTGAAGCTGGCCCGGTCGTTGAAGCCGTCGCTGAGGAAAAATTGCCGAAGCAAGCAAAAGTAACACTTCGTCGTGAGCGCTTGACTCGCGTGTTAGGTATTACTATCGACGATGCGAAAGTAACCGAAATGCTAAACCGTCTTGGTCTTGATGTAACTGAAACCGAGGCTGGATGGGACGCTATTGCACCGAGCTATCGTTTCGATATTGCTATCGAAGAAGACCTAATTGAAGAAATTGCCCGTGTTTACGGTTACAACAACATTCCAAATGTTGCGCCTAAAGCCACACTGGCAATGTTGCCTTCGCAAGAGTCGATGCTTCCGCTTAGCAGTATGAAATCGTTGCTTTTAAGTCGCGGTTATAATGAAGCCATTACGTATTCTTTTGTCGATCCTAAAGTGCAAAGTGCACTTTTCCCTGATGCAAAAGGGTTGGTGCTTCCTCATCCTATATCATCTGATATGTCGGTAATGCGCGTAAGTCTGTGGCCTGGGCTACTTGGGGCAACAGAATATAACCAAAAGCGTCAGCAACAACGTATCCGTCTGTTTGAGACAGGGTTACGCTTTATTCCTCAGCCAGATGCGCCTAATGGTGTATTACAAGAAAACGTTATTGGTGGGGTTTTAGCCGGCCGACGTAATGATGAACACTGGGATTTGGGCGACAGCCCTGTGGACTTTTTTGATGCCAAAGCCGACGTTGAGGCGCTGTTGGCATTAACGGGTAAAACCAGCGATTTCCAGTTTGTAACCACTGAGCATTGCGCATTGCACCCAGGCATGGCTGCAAAAATTTTGCTCAATGGTGAAGAAGTTGGCTATATTGGTGCTATACACCCACAATTTACCAAATTGTTAGGTGTTAATGGCCGTGTGTTTGTTTTTGAATTAGCGGTAGACGCTATTACAAGTCGGAAATTACCACTTGCTGCGCCTGTATCACGCTTCCCATCAAACCGCCGAGACATCGCCATTACGGTGAAAGACGAGGTTCGCGTAGGAAATGTGCTTTCTTACATAGAAAATATTGGCGTAAATCAATTAGTTGCTCTAAACTTGTTCGATGAGTACAAAGGAAAGGGGATTGAACCCGGTTACAAGAGCCTTGCTTTGTCACTTCATTTACAAGATCCGGATAAAACCTTAGAAGAAGCTGAAATTCAGCAGGCTGTGGATACTGTGGTTAAAGGTCTGGAATCTGAGTTTGGGGCCGCGTTAAGAGAGTAAACTATGGCATTGACCAAAGCCGAGATGGCTGAACACCTATTCGAGAAACTAGGCATCAATAAACGTGATGCGAAAGATCTGGTAGAGCTTTTTTTTGAAGAAATAAAAGGCGCTCTAGAATCTGGTGAGCAAGTAAAACTGTCAGGTTTTGGCAACTTTGACCTGCGCGATAAAAACGAACGTCCCGGCCGCAACCCTAAAACGGGCGAGGACATTCCAATTAAAGCGCGCCGAGTGGTGACATTCCGCCCGGGTCAAAAACTAAAGAGCCGAGTAGAAAACTCGACGCCTGTCGACTAGTAGAAGTTATTAGTTGTATACATGAAAAAAAGAGCGAGCGTACTCGCTCTTTTTGTTTGTGCGTTTTGTATAAATTGACCTTATTAATAGTATGGAGGAAGTGTGAATAAAACACTTGTTGTTCTCTTATCATGCATAACCATGATAGCAGCCTATTTTGCCTATTTATCCGACGCCTCACAGGACCGCGCTGACAATGCGGCTTATGTTCCCGTTATTACCGTGATGGATATATTACATGCGACAGATTTGCAGTCTGGGATAAAACAAGCCGTTAAGCAAAGTAATAGCGAAAAAATTGACGAATGGGTTTCTCAAGCGCTAGTGGTCGCTGAAGAAGCAAAGTTGCCAACTGCTGATATAACGTATTTGCAGTCTGATGCAGTACGCGATTACCTTGTGTTTAACGCCAAGCGACAGCTTTTTAATGACGCGTTTGAAGAGCAGTACTATACGTTAGGCGGTATTGACGAGCTTAAAGTGAAATACCCGGAAGCGCAGGATCTATTCGAACGAGCACAAACGCTTTTGGATAAGCGTGAACAGATTATTTACCAGATTGCGATGACAATATCAGGTAATCAAACACCGACGCAGCAAGATGTACAAAATGCGCAAGAAATATGGGTAGATAAAAATAACAACGCGAGGCAGCAAGCGCCAAGTAGTTAAGATGCGGGAGCGTCAATAAGCGTCAGGATTATAGCGGCCGTTGATTTTTCTTACGCCATCTTTTTTCCAAAACGCCAAAGAGGATATTTGAGATTCCCATAAATCCGCAGCATTCCAGGTAAAGTCACCATGGTACCTCGTCATGAGGAATTCATCGTCATAATGACTTTTTTCTCTGCTCTGGGCGTAAAACAGGTTACTTTTTTTAGAAACGACGACTTCTGCTTGGCTTAAAAACTGAATTTGCCTTCGCGTAATTTGTTTGCAAATAGGCTCATCTACATTAAAAGGATAAAGTGAAGAGACTATTGCCCGTTCAATTTCACCGTTCTCTTCTTGAATGAAGTATATACCCGAGCCAAGGGGAAAACGGCCCATCATTTTTAAAAAGCATGTAACATGCGTAGGGTGGTTTGTTTTTCTCTGTATGCTCTCTTCAATAATGTCGTAAGCCCGATAGATTTCTCGATAATCAAAGTCTTTTTTTGTTGAGAGTAGAAAAGAGGCATACGTCATCGGTATGCGAATGAGATCGCCAAGTTCGTGTCCTGTCTTTTTAAGCCCACTTAAAATATCTACCATAAAAGTAAGTTGTTTTTGTTCGTTAGCAATAAAGGCAGCTTTTTCCTCTCTGCTATCAAATCGAACGGTAGGGATGCCTACGCCCAGCTTTATGTAATCCATCGTCTTCTTTTCAATGATGGCCAGTAACGAAGCGCGCTCGTTATTATTAAGACGACGGTATCTATCTCTCCCTAGCACCTGCTGAGCCTCTGGGCTATGCAATCCAATCGATTGTAATAATGCCGCTTTTGCTAAGGGTTTTAAAATACTTTCACGATACGCGAGCTTTGTGTCGTTAGGCATAGGCTGTCGCGTTAGGTTTACTGTATTGCCGGAATCGTTCTTATTAGCCATCAGGCTAAATTTGTCAGCGGTTGGAAACAACCTTTTAAGTTCATTGTCTAGCAATGAATACTCAAAAGTATGTTTGAACCTCACTTCTTCAAATAACGCAATGGTCACAGCAGCAATATAAATAGGTTTATACTTCTCGTTACGAATGTGGCGCACTTTGTCTTCAGGCGACGGGGTTGATAACGCAATAGTTCCTAAAAACTGCCCAAAAATTTGATGCCCATCTAATAAATCTAGAATTTCATCAGTGAGATGATCGAGTGCCTCGTATCGCTCATTTCTTGCAGTGTTAATGGTTTTCTCGAGGTCTCGGTGCTCATCTTCCAACTTCGTTTGCTGAGCCACTAGGCGAGCAATGTAGCGTTGGGTAGAGGGTTGGCCTTTTATAGAGGGGTATTTGCCTTTTTCTTTTCGATAGGTATCTATACGGTCAAGCTGCTCTTGAAATGTATCAATTTTACGCTTTAATAACGCAAGAGAACGATACTGTGCCTGATATTCTTCGAAAAATACTTCCGCATTGTCAACGAGTTTTCTAAACCTCTGCCTGAAGTCTGTTATTTTTTTAGAAATTTCGCTTACCATGGTAGGTATCTGCGAAAATCTGTTTTCCACAGTACGAGGTGCGCTAAATCGTGATTTGCTATTTTGCAGCATCGATAACCAAAAAGGTAAGATATAACTTCAATGTCATTTAAACGTAACACTGAGAACGAATTTATGCAATAAAGTGCATGTTTTAAGTGTTAAAACGTGCGTTGTTATGCGTATTTAATCAGCAGCGATTTCGGCCCATATTGCGTCGGTTAACCCTGCCAATATATCTGGCGTAACAGCTACCTCCAATCCGCGTTTACCTGCGCTCACGTAAAGCGTACGTTGAGCCTTTCCACTATTGTGTATGATGGTGGGTAAGCGTTTTTTCTGCCCAATAGGGCTTACCCCGCCCAACACATACCCCGTGCTTTTGGTGACCGTATCAGACGATGCCATTTTTATCTTTTTTGCACCGATGATTTTAGCTAATTTTTTTTCACTTACTTTATGATCAACAGGCACCAACGCGACGACTAATGCTTTCGTATCGCTCTCAAGTACGAGCGTTTTAAAAACAGCATTTACGTCTAAAGACAGCTTCTCTGCCGCTTCTAAGCCATATGAAGCGGCAAGTGAGTCATGTTCGTAGCTCAAGATCTCATGAGGTACTTTCTGTCTTCGAAGTAATGTAATTGCGGGCGTCACAATGTTCCCTCTAATATACTTGTCATTACCTAGTTGGTTTTGAACTAGGATACCATTGTCGGGTATGTTCTATTGCGCCCGGCAGTAGAGGGGTCGCGCCGTGAGTAGCATAATCTTCAAACCCTTTGTGAAAGTAGTCAGAAAGAGGGTGTCCCGATTGACCACTTGGTAGCGTCAGTATTGCTTCATTTAAGTTACCTGGCCTTGCAAAAAAACGCTGCGACGCGCCAAACTTAGGCGCTTGCACCGCAGGCATATAGGTGTCACCAAAGCCACCTACCGTTGGCATATTCAGCGCGTCCCCCACAAGGGGTATTTGACGAGAAAAAGGGTGCTCTACCGTAAGCGCGTTAACCTTGCCCCATGCCAGTTCGGTTAAATCTCCGTCTACGGGGGAAAAACGGTCAAGTAATTCATTTTTGGCACTACGATAGGCGTCGATGAGCAATGCGTCGAAGCTTGAATGTTGCTCTTGAAGCCACGACGTAGGCTGTGTATGAATAAGTTGCCATACTGCAGGTTCAATGCCTCTTAACAGGCCCCTACTGTCAACACCGTCATTATCAATTTCAGATAAGATTTGCCCGAAAAGGTGTTGGATGACATGACGTCTAAAAGCTTTCACTAGGGTATAGCCGACAGAGGTTTCGCATGCACAAGCGCCCCATGTGCTTAGGTACGAGATGTCTGGTTTAAATTCAATGCGTTGCGATGCTAGTAACCCCGTAAGCAAGGTGTGCCAAGGCGTCAAAAACTGTGCGTTGTTGTCTAGTTGAATGGCATAAAAATCGTTTTCGGTGAATTGGGTCTTCTCAAAAAGGCGCGTTTTAATTTGTAGGCCTCTGGCCCCCAGAGCATAACCTCCATTACCCAATTTGGCGAGATCTTCTGCTGCAATAACCCGTGAGTTCGCGGTCCATATCCTACCGTTTTCTGGGTTTAACACGAGTGGTAGATTGTCGGCAGGCTTTACACCTTGAGCAGCAAACTGCTCTTCACTCAGCGCGATATTTGATGCTAATTCACGGTGCATGATTGCCCCAGCCGGTAACCACGCAATACTCCCGTCTTTATCGACCATCACCATATTTTGTGTAGGAATAGCGATACTTCTTCCAACGGTTACACCGTCCTCCACTGATTTTACGGTTCCCATATTTACGATGGAAAGATTAACCGCAAAAGGGTGGTGGGCTACCCAATTGAGTGCGTACTGTTTTCCGTTTATTTCTCTCACGGGCCCATACTCACT
>Ga0209137_1004694_pt1 | contig 10724 bp, 12 predicted proteins | sample SaaInl5LU_22_DNA_FD_184642 | JGI IMG/M metagenome (GOLD analysis project Ga0209137, IMG submission 184642) | Marine microbial communities from expanding oxygen minimum zones in the Saanich Inlet - ESP_105LU_22_DNA (SPAdes) (version 2) | ecosystem: Environmental > Aquatic > Marine > Intertidal...
CCACCCGCCGCGCAACGCGCCTCCGCTGCGGCCAAGGCTTCGCTCATACATGCGCCGTGATTGTGCTGGGCAAACCCGAGGGGCTGGCTGGCTGTATTTATTGTCGTGGCTTTACTTGACATTCGTTTACATTTCGCTCACACCCAATGTAATGTTATAAGATCACATCGAGGCACCCATGTCCAGAACCCTTTTTAGCTTGTGCTTCACGGCCGTATTCATAGCAGGCCCCGCCTATGCGGACAGGCCGCAGGTTGCCGTTGATATCGCGCCTGTTCATTCTTTGGTGGCGCAGGTCATGGAGGGAGTTGGCGTGCCTGATTTGATCATCCAATCTGGCGCGACTCCGCATGAATATAGTCTGCGCCCCTCTGAGGCCACTGCCTTGCAAAACGCCGATCTTGTGTTTTGGGTCGGGCCCGATTTGACCCCATGGCTGGCAGAGGCGCTTGAAACCCTCGCGCCGGCTGCGGTTTTGACAAGTTTGCTGGAGGTCGATGGCACAATTCAATTAGAGTTTCGAGAAGATGCGCTGTTTGAAGCTCACGATCATAGCGACCACGATGACCACGATGACCACGATGACCACGCTGAGCACGATGATCATGACGATCACGGCGCGCATGATCCACATGCGTGGTTGTCACCCAAAAACGCGATGACCTGGTTAGACGTGATCGCCGGCCGGCTGTCCGCTGTTGATCCGATCAATTCAGATGCCTATTTGGCGAATGCCGCGTCAGGCCGTGCGGCGATTGAAGCCCTCATCGAGGAGGTTGAAGCGACGCTTGATCCAGTGCGGGGCCGCGAATTCATTGTGTTCCATGATGCCTATCAGTATTTTGAGACGGATTTTGATTTTGCGGCATCCGGGGCGATTTCTGTCAGTGATGCCTCTGATCCTAGCCCAGCCCGTATCGCAGAAATCCGTGGCCAGGTCGCAGAACACGGGGTTGTTTGCGTTCTTGCCGAGCCGCAGTTCAATCCTGGACTCGTTGCAACGGTTCTGAAAGGGTCTGACGCGCAGATGGGTATTGTAGATCCGCTTGGGTCTGATCTGGAGCTTGGATCAAAACTTTATCCGCAGTTGATCCGACATCTCACAGCTGCTCTTGCGCGGTGCTTGCACGCTCAGTGAGCCCGCCATTTGCGGCTCAGGGCTTACTGTGTGTCGGGCCGAAGAGAGAATGTGGCGCTGCGGCCGGTGCCCTTGTCGCTGGTGAAGATGAGGGATGCGCCATCTTTCTTGACCTGCTGGCAATTATACTCCAGCTCGCGGTCGCCCCAGGTCATGCTGCGGCAAAAGAATCCATCGGTCCACTCCCAGGATCCGGTAACGCCGCGACCAAAGGCTTTGCCGGTGATTTCGCCGCTGTCCAAAACCTTGAGCTGTAGGCTTAAAAGTCGGATCTCGAGGATGTTGGTGGCAACGGCACTCATAAAGTCCGATCTCTCAATCAGAGTTTCCTGCGCCGCAGCACTGGTGGCCATGAGGCTTAAAAAGATGGCAGTGATCATTCTGTTCATGGGCCCGGCAGTCTTTATTGCGTTTTGATATTTCTACGCAGAGATGGCTTGATTAGATCACTTTTGTGCTGACGTTGCTTGGACCCATACCGGATGCCGCGCGATGATATTGCAAGTTTGACATGCCTTGATGCAATTTTTGCATTGGATAAAGCAAAGCATAGGCTCTACGTCTCTAGGCAATCAACCCGAGGAGTTTTTCATGCATCTTGCCCGTTTCCCAAGAGTATTTCTTGCCCACCTTGCGACCCCCCTAGAGCCGATGGAGCGTTTGTCAAAAGAATTGGGTGTTGAGATTTGGATCAAACGGGATGATTGCACGGGCATGTCAACCGGAGGAAACAAGACCCGCAAGCTGGAATTCTTGATGGCGGAAGCTCTGGAGCAGGGCGCGGATATGGTGATGACCCAAGGGGCGACCCAGACCAATCACGGGCGCCAAACCGCTGCATTTGCAGCAAAACTTGGGTTGAAATGCCATATTCTTTTAGAGGATCGTACCGGTTACCAAGATGGCAATTACAACACCAATGGCAATGTTTTGCTCGATCACCTACATGGCGCGACAACGCAGAAGTTTCCAGCCGGTCACGATATGCCCGGCGAAATGGAACGCGCGGCGGAGGCCAAGCGTGCGGAAGGTCACAAGGTCTATGTCATTCCCGGCGGCGGCTCAAATCCGACGGGGGCTTTGGGATATGTGAATGCAGCTTTTGAGCTGCTGGGCCAGGCCAATGATCGCGGTCTCAAGTTTGATCGCCTGGTGCATGCAACCGGATCTTCGGGCACACAAGCGGGCCTGGTCACCGGTCTTTGCGCCATGAATGCACAGCTGCCGGTTTTGGGCATAGGCACGCGTGCACCGATGGAAAAACAAGAGAACATGGTGTTCGATCTGGCCTGCCGCACGGCGGAAAAGCTCGGTTGCCCCGGCGTGGTTCAGCGCGGCGATGTTATGGCAAATACTGATTATGTCGGAGAGGGCTATGGCCTGCCGACCAAAAGCGGCCTTGAGGCGATCAAAATGTTCGCGGAACTGGAGGGCATTTTGCTTGATCCTTGCTATTCCGCCAAGGGGGCAGCGGGCCTGATTGATCTCGCACGTAAGGGTGCGTTTTATGGCGAGCGGATCGTGTTTTTGCACACCGGTGGTGCGGCGGCCTTGGGGGGATATGATTTTGCCTTCGATTTCTCGCGCAATTGGGTCACGCTGTAAAAGCTGCTAGAGCAAAGACCACATTTTGCGGGCGCTATCGTCAAAATAAGTCGGATTGGCGAGGGCGGAAATGGTCAGAGAGACATTCAAGCTCTGGTCGCCAATGGCGATCAGACTGCCATTTTCCAACTCAGTTTCAACGGCGGTTTGGGGCATCCAGGCAAAGCCGCTTCCTTGTAAGAGGCGGCGGCGGATGGTTTCTACCAGCCCATCAATATAGATGGTTTCAATGTTTAACGTCTCAATGGAAATTGAATGTTCAACGGCTTGACCTAAAAACGACGATTGCTCATAGGCCAGAAAAGGGATGGGCGGGCCGCCGCTATTGGACAGATGCCAGCCCCGCGCTTCGGCCGCATCACGGGCGGCAACCGGAATTAATAGATCTGATAAGAGATCTTTGCGCTCAAAGCCTGTGTCATCGATTTTTGGCGATACGGACTGATGGTAGTAGACCAGCATTATATCGACCGCACCTTCAAGCAAAAGCTCGCAACATGTGCTCAGCGAGTCCGAGATGACCCGTGTTCGCAACTCTGGGATTTCTTTTTGAATGCGTTCGATTTGATGGGCGAGATAATTCATAGATATCGTGTGCAGAGCGGAGATTCGGACGAAGCGCGTATCGCCCCTATCTGCATCGCGGATGGATTGACGGCTTTCGTTGAGCTGGGCGATGGCCGCCTTGGCTGTTGGCAGAAAGTTGTGCCCGGCCTCTGTGAGCTGAATGGGGTAGGTGGCGCGGTTGACCAGGGGCAGCCCAACCCAGTTTTCGAGGGCTTTGATCCGACGACTGAAGGCAGATTGGGTGATGTTGCGCTCGTTAGATGCTCTGGTGAAATTCAGCGTGCGCGCCAAACACTCAAAATCTCTTAGCCAATTCAGGTCCATAACGTCCAATCCCCAAGCGTGATCTTATGACCAACTCTTTAGCATTAAATATGCAATTTGCGAATAGTTTGATGAAATGTTCGAATTTGATATTCGAAAACCTCTCCCCTTACAGTGAAGCCACAATCGCTTTGCGCATTCCAGGCCCTTGATTTTGTCATGGATATGGCTGGGCCGCGCTGCAAATAACAAAAAAGAACAAAACTGGCGCCAATTCGGCGCAGTTCAACAAAGGAGACTGACATGCTAATCAAATGCAAGACATTGTGCTTTGCTGGGGCCGTGAGCCTGCTATCCCTGCCGGTGATGGCGGCGGAAGAGGTGAAAATAGGCCTGCCATCTTGGACTGGCGCACAAGCCATTGGCCATTTGCTTGGGGAAATTGTGACCTCGCGCATTGGGGGTTCGGTGGAATATGTGCCGGGCAATAACGCCACGATTTTCCAAGCGATGGACCAAGGCAAGGGTGACATTGATGTGCACCCGGATGTTTGGTTGCCAAACCAAGAAAGCTTTACCAAAAAATATGTGGACGGAGCGGGCACCGTCACCCTGTCGTCCAACCCCTATGAAGGCAACCAAGGGTTTTGCGTTTCACAAGATTTTGCAAAGGCCAATAGCATCACAGACATCGCAGATCTTGGCCGTCCTGATGTTGCTGCAATGATGGACAGCGATGGCAATGGCAAAGGCGAAATGTGGATCGGTGCGCCAGGCTGGGCCTCGGCGAATGTGAATGAGGTGAAAACGCGCGACTATGGATTGCTGGATTTCATCGAACCGATCCGGGCGGAAGAAAGCGTGAAGACTGCGCGAATTAAAGACAGTATCGCCAAGGGCGAGGGCTATGCCTTCTATTGCTATAAACCTCACGCGGTTTGGTTCATGTTCGATGTCGAAATGCTGAGCGAGCCGACCTATGATCCGGCCAGCTACAAGATGGTGCAGCCGTCTGATGATGCCGATTGGTATGACAAATCTTATGTTGCGACGAAAGATGCGCTGAAGAACGTGCAGATTGCTTGGTCCAAATCTTTGGCTGATCGGTCTCCGGCTATTGCAGAATTCTTTGCCAATTTCTCGGTAACAGCGGACGATGTGTCTGGTTTGGCGTTTGAGATCAGTGCAAATGGTGTCTCTCCAGAAGCCGCGGCACAGGCTTGGATTGCTGCCAACTCAGATCGCGTTGATGCGATGCTGGGTCTGTAAGTATCAAATAGCGGCTGGTCCGGCCTGGCTGGACCAGCCTATCGGAATTTTTAGAAAAAGAGAAAATATATGACGTCCCAACCCGTTGTCGAAATTTCCAATGTCTGGAAAATCTTTGGGAGCCGCGCGCAAGAGGCTTTGCGCGCCGTGCGTGAGGGCGGATTAAGCAAGGCTGAAGCTCTCAGTGAATTCAACGCCGTTGTGGGGGTGGCAGATGTCAGCCTATCAGTGTCACGCGGTGAGATTTTTTGCATAATGGGATTGTCTGGTAGTGGGAAATCAACCCTCGTGCGCCATTTTAACCGTCTGTTGGAACCCACCGCCGGCCAGATTATGGTTGAGGGTATTGATGTCATGGCCTTGGGCCAACGTGAGCTTCAAACCTTTCGCAATCAAAAGATTGGCATGGTTTTCCAAAATTTTGCTTTGATGCCGCATCGTTCGGTTTTGGACAATGTTGCTATGCCTTTGGAAATTCGCAATGTGGCGAAAAATGAGCGGATGCGCCAAGCCGCTGCCATTTTGGATATTGTCGAGCTGGGCGCTTGGGGATCGAAATTTGCCCATGAGCTTTCGGGTGGGATGCAGCAACGGGTGGGATTGGCCCGCGCTCTGGCCGCAAACCCCGACGTGCTGCTGATGGATGAGCCGTTTTCGGCCCTCGATCCTCTGATCCGCCGCCAGCTGCAAGATGAATTTATTCGACTGAGTAAAATACTCAAAAAAACGACAATATTCATCACGCATGATCTTGATGAAGCGGTGCGGATTGGGGACCGGATTGCCATTATGCGGGACGGAAAATTGGTGCAAGTTGGAACAGCAGAGCAAATTGTGATGCAGCCTGCCGATGATTATGTGGCCGATTTTGTGGCGGGGATCTCCCGACTTAAGGTCGTACATGCCGATGCGGTTATGCAATCCATAGAGGCCTATGTTGCAGCGCAAGGACCGCTGCCGAGTGATTTGGTAAGGGTGCCGGCAAAAGAAACTCTGAGTGCGCTTATGAATATTGCAATTGAAACTGATAAACCCATTATCGTGAGTTCTGATGGGCGAGATATTGGCCTTATCACCCGCGCAGACCTTTTGCGAACAGTGATTGAAGGAACTGAAATATCATGAGCAACCGTGATGTAGACTTGGGTGTGAACCCTCTTGAAGATATCCATTCAGAGGCCGCTATCGCCTACCAAGAGCAAAGATATGAGAATATCCGCAATTTTGTGCGCACCAATTCCGACTATTATATTCGCAATTTTGATAAGATTGGAGCCTCGGCTAAGTTTACCGCAACGTTCAATTTTATGGCCGGTTTATTTGGCCCGATCTGGTTTGGCGCCCGTGGGCTTTGGAGCTGGGCCTTGCCGTTTCTCATTCTGGAGGCGGTCGGGTTTGTGCAGATTGCCCGAGGTCTGTTTGGTGATTTGGCCAATGATGCTATGATGCGGATTGCATCCATCGAAGGCACGTTGGAATTGCGGCGCAAACAATTGGCGGCAGCACTGGAAAGCAATTCGGATAAAATTGATGTCTACCGCAGAACTGTTGAGTCTCTTGAGGCCAATATTGGCGGCATAAGAGCAGAAGCACAAGCCATGGCCAGCGAAGGCCCAATGATTGCTTTAACAGGTTTTATACTTTTGATCGCCGTGAAGCTTATCCAATCTATTGTTGCCAATTGGGCGCTGGAGGGCCGGTTTTCGGAGTGGCTTTCTGACGGCGAAATTCGCTCTGGGATGCCGTTAAGTCATATGGTTTTTAGCTCTGTTTTTATGGTCATCATCGTGAGCACCGCGATGGTACATTACAGCTTTCCGGGTAGTTTTTCGGTTTTGGGAAGTTTTCCGACCGATCCGGATATTAGGCTTGTCAGTATTGACAGCGTTGAGGCATTTTTCAATTGGGCCGTGCTGAATGGTGACGCGCTTTTTGATGCCATCACCTATTTTATTCGTGTGGTGCTCGATACGTTAGAGCTGGTTTTTGTCAGCACGCCGTGGATCGTCATTGCCGCGTTAATTATTCTTCTGACCTGGCTGACGGCGGGCGTTCGTATGGCAATTTATTCTGGAGCTTTTTTATCTTACATGGGGCTTCTTGGGTTTTGGGAAAAAGCGATGACGACCCTGGCATTGCTCGGCACTGCGGCTTGCTTGTCGATCTTAATCGGAATTCCTCTTGGAATGTTTGCAGCTCGGCGTCCCCGGTTCTATGCCTTCATTCAACCGATCATGGACTTTATGCAAACGATGCCAGCCTTCGTCTTTATGATCCCAGTCATCGCTTTTTTCGGGACCGGAAAGCCCGCGGCCGTGGTCACCACCATGATTTTTGGTGGCACGCCCGTGGTGCGTCTCACGGTGCTCGGCCTGCGCGGCGTCCCGGAAAGTGTCCGAGAGGCTGCCATTAGTTTTGGGGCCAATAAGTGGTTTTTGCTGACCAAGGTGGATCTGCCACTGGCCAGCCCCTCTATCCGGGCCGGTATTAACCAAACCATCATGCTATCGCTCGCTATGGTGGTTGTTGCCTCGCTCATTGGTGCAAAAGGTCTTGGAGAGGACGTCTTGGAAGCCTTGCAATATGCCAATGTCGGGCAAGGCATCCTTGCCGGCTTTTCCATCCTGTTCTGCGCCATGATTTTGGATCGTATTGTGCAAGGTGGGCGCAGATGATCCCTTTGGTATTTGTGCATGGGTTTATGGGGGGCAGTGCGCAATGGGACGGCCAAGTCGCAGCTCTTGCAGGGGTTCCAGTCATTGCATTGGATTTGCCCGGATATGGCAAGAATGCGCATTTAGAAGCCTGTCGTGACATTGTTGATTTTGCCCATTGGGCCTTGGATGAATTGGAGCGGCAGAATGTGGCGCGGTTTCATCTGCTGGGGCATTCTATGGGCGGGATGATCGCGCAAGAAATGGCAGCCTTGGCACCAGATCGGGTTGCGCGACTGGTCTTATATGGGACAGGAGGCCAAGGCGTTTTGCCGGGGCGTTTCGAGACGATTGAAACCTCTAAGTCTCGTGTTGCGACCGATGGGGTGCGCAACACGGCCCGGCGGATTGCAGCCACCTGGTTTTTAGACTGCGAGCAAGCGCCGGGCTTTGAGGCCTGTGCAGCCATTGCGCAAATGGCGGGAAAACAATCCTTGCTTGCAGGGTTGGACGCAATGAATCGCTGGGACGGTGAGGCCAGGCTCAATGACATTATCGCCCAAACTCTGGTCATCTGGGGCGACCGCGATCGTACCTATCCCTGGCCGCAGGTTCAAAAGCTGTGGCAGGCCATACCGAATACCAGCCTAGCGGTCATTCCAAATTGTGCCCATGTCCCGCACCTTGAAAGCCCCGATGTGTTCAACGCCATCTTAAAGGGCTTCGTGACAAAAGCTTAGGCGCAACCACTGTAAAATTTGATCAATAACAATACCTTCCGGTATATTGAGATGGTGAATGCGCCTGCTGGGGGGCAGGCAGGCGCAGCCCGGTGTTGCCATCGGGCAAAGTGTTTTGGCTTGGCGGCTCGGGTATGCAGAGGTCTTTTATATTATGAATTGATCCAATATCTAACTTGCGATAGACTTTAATTATTAACATTCATGAGCATTCTTGACCCAAATCACCATCGGCCGTCATCCATCCTGCAGATCACGTGAGACTTGCTGCGGTAGTTTGTCTTTAAGTAGATTTTAACGCTGCACGTTAACCATGATGAAGTGCAGAGGCCACTTTTTAGGTCACCTTCTCCGAATTTATAGCGCGAAAAATTTTAGACAGAGTGAATCAAGATATGACAGACATAATACCAGTATTACTAGCAGGTGGTTCAGGGACGAGACTGTGGCCCTTGTCTCGGAAATCCTATCCAAAGCAATTCTCCAGTTTAATTGGGGATCAGTCTTTATTTCAGCAAAGCGCATTGCGTCTGACATCCTCCGAAAAGGTAGCGTTTGCACCCCATATGACCATGACGAATTCTGAGTTTAGGTTCATCGTGGGCGAACAGTTGCACAGTGTAGGTCTTCAGCCAGGGCCAATTTTGATAGAGCCTGAAGGCAAAAATACGGCGCCAGCGATTTTGGCCGCAAGCCTTTACGCATTTGCCCGCGATCCGGGCGCCATTCTGCTGGTGGCTCCTTCTGACCACGTCATTCCCGATGTAGAGGCATTCCATTTGGCGCTTGGACGCGGGTTGGATGCGGTGTCAAAGGGCAAGATCGTGACATTCGGCATCACGCCGACCCGCCCTGAGACAGGTTACGGCTATCTGCAGTTGGCGCGGACCAGCATGGGTGAGGCCGTTGATCTGCTTCGATTTGTGGAAAAGCCGGATGCTCTGCGCGCGCAGGAAATGCTGGATGCTGGGAGCTTTCTATGGAACGCGGGGATATTCATGTTCCGCGCAGAGGACATGATCGAAGCTTTCACACTTCATTCGCCTGAATTGCTTGAGCCGGTGAGGGCCGCTTTGGGCGCAGTTCAGGCTGACCTTGATTTTCTGCGCCTCGACCCGGCGTCTTGGGCCCTTTGTGCGGATGTGTCTACAACAGTCAAGGCGACACACTTGCCGAGCCCGCCTAAGGCCTGCGCGCTGTCATTGTTGAAGACGATGCCCAAGCCATGCGGCATGCGGAACGTTGCCTCAGCAAGGGTGGATTTGAGGTGCAAACCGCAACGAATTTCGCCTGTGCAATGAGCTGCCTTGACACGGATATTTCACCAGAGGTCGTCGTTACCGATCTTCATCTCGACAATGGCGAGACAGGTTGGAAGATTGCCGAGTTCTGCGCAGAGCGCCACCCTTCTGCCCAAATCATCATAGTTTCAGGCCGCTTGCCAGACGATCTCCCAAAATTTGTGAAGGCGAGTGCCAAAATTCATTGCCTGGAAAAGCCTCTCACTCAACGAAACCTGAGGGCCGTTTTGCAAAGTTGAATACCGTGCCTCACTCCAATCTCGAAGAAAGACAATAACCATGAGCCAAGCTAAATATCACGCCGGACAATCAGATGCACGCCCTTGGGGGCGCTGGGAGGTGGTCGAAGCGCATAGTAGCTACACTTTAAAACGCATCGAAGTGAATTCTGGCGAACGCCTATCGCTACAATACCACAACCATCGATCAGAACATTGGGTTGTCGTCGCAGGATGCGGAACTGTGACGATTGGCGGAGACGTCATGCGCGTTGAACGCGGCAGTCACGTCTACATTCCACGCGAAACGAAACACCGCATCGCCAATGAAGGAGCCGAGCGGTTGGTGTTTGTGGAAATTCAATTCGGCGATCGCCTCGAGGAGGACGATATCGTGCGTGTCGAAGATGACTACCAAAGGAGCACAATAGGGCTGGGTTTAAAGAGCGAGATTTGATTTGACAGTTGTCCCTTGGCAAGACCTCTGCATACTCCAACCGCCAAGCCAAAACACTTTGCCCGGTGGAAACACCGGGCTGCGCCTGCCTGCCCCCCGGCAGGCGCATTCACCATCTGGGTATACTGATACGTGTGGTTATTGCTCAAATTCTGTAGTGACTTCACCACCGGACATATGCGCCCGTCCAGGCCGGCGCTGCCCTCATTTCATGTTGAAACGGCGTTATGCAGAGGTCCCTTGGCTTGCAAACAGGCCTTACGTGCAGGAGCTAACGTCAGAAAATCTCGCTTAGGCGTGACAGGGCTTTAACTGCCGACGACATTGAAGGCAGGACCATAGGGATACTGCGTGATATTTTCATTACCATCTTCGGTAATGATTAAAATATCGTGTTCACGATACCCGCCTGCTCCAGGTTGCCCATCTGGAATTGTGATCATGGGTTCCATGGAAATGACCATGCCTGGCTCTAGAATCGTGTCGATGTCCTCGCGCAGTTCGAGCCCGG
>Ga0209137_1004695_pt1 | contig 10721 bp, 11 predicted proteins | sample SaaInl5LU_22_DNA_FD_184642 | JGI IMG/M metagenome (GOLD analysis project Ga0209137, IMG submission 184642) | Marine microbial communities from expanding oxygen minimum zones in the Saanich Inlet - ESP_105LU_22_DNA (SPAdes) (version 2) | ecosystem: Environmental > Aquatic > Marine > Intertidal...
CGAGAATCACAAATATTACCTGTGACCCCATTCCAGCCATAAAGTAGGCGCCGGGAAATGACTCTGAATTCAGAGAGCTCCCAAACCAATGAATAACAAATGAGACAACAGCCCAGATGACCAGCGTCAAAAACGTCAAACGCTTTGTCGCCGCCCAATGCTGTTGTTGATCAGATTTTGCTGACATAAAAAATATCCCCCTTAATTGATCAACATAATTGTGTCGACATATCCCCGACACAGATTTATTTCGACAAAAGCCGAAATAAGAATATAACATTTAGAGTATAGATTTGTTATAGTTTTATCACATTTCCGCCACATTTTGTTGAAGGAAAGAGAAAATATTGTTTAATTTCAGTAATATTCTTTCACATTTAGGATTAAAAAAAATGCCTGAAATCAGTTCAATAGCTGATTTGAGTGCCTTTATTGATCAAAATTCCGCCTTTGTGAGTCAAGTCACACTTTATACTTATGTGAAAGCACGCGCCGGTACGTCATTTCCTAAAATGTTCGAAAATGCTGATTTTTTAACATCACTTACCATATCGCGCTGGCATATTTTTTCGGCATCTGTTTGTGATCTGTCGCTTTTTGCCGCCGCGCAATTCCGGAAGTCCGACCACGCCGATGACCCGACCTGTGCCGCCATATCGATTGAGCTTGGTAGCAACATTCTCAAATCAGTGGAACAGACCGATGTTGACCCAAAGGTTTTCACCGCCATGATCAAGCAATTAAAAACCAGAGCCAAAACAGCCGATTACAGCACCCATGCCAAAGGTGACGGATTGTTTTCCCACAGCTCGGATGCTTTCATGACATGGGCACCTGTTGTTGATGAATTTAAGGAACTGGACGAAGAAATCATGCGAAACTCCATGCATTTGCGCTGGATAGGCATCAGACGCGAGATGGCCAATCGGCTTGATACCGATAGAACCTTTAGCAACTGGATTGAGCAAAAAAACCAGACCCGCTTTACCGGATGAACTTATTTATCGGCATCAGCCAAAATATGCCCGCAATCGTTTCAGGACGCGAGGATAATGTATTCGCTTGATATAGGACGTGCGAATACGGCGCCATTTGCGTTTTAGCTTATGATGAATACGATCACGCGGCCATGACTTAATATGCGTATAGCCAATAGTAGACGGCCGGCCTTCTTCGGCAAAAAGTGGTGGATCAAGATGCAGAACATGGCAGGAATGAAGCCACCAGTGATGCAACATACAATCCACTTCAAAAATATACCGGTAATTATTTTTCAGCAATGCTCTGGCGGCATGTCTGGACAACAGATAACATTCAGCACCAATGCTGTTATACTTGATTGCAGCCAAGCGGAAATCATGATCCGCAGACACACGTTCCAGTAAACAGACAGGTATCGCTTTATGGTCCGGCCGTCTGTTTCCCAGAAACAGAATATCTATCGGCTTATCCAGTCCGGTCAGCTGATCCAGAACAGCCGCGATATATGGTGATGTTGCTGGCAATGGGTTAGCATCATCTTCGCATATCAGCCCGTAATCCTGATCACCATGTGCAATCTGTTCCCATATCTTATGATGACTTAATGCACAGCCAAGGGCATTATCCTGCATCACCGTGGGTAACCAGTTTTGCCGGTCTGAGTTCAGAAAATCCTGTTTCTGGGCGGCGGATAACTCATTGCCCATTACCGCGTCAACAAATTGCACATCCAGTCCCACATCATGAAACCGTTTTTGAAGCACCATGCGTTTCTGCTGGTCGGACTTTGCTGAAATGATATATGCGGTTCGTATCATTTTTTACAAATGATACGAAACCGGATGCTTAGTCAAGATATTCAGCGCGTCTTCCGGACAACAATTTCAATTTGAGCCAGCGCATCACTTTTCGCTGTCTGGTCAATGGGATATCCACGAGAAAGCTGGAACTTTAACAACCGTGTGCGAAGTGACCGGTTTTTGATCCGCCGAGCAATGCTTGATATCTGCCGGTTAACAAATTTACGGTGATTTTTTGGCGTCTGCCCACGCGGAAATAGCAGATCATAATCATAGTTTTCATCGTAAAGCCGTTTAGCAACAATCTCAGCATGTGGCAAAGATTTGCTTTCGGCAAGAATATCGATAGATACCGGTGACCAGCTATCAGCACCGCCCATGCGGAACGTGGCTTTATGATCACCATTGAATATGGATGGCCAGGTGAATTGCTCATAGAGGTCTTCGTGTGGAACAACGGTGATCATATAGCCGCCGGGTTTGACCAGTTTCCACCAGTCTTTTAACGACTGCCTGGGATCATGCATATGTTCCAGACAATGGCTAGAATGCACAGCGTCATATTGTTCGGCGTCGCGGTAGTCCAGAATATGATTGGCGTCACCCTGATGTTGATCAAAGATGTCCGCGTGCGGAACAACCAGATCATCGCCAGCACCTATATCAATGACACGGCCGGATAGATAGGTTTTGAAAAACTCTGGCGATCTGAGCGCATTTGTCTTGCTTGCTTCTGTTGCCATCCTACTTACCTCATCACACACTAATTTTTTGTTAAAGCATTTTATATTAAATATATAAGAATATTATAATTTAATAATATATAATTAAAAAAAGATTGCTAGACATGTTTGGTTATCAGGGTCTTGTCATCTGGCTTATGTTCTGTACATAAATGTATGTATCTGCAAAATGGAATATACATGTACTGTCATGGCTATATATAATCTGGGTTCAATTAATATTGACTATATATATGGATTACCGCATCTGGTGACCGCTGGCGAAACGCTGGCGGCAGCGCGGTATGATGCGGTGCTGGGGGGCAAAGGCGCTAATCAGTCCATTGCCATTGCCAAAGCCGGCGGTACTGTTTTCCATGCTGGCATGATCCACCGTGATGATGCCGGCTGGCTCAAGCCATTACATGCAGCAGGTGTTGATACCAATGCTGTTTTGCACGGCGATACCCCGACCGGTCATGCTATTGTTGCGGTTGATGACGACAGCGACCATCGCGGGGAAAATCAGATTATTCTTGCCCCGTTAAGTAATCAGGTTCTGCCATCTGCACTCATCGGGGAATTGCTTCAAACCGCTGCGGCTGGTGATTGGGCGCTGGCACAGAATGAAACAAATCTGACAGCTGATTTTCTCACCACCGCAAAGGCCAGAGGGCTAAACATCTGTTATAGCGCGGCGCCATTTGTTGTTGATACCACGCTAGCACTATTGCCGATTATTGATGTGCTGATTGTCAACAATATTGAGGCTGAGGCGTTAAGTCATGCCACCGGCAAGCCCGTTGATCAGCTGAATATTCCGCATCTGATTATCACCCATGGCGCGGCTGGCGCAGATTATTCTGGTATGGATGGCAAGTTTCATATTCCGGCTGTTCAAGTGGCCGCTGTTGATACCACCGGTGCCGGAGATACCTATCTGGGCTATGTTCTGGCACAGCTGGATCAACACATACCAATGAAAACCGCGATGCAAATTGCCGCCGCCGCCGCCGCCATACAAGTCACCCGCCATGGTGCCAGTGCCGCTATTCCGGATATGGCAGAAACACAGGCTAGCCAGCCAGCCAAATAGAAAGCTGAACTTATGCCAACGCAGAAACTGATTATTGATACTGACCCCGGCATTGATGATGCTATGGCTATTCATTACGCCTTTGCTCACGAAGACCTTGATCTGATCGGGCTAACAACCATTTTCGGAAATGTTTTTGTTGAACAGGCCACACGAAACGCTATTGTTCTGACGGATCAGGCTGGGCGGATTATTCCAGTCTGCGAGGGCGCAAAGACCCCATTATCCATACCGGCAAATGCGCCATCACATTATGTTCATGGCGATGAAGGGTTTGGTGATTTTCCAGCAATAACACCATCACGATCAGCTGATCCCCGGCCAGCGCATGTTTTTCTGGCAGATACCATTCGCGCCTTTCCGGGTGAGGTTATTCTCTGTCCTATTGGCCCGCTGACAAATATAGCGCAGTTGCTGGAACATGAACCGGCGATTGCCGGACTGGTCAAAAAAGTCGTGATCATGGGTGGCGCGGTGGATTGCCCCGGCAATGTCACGCCATATGCCGAAGCAAATATCTGGAATGATCCCCATGCGGCAGATATCGTTTTCGCCGCTGACTGGGACATGGAATTAATCGGGCTTGATGTGACTAGTCATATTTCATGTGATGCTGGCGATTTTAAAACCCTAGCCAGCCAATCACCAGATATTGGGGGATTTCTGGATCGTATTTCGCAATTTTATATCACGTTTTATCATGGCGTCATCGGCCGTCATGTGTGCTTGATGCATGATCCGTCGGCCGTCATCAGCATCACCAATCGCGCTGTGTTCGATTATGAATCAATTCCACTGGAAGTCGTCTGTTCTGGTGAGCAGATTGGCGCCACTATTCGAACAGGTAAAGCAAGACGACCAGTAAAAGTGGCAAAACAGGTGAATGCCGCCACCGTCCGGAAAATTTTTCTGGACATATGTAGCCAATGCGACAAAATAAAGTCATAAACAAAAGCATAATTTATGTTGCTATAAAACATCATTAGCCAGTTCCTCAAGGTAAAGACATGATTGTAAAGACCGTTAATTATCAATCTTCCAATGCAGGTGCTGATCTGGCCGAATCACTGCGTAAAACCGGTTTTGCGGTTTTAGTCAATCATCCCGTTACCCCACAACGCATTGAAGATATATATGCTAGCTGGGCGGCGTTTTTTGCCAATGAATCCAAGCATGACTGGCTTCGTGATCCGGAACGGCAGGATGGGTTTTTCCCATTCCAGTCTGAGAACGCCAAGGGTGCGCTGGCCAAGGATTTAAAAGAGTTTTACCACGTCTATCCATGGGGGCGTGTACCGCCAGAACTGGAAGATATCACGCGCAGATTGTATCAAGACCTCACCACATTGGGGATTGAGCTTTTGGGCTGGCTCGATGATGCTCTACCAGATCATTTGCGCCAAGCGTTGAGCTTGCCGCTGGCAGATATGATGCAAGAAAGCCAGCAAAGTCTGTTGCGGATTCTGCATTATCCGGCACTGGCCGAAGCACCTGAGCCAAATGCTATCCGTGCCGCCGCCCACGAAGATATCAACCTTATTACCTTACTTCTGGCCGGATCAAAGCCGGGACTGGAAGCGATGGATACAGACGGTAACTGGCATTCTGTGCCATGTGATCCGGGCATGATTACCATTAATAATGGTGACATGCTGGCATTAGCAACTGATGGATATTATCCATCAACAACACACCGCGTGACCAATCCGGATCAAGAAGCCAATGAGCCCAGATTTTCTATGCCAATGTTTTTACACCCGCGTCCGGATGTCGATTTGAAACCGGATTTTACTGCCGATATGTTTTTACAACAACGACTTCGGGAAATCGGCCTTAAATAAATAATTATCAATAAACAACGCGACAACAAGCTGGAGGAGAATATGAAATTTTCACTTTATAAATCGATCATAACCGCTTTGAGTGGGCTGTTTTTAATCGGCAGCATCACCGCGCAAGCGGCGGATATAAAACCTGCTGTCATTTATGATATGGGCGGTAAGTTTGATAAATCCTTTAACGAAGGTGTCTGGAACGGTGTTAAAAAATTCACCGAAGAAACCGGCATCGAAGTCATGGAATTCGAAGTCACCAATGAAACGCAACGCGAACAAGCGATGCGCCGTATGGTAGATCGTGGCGCAACGATTGTTCTGGGTGTCGGCTTTGCACAGGCTGACGCTATTGCCACTGTTGCCGCAGAAAATCCGGAGGTTCAGTTTTCTATCATTGATGTGTTCTGGCTGGATGCACCGAATTTGCGCCAATATGCCTTTAAGGAACATGAAGGAAGCTATCTGGTTGGGGTTGCCGCCGCACATGCTAGCCAGACTGGAAAAGTCGGCTTTGTTGGTGGCATGGATATCTCGCTTATCCGTAAATTTGCATGTGGTTATGTTGGCGGAGTCAAATCCGTTAATGCATCAGCAGATGTTTTTCAGAACATGACCGGCACAACGCCTTCTGCGTGGAATGATCCGGCCAAGGGCGCTGAGCTAACCATAAGCCAGATTGACCGTGGCGCTGATGTTATTTATCAGGCCGCAGGCGGAACAGGGATCGGCGTGATTCAAGCCGCCGTTGATTCAGGCAAGCTGGCCATTGGCGTTGATTCCAATCAGAACGGCATAGCCCCCGGTTCCATTCTGACATCCATGCTAAAGCGTGTTGATGTTGCCGCATATGAAACCTTTATGGATTCAAAAAACGGTAACTTTACCGCTGGCGTTCAGATGCTTGGCGTAGCAGAAGGCGGTGTTGACTGGGCATTGGATGAAAATAATGCCAGCCTGATCACATCAGAAATGAAAGCAGCGGTAGAACAGGCGCGTGCCGATATTATATCCGGCAAGATAACTGTTCATAACTATGAGAGTGATTCCGCCTGCCCATATTAATACTGATTAGCATTCTGTTATGACAGTATCATCACCATTGGCGAAAAGCAGGGCAGACTTGCCTTTCGCCGTTTCTATGTCTGGCATCTGCAAACGGTTCGGTGCGGTTACTGCCAATGATCATATTGATCTTAATGTGCTATCTGGTGATATTCACGGCATTGTTGGCGAAAACGGCGCGGGCAAATCCACGCTAGTGTCTATCCTTTACGGGTTTTATACTGCCGATAGTGGCACGACTGAAATCGCAGGCATTTCATATACCCATAATACTCCGGCGGATTCTATCGCCGCTGGTATTGGCATGGTGCATCAGCATTTCATGCTAGTACCGAATTTTACGGTTCTTGAAAATATTATCCTTGGTTATGAAGGCTATAAACAGCTGTCAAAAAGCATGGATCAGGCTCGGCATATGCTGAGCAGTATGTCGCAACAATATGGGCTGGATGTTGATCTGGACGCGCAGGTTGGGGATTTGCCCGTTAGCTTGCAGCAACGGGTGGAAATCCTGAAAGCGCTTTATCGGGATGCCCGTATTTTAATACTGGATGAACCTACCGGCGTGCTGACTCCACAGGAAACCAATCAATTATTTGATATTCTTCGGGCGCTCAAAAAACAGGGCGTGACGATATTGCTAATCACCCATAAATTACGCGAGATTATGGCCGCCACTGATCATGTTTCGGTTATGCGTGGTGGCCGCATGATAGCGCATCTGCAAACCACTGACACAACACCTGATCAGCTGGCCGAGCTTATGGTTGGTCGTCCTGTTCAAGTGAAAAAGCAGTGGCATAAAGCCAATAAAGGCGCTGCTATTGTTAGCGTTAAGGATGTTCAGCTGACCCGTTCCAAAACACAGAATCTGTTATCTGATATCACCTTCACGGTTCATGCTGGTGAAATACTGGGCATCGCCGGTGTTGCCGGAAATGGCCAATCCGAATTATTGAATATACTGGCTGGTATTATTGCCCCCACCGCTGGGCATATATCCTATCATGATCATCATATTGATGCTGGCAATCCTGCTGATCCACAGAAAATCAAATCGCTTGGCGTGGCGCATGTCCCCGAAGACCGCCACGCATCGGGGATAGTGTTACCATTCACCGCCGCCGAAAATGCTGCTCTTGGATATGAAAAAGAGGTGTCTGGTGGTTATGGTCATGCCTTTCTATCACCGCAGTCACTTCGTGCTAGATGCGCTAAACTGATGCAGCGTTTTGATGTACGGCCTGCTGATCCGAATTTGAAATCAAGCCTGTTTTCCGGAGGCAATCAGCAAAAGCTGGTACTAGCCAGAGAAATGTCCGACACGCCATCAGTACTTCTGATCGGGCAACCCACACGTGGTGTTGATATTGGCGCGATTGAGTTTATCCATCAGCAATTAATTGATATGCGCGATAAGGGATGTGCAATCATTCTGGTTTCTGTTGAACTGGATGAAATTATGAGCCTGTCTGACCGCATCATGGTGATGAATAATGGTCGTATCATGGGACTGGTTGAACAGGCAACCGCCAATGTCAAAGATATTGGCCTGCTCATGGCGGGAGTTCAGTAATGCGCAAACCTTTACCAGCATGGGTAGATATCAGCATCATGCCGCTTATCAATATTGCCGCAGCATTTGTGGTAGCTGGTATTATTATTGCCCTGATTGGCGAAAATCCGTTTACCGCGCTAGCCGTGATGATCAAAGGCGCTTTTGTCTATAAAGGCGCGTTAGGATATACGCTTTATTACACCACGAATTTTATTTTTACCGGTCTTGCCGTGGCTGTGGCCTTTCATGCGATGCTATTCAATATCGGCGGCGAAGGTCAGGCTATGATTGGCGGTCTGGGTATCGGTTTTATTGTGCTTAGCCTTGATCCTATTCTGCCGCCATTACTGGTGATCTTGCTAGCCATTCCGGTGGCGGCCATATTCGGTGCTATCTGGGGGGTAATCCCCGGCTGGCTTCAGGCTAGACGCGGCAGTCATATTGTCATCACCACCATTATGTTCAATTTTATTGCGTCATCCATCATGGTCTGGTTACTGGCTGGCATGCTTATGGCACCGGGGCAGATGTCACCTGAAACGCGGCATTTTGCAGACGGGGTCAGCTTGATGCAAATTCATCATATCGGCAATGCTCTGGGCTGGCCGATGGCACGCTCACCGCTGAATTTATCATTTGTGATTGCTTTGATCGCGGCGGTGGCGGTATGGGTGCTGATCTGGCGAACGCGGCTTGGTTATATCATCCGGGCGACAGGCCATAGTGAAAAAGCGGTGATTTATGCCGGCCATGATCCAGCCCGTATTATCATGATCGTCATGGCAATATCCGGTGGATTGGCCGGATTAATGGCACTGAATGAAATTCTGGGTGTGCAGGAACGGGTCATACTTAACTTTACTTCAGGATATGGTTTTACCGGTATTGCTGTTGCGCTGATGGGGCGCAATCATCCTTTCGGAATTGTGCTGGCAAGTCTGTTATTCGGTGCGCTTTATCAAGGTGGAGCAGAACTGGATTTTGAGTTTCAGACGATTACCAGAGAAATGGTTTTAATGATTCAAGGGCTGATTATCCTGTTTTCGGGGGCGTTGGCGTTGATGTTTGTTCCGGCGGCGGAACGAATTTACGGCAAGCTGGCATCAGCAGACAGATCATCTGATACGCGCAAGGGTGAACAAAATGGCTGAGCTATGGCTACAATTTGTCCTTACCATTGATGCGACCTTAAGGGTGGCAACGCCGCTTATTCTATGCGCGATGGCAGGTATTTTTTCGGAACGATCCGGCATTATTGATATCTCGCTCGAAGGCAAGATGCTGCTTAGTGCTTTTACGGCGGCAAGTGTGGCGGCGTTATATGGCTCACCATTCCTTGCCTTGGGCTGTGCGGTGATTGTGTCCATGCTGTTCAGCCTGTTGCATGGATTTGCCTGCATCACCCATCGCGGAAATCAGGTCATATCCGGACTTGCGATCAATATTCTGGCATCAGGGTTAACCGTCACCGTGGGCATTGCTATTTTTGCTCAGGGTGGACAAACGCCGTTTTTGATGTCAGAGCAACGGTTTAGCGCTATCACCCTGCCCTTTGCTGAAACTGCCAGACATATTCCGGTGTTTGGTACGATTTACGCTGAGGTGATATCAGGCCATAATCTGCTGGTCTGGATAGCGTTATTATCTGTTTTCATAACTGGCTATGTTTTATTCCGGACAACGTTCGGGTTGCGGTTGCGTGCGGTTGGCGAAAAACCCGAAGCCGTAGATACCGCTGGTATTAGCGTGACTTTAATGCGCTATCAGGCGGTTTTGATTGCCGGATTTTTATGTGGCATTGCTGGCGCGTATTTATCTATTGCACATGGCGCCGGATTTGTTCGGGAAATGACAGCCGGAAAAGGCTATATCGCTCTAGCCGCCATGATTTTCGGGCATTGGCGACCAGTTCCGGCATTGCTGGCATGTCTGATGTTCGGCTTTCTTGAGGCTATTGCCGCGCGGCTTCAGGGGGTTGAGGTGCCATTTCTGGGGCCTATGCCAACAGATTTAATTCTGGTTCTACCATATGTGTTGACGGTTATTTTGCTAGCCGGATTTATTGGCAGGGCTGTGCCGCCACGATCAATTGGCCAACCCTATATAAAGGAAAGATAGCCATGACAGACGATGCCACCATCACCAATACCATTGCCGACACCATTGCCGCCGCCATTGCCGCCATGCCTAACGCCTATGCGCCATATAGCCAGTTTTCGGTTGGCGCCGCCATCTGTGATGAAAACGGTAATATCCATACCGGTGTCAATGTTGAAAACGCGGCCTATCCGCAAGGGTCATGCGCAGAAGCAGGCGCCATTGCCGCGATGGTCATGGCAGGCGGAACACGCATTATCAGTATTGCCGTGGCCGGAAAAGGCGACATGCTTTGTACGCCTTGCGGAGGATGCCGTCAGCGAATCAGAGAATTTGCCAATCCGGATACACCGATTCTGATTGCCGATACAAACGGTTTACGGCAACGTTTCACGCTTGATGATTTACTGCCATATAGCTTTGGGCCAGATCATCTGGGTTAATCCGGCCATTTTGAGGAAAACAATATATTATGCCTCGCATGCGGAAAAAAACCGACTTACCAACAAAAACCTGTCCGGTGTGCGGATTTGATTTTGTCTGGCGCAAGAAATGGGAAAAGGTCTGGGA
>Ga0209137_1004697_pt1 | contig 10720 bp, 8 predicted proteins | sample SaaInl5LU_22_DNA_FD_184642 | JGI IMG/M metagenome (GOLD analysis project Ga0209137, IMG submission 184642) | Marine microbial communities from expanding oxygen minimum zones in the Saanich Inlet - ESP_105LU_22_DNA (SPAdes) (version 2) | ecosystem: Environmental > Aquatic > Marine > Intertidal...
AGATTGAATATTTTCAAGAAGTTAAAGGCTTACTTATGTCCGCTGTGGCACATTCAGCGCCAACGAAATGTCCTGCAGAGCGTGTGCAATGCAGGCAAAGCGGGGCTAAATGTAATGCAGGTTATTTTCCATCTGGGCGCGCAGCGAAGTGCGACGACAACGTTTCAACATTATATGCGCAGCCATATGCAGGCGCTTAGTACGTCTGGTATCGGCTTTTGGGGGCCGCAACGGCTGCGCGAGAGAGGACTGTTTGAAGGGCTCTACGCAGGACCGAGCGGAAAAGTCTCTGACGAGGCCATTGCGATCGCAAAACCGCAGATCGCGAAAGCTTTGAATCTTGCTGCTGCGCGCGGTGTCCGCACTCTGGTGATCAGTGAGGAAAATATGCTCGGCTCCGTAAAAGGAAATTTACATCACCGTGCGCTCTATCCTGATGCGAAGACGCGCCTGCGCGGGTTCATTCAAGCCGTGGGCCGGCCGATCGACAAGGTGATGCTGGGACTGCGCCCGCTTGATACCTATTGGAACTCAGCGCTGGCTTACGGTGTAAAGCGCGGGGCACCTTTGCCAAAGCCAGATGATCTCGCAGCAATCAGCGCTTCAGAGCGCAGTTGGTGTGATGTGGTGCGTGATATTTCGGAAGTTGTCGGTGAGGCAGACATCGAGCTGCACAAATTTGAAGATTTTGCCGATGCACCTGACGTACGGCTGGCGCGAGCTCTTGGAGGCAACGCTGTGCTGCCAAAGGCCAAGCAAGGCGTGCGCATGAATGAGGCCCCTGATTTGAGCGAATTGCGGGTCGCTATGACCAAACGAGGCGCAAACCCTGCCTCCTTGCCTGATGGTGAAGGGCACTGGCAGCCCTTTTCGCCCGAACAAACAGAGGCCTTGGCTGAACGCTACGCCGATGATCTGTTTTGGTGCGTTGCTGGTGCGGGCGGGGTGGCCAAACTGATTGAAAGAAAAACGCTGGAAGAAGTGGGCATGAGCCTGCCGCCAGCTGTAAGAAGAGGACTTACCTATGACCAAGCGAGAAGAATGGGCCAAGCGAGCTGAAAAAGAGCTGCGCGGCAAGACGATTGATGATCTGACGTGGCAGACACTTGAGGACATCAAGGTAAAGCCCGTCTATTTTGAAGAAGACCTTGAGGGCATGAGCCACCTTGGCTCTATCCCGGGGTATGAGCCCTTTACGCGCGGCGTAAAATCCACAATGTATGCTGGCCGTCCTTGGACCATCCGCCAATATGCTGGCTTCTCAACAGCTGAAGAAAGCAACGCATTTTACCGCAAGGCGCTGGCCGCAGGGCAGCAAGGCGTTTCGGTTGCTTTCGATCTTGCCACACACCGTGGCTACGACAGCGACCATCCTCGCGTTGTGGGCGATGTTGGTAAAGCCGGTGTGGCGATCGACTCGGTTGAGGATATGAAGATCCTGTTTGATGGCATCCCTCTTGATCAGGTCTCTGTCTCGATGACGATGAACGGCGCTGTGATCCCGATCCTCGCAAGCTTTATTGTGACGGGTGAAGAGCAGGGGCACGACAAGGCGCTGCTGGCTGGAACGATCCAGAACGATATTCTCAAAGAGTTTATGGTGCGCAACACCTATATCTATCCGCCTGAGCCGAGCATGAAGATTATCTCGGACATCATCGAATACACCTCAAACGAGATGCCGAAGTTCAACTCGATCTCGATTTCGGGCTATCACATGCAGGAAGCGGGCGCGAACCTTGTGCAGGAGCTTGCCTATACTTTGGCAGACGGGCGAGAATATGTGCGCGCTGCGATCAATGCTGGCATGGATGTCGACAAATTCGCTGGGCGTCTCAGCTTCTTCTTTGCAATCGGAATGAACTTCTTCATGGAAGCTGCCAAGCTGCGTGCGGCGCGTCTGTTGTGGCACAAAGTTATGACCGAGTTCGACGCCAAATCTGAGCGCTCAAAAATGCTACGCACCCATTGCCAGACTTCGGGTGTCAGTTTGCAAGAGCAAGACCCTTACAACAATGTCATTCGTACGGCATATGAGGCGATGGCGGCGGCATTGGGTGGCACTCAGAGCCTGCACACCAATGCACTTGACGAGGCGATTGCTTTGCCAACCGAGTTTAGTGCGCGCATTGCCCGCAACACCCAGCTGATTTTGCAAGAAGAGACAGGGATCACCAATGTCGTCGATCCTTTGGCGGGCTCTTATTATGTTGAGAGCCTGACAAGCGAGCTTGCGGACAAAGCCTGGGCCTTGATGGAAGAAGTCGAAGAGATGGGCGGCATGACCAAAGCGGTAGCCAGCGGTATGCCTAAGCTTCGTATTGAGGAAAGTGCTGCGCGCCGTCAGGCGATGATTGACCGTGGACAAGAAGTGATTGTCGGGGTGAACAAATACCGCCTCGCCAAGGAAGACGCGATCGACATTCTTGATGTTGACAACGTGGCTGTGCGGGAAAATCAGGTGAAACGTCTTGAGAGCATCCGCGCCAGCCGTGACGAAGCGGCTTGTATGGCGGCTTTGACCGAGCTGACACGCCGTACAAAAGAAGGGGGTAACCTCTTGGAAGCTGCGGTTGAAGCCGCCCGCGCACGGGCCACAGTGGGAGAGATCAGCATGGCGATGGAAGAAGAGTTTGGCCGCCACCGTGCAGAAGTAAAGACACTCGCAGGCGTCTATGGCGCGGCCTATGAGGGCGATGCAGGGTTCGCTGCGATCCAGAAAAGTATTGAAGCGTTTGCTGAAGAAGAGGGCCGCCGCCCGCGTCTTTTGGTTGTTAAGATGGGCCAGGACGGGCACGATCGCGGCGCGAAAGTGATTGCGACTGCTTTTGCTGACATCGGCTTTGATGTTGATGTCGGCCCCCTCTTTCAAACGCCTGACGAAGCCGCGCAAGACGCGATTGACAATGATGTTCATGTTGTCGGAATTTCAAGCCAAGCCGCTGGGCATAAGACTCTTGCTCCCCAGCTGATCAAGGCGCTTGAGGAGAAAGATGCGGGCGATATCATTGTGATTTGTGGTGGGGTTATTCCGCAGCAGGACTATGAGTTCCTTAAAAAGGCGGGTGTCAAAGCCATCTTCGGGCCGGGGACGAATATCCCTGAAGCGGCTGAGGATATCCTGAAGCTTATTCGCGCGTCGCGCGCCTAAGCCGGCGCGGGGGGCTATTGGCTCCCCGCGTTTCGAAAACCACATGGATTTTGAAACGTCCCCCAAGGATATTTCGGGAAAGAAAAAGGGGTGCGGTATGTATGTATTTGATCATCTGGTGATCGCCGCTGAGAGCCTCGAGGCCGGCGTTGCTTGGGCAGAAGAACGCTTAGGCGTCTCCTTTGAGGTAGGTGGCCAGCATCTGCGCTATGGCACGCACAATGCCTTGCTCGGTTTGGCAGATGGACTGTATCTCGAAGTGATCGCTATTGACCCAGCGGGCGTCCAGCCAGAGCATGCACGCTGGTTTGGGCTTGATCAGTTTTCTGGCGCTCCACGGCTCATAACCTGGGTTTGCCGCGTCGAAGGGCTGACCACCAGACCCTTGCCAGCAGGGTTTGGCGCGGTTGTGGGCCTGACGCGGGGCGCACTTAATTGGGATATGGCTGAGTCTGATGATGGAACTCTCCCCTTTGATCAATGCCATCCTGGCTTGATCGACTGGGGTGCGACGCCACATCCTGTGACACGGCTTGCAGAGTCTGGACTGAGGCTTGAACGGCTGACGCTTGCGCATCCTGCGGCGGCAGACTTGGCAGACGCCCTACGGCCTCTGAATGACAAGCGTGTGGATATTGTCAGTGCCAGTGCACCGAAGCTCTCGGCGCGGCTGGTTTCGTCAGACGGGCGGGAGATCATTCTATGAGACTGCGTTTGGCAGAGCCGAGTGACGCGGCTGGGATAGCGGTGATTTGGAACCAGATCATCCGCGATACTTTGGCGACATTTACCTCAGCAGAAAAAGAGACTGATGCGCTTGCTTCGGCGATACATGCTGAGCCACAACGCTGGCACGTGGCGGAAAGTGGTGGGCTGATCCTTGGTTTTGCCTGTTACTTTCAGTTTCGTGGTGGGCCTGGGTATGCACAGTCTATGGAATACACGATTCATTTGGCGCAATGCGCGCGCGGTCTTGGTACGGGGCGTGCTCTACTGGCAGCTGTTGAGGATGCGGCTCGGAAGGAGGGCGCGCATTCACTTTATGGCGGAGTGAGTGGTGCAAACCCTGAGGGGCAGGCTTTTCATATCCGTACTGGTTTTGAGAAGCTGGCAACTTTGCCCGAAGTGGGGCGCAAGAACGCCCAATGGCTTGATTTACACCTTTATCACAAATTTCTTTGATTGCGCGCTGACACTTCTTGCTGCGCAAGCTAAGATTGCCTCATGTCGATTTGGACCCAGATAACAGCGGCTGTTTCAGCCCTTGCCAAAGGCGAACCACTCAGCGCTGTCTTTGCGCAGTTGCGCACGCCACCTGAGCGCTCGATTGCGTTTACAATTGCCGTGATCGCTCTTGGCGCGAAGATGGCCAAGGCCGACGGGCTTGTCACGCGCGATGAAGTTATGGCGTTTCGCGAGGTTTTTCAGATTGCGCAGGAAGATGAAGCGGGAGCGGCCAAAGTTTTTAATCTGGCGCGGCAAGATGTGGCAGGGTTTGAAGACTATGCAACTCGGGTTCGCGAGATGTTTGGTGCGGGGCACGAAGCGCTTGGCGATTTGCTGGAAGGTTTGTTTCACATCGCTATGGCCGATGGCCAGTATCATCCGAACGAGGACGAATTTCTCAAAGGCGTTGCGGATATTTTTGGCCTTGGAGAACGCGAATTTCGTCAGATCAGGAGCCGTTTTGTGCCAGAGGCAGAGGCTGATCCCTACTCGGTATTGGGGCTGACGCCTGAGGCCAGCATGGAGGAGCTTCGTGCGGCTTGGAAAACACAGGTTCAAGAAAGTCATCCAGACCGCTTGGTTGCGCGGGGATTGCCTGAAGAGGCTATTAAAATGGCTGAAAAGCGTATGGTGGCGATCAACAGGGCTTGGAAAGACATTAAGGATGCGCGCGGCTGATGCGGATAGCGACCTACAACATCGAGTGGTTTAACAACCTGTTTGATGATGATGGGGTGCTGCTGATGGATGATGGGTGGTCAGGGCGTCATGATGTGACACGCGCCATGCAGATCGAGGCCTTGGGAATCGTTTTTGCGGCACTTGATGCGGACGCAATTATGGTGATCGAAGCGCCTGACGAAAATCGACGTCGCAGCACAACCAAAGCGCTGGAAGAGTTTGCGCGGGTGTTTGATCTGCGGGCCAAGGCCACACTTCTCGGATTTCAGAATGATACGCAGCAAGAAATAGCGCTGATGTATGATCCTGCTGTGATGAGCGCGCGTCATGCGCCTCTGGGCGAGAGTGCGCCCAAGAAAGGGGCTGAGCAGTCGTCACGGTTTGACAGCACGTTTCGTATTGATCTGGACGTGGATGCCAAAGAAGACTTGGTTCAGTTCTCGAAACCTCCCCTAGAGGTTGAAGCGGTGCTACCTAGCGGGAAGGTTCTGCGGCTTATTGGAGCGCATCTGAAGTCAAAAGCGCCACATGGTGCGCGAAATGACGCTGAAGCAATGAAGCTTTCGATAGAGAACCGCCGCAAGCAATTGGCACAAGCGATCTGGCTGCGCCAACGCCTTGAGGAGCACTTGAACGCTGGTGAGAGCTTGATGCTGCTGGGAGATCTCAATGACGGCCCTGGACTTGACCAATATGAAGACTTGTTTGGGCGATCTTCGGTCGAAATCATTATGGGTGAGACGGGAGAAAACTGCCTCTTTGATCCACATGCGAGGCTTGGCTTGCAGCGCAGGCTAGGCGCAACGCCAACCACCGCGCGCTTTTATATTCGGGAGCACAAACGCTACCTACAAGCTTTGCTGGACTACATTATGGTCTCTCCCGACCTCGCCATGAAAGAGCCTGTTTGGCGTATTTGGCATCCCTTTGATGACCCTGACTGCTGGCGTCTCCCTGAGCTGCGCGATGCTTTGCTTTTGGCCTCTGATCATTTTCCTGTCACATTAGATATTGATCTTTAGGGGGCAGAAAATGTGAAGCCGAAGGAAATAAGGCCATCGGCACTTTCCGCATTCATGGGGATCAATTGAACAAATGTGTTGCGGTATCGGGCTTGGAAACCGCCGATCACGACAACATCTTCGCCAAGATGAGTTGAAAAATTACGCCCATTCTCGGGGTAAAGAGCCAAGCCGCCAAAAATCCCAAAATCACCTTCGCTCCACAGCTTCAGAGGGCGGTAACTTGTCGCTGTAATGGAAACACGCTCATAGCTGTTCATGAATGCACCAACACTTAAGCTGCTGCGTTCGCGCTCCCAAGTGGCGAAGAAGCCAGGGTTTACCTTGTTGAAGCCTGTGCTACCGATATGTTTTGAGCCGAGTAAGATCGAGAAACGGTCGGGGCCAGCCTCTAGGGCTGTTGCAAAAAGGCATAGGCTGAGGGAGAGAAAAATCGGACGCATATCAGGCTTTCCTTTTGGCAAGCAAACATCTGCCTGTGAAGCATCTCTGGCTTGCAGGCGCATTGGAAACGGGTGTTTCTACCTTTATATAGAGAAAATGGGACGAAAATTTGTCATCGCTTCACTTCTTGCTGGCAGCCTTCATGCGTCATCGCTTCAGGCTGAAGACAGCGGCAGTTCGCTCATGGAGCGGGGTGCGAAGCTCTTTCTCGAAGGGATTTTGAAGGAAGTCGAACCGGCCGTCAAAGACCTACAAGCGATGATGGATGAGATGGAACCTGCGCTGAAAGACTTTGTGGAGCGCATGGGGCCTGCGCTTGAGACTCTCTTGGAGGATGTTGAAGACTTTAGTGCCTATCATCCTCCTGAAGTCCTGCCGAACGGAGATATTATCCTGCGCAAGAAGGCCTTAAAGGAGCAAGCTGAGCAATCTAACCCTGATGATCAGGTTGACCTGTAAGCTACTGGCCCAGAACGATATTCGGCGTAGCTGGCAGAGCTGCTGCGAGTGAGTTAAAGCGTGCTTCGGCAACTTCTCCAAACAACGGGATCGCGTCTTGACTGAGTGTAAGCTCGAGGACCCGCTTCTTGGGGTAAAGCCGCATCTGTCCGATTTGGGCGTCTTTCTGAAGCCATAGCATGGCGCCAAAGCGCATCGCTTTACCAACTGTTTCAGCAACTTGCTGATCAGCCTCAGAGATCAACTCAGAGATTGGTTCAAACCGCGCAGTTGTGATGCGTGTATTTGAGTAGCGATAGAGCAGAGCGAGGCCTAGAAAAATCCTCTCGTTGTGGCGGATACCGCCAAGATTGGCCTGTGTTGCAAGGTTAAAGCAGGTTTCGGCGCGGTAGTCGGGGTGCGCACGCCAGCTGACGTCGTGCAAGAGGCAGGCAGCCTTGATGAGCTTAAGGCGTTCGGGCGAGGCTGATTTGAATAAGGGTTGGATGAATTCATACAGAGTACGCCCGAATCCTGGAAGACGCGCGTCTTTGGCTTCTGCAAAGCGGCAAGCCTCGATGAGCGGGTCGCGGTCGCGCAATTTTTGCGGCATTTGTTCATAGAGCATTCCTTCGCGGATGCCGTAGGAGCTGATGGCGATATCGTGTGGTCGAAATTCTCGGACGACTTCCTTAAGGACTTCTGAAGCGATCGGGACAAGCTTCATGCGGCTCGAGGAGATACCTGCCATGGCTCGAATCGTTTCTTCATCGTTTTTGGCGATATACTCTGCAGTTGCCGTCACGGCTTTGCGGCTCATTCGGTATTCGTGCAAAACGTGCAGCGGGTAGCCGCGGCGCTCCATGTCAATTCGTGCAATTGCGCGCCATGAACCGCCGACGAGAAACAGCCGATTGTGCTGTGGCCCGAGTTCTTCATGCAGCTTCTGGATCGTGCTGCGGATAATCTCTTTGCGGGCTTTCTTGCCGCCTTTCACACTCATCAGACGCTGAGGGCCGAGCGAGGAGCTGACGCGCTTGCCAACGACGCCATCCGAGATTTCAGCGAGTTCCATGGAGGAGCCGCCAATATCGCAGACCAGCCCGTAAGACCCTGGCCAGCCAAGCAAAACACCCTGTGCTGACAGGCGGGCCTCTTCCGTGCCGTCGATAACATGAAGCTCAAGCCCTGTCTCGCTTTCGACAAGATCGCGGAATTCTTGTCCGTCTTCTGCCTCGCGCACGGCGGCTGTCGCCACGGCAGTGAGCGGGCCAGTGTTCATCCCTTCGGCGAGGCGCTGAAAACGACGGATCGCGCTCAGGGCACGGGTGCGCCCAGAGGGATTGAGGCGGCCTGTTTCAGCGATACCTTCGCCAAGGCCGCACATAACCTTTTCGTTGAAGAAATAGGCTGGGCTACGCGCGGCGCCATCAAAGACCACAAGACGGACCGAGTTGGAGCCGACATCTACAACGCCAACGCGTGACAATGCCCTTGCTTTTGGGTCTTGGAAGAGCGGGCGGCCAAAAAGCCCCCAGTCGCTTGAATTTGCTTGATTTTCGCTCATTCTCAGCGCTCCTAAAGCGTGTTGGCCATGTTATGGCCCGCGGGGGCAGATGCGTCAACCATGGTGAGACGAGTTAACACTGCGTAACCTTGGCGCAGGCGCTGTTTACCACTTTTGACGGGGGCCAAAACAGGGGGGTGATATGCGTGCACACCCCGTGCACAACCCGTGCACCGCAAAATCGAGTCGTTTTGCGTTAAGGTTCCGGGACGATGGCTTAGGACTGTCTTAACCTTTGAGGTGCTTGCCCGCCGCACCCTTTAGTCTTCTCCGTGAGTGAGTTTGGGCACATCAGATGCGCCTGCGGAGCCGCGCCCGGAGAGGGACGGGTTTTCCATAAAGAAACGGTGGCAGTTAAAGGAGAATGTGCCTTCGGGCAGCTCTTTGCGCAGGAAACGCCCAGAGGCGTCCATGACCCAGCTTTGCGCCGTATCTGCCATATTTGCAGCCATAATCTGGCTGGTGATCTGGGCCTTTACGGTTGGGGTATTGATTTCGACAAGTGTTTCGACACGGCGCGATAGATTTCGGCCCATCCAGTCGGCAGAGGAAATGAAGACCCTCGCCTTTTTGTGCGGAAGGCCAAAGCCTGCGCCAAAGCAGACGATGCGCGAGTGCTCAAGGAAGCGTCCGACAATGGACTTAACGCGGATCGTTTCGGAGAGACCTTTGACACCTGGTCTCAGGCCACAGATGCCGCGGACCACAAGGCTGATCTCGACACCAGCTTGGGAGGCCGCATAAAGAGCGTCGATGACTTCGGGTTCAATCAACGAGTTCATCTTCGCCCAAATTTGGGCGGGGCGTCCCGCGCGCGCATGTTCGGCCTCAGCGGCAATCATCTCTAGCAGACGTGGCTTGAGCGAGAGAGGCGAAATGGCGAGGTTTTCGAGCTTGTCTGGCTCGACGTATCCCGAGAGGTAGTTGAAGACTTTGGTGGCGTCGCGGCCCAAGGCTGCATCGCAGGTAAAGAGCGAGAGGTCGGTATAGATACGGGCTGTGATGGGGTGATAATTGCCTGTGCCGTAGTGGGTATAGGTCACTAGGCGGTCGCCCTCGCGGCGGACCACGGTGGAGATTTTGGCGTGGGTCTTGAGGTTGAGAAAGCCGTAAACCACATGCGCACCTGCTCGCTCAAGGCGGCGCGACTGGCGGATATTGGCAGCCTCATCAAAGCGTGCTTTCAGTTCGACGAGGGCGGTGACAGATTTGCCCTCTTCTGCGGCTTCGCAGAGTGCTTCGACAATCGGACTGTCGCGTGAGGTACGGTAAAGCGTTTGCTTGATCGCAACGACATTTGGGTCGCGGGCGGCCTGTTGTAGGAAGCGCACGACCATGTCGAAGGTTTCGTAGGGGTGATGCAGCAGCATATCTTTTTGGCGGATCGCGGCGAAAATATCGCCTTCGTGGTCGGTGACCCGCTCGGGGATACGCGGCGTGAAGGCAGGCCAGAGCAGGTCTGGACGCTCGTCAAGCACCAGCTCGGAAAGATCGGCGAGGCCGAGCATTCCGCCGATTTCAACGATCTCGTTTTCGGTCACATGCAGCTCACGCTGGATCATCTTGAGCAGGCGGGCTGGAGCATCTGCAGAAATGGTCAGGCGAACGACTTCGCCGCGACGGCGACGTTTCAGGGCAGTTTCAAATTCGCGCACGAGGTCTTCTGCTTCATCCTCGACTTCAAGATCACTGTCGCGCAGCACCCGAAAACCGCAGGCGCCTTTGAGGCGAAAACCGGGGAAAAGGCTGGGCAAATGCTCCAGCAGCAGCTCTTCCAATGGCAAGAAGCGGAACTGCCCTTCAGGGGCGGGCAGTGCGATAAACCGTGTGATCTGGGCGGGAATGGGCAGGAGCGCTTGCAGCTTGCGCTTGTCCCGCGTGCTTTCCAGCTCGAGCGCCAGAGCATAGCCCGTGTTTGGAATAAACGGAAAGGGATGTGCAGGGTCAATGGCCAAGGGCGAGAGCACGGGGAAGACTTGCTCCAGGAACACCTCGTGCAAGAGCGCTTTGTCGGCTTCGGAAAGCTCGTCTCGTGTGCAGATATCGATGCCTGCTTCGGCCATTTCTTCTGTAAGGGCGGCGAAAATATCTTGCTGGCGGGCCAGAAGCTCGCGGGCATTATCGTTGATCAGGACGAGCTGCTCGGCAGGGGTGAGCCCGTCAATGGCGGGGGCGATGACACCTTCGTTG
>Ga0209137_1004699_pt1 | contig 10717 bp, 12 predicted proteins | sample SaaInl5LU_22_DNA_FD_184642 | JGI IMG/M metagenome (GOLD analysis project Ga0209137, IMG submission 184642) | Marine microbial communities from expanding oxygen minimum zones in the Saanich Inlet - ESP_105LU_22_DNA (SPAdes) (version 2) | ecosystem: Environmental > Aquatic > Marine > Intertidal...
GACCCAAAAGGGTCCCCAAATCTGTCTGTAATACTACTCATAGTTTCTCCTATTAATTTGGTAGCTTGCCAGTTCTAGATACAATACCAATTTCTTCATTGGTAAATCTAGCGACCTTACCGTCTCTATCGACTGCAATCCAGATACCTTCAGGGTCAGAAGCTGAGATAGGCGCTAGGTAATCCAAGCGGGCAAATCCTGATCCTTTAAGCTCTCCGTTGATTGCGTCATAAGCCCGTTTGTAAGAGTCTCCATCTGGTACTTCTGTAGTACGAGGAATGAATACCTCTGAGGAGCCGCCGAGCCTAGGGTCAACACGCATCCAGTTATCATCCAACACTCTTTCAGCAAAGCTCTCGACGTCCGCAGGGCTGAAACCACCTTCCATCATTGTCTTAGCAGTAGGACGGAAAGCACTTAACAAGAAGCGTTGGTTCTGTTCGTTGAGGTTCTCTGTCCAGCGAGGATTAGCATCCATAGCTTTAAGGATAGCGTCATCGACGTCATTCTGTCTCACTGAGATACGGTTCTGACGAGCATTGAAGAGAGTCTCTCCGACATTAGGAACACCCATTTCTATCATGCCCTTAAGAGCTAGGTAATCAGCTGTGACTCGTGAGTTACCAGAGCTACCTTTGAAGTAACCATACTCAGTAGCTGCTTCATATGTTTCCATGAAGTCTACTACTTCTTGGTTTGTCATCTCCAGCCCATTACGAGGTGAGTTGAGAATCTCATCAATGAAAGGTAGCTTAGTTGGGGCTAGGTTCTCATTCTTAAAGGACATAGCTGCGCTAAAGGCGTTACGCACGTTAGCACCTACAGTTACATCCTCACGCCCTGATAGTTGCTGGAAAGTATCCGCAAGGGCCTCACCAACCATAGTGCGGGCTGTGCTAGGATTCAAACGAGGCTCGTCCTCCAGAGCCTGCTTGAGACCTGCGGCATCACCAACATTAACAAATGGAGCCATTCTAGCTCGTTGATTGTTCTCGCTATTTGTAGCTGCTTTGCGGAATTTGTAGTCGCTGGCCTGCTCTTCGCTGATAATACCCTTAGCATAAACCTCATCAACCCGCTTGTCGTAGATAGCCTGTGATACAGTACCATCGTTCAACATTGACTGGAGGTCTACTTCCTGTTGTCGGTTAACAGTGGCTCCAAGAGTCGCGCCGAAGTTCTGAGCTACGCGATATGATTGTGATCCTACAACGTAGGGGTCCGCCTTAGCGATATCAGCAAGCTGCTCATTGTATAATTTCACATCCTGTTCGGTAGGCACATAGCTAGGGTCATTAAAGGGTGTTTGGATAGCGCTTAGTACGATATCAGCAAACTGTTGGTTAAGAGCTGACTTATTCTCTTCGTAATCACTACGGGACTCTAGTTGTCCTCTAAGGTCCAGCATACGATCTGGAGTAATACCGCCTTGTGATATAATCTCAGCCTGTACACCTGCCATAACATCTGTTGTGATCTGCTGGTCAGCGATACTACGTCTACGATTAATCACAAATTTATTAGCTTGGTTGTAATCACCTAAGCCCCGAGCATACATCTCTACAGCGTCTGGGTCATCCGAGCCTTCGTAAGGGCTTACGTGGGCCGCGAAGTAATCGTTGGTCATCCTACGCTGCTCAGCGACGTCGGTAGTCTCCATCATATTACGCTGAAGCTCTAGGTAAGCAATCTGCTGGTCAGCAATACGTTTATTACGTGCCGCTGTTTTCGCCTCCTTCGCCGCTGCTTTCGCTGCCGCTGCTGCTGCTTTACGACGCTGCTCGGTCTCTTGAGCAAGGCTTATGTTAACTCGGCTAGAGAACTCTTTACCCATACGGTTAAGTTCACGGTCCCATTTGTTATCACGACCCGTGTCACCTGTTTTAAGGTCTTCGAGTTCCTTTGCCATAAGCTGACGCTCAGCATAAGAAGCCTTGGCATATTCCTCGTTGAAGGTAGAGATTGTATTACGGAGGTCTGTCTGCTTCCGCGTGAACTCCATCTCTTCTTCTTGTGTTTTGTATTGCATACCCTTCAGGAGGGCTTCGCTAACCTTCTCAAGCCCACGTGAGGCCGAGAGATTAGGGGTGACGTTGTAGTTAGTCGCTCCAGTCTCGATATTAGCCTGTGAAGGCGTGTACTTTATAGCCATTGTTATATACCCTTCATAGTCTTATAGCCGCTTGCGAAGCTAAAGCCATTACTCGCAGCACCAGCCAGCATCTCGAAAGCGCCTTGACGTTGATTAAGGGCATTGGCCCGTTGTTGTGATGCACTGTATACACCGTTGTTATATTGGTACATGGTATTCGTTAGGTTTGCTTGTACTTGAGCCAAGGCAGCATCACCGCTTTGAGTGATATTGTCGGCCATCTGAGCAGCTTGCATATCAACCTGACCCTGTAGACGCGCTGCTGTGTTACCATAAGCCTCACGCTCGATAGTACTAGTCGCTGTATCAGCTGAGGCCCTACGCTGTTCGCCTATAAGAGCCGTTAGCTCAGCACCGATACTTCTATTAATCTCATCCCCTTGGTATAGGAGACTAGCCTCGCTTACGCCGCGTTGAATACCAAGCGCCGTTAGAGTATTGTTCCAGTTTTCGTTAGCTTGTTTGGTGATCTGTCTGTTTTGAGACATACCGCCTAAGATACTTAGCGCACCTCCAACAGCCGCAGCTGCAATTGGTCCTGCCATGCTGTAATCCTTTCGATTATTAGGAAGGCCCGCAGGCCCTGTCTAGAGCGTCTATAAGAGCCGCCCCTGTTATTACGGATGTATCCCCGCCATCTTTTAGTAATGCGTCTGTATGGGCCTCTCTGAGGCTCTCAGAGCCATCACAGATAGCAACACTACTTGTTACGGTCGCGCAACCACTCACGAGCATCGTCAGCACTACGATTGATACTTTGAGCTTCATCTATACGCTCCCTTGTGTTTTTGTAATTCTCTAAGGTCTTGGTTGCTTCTTGTTGTCGCTGCGATGCCCGACCTTTAGCATATGCAGCAAAGAGGAGAGCTAGGGACCCTGCGACCCCCAGCATAATTAGTTTTAATCTGAGAAACATTATTTAGCCTTCCATTGTGAGCCTACAGCGTCCATCCCGAAAGCTGTCGCTGCAAACCCTATGATAGGCCATACTAGGACCTTCACCATCTCGATATCACCAACGTAGACAACACCACCTAGCCCTACTATTAAGGTACAGGCAATCTCACGTTTATATGTTTTATGTCTTACTGGTTCACTCATCGAATAGCTCCTGCTCTGCTTTACGGCGTCGTACTAGGCCCCGAAGGACCTTACCACTAGCCTTGTTCCATCTTTTGAACTCTGCGGATGCACCGCTGTAGTCCTCTGCGTTCAGTTTACGCAATAGGGTTGATTTGGTGAAAGCACCAGCACCTACATTGTAAATGAAGGACGCTAGGGCGTCATACTGGTTCTGTGTGAGAGGAACAACAACTTTAGTGTTGATAGCCTCTTCGACCCATGCGAGGTCCTCGCGCAGTAAGGCCTCTGCTTTACCTTCAGTAATCACCATACCCGCTGTGACCTCTTTAGTGTGTCCATACCCAATGGTTAAGACACCCGCTGGACACCTATAAGCCTTTAGCTCTAGGCCCTCAAACTCACGAATGAGCTTAGTGCTTCCCACTGAGGTAATCTTCTCAGGGGCGGGGGGTTCTTTGTTCAGCAGCTGGCGTATAATCTCGAGGACAGCCTCTAGGACTTGAGCCATATTAGTCTCCTTGTTGTTATTATTTTCGATCAAACCAGATAAGCCCAAGTATAATCATAATTAGTGAATTGAAAGTAAACCATATGTAATTGGATAGGTCTCGTCCCCAGACGTCACCCTGTAGGAATGCTACTGTCCAGCCCGTCTGAGCAAATAGATAGGCAGTAACAGCTACAAATCCCAACACGTTAAACATATTAGCACCAGTAACAATCCACTTTGCGTAGGCTAGTAGCATCGCACAGGACATTATTAGTGTTATGGTATCGAGGTATACAGACATCTGGTTTCACTTTCATTGCCATTATTATTATCGGAGTGTTCAATTAGAGAGTGGTGCTGGCTGGTATCATCTTTGTGCAATTGAAAGTGATGTTTTATATTTACATACACATTAAATACCACAAGGACCAATACAGCCCCTGTAAGTGTCCACGCCATGTTATTTCTTATTATATTAATCACAGTTCCAGACCCCCTCTCACTACCCACGACACAACCGCAGCTATAAAGCCACCGACTATAAACATAGTCACACGCTCCCCAACAGACCTGCGAGAAGCTTCACGTTTGTTTAGCTCCTCGATGGTTTGGGTAAGTAATGCAAGCTGTGTTTTAAGTTGGTGAGAAAGTTCGTAAAGCTCCGCTTGTTCCTTCTTCAGGTCCTTAGATATCTCCACTAAATTTGTATAAGAGTTTTCTAGTTTGACCACTTTAACTTCTAAGTCTCGTTCATTCATTATTGTGGTCTTTCTCTGTCATAGTTCAGGTATGGGTAAGGAACCCGAGTTTTCACTCGCCTCGTACAACGTCCCTCCAACAGCTGAGCTGCCGCTTTCGCTGTCGATCTTTTCTAGTTCAGCCTCAACGGAACACGAGAACAAACACAGCATCGCAATGTTAATTGGAGCGTTGTCTAATTCTCGGTCCGTATTAGCTGTAGAGCAAGCACTGTAGAACGCCCTCGATGAATACAAAGCTAATTATCTTGTTCATTCTACAGTCCTTGTTTCTATTTAGGTTTACTTAGCATTTTGAGAGGGTTTCCATGTTGATCTCCTCTCAGTTTATTGCTTCGCAATGGTCCTCACAGCGTCATAGCCAACCTGAACAAGTTATCTGCTTGTTCGTCTGTCAGGTTCATAGCCCAGATAAGTATCTGCATATCAGGGTCAGTGCGCCGCCACTCTACCGTGTCTTCAATAGCTACTTGTAGCGCCCACAAGGTTGTTGGACTCCAGCTTGGGTCTGGGTTGTTAAGCAGATCAAGAGTTGAGGCCCACACAGTTGGACCAAGGGCTAGTTTACCTTGCCGCCGAGTGCAAACCATTGCTGCGCGTTCTTGGGCTAATATCTCTTCCGGTGTTGGCTCTGGAGGAGTTGGCGGAGCAACATACTCCTCCGGCCCCATCTCCAGTGCCTCTGCATAGAAATCTTGCCCCGTTTTTTCTGTGTCGTTTGGGGATGCGGTGAACGGCACCCACTCATCGCCGATTTTCACCTCAAGATCAATGGAGCCAAATTCGTTATATTTTGGGTTGCGTATCATTACAATATCCTCTGCCAAAGTGTTGCACCTCTAAGAGTCATATTCTGCGGGCTTTGGCCTCCAGTGCCAACGGTCACAAAGCTGTCAAAGTAGCCCAAGCATCGCCACGTTCCAGAAAGCGCAGTGGACGCAAGGAATGTTGCTGTGAATGCAGCGTTTGCTGTCGTGGTAAGTGACCTTGTGGCGCTTGTCGGTGCCAGTAGTGATCCCGCAACAGCCGTTCCAAATCCCACATCAGCGCCCGTGTAATAAGCAAAACAAAGCGAACCAAGACCCCCGGCAGCAGGCAAATAAGGGGTTACATCTGCCCACTCAGGCGCAGTAGCGCCAGCGTTTATTGTTAGAACCTGATCTGCCGTGCCTTTCGGCAACCTTGCCCAAGCGCCGCTAGAGCGCACAAGAAGGTCTCCATCCACCGAGCCAGCCGGGGACGGGATACCCGCTGTGATGCCTGTCAGACCAGAACCGTCACCTACGAAGGCTGTGGCATCTACTGTACCCGTGACATTTAGGTCAACATTTGACTCAATGGCAAGGCCGCTGTTTGGGATGAATGCTACAGTAGCGCCGGTAGAATCTAAGAACAAAGTCCCAGTGGCTGGATCAACAAGCATGTTTGGCACACCTGCCACCGCACCGCCGAGTGAAACCATATCAGGGGACACTATCTCCAAGAAACCTGTTGCCGCAATACGACTAGTAATGCTATCAGCATCAATCTCAAGATCGTTGGCAGCGCCAAAGATGGCCTTGTCGTTGTCGCCAAACAGCACATCAGAAGTTGTAGTTAGGCCAGCAAACGTAGGCGTATCACCTGCGCCAAGACCAAGGTTGTTACGGGAGTCACTTGCAGAAGTAACGTCAGACAAGTTGTTAGCGACAAGCATAGCGCCCGACAAAGATGCGTAAGCGGCTACCCAAAGAGAGCCCTCATACACCTTCATAATTCCATCTGTAGTGTTGAAATACAAAGTACCAGAAATTAAAGGAGCGCCATCGTTATCTGTTGCTGGGTCACTTGTCTTCTGACCTAGATAGCGGTCATCAAAGTTATCCAAAGCAGCGAGAGCTGCATCCTTGGAGGCCTGCGCAGAGCTTGCAGAAGCAGCAGCATTGGTCTCGCTGGTAGCAGCATTAGTCGCAGATGTTGCGGCGGCGGCGGCAGAAGCAGATGCCTCAGATGCTTTCGTTGTGGCTGTCGCTGCTTCACTTGCAGCATTAGTCTCTGAAACTTGGGCCGCATTCTTTGAGGTATCGGCGTCAGCACTAGCTTGTATAGCTACCATCTTTGCCGCGAGCGTGTTACTTAGAGAGGTGTTAGCTGCTGTAGCAGATGCCGCCGCTCCATCTTTGTGGTTTTCAGCCGCTACCTCTGAGGCTTTAGAAGCGTTCTCGGAGGCCTTAGAAGCGTTCTCGGAGGCCTTAGAAGCGTTCTCGGAGGCCTCAGCCGCTGCCTCTGAAGCTGCTGCGTTTGTAGCTGCCTGAACAGCATTGACTACTGCTGGCATATTAGCACTAACCGCTTGGATGTGGGCAATGTTATTAGAGTTGTTAACTACTGCGGCAATGTTTGTAGCCACTGTGTTAACGGAAAGAATGTTTTGTGATACGGTATCAACCGCATTCACGTTACCTAAGTTGGAAATACCTTCATCGGTTTGCACAACTAGAATATCTAGTTTACTGCCTGCTGGTACGTCTGTGATATTGACGAACACAATACTGTTATTAACGATATCGTATTTATTACGGTCGTTGACAGTTATATCATCAATATCAATACGAACGTAGTTGTCCCCTTTCATCTGAACGGGAATCTGAAAGACATTTGTACTCCCATCGGGGGCGAATGTATATCGGCTTGGCGTCTCCACGAGGAGTCCTCCTGTTTTAGTTTTGATTATGTAAGAGGCCCCCAAAGGGACCTCCTAATTACTTAACCCCTCTTGAAGTTGGTTGGTAGAGGCACTCAACGACTACCGAGGAGATTGTGAAATCATTCGATGAGTCATCGTAGAGTGTGATGTCCACATTCCCTACCCGAGAGTTTACATAGAAGTCACCATCTTTTAGAGATAGGTCATGCTGTTTAGTATAGGTTATTTTGTAATCCTTACGATATACAGAAGAGTCGAATGTCCCATCTCCTTCAATAACAACCCGTTTAATTAAGGACTTGTTCAAAGGTGTACGGATACCTGTAGTCTGGGGATAGAAATCTGGAAGCAGTATCGAAGACTTGTAAGGTAGGTCTACGAACAACAACGCCTCATCGAAGGTCCTATCGAAACGGTTATCAGTACCTTTATTATCTAGGAACATTGTGTGATAGACGTAGTTACCGTCCATCTTAACCCATATCCCAACTTGATTACCTAAGCCTAACCACTCTACAGATGTAGGAGTTCTACCTTCAAACAGCTTCCAGTTAGACCATGCTGACTGCACTCGCTGTGAACCATCGTCTTTATAGTTATAGACGTAGGCGGTCCCTGAGTTGGTACAACATAACACAATACCCATAACACCATCTGCGACGAGAGATGTGATAGGCTCTTCGAGGTAAGTAGGTGTAGCCAAGTTAAGATCAACACCCTGAACACTCAAGTTTTCAGCTTTAATGTATTCTCGTAGCTGCTGTCGGTTGTTACTAACAGAGACAAAGTATAGAGAGTTGTTCATCACAACAGGCTCTACGTCCGTCTTCATTGGGTAGTTTGTAACATTCTCAATCGACACTGTAGTAGGTGAGAAAGCACCCTCATAACTGAGTTCGTATTGGGCATACTTTGTGAAAATATACAGTGTGTTGTTGAAAGGCTTAGCAAAGTAAATGTTAGAGGCTTGGTTGGTAGAGATAGTAATATCAATAACGTCAGTAGATACAATGTCCACCGCTGTAGAAGCGTAGAAGTTTGTATAGTTAGCTGCTTCCGTCATTGTAATAGAGTCATCAGACGCGACGCCGAGACGGTTCTTATAGAAGAACAAGTCTGTGATCTTACGTCCTAAGAAGGACGGGTCTGGGTTGTTATCTGTATTACCAACACGAGGTAGTGACCAATCAATCTCATCTATGAGGAATGTAGCGATGCCGTTGGATAGTCCTACACGGTCCATCCTCAGAGGCATACCACTTAGGAGTCCTCGGTCAGCTTTAGGGTCTAGGCATTCTTGCCACGATGATCCATTCCACTCAACAAAGTAATTGGTAAAATCATTATTCTCAGAACCTACAACCTCAACATAGACATTACTGAAAGGCATATCTTTAGGGAGATCGGTGATTCTATTCACAGACCCCTTCCAACCTTCAGACGCTTGGTTGCCCCAAGAGTCCCAGCTAGAGTATGTGAAGTCACTGCCATCTGCTTTAGTGATCTTGAGGATCGAGCCGAGGACTGTACAGTTCCAAGCTGCGTCAGCATTAATCTTAGCTGCCAACAGTGCAGCTGCAACATCAGAGTCTTCAGCACCTGTAGCTGGGTCATTAGCGCCTGAACCACCTTGATGAGGCTTATCTGGGTCTACAGCGAATGTAACTCCGTCTAGGTATACTGCGTAGTTAAAGGGGTTGAAGCGATCACCTGAGCCCCGCTTGAGCCAGTAGTAAGCTATTTTATCGTAGTTAGCATCGAGAGGCGCTGTTGCATACGGGTCCAAAAATGTTGTTTGTTTTCGTGAATACAACCAAGTCCTATCCTGAACCGTAAGCCCTCGTAGACCTCCTTGAGCAAGATAGGCCTTACACGCAGCTTCTGAGAGACCGTCCCAAGTGACAGTCATCTCAAGGCCCTCTGCGTTAAAGATTCGCACTGGGTTATTACTGTCCTCGGTAGACATAAGGAAGTATTCCTCATCGTCTTCACCACGGTCGTATGAGTGGAATATCTTGGAGGCAGCTATGAAAGCATTATCTGCTGGTTTCTGTGCTAGTGTGAGTACGGCAGGTGGCCGTTTCTTAGTACCACGGACTAGGTCAGGGATACAGTTAGTCATCTCCCGACACTGATTATCCAGAGCTAACTCGGGACTCTGTTCAGAGACCCCGTTAAAGAAGGCCCCATAGACTTTGTTAATCTTAGGCATAATACCTCCTTAAATGATAGCAGTTGGGTTTGTGCCTCGATCAATGAGACGATTGCCTCTTACCAAGTTAAATTTCTTCTGCTTTAGATGCTCACGCTCCACTTTAATACGAGCGGCATTGATCTTCTGCTCTAGCTCACGCTGAGTCGATTCATCACCATTCAGATATGTGTGGAGGTAGCGTGATGCCGTGAGGACCACATAAGTTCTAAATACGTCTGGGAGGTTGTCGAAGGTGATATTGTATCTAACGGTCATCTCTTTGGGACCAGTAAAGATAGGGCTATATGAGGAGCGGTCGTAGAGTAGGCCACCTTCTTGGAAGACGTCTGGGTCTTCGTAACCGACTACGTTATTGGGTAACAGTAAATAACCTTGTGAATTTGGTACTAGTTTAATATCGAAAGTGTTAAACCACCACTTCTCTTCTTGTTCTTCTCTGAGTGTTTCCGCAAGGACAGTCCGTGCATATACAGCTTCGTGTCCCTTAGGGAGTTGGTCGATTGTAACAGCTGAGGGGATCGGAAGTTCACCGATATACCGCAGCATTCGATTGATAGCATCAATCTCTGTAATCATGGTAAATATCCTTGTTCTGTTTCTTATTAATAGTCTTAGGAGAAGACCCCCCGTGAGGGAGGCCTTCGGAAAAACTACTAATTATTAAGTAGTAGATGTGAGTGCGCAAGCACCAGCTGGTTTCAGGACGCCCATACCGTAGCTGTAGTATGTGGTCATGAGTGTAGCCAGTTGCTCAGGGATGTAGTTAACTTCAGAAGTCACGTCCATCAGCTTCGCAACAGCGACAGCTTCTGCGGTGAACACAAGACCTTTCAGCTTCTTAGTAGAAGTCATAGCTGTACCTGTTCCAATGTGATTGGATTTGTAGATACGGATGCCAGCAACTTCCATGACTGTACCTTTGTTGATACCGCCATTGTCACCCGAAGTGATGTCTTTGTTAACTGCTGAAGATTGTGCGAGGTAGCTGTAGTGAAGCGGATCGACAACAAGAACTTTGTCGCCAGACACGTCTTTAGCTTCCATAGCCGCAACAGCTGCGAACACAGCCTCAATGATTGCTTCGCCTTTTGCTTTAGCATCTGCACCAGCACCGATTGCGTCGTTGTTGATTTCGGTACCGTCTGCCTGCACTGCTGCGCCGCCGATTGTGCCCGATGTTTCAGCAGCCAAACGCAGAGCGTTAGCCACAGCTTTGTCAATCTTAGTAGCAAGAGCCTCACCTGCTTGTTTAGCAAGCTCGCCGCGTGTTTCAAAGTGAAGAACTTTCTCTTCAAACTTATCAACAGCCAATGCGAAGTACTCGAGAGCATCA
>Ga0209137_1004700_pt1 | contig 10716 bp, 10 predicted proteins | sample SaaInl5LU_22_DNA_FD_184642 | JGI IMG/M metagenome (GOLD analysis project Ga0209137, IMG submission 184642) | Marine microbial communities from expanding oxygen minimum zones in the Saanich Inlet - ESP_105LU_22_DNA (SPAdes) (version 2) | ecosystem: Environmental > Aquatic > Marine > Intertidal...
ATTTAGTGACCCGTGAAGAGTTTGACATTCAAAGCCAGGTGCTTATTCGTACACGAGAGAAACTTGATGCGATGGAAGCCAGAATTGCTGAACTTGAAACTAAGCAACAAGGTTAAGCACGCTCGTTGAGCACCATAAACCTAGTGTATTTAAGCACTAGGTTTAGTTTTACGGCACAACGCTATATCAGATAATGGGCAACCAGCCCTACTGTAACCACCAGCCCCACATAATGACTTTCTAAAAATGCAGTAAAACACCCTTCTCGCTGTCTGCGCTTAATAAATTGGTACTCTCTAAAAAAGAGTAGTGCCGCAACAATAAGTGACACAAAATAGGGCCACGTTGCGCTTATATGAAGCCCTATGCCCAATAATATGGCAAGTGTAACGGCTTGAAGCGCACAAATAATAAGTACATCGTACCGCCCAAATAATACCGCCGTCGATTTAATACCAATTTCTATATCGTCATCTCTGTCGACCATGGCGTACATGGTGTCATAGGCCACCGTCCATAATAAATTAGCCACAAACAACCACCAGCCATAGGTGGGCACCGTTTCCAACACAGCCATAAAGGCCATAGGGATAGCCCACCCAAACGCAGCGCCCAACACTACTTGTGGAAAGTGCGTATATCGCTTCATAAAAGGGTAAGAGGAGGCGAGTAATAACGCCACTACCGATAACGCGATCGTTTGCCAATTTAAAAACAGCACGAGGGCGAATGCGATGGCAATTAATACGGCAAAAAGTTGAAGCGCTTGCGTGGCAGTCAGCACGCCAGATGCAAGAGGCCGTTGCGCGGTGCGTTTCACGCTACCATCTACTTTTCTGTCAGCGTAGTCGTTTATCACGCAACCTGCGCTTCGCATCACCACTACACCTGCAATGAAAACAAGCGTTATACCTAGCGAAGGCATACCCTTCGAGGCCATTAATAGCGCCCATAACGTAGGCCATAACAGCAGGTATATACCTACCGGTTTATCTAAGCGCATCAGCTTAATATAGGCATCGTATTGTTGGCTTTTGCGTGAATTCATTGGTAATAATCGCTATTTATATTGAGCTATTCGCTGTCGCACATTGTTTGTTGTACATAGGCGCGTTAGGCAAAAATACTTCTGCCACTATCATGCTTGCGTTGCCTAATGTAAATAGAGAACGCCTTCCCCATAACGTTACTTCTTCTTCGTAACCTAATTGTTTGGAAGATAGCGCGCATAGTTCGAATGCTGAGCGTATGAAGCGAGCATCATTGAACAATCTTTTACCCAGTGGCTCATTGCCGATATTCGAGAGCTCAGAAGCAATTAAGCTTTGAGGGATTACAGAGCGGGCAAACACCCACGGCGTGCCATTTCCACACAACAGTACTTCTCGCACTTGGTATTGCTCTTCAAGGTTTTCGCCCAACAACGACATTTCGTTACTGTGTGGAGACAGTGTGCTTTGCCCAAGCAGCGTCAGCGAAAACGCGTGGCATAGCGACTGAACACGTTCAGTTAATGAGCCGGTATCAAGCAACCAGTTCTTCAAATACGTATTCGGTAACTGTACGTCAGCAGGCGCCGCCCATTGCACTGGTAAGCCTACGGGAAACGTATTTGGAAAACTCAACTTTTATACCTAACCTTATTTTTGCAGTAGATGTGTATGATAACGCGAATTTTTATCACGCTCGCGGCTTTTTATGATACTGATTTTACTTACAACCTTCTACTTTTGCAGTAGTGTGTTTAGGCAATGTTTTGCTACACTACACACTGTCGCCGTTAACTACTTGGTATCTTGGTTTCTTAATGATGAAAATACTGTTTTCACGCTTATTGGTTGCTGCATTACTTGTCGCCGGTATAGCCTTACCTGTCAGTGCGCAGGATAAGACGAATTTTGCTTATATTGGCCTAGAGCCAGATATTGTTACCAACTATATTGGCGAGTCTTCACGCAAGCTTGGTTATGTTCGCGTGACGGTGGAGCTTATGATTTATGACGTCGATCAGCTTGAAATTGCCGAACATCACATGCCGCTTATGCGCTCTACTGCCATTGAGATTTTTGGCCAGCAGCCAGAAGAAAAAGTGAAGTCGTTAACGGGGCGTGAAGATATACGCCGCTCGATACTAAAAGCGCTTCAAGAGCACTTAAAGCAGGAAACCGGTGGCGAAGTCGTTAAAGACGTTATTTTTACCAAATATCTATATCAAGGGTAGCGCTAGCTACCCTTTTTTTGAAGCGTAGCGCCTAGGCTTAACATGCCCGCTAGCGCGCAGCCGGTAATTAAACCTGCCGTATGCGCAGCATTTGCCATATTAACCCACAAAATATCGGCATACCCTAACACCAGCCAAACCAGCATGAAGCCTATGATGGAATTAGGAAGCGACAACCCCCATTGTGGGCGTAACCAGCCAAGCCACCATACAAAGCCTAGCACTGCATACACCACTCCCGACAGCCCACCAAACAAGTACAAGTTGCCTTGAACCGGCACACTAAATAGCGCTTGAGCCACGTTGGAGATGGTTGCCGATAGTATGAAAACAATGCACAGCATAGAAATGCCAAAGGTTCGCTCTATCTTTGCACCTAACATTCCCCACCACAGCACATTAAACACAATATGCAGTACGCTGAAATGAATAAACGCCGGCCCGATCAAACGCCACCACTCGTTATTTTCGGCAAGTATGGCTAACGGCTGCATAAGCAAGTGCTGGGCGATGGGTGAAAACAAACCGAGAAAGGACAACACATATACCACTACACATAGCAGCAGCACGGTACTGGTAAACGGAACACTTCGTGCATTTTTTAGTATGGCAGCTAATGAAGACCCATTACCCGAGGGGCGCAACGATACATTTTCACCACTGTCCCATGCCGCTTGCTGATATTTAGGATCGGAAGGGTTTTGAATGAAGCTTTCTGCAATATCACGTGCTGCTGAAAATTTTTCTTCGTCAATGATCAGAACCACAAATTCGCCGGAGGCATCGTTTGGTTCAACGCGCGCCGCAATATGTTGGCTTGTAAGATAGTTGGCCAGCAAGTGCGCTGCACTTTGCTGGCGAAACGCGATGAGCGGCTGACTCACGAATGTCCAGTTTCAACAGGTTGGTTAAGGCGCCATGCCTCAAAACCGCCGTCCATACTGTACACTTCCGAAAACCCTTGCTGTGCGATTACTTGCGCAGCTTGCTGACTGCTAACGCCGTGGTAACACACAACCACTACAGGTTTATCTTTTGGCGTGCTCTCAACAAACGCACCAAAATTATCATTATTAAGCGGCGCCGCATTAGGCATGTGCGCCATTGAATATGATTGTGGGTCGCGAATGTCAACAATAGTTACGTCCCTGTCGAAGTTCGCAACATCGTTAACGCTAATATTTGAAAATGTGGTCATTACTGCCAGTCCAAAATAACTTTTCCAGATTGTCCTGAGCCCATAGTATCAAACCCTTTCTGAAAATCATCTACTGAATAAGTATGAGTAATAATAGGCGTTAAATCTAAACCACTTTGCAGCAAACTTGCCATTTTATACCAGGTTTCAAACATTTCACGGCCATAGATACCTTTAATAACGAGGCCTTTAAAAATGACTTGGTTCCAGTCAATCGCAACATCTTGAGGAGGAATGCCCAGCATAGCAATCTTACCGCCATGGTTCATTTTGGCGAGCATATCGCGAAGTGCTACTGGAACGCCTGACATTTCAAGGCCAACGTCGAACCCTTCGGTCATGCCTAGTTCATCCATGACTTGCTTCAAGTCTTGTTTACTGACATCTACCGCTCGGGTGGCGCCCATTTTTTCAGCTAGTGCTAAACGGTAAGGGTTAATATCAGTAATAACAACGTGACGCGCCCCAACGTGCTTCGCTACCGCAGCAGCCATGATGCCGATGGGGCCTGCGCCGGTAATAAGCACATCTTCCCCAACCAAATCGAAACTTAATGCTGTATGTACGGCGTTACCAAACGGGTCGAAAATTGATGCCATTTCGTCGCTGATGTTGTCTGGAATTTTAAACGCATTGAATGCCGGGATAACAAGGTATTCTGCAAATGCGCCAGCACGATTAACCCCTACGCCTTCTGTATTACGGCACAAGTGGCGACGTCCAGCACGGCAGTTGCGGCAATGACCACATGTTATGTGCCCCTCACCGGATACACGGTCACCCAGAGAGAAGCCTTTGACCTCTTGGCCCATGCCAACAACTTCACCCACATATTCATGCCCCACAACCATAGGAACAGGGATCGTGTTCTGAGACCATTCATCCCAATTGTATATGTGCATGTCGGTACCGCAAATGGCGGTTTTGCGAATTTTGATAAGTAGATCATTATGGCCTACTTCTGGCTCAGGGGTATCTTGCAACCAAATGCCTTTCTCAGCTTTTGCTTTTACTAAAGACTTCATGCGATGACTCCCATTTCGCGGCCTACTTCGATAAAGGCATCAACAGCTTTATCAACATGCTCTATAGAATGCCCAGCAGACATTTGCGTTCGAATGCGCGCTTGGCCTTTAGGTACAACCGGATAAGAGAACCCAATAACATAAATGCCTTTTTCCAATAGCTTATCTGCCATGTCGCTAGCAATGCGCGCATCGCCCAACATAACAGGAATAATCGGGTGATCTTTGCCCGCTAATGTAAAGCCGGCTTCTTCCATGCGCGTGCGAAAGTGATCCGCGTTTTTCCATAATTGTTCGCGCAGTGCAGCGCCATTTTTCATCATCTCAAAGACTTTAAGCGATGCCGACACAATAGGAGGCGCGACTGAGTTTGAGAAAAGATAAGGGCGAGAACGCTGACGTAGCCACTCAACCACTTCTTTTTTGCCCGACGTATATCCGCCAGATGCACCGCCAAGTGCTTTACCAAGGGTGCCGGTTATAATATCAACACGATCTAGTACGCCGCAGTATTCATGGCTTCCACGACCATTGTCGCCAAGAAAGCCAGTAGCGTGGCAATCATCTACCATCACCATTGCATCGTATTTATCTGCCAAGTCGCAGATAGACGCGAGGTCTGCAATAACGCCATCCATTGAGAACACACCATCAGTAGCAATAAGCTTAAAGCGTGCGCCATCTTCGGTTGCTTGTTTTAGCTGCGCTTCTAGGGCCGCCATATCGTTGTTCGCATAACGGTAACGCTTCGCTTTACTCAAGCGCACACCATCAATAATACTGGCGTGATTTAACGCATCAGAAATAATGGCATCTTCTGGTCCAAGAATGGTTTCAAACAAACCGCCATTAGCATCGAAACACGACGGGTAAAGTATGGTGTCTTCGGTGCCAAGAAAATCACTAATTTCAGCTTCAAGTTGCTTGTGAATGTCTTGTGTACCACAAATGAAACGTACCGACGCTACGCCAAAACCGTGAGAGTCTAAGCCTTCTTTGGCAGCATCTATTAATGCACTGTTGTTCGCTAAACCAAGGTAGTTATTCGCGCAGAAGTTAATGACATGCTCGCCACCTGTTACGTTAATATCTGCTTGTTGCTGCGATGTGATAACACGTTCTTTTTTGTATAAGCCATCTTGTTTAGTAGCTTCGATTTGCGCTTGCAAGTGCGAGATAAATGCCGTTGACATGCCATTCTCCGAATAGGATTTAAAAAGGGTATTTTAAAGAAAGCTATTTTAACCGTACACACTAAGAGGGCGCTTTTTCTCGGTTCTTTGGTAACGCGTGTAAATAATTACGCACACCTGTGTGGTTTTACGTATCAAAACGTTGTTCGGCGCAGTCCCACAAGCCATTTTTAACTTTGTCGTTCAGCGTCGTCCATAGGTCGGTTTCTGGAATAGGCCGGCTTATTAGATAGCCCTGTGCAATGTGACACTCAAAATGTTTAAGTAGGTCGTACTGATCAATGGTCTCTATACCTTCAGCAATTACCGTAAGCCCCATATTGCTCACCATGGTAATGGTAGAGTAAACAATGTTTTTATCATCTGCACTGTGCACAATATTACCGACAAAAGAACGGTCGATTTTAATGAAGTCGGCGGGCAATGATTTTAGGTAACTTAACGAAGAATAACCGGTGCCAAAATCATCGATAGCTATCATACAGCCCATACCCTGTATAGTTTTCATGATAGACGTTGCTCGTATTATGTCAGACACCAACACCGTCTCGGTGAGCTCTAAACACAACTGTGATGGCGATAGATTGTTATCTTTTATTTGCTGAGACAGGAATTCAGGTAAGTTAGGGTCGAGGAACTGAGCAGCAGAAAGATTGATGGCAATCTTACACTGCGGATAGCCATTAATGCAAAGTTCACTGGCAAGTTGAGCCGATTTTGAAATAACCCAATAGTCTAGCTCTAACATAAACGACGTATTTTCTAGATGCGGTATAAACTCTGCAGGCGAAATAAACCCTTTTATTGGGTGATACCAGCGCAGTAATGCTTCAAATCCAATTAGCTGGTTTGAACTCATATCAATCTGAGGCTGTAACGACAGGCTGAATTGGTTTTCACGTAATGCTACGCGTGCCTCCGCTTCAAGCTCAACCTTCTCCATAACCTTTAGGTTCATGGTGGCGTCGTAAATTCTAAAACCGGCCCCTTTCTTCGCTTTTGCCTCATACATGGCAATGTCGGCATGGCGCAGTAAATCTACTGGTGTAGCGCGGGCGTGCTGCGTAATCGCTACGCCAATACTGATTGATATATAAAACTGGTAACCATCTATATCGAAAGGCTGCACAAACTCATCAACTAACTTTTGCGCAACAAGTTCCACCTGCGTTTTACTTTCAATATCAGACAGCAAAACTACAAATTCATCGCCACCAAACCGCGACGCAATGTCAGTCTCACGGATAGGTTTGGAAATACGCATGGCGGCCGCTTTTAATAGCTTGTCTCCCACATTGTGACCATGACTGTCGTTCACTTTTTTAAAGTCATCTAAGTCCATAAACATCAAAGCAACAAGCCTGTCATCTCTTGCAGAATGTGCTAATTGTTTTTCAATTTGGAAAGTAAGCATATTGCGGTTTGGCAGGCCAGTGAGTACATCAAACATGGCCATTTTTTCGAGCTTTGCAGTATTAATAGCCATTTGGCCATCGAAATCTTCAAGTTGCTTTGCAAGATGGTTTGCAGCGTCTTCTACCACATCAAGTTCGTCGGTAAGCCTAAACAGTGGAACCTTATTTTTTTTCGAGGCTGCCGTGTAATATTCTTTGAATTTATGCTCGGCAAGCATTGGTAAGCGTTCACTTACACCAATCAACCTTACGCGGTATTGGTTCAGAAACAAATGAAGCAGCAATGCAAAAATTAAAAACAGGGCCGCTGCGGTAGCAACAACTAGGGTTTCGTACTGTTCTTTTTGCGTAATTGACGCTGAAATGTCCTGCACAATAATTAGATACGGCTGATCTCCACCACTGTGCGAGAACGGCAGCAAGCTTACCAATAACTTTTGGCCCTCTAAGGTAATTTGTTCTCCACGCGAAATTAGGAGATCAACACTAGACGCGGCAGGCAAAGCCGCAATTACGCTGTTTAGGTAGAGTCTATTAGCGGGCGAGAGCTGACTTGCCAAGGATAACGATAACCCTTGGTTGGTTTGCGCTTGTTTCACCATGGCAACATTGCGCGCATCGCTCGAACGATTGAACAAATACAATAGCTCTCGCATTGAGGTAGAAAGTACGACGACTGGAATAACCTCGTCATTTGTCATTATTGGTATGGATATGTAGTGCGTACACACAACATCACAGGAAAGAAGAGAACGGCTTTCTAACGATGTTTGCGTATTTTTAACCAGCTTAGTAACAATACTATTTGCAGGTCTAGAACTGGTGCCCACTAATCCACCGTCGTCAAATACCCATATAGATTCAACTTGAAAATTAAGTGCGAGGTATTCCTGTGTTCGCCTTAACGCGTGATAAAACGAACTCACATCTTGATTTGCTCGCACTTCTGATTGACTGAATACGTCAATCCACATCACCATGCGATTGTGTAAAACCTCTTCAAAAAGTTGCACTCGACGTTGATTAGTCACTTGGCTTTCTTGCTGTTGCAATACCAAATTGGCTGCTGACTCGTTAATTAATACAGTGGAAATAACCACGGTTACTGTCAGCATCATCGCTAACAAAATAACAATCATTTTAGTGGTTACTGACATTTGAACGCGCATGCCGCTTCCCTAGAACCAATACATGAGTTGTAGTGACCACATCTGCCAATACTTTTCGGTATGCGACCGAATATCTGGGTTTAACAGGCTTACAGCACGCGTGCCCCCTTCAACCCAATGGTGTTCTGCCTGTAGCCTTAAGGTTGGCGCAATATCCCATCTTCCCCCTATTGCCACAGAATCCATATAGCCAAAATACGCGGGAATTGCACCATTAGACTCACGCTCTAACTGCGTACCATTGCGATCGTCCTTATCATAATCGTAGGTGTCATAACTAATTAAGCCACTGACTTTATTGCTAAAGAGGTAACGAAACTGCACGAATCCACCTTGCCCAACCCGTGAATCTTCAAATGTGGGGGTAAACAATCCTTGATTACGTTGCTCTTCGCGAAGCACTTCACTGGATAGCTCCCAGTGTTCACTGAAATACTGTAACGACAACATAAGTCGCCTTACATTTGCGCCCCCTTTGAAGCGACTATCTACCTGAGCAGGCGTATATGTGAAATCTGAATCTAACCAGCTCACCCCAACTTTCCACTGCATTGACGCGGGTTGCCAAAACACGCTTGCTTGGTGAACAAAATCTTGTTTTATATCACCTTTGGCATCATCGCCTAACAAAAAGGCTCGCTGGCTATCGTTAATATTCGAACGCCCGTAGCTCCAGTTTATTTCCCATATATCGTCGGCACCATAATGTTTAAAGCTCGTTTGAATACCGTTACTGCCAAGGGCTACATCTCTGAAACCGTCGAAATAAACAGACTGTGGCAATACTGCAACATCACGGGTTTGCGGTACATCGCGGGTAACCGAGTACAACCAGTGGCGGTTTTTAAACCGGCCAAGATGAATTTGGGCCTGCCAACCTGCTACATCTGGAATAGTCCAATCGACAAAAAGATAGTCAACGCGCGTACCTCGCTCAAACCTATTGCCGCCATCAAGGTAATTAATTTGGCCCGCCACCGAGAGATTATTAGATAACTGATAGTGTCCATTCACGCCTATTTCGGTAAGCTCTGCGGTAATCGCGTTATCCGACGTAATAAAATTACTATCGACAGATTGCGTTATACCCTGCGCAATATAGCCGTGCCACGAGAAGTCTGTAGACTCCTGAGCGTCACTCAACCCTGAAAATAAAAACGCACATACACTGGCAATGTTGATATAACGTGTGGTTATGCTCATTGTTCTTTTACCTCAATCCGTTTGAACTTGCCTATCATCCCTTTTTGAATATATCCAATGGCCCCATCTGTGTTCTCAAGGGCGTCAATTAACATCTCTTGCGAGGCGACGCGCGTAGGCGTCACTCCCTGGCCCGAATAGGTAATGCGAGTCCAAAGTCTGGATAATTGATAGGGAAACATTTGTAACTGCTCTCGACAAAAAGCAGTGTGCAGTTCGGCGTCATCTTCTAATACGAAAACGTTGATTTTTTTACCGTTGTCCCAGTATTGACGATGACCGGTAAAGATTTTGCGCAATTCTGCTTGTGAAAGACTTGCGATATAGACACTATCGTTCACCACCACATCGGTATGCTGAGCATACACGCAGCCGACATAACTTGAGAGTGAAACGATAGTAATACACAAGTAAACGGCTAACGAATGTGCCGACTTCCTTAACCGCCTCACCATTGAGGGCATTGTCATATAAAAAACTCTCCCTGCTTAGCATTCTTACTTGCCTAGTTTAGTGTAGATAACTCCCGTCATTTTCCCAAACTTTCAGTATTAAGTTAGCCTTGCACTTCCTTTGTTCTTGGTGATTATCGCGTCTTCGGTAATTTTCCATAAGTGAAGCCCCTTTTGCTCAAATGCCTTAGGGGAGGTCTTTCCATGACTTTTACATTGTTACGTGGCCGGCGTGGTATTCAGCCAACGGGTCGCGCGCATAATAAAATAGCGTCGGCTGTATCACCGCCCGTTTTTAAACCCTCAATAAAGTATCACAGTTTTTTCTTTAGCATATAGATACTTAGCGATACCTGCGTATTGTTCTGGCAACAAACTCCTGTTGGGATTGTCTGGCGCTGGCGATATCAAGACGCCGCATCAGACACAGGCTCGCCAAGCGTATCGGCAACATCAGTTGTCGATCGACACCCATTACATTAATGTTTTTTCCAGCTGATGCTCACTCATTGCTGAAAAACTAAAATAAAACGTTAGAATGACATATTTACCATAAGTTGTGGGCAGCATGACGACAATAAGACGAGACATCGGTGCGGGACACCACTTTCTATTCGATGACGCGCGCGTTAGCGAACCGACAACGGATTTTTTTAGTCATGAGTACTGGCAATATCAAAACAAAATAACAGGTAAAGCAAAGGGACGTGGTACAACCATCTTCATCGAGCATGAAATGAACCGATGGGTACTTCGTCACTTTCGACGGGGTGGCTTAGTAGGAAAGCTGCTTGAAGATCAGTACGTGTTTACCGGCATCGATAGTTCTCGCCCTTTTGA
>Ga0209137_1004704_pt1 | contig 10711 bp, 12 predicted proteins | sample SaaInl5LU_22_DNA_FD_184642 | JGI IMG/M metagenome (GOLD analysis project Ga0209137, IMG submission 184642) | Marine microbial communities from expanding oxygen minimum zones in the Saanich Inlet - ESP_105LU_22_DNA (SPAdes) (version 2) | ecosystem: Environmental > Aquatic > Marine > Intertidal...
AAGCTGGATATTCCTGGTATGGAAAGATTCCACACATACATGTCCAACAATCAGAGTCCATATATCAACTACAGCAAGATGAGAAAATACAGCAGAGATTTAGAGCAGCGTTATACAAAAGACATCACACTAAAACAAATGGTGAAAAAATATCTGGGATTGAGTCTTGAAGGCATGGATGATGTAAACAGGAGGATGATGTAATGCAACGTGGACAAAAGGCCTGGGAATACAGTCATACTGAACATGCCTGGCCAGTGGTGCATGCATTTATGCCTGGCAGCAAAGACTTCAATCAGTATCCAGTATTAAAACAAAAATTAAATCTTGTACAACAAGTGGAAAGCAATAATCATTTACGTGGCGGTGTGGTGAATTTATACAATACACAGGAAACCAGTTGGTTAACTGCCATGTATAAAATGGGTTATAGATATGCATGCGTGTGGTTTGATGGTTGTTGGGCAGATAATCATGAATTTAACAACAGTTTACTGGCTGAAATAGATCGAATTAACAGTTTGGGAGATTGGTTGGCCAGTGGACAGTTGCAATGTCGTGATGATGAGTATCCATTCTTTACTCGCAGTGTGGTTGTTGTGAATATAGGCCAGTGGATACTCACAGATCAACCCAACCCACATATTGAACCCAGCGAATATCCTGATTACCTGGTGAACCAGGGAGACTGGGAGGACAGCGTACACAGCATCACTGAGTTAGTCCAACCAGACAGTGACAGAGACTTGGCCAGTTTGCGATATGCCAAACAACAACAGTTTGCCAATGCCTGGATACCCTGGAGTTTGAGAAGACATATGGTGGTTCCAGGATTAAGTGACGAATTTATGGAAACTGTTACCAGTACCAGACCATTAAATGGTACCAGTGAATTTGAATTGGGTATTACTGGACAACCTTGTGACCAATCACAACTCAGTCATGCGGCAAAAAGAATATGCAAAAGATTAACACAGGTAACCAGTCCTGTATATTTTGTTAATACAGAAAACAGTCGTCCAGAAATTGCTGAACAATTATTGGGCAGTGGCTTTGATCAATATGTTGGACCCACTGCTGGATTTAAATTGTTGTATTATGCACACAAGTATGGATTCCACAACAACAGTCAGTTTATATTTTATGACTTTGATCCCAACAGTTGTAAATTCAAAAAGGATACACTGAGTTATTGGGATGGAGAAGATTATGTGGAATGGGTTGATGCCTGGTGTAGTGCAAATCCCGGTGTTAATACTGAATTAAAACATTTGGTACAAGAGAGATGGCCCACAGTGGTGGACCAATTTGGTGGTAAATCCAATTGGTTGGATCTCTGGTATCGGGTACAAAGTTGTCACTGGAGTGTACAGGAAGTTGACCTGGTAAACAATTGGCAACAGTTGACACAAAACATGGCACACACTAGAACATTTTTCTGGAGCAGTAATATATACAGTTACATGCCTATAAAACTCAGCAGTCAAGGCTTTGCCCTGGAAAACAGTTTTATTAATATAATTAAAACATTAAATAACAACAACCAGGACAGCTGGTTTAGCGGAACAGATATCAATGACAATGATTTAATGTGTCCTAGTAGGGCCATAATGTCAGTGAGCGATAACAATACAATAGGATTCGAATAATATGGAAATTAATTTACATTTCAAGGATGAAGGCAAGGAAATTGTTCACGTTTTTACTGGAGCAGAATGTCACGAGGACCTCAGTCAGAGAGAACCAGACTTGGTGGCACAACTACGTCAGATTCTTAAAATAAAATTAGCCAATGAATGTGATTACAGTTGGTGTGAACTTGCAGATCCCTATAACAAAAGCTGGATTGGCAATTTGGCAGACATGGGATTTCATCTGGCAGTGGTGTGGCATGACGGCAGTTGGCCTGAAAGCAGTGATATTGAACAAAATTTATTGAGTTGGTGGAAACAACAGAGCATCAGTGATCAGCCCTGGATAGTGGCAGGACAATTGATATACAGAGCTGACCGAAAACGTCCAGATTACCCACATTTCTATCCTGGTTGTACTATAATTAACCTACAGGAATATCTAGTGGCAGGTCGTCCCAATCCATTGTTTTTTGACAGTGAGGCACGCATGCCGGGTTTTGTAACCAGTGGTAAAAACATTCATGATGATTATACACCCACTTGGATTGAACCACAAGGAGATGAACTCTCCAGGGAAAGTCACAGTTATCCAGGAGAATATTTAGATCATTTAATAACAAACAGTTTAGTCAAAGGTTATAGAGTAATTAATTTACCACAAGGTGTTAGAGATCATTTCCACAGTTGTTACCCAGAAGATGACATTGAGCAAACAAAACAATGGTTATTGGATCCAGAGTTTAACACTGGGCGTACCCCACAAGAGATAAAAGAGTGGGGTTATACCTTGCCGGAAGATAAAATGGAACTATACGGATATAAAATTCAACAGTTTCAGGTATTGTATATCACAAATACAGAAAACATTCCCAAAAGAGATCCTGAATTACTGGAAGTGGGATTTAGTCGTCATGTGGTACCTTGTGCTGGTTTACATCAGTTCTGGCATCAGTTACAAGACATCAACACTCTGAAAAGTGTATTGTGGTTTGACTACAATCCTTATGCTATTGCCTGGACTCGGTTGGTTATTGACGAATGGGATGGCAGAGACTTTACTGGATTTTATGAGAAAAACATACAGCGTATTATAGGTGACGGTGTTATTGCACAGGATTGCGTAATATATGATCCTGAATTATACAACAGTTTAAGAGAAAATCTAGGAGAAGTAGACGGTGTATTAACTGGATGGAACCAGATAAAAAATTTAAAACATGAATTTATTCAGTGTGATGTTGTAAAAGATTGGGATCGTTTTGCTGATGCGGTGGGTAGTGGACATCGTTTATTTGTTCAATTAACCAATATATGGCAGTATGAAAGTAATTACTTAAATACAAGTGGATTACAAGCACAAGTTAATTACTTAAATTTAATTAAAAAATTATTGGATACCAATCTGGAAGTATACTTTACTGGCAATACGCCAGGCGGTCAACACTATACCTACGCTAATATGAGGTTACACAGGAGTTTATTATAAATGTGGTATGAAGGCGATATACAAAAATTTCAAGATGTAAATGAAGAAACAGTTTTGTTTTTCATGGAGAACGAACATTTAAAAAAAGATATTACAAAATGTGACAACGCACAGTTGTTGTTGAGTTCAAAAGACTTAAACACAGTGAGTGATGTCACTAATGCACCCTGGTGCAAGGTGGATATCAGTGTACCCTGGAAAGAAATATTTGACGAAGCCAATCATTTGTTGTATACTAGTTGTTATACACTGCATCGCCCTGACAGCAGTGGATGGTTGAGTTTGTGTATATACGGCATGAGTAGTGTGCATACCAATGTGCCGGAAGATTATGGTTTGCCTGACAGTGCAGAGTATGACTTGAGTGACTGGACTGATATTGCCAAGTTTTGCCCACGCACAGTGGAATGGATGAAAGATGAAATGCTGTATGATAGATTTAGTCGTGTACGCTTCATGGCAGTATTGCCTGGTGGATGGTTAGCACCGCACAAAGACAAAGACCGTATGGGTTTTGGTGCCACCAATGTTGCCATTAATAATCCAGATGGTTGCGCACTGGTAATGGAGGATTGGGGAACTATGCCTTTTACTCCGGGTAGTGTATTTAAAATTAATACTGGATATAGACATGCAGTGTGGAACCGTAGTGAAGAGCCACGTATACATATGATATTTGATGGCGACCCAAGTGACGACTTTAAAAGAAAGGTGAATACCGGGTATGCCCGAATGCAAGATCTTTGATCACGGATTAACTATAGGACCCAACGGTGCAGTACGCCCTTGTTGTGCATTTAGAAGTGAAGACAGTTTATATTGGGAAGATGACTGGCAGACAGAACATCACAAGCTCAGCAAACAATCCGAGACACAGTGGTTACCCGGTTGTATAGAATGTAAGACAGGTGAAGATCTGGGTAAGTCAAGCCTTCGCACATACTATAATGAAATACTAGATGACACGCCCGGTATACAATATTGGGATTTAAAAGTAAACAATACATGTAATTTGGCATGTAGAATGTGTGGACCCTGGAGTTCAAGTCGTTGGGAACAATTTGCGACTGCACCCGGATTACATTCACAATATAAAAATATTCTAACTGATCGCTGGCATAAAACTTCACAAGAGTTTGTTAGTCGTATGCGTAATACTACAGTACTAAAGTTTACCGGTGGAGAACCCTATTTAATTCCACAAATAAGACAGATCCTAAAGCTATTAATTACGGAAGGTTCAGCTAAAAATATTAGACTGGAGATAACAACCAACGGAACGGCTGTTATGGAAATGTGGTCAAAGTTTTTTGTTAAATTTAAATCAGTACATATAGGTGTTTCAATTGATGGTGTGGGTGATCGTTACGAATATATCCGTCCGGGAGCCAAATGGAAACAGGTAAGTACTAATGTAGAAAGATTTAATGCACTAAAGCCAGACAATTGTAACATCAGTATCGTTTGTCTACCACAGTTGTTAAATAAAGATAACCTACAGGAAGTTACAGACTGGGCAACGTCAATAGGAGTGGACTGCCATATGGCTACGCCTATTATATATCCACCGTTCATGCAAACTGGCGCATGGGCAGATCCAGATTTAAAATCAGAGTTTATAGAACAAATGACAATACTAGACAAACTACACGGAACAAATTGGAGAGACTTTATAAATGAGTAAAAAATTACCCAGCGATACATTTTGTGTATTGCCGTTTATGCATGTGGCAGTGAGCCCTACCGGAAGTTTCCGTGTATGCTGTAACAGCGATCCCAAAACAAATAAAATATGGAAAACACCCGGTAAAGAATATAAAATGTTTAGAGATGACATCAATGAGGTGTGGAACAGTGATGATTACCGTAAAATTCGTCAGGAATTAATTGCTGGAGAACGTCCAGAAATGTGTACCAGATGTTTCCGTGAAGAGGATGCTGGCATCCGTAGCCCACGCATTGGCTACAATGAAAAATGGTTTAAAGATGATGTAAAAGTGGCTGAAGAAATTCCACTGGATGTACGCTATGTGGATATCAGATTGGGCAATTTGTGCAACTTAAAATGTCGTATGTGTAACCCATGGAGTAGTAGCATGTGGGTTAAAGACTGGAACAGTGTAGTGGGTACTGCACAATTGGAACCCAATGCGCCATTGAGTGACGAAGACTTGGCCTGGATGGATAACCTACAAGAATGGCCAGACAAGAAAAAGACTGGTGTTAACTTTGTGGAAATTGCACACAGTATTGAAGAGATATATCTAACTGGTGGTGAGCCTACACTGGCACTCAGCCAGTATGATTTGTTTGACTACTGTATTGAGCATGACTTGGCCAAAGGTATCAGATTAAAATACAATACCAATTTAACAAATGTTCCACAAAAAATGATTGATTATTGGCGGCATTTTAAAGGTGTACAATTAAATGCTTCAATAGATGCCACAGGCGCCAGAGATAGATATATTCGTTATCCCAGTAACTGGAGTAAAATTGAAGAAAACTTTGACAGTTTAAACGCATTGCCCAATGTAAAAATACAAGTGCATTGTACAGTGCAGGTGTTAAACATTTGTGCATTGGGTGAGTTGTTTGATTGGATACGCAGTCGAGATATTGCTGATGATCAAATATATCTCAACATCCTCAACCATCCAGAGTGCATGAATATTCGCAGTCTACCAATAGCTCTTAAAAATTTAGCACAGTTGCGTTTACAAAATTACCTTGATATACCAAAAGTACAAGATGTAATCAAATATATGTGGAGTGAAGACTGGCATCAAAAGCGTTGGCAGGAATTTTTAGCGTTTAATGCTCGAACAGATGATCTGCAAAAAGGTAATTTATTAGAAGTATGCCCGGAGTTTCGTGACTTTGCCTATGGACCCTAATACATATTGCAATGAACCCTGGAGAACTGCACACTATGATGATGTTGGTGATCTAGGTCCATGTTGCACCTACAGAGGTTTTAGAGAAAAATTCAATAGTCTGGATGATTATTGGAATAGCGAATGGTTGCAAAAATTCCGTGAAGATTTAAACCAGGGTGCCCGCCCAGATGGATGTCGAAATTGTTGGGTCAAGGAAGATCGTGGAGAACACAGCCAGCGAACAGATAAAAATGAACGTTGGGGGATTATCCAGGAACCACAATTAAAAGAATTATTTTTAAGTTTTGGAAATATATGTAATAAAAGTTGTGGTGTATGCAGGCCCAGTCGCAGTCATTTAATTGCAAAAGAATATAGATCAATACCCAAGGACAATGCTTGGTTATTAAGTTTACCCGGTAATAAAACACAGAAAGTTGTTAGTGATAAACGATATTCAGGACATTACCTAGAGCATTTTGAGGCTTACAAGTCAGCACTTGATTCAGCAGATACAATATATTTAGATGGTGGAGAACCGTTTGTTGTGGATCAGTGTACCAAGATATTGGAATACATGATTGCACAAGGCATGACCAACAAACACATCAAAGCAGGAACAAATGGCAGCGCAACACCATATCAATTAGAGTTGTTGAGCCAGTTCGACAAAGTTAGTTTTCATTTGAGTATTGACGGTATTGAGGATTTGTATAAGGTCGTACGCCCTCCACATTCCTGGGATTGGTGGAATACTCAGCACAATCAGATACAAAAATATCCATTTAATATAACATATGCCTGTGTTGCACATGCTTTTAATGTTCATCAATTACCGGAAATTGTAGATTATTTTATATCACAGAGACAAATTAATCCAAATACATTTATATTTTTCAGTCAGATTAACAGTCAACAACATCTGGAATGTTCGGTTGTTCCGGTAGAGGTAATGGATAAAACAATTGAATCATTAAAAAGTCGATTGCCCAATATGACGGCAGAAGATCAAAAACAAATACACAGATTGATAACGCACTTACAAGTTCAGCGTGATGTGGATGATCCAGTGATAAAACAAAATTTTCAGTTGTATTGTGATACATTCAGTCGAATAAAAAATATAAATTATGGGGAGCATATACCATGGATAAATCAATAATTTGCACAGGCAATCCAGAGTTTGGTGTAGCCAGTGCTATTGCAGAACGATGGCCACAAACAGTTTTTGTGGGTAGAACAAGTTGGGGTTACGATTTGTGCCAAGACAGCTATAAACACAAGCTGGCAGAAAAAGCCCTTTCTTTTGACGTTTTTATTAACTGCAGCGCACTATGGCACTACCATCAGACTATGCTACTAGATGTAGTCTTTAAATCAGCTTTCCAGGCAAGGAAACGACTACATATAGTGTCTCTAGGCAGTACGACAGATAGAACTACAAAAGGCAGTGATTGGCATTATCAGCAAGAAAAGAAGGCATTACGCTCAACAAGCAATGCATTGGGTTTAAAAAGCATCTGGACGGGCGGACCAAAGGTTAGTTATGTAACATTTGGTACACTGGACAACAATCAACACAAGCACCCTGACAGGCGCTGTATGAGCTTGAACGAAGCTGTTGATTGCATTCAGTATGTGTTACTAGCACCAGAGCATTTGTGTGTGAATGAATTAAGTGTGGATCCCCTACAAGTATTATGAACAATTTAACTGTCACCAGTATTGATTATATGGAAATATCCCAGAGTTGGAATCAATTGTGGGCAGAAGGTCATGAGCCATACAGCAGTATGTTGATGAATAGTGGGTTCGATCATCACATCAAAGATCAGTATAAATGGCGAGGGTTTGCTGTCAAGCATCGTGGATTAATTGTGGGAGTAAATGCTGGACACAAAAGCAGTTCACGTGATTATAGAACTCGCGGACTGTGGGTTGATCCAGACTATCGTGGACAAGGTATTGCTCAACTGTTGTTTGAAAAACTTGAAAACCAAGCTCAACATGAATGTTGTAGATGGTTGTGGAGTTATCCCAGACTGAGTGCCTTGGGCAGTTATATCAAAGCTGGATATGAACCTTATGGGACTCCAGAGCTGGGTGATTGGGATCACTGTACCAGGGCTCGCAAAGATTTAAGTATAATAACAACCACAGTGTGGAACATATTTGATAACCCAACTCAAGACCAACAATGGGTAGAGGAAATGGATAATTTTGACAACAAGGGTTTCTTGTTAGGACAAAACGAGGAAGTTCGCGGCAACAATATACACATTACACAACATTGGGTAAACAGTTTGTATAGTTATCCACATTGGGCTGTGGCAGAAAAAAACCCACTACAAACTGTAGTGGGCGATATCGACAATCCTGTTCATGTATTATAGTCGTTGATCCTGAGCCCAGGGCTTGTCGGCATAACCTGCCCACGTTGCCCAACGACAAAACAATCCACATTCACGACCATGTGCATCAATCTCCCAGGGCAGATCCCAATAGTCGGTGTTCTTGGGATTGACAACTTTGCCCATCCAACAGTTTTCACCTTTTAGTTCGCCCTGTGCATATTGCTTTACATGCACCAACTCATGAGCAAGTGTCTCCAACAAGCGTCTGTGACTCTGACGCTTTTCAATCTCAATTGAAAAATCGCTTCTGGACTCCTTTAAACAATATCCCAATGCTGACTCGCCTGAGATAGATCGCAATGCAATATCTATACTCAATACTCTTTTGCGAGGCATCAGTTTTTTAACACAATAGTTGGCAAGGCTGAGTGCCATTTGCCGTTGTTTTTTGGTTCCACCAGTAACTTCAATTTCAATCATTAGCAAGATTTTTCCTAATTAGAGTTCTTAACCAGATACTACCTAAATTTTGAACAAAATAATTATCTTTATTCATGTTCATCCAGGTATGGATTTTAATGGATTTTGCATCATAATGTTCTTTCATATGGTATTCTCTGCATTAAAATTCATAACAAAGTCTACTTCTTCCTGGGTAAAGTCTTCAACCCGCCAACCAAACAATGCACCCACAGTTGTCAAGCGATTGCCCAATTCACTCAATTTATTGGACAATTTATCGTCTGACTGAGTGATAGCGGCATCCATCATTTTACGTCCAATGTCGCCAAGTTCACGTTGGTCTTGAGTAACTTCAAAAAATTGCATTTTAAACATCCTTGTCTATTTTCTAACTATACCATGATTATAACACCAATATGCCTTGATGTCAAGCAAAAAGTACTGGAAAATCTCCAGTAATTTCAATGGGTTATAATTTTATTCAATAATCTTTTCTACTTTTTTTCCATCCAACAAGTACTCAACAGTTTGCACAACAGTTTTATAGTCTACTTCTGCAACGATCCACTCATAACCTCGGTAACCAATGTTTAGTTTTTGCACATAACGTTTAATACTTTTTTCCAGTTCTTTTATAGTTGGCTCGTTACCGGAAATTAAGTATGACCACTCAACATCAAACCCATTGTGTCCTTCATATTCACTAAGACGTTTTTTGGTGTTGGATGTAATCCCAAAGCATGTCATCCCTGTGTAGGGATGACGCCACAAATAAAAGTAATGGTCTTTCATTACACACCTGCTGTAATAAAGTCAATTGTTCCTGAAACATACTGTGTAAGTTTCTCTGGAATCGGCAACTTGCCTTGTGCTAGGTTGTTTTCCTGGCAATACTCAACATAGTCAGCAACCATGTAAGGAACACTACAAGCATCAGTCCAGCTACGTTTTGTACCCAAACTATCTTGCAGTTTGTATAACCGCTTTTTAGCATAAGCACTAAAGCCGTCTCCGTTTGCATACTTGTCTTTTACAAATTGTGCAAACTGTGCTTCGTTAAACCCAATAATTTCCTGATCTTTGATGTCCTGATAAAGCTCTGCAATTGCCATATAAAAACTTGAGTTAATGCCGCTGTCAGTAGCAAAGTTTGTACTCAAGAACCGGATAACTTTTTCAAATGTTACAATATCAAAGTTTTCAGTATCATGGCTGGCCATGGACTTCATACCACTGACGTGTGCAATACGTCCACGTTCTTTTTTCTCAGTGCCAGTTGTAGGTGCTGGTAGCATCTGATGCTTCTCCATGGTGCTCCACATCATATCGCTGTGTACATCTTCTTGCAGTGAGCTACCATACAAACGTTTGCCGTTTGCCTCACTACGGAGAACATAATAAGGATCAACTGTCTTTTTAGCTTTGGTACTGTTGAGGGTACGGAAGCCAAAGTTAGCAACAGCCTCGCCGCTGATATCACTACCAGGCACTTCCAAGTCATAATCAATAACGTTTGCTTTGATCATAAACTCGCCATCTTCAATATCAATTAGCCCAAACATAATCAGTGCTTCAACAGTTGATGATGTTTGTTGCCCATCCCATGCAGTGTAAATTTCTTCAGTTAGTGTTTCTCCTGTAATAGGATGTGGCGCACCAACTGGATAGCAAACAACGTTAATTGGCTGTGTAATACGTGGATCAAAAACTGGCAAAATGTTCTTACCAATAAAGCCTTGTTCAACAATACGTTGAATATCAATGTTGCTATAAACTGAACTCAGTTTGATCATTGCAACACGGCCAAAATGTTTTGGCTTGTATTTCATACCTGCCAAACGATCTGACAGTTTCTCAATACCGTGTTCAATCTCATTGCCGTTTTCCAGTGCTTGC
>Ga0209137_1004706_pt1 | contig 10708 bp, 9 predicted proteins | sample SaaInl5LU_22_DNA_FD_184642 | JGI IMG/M metagenome (GOLD analysis project Ga0209137, IMG submission 184642) | Marine microbial communities from expanding oxygen minimum zones in the Saanich Inlet - ESP_105LU_22_DNA (SPAdes) (version 2) | ecosystem: Environmental > Aquatic > Marine > Intertidal...
CCCGCCGGTTAGTGGAGGAAGGTGAAAAACGCGGCCACGGTGTTGAGATCATCGACACCACCCGTTGCTACATGGCCATCAACGCCACCTCGCCCGAGGTTTACTACGACGGCAAGCGTCTGCCGCGCTTTGATGTGGTCATTCCACGCATTGGGGCCTCGATCACCAGCTACGGAACGGCGATTACCCGTCAGTTTGAGACACTTGGGACCTATTGCGTAAACGGCGCAGAGGGGATCGCCTCTTCGCGGGACAAGCTATACGCGCACCAACTTCTAGCACGCGCGCGCATAGGGATGCCCACAACTGCCTTTGCGGCCTCCCCCAAGGACACCTCCAACCTTATTGGTCTTGTGGGAACCGCACCGCTTATTGTGAAGCTGCTCGAGTCGACCCAAGGCAAAGGAGTCGTACTTGCTGAAACCAAAAAAGCCGCTGAATCTGTGATTGATGCCTTCCGCGGTCTAAAGGCCAGCTTTCTGGTACAAGACTTTGTCAAAGAAGCTGCCGGTGAGGACATTCGGTGTCTTGTCATCGGTGGGCGTGTGGTTGCCGCAATGAAACGCACCGGTGCGGATGGAGATTTCCGTTCAAACCTGCACCGCGGTGGCTCTGCAAAAGTGGTGCGCATCACCAAACAAGAACGCGATGTTGCTGTACGCGCAGCACGTACTTTTGGTTTGGGGATTGCGGGTGTTGATCTGCTGCGCTCATCCGATGGGCCGAAAGTGCTTGAGGTGAACTCATCACCTGGCCTTGAAGGCATTGAGACAGCAACTGGCAAGAATATCGCAAGCTTGCTCTACGACTCTATTGAAAAGCGGGTCCGCCCTGTTCCCATCCGCAAGCGTAAGACTGACTAATGCCTGCGCGGCACTGTGTTAAATCAACATGACGCCGTTTTTGTGAACTAATCCGCAACCGTCCGTATCACCGCACAGCCTTTGTGCGGCAAAACCTGCGCCCAGCCCCTAGACGTGGTGGGTGCAAATCCCTATCTAAACCGTAAGATATCATCTCAGACAGCACGAACGGACCACTATGACCGACGCGACACCCCCGATGGAAGGTACTCCCCTCATCAAACCGTCAAGCACGGATCACCCTTTGTATGACAATGTCGTCGAAGCGTGCCGCAGCGTGTACGATCCAGAGATCCCCGTGAACATCTACGACCTCGGTCTTGTTTACACGATTGAGATCAACGATGAGAACGAAGTGAATGTTCTGATGTCTCTTACCGCACCGGGCTGCCCTGTTGCTGGCGAAATGCCTGGATGGGTTGCGGATGCGATTGAACCGCTGGCTGGCATCAAACAAGTTCAGGTCGATCTGATCTGGGAGCCACAGTGGGGCATGGACATGATGTCCGACGAAGCGCGCCTTGAACTGGGCTTTATGTAACCTTTAGCAGCTTAGGAAAACTTTGATGTTTGGCATTCCTGGAAAACCTCCTGTCTCTTTGACCCCCGCTGCGGTGGCTCACATTGTGAAGCTCATGGCAAAGGACGGCACAGAGGGCCTGCGCGTAGGCGTCAAGAAAGGCGGTTGTGCAGGAATGGAATACACCATGGAATACGTCAAAGAGATCAACGCAATGGATGAAGTCGTTGAGATCGACGGCGCGCGCGTCATGATCGCCCCTATGGCGCAGATGTTCCTTTTTGGCACTGAAATCGACTACGAAGTCAGCTTGCTTGAAGCCGGCTTTAAGTTCCGCAACCCCAACGTTGTGGATGCCTGCGGATGCGGTGAAAGCATCAAATTTGATGAGACCCTAGCGGGCAAGGCCTGACACCTCCTCAAGACCGGCTTAACCGCCTTTACTGGTTTGCTGTAAATGCACGTAGGTCTCGTTATAGCGCGCGCTTAGATGCTCCCCCGCAAGGATGACCTGCCCTGATCCAATGGGGGCGACATTGGTGTCATAGTTTGGATTAAAGAACAGCGGAATCGAAATACGCTCGTTCGTACCACCGACAACACGGTGTGGTGTGGCTTTCACCCGTCCGTTCGTCCACATTTCGAACATCTCACCGAAGTTAATCACGAATGTGCCCGGTTCTGCGCGTACAGGGATCCACCCGCCACCACGCTGGCGCACCTCAAGCCCTGGACTGCCATCAAGTGCCAAGAACGTAAGGCAGCCATAATCCGTGTGTGTCGCGATCCCGAAGTCCTTTGCCCCCGCCCATGCGGGGCGTTCGGGGTAATAGTTGCCCCGCAAAAGCGCCATCGGAGTGTCGAACTTATCCTTGAAGAAAGAGGCAGGCTCGCCAATCGCCCGCGCAAGTGCGCTGAGCAAATCCATAGATATTGTACGCGCCTTGGTAAAATACGCCAGAACGTCGGCCCTGAAGTCCGCAGCACCTAAACCCGCTGGCTGCTCGGGCCATTTGTTGGGCGCATAAAACTGTTTGTCCGCCCAAGGATGCTCACGTGGCACAGACACACCACAATCAAAGAACTGTTTATAATCAGGGTTGGCGTTTGGATCGACCTGCTCTGATCCGGCACGCCCCCATCCCCGGTTTGATCCGGTTTGAGCCATATCAACTGGTTCTTTGGCAGCCTCCGGCAGCTTGAAGAATTGACGATAGCTTTCAATGACAGCAGCAACCTCGGCACCTGATAGGGCCGTGTTGTGCAGCGTCATAAAACCCGTCGTCTCAGCGGCTGTGCGCACTGCAGCAAGCGCCTCTTTATCTGCGGCGAACAATGCTTGGGCATCAATTTTGGGGATCATCACGCTACTCACTTCTGTCTGCTTGCGTTGCTACATCCAAGCGGCGCTTGACGCAACGCGACGCACAGGCCACACCCGTTGTTATGGTTCAACGACGCTGTAAGAAGGGTGCGACATGAGACGTAAATTGGCCGCAGGTAATTGGAAAATGAACGGGACGCGTGCGGATTTGGCACAAGTCGATGCCCTTTTGAAAGCTCATCCTGCCCCTTCTGTGGATATGGTTTTGTGCCCGCCTGCGACCCTTTTGGCCCCCATGGTAGAGCGTGCTGCGACAGGCCCGCTTGAGGTAGGTGGCCAATACTGCCACGCCACTCAAACCGGTGCGCACACCGGCGATGTCAGCGCAAAAATGATCGCCGATGCGGGTGCGCGTTATGTCATCACAGGCCATTCTGAGCGCCGCACAGACCACAGCGAGACAAATGCTGATGTTTTGGGTCAAACACTGGCGGCATGGGACGCCTCGCTAACGGCGATTGTGTGCATTGGCGAGACACTTGAGCAACGCGAGACAGGACAGACCCTCACGGTGTTGGCCTCCCAAATGGCCGGATCAGTGCCCGAGGCAGCAACCGGCGCCAACCTTGTGATCGCCTATGAGCCAGTCTGGGCCATCGGAACTGGTAAAGTCGCGTCATTGGACCAAATCGCTGAGGTGCACGACTTCATGCGCGCTGAGCTTACAGACCGCTTTGGGACACAGACCGCCGGTGCGATCCGTCTTCTTTACGGCGGCTCCGTCAAAGCAGCCAACGCCGCAGAGATATTCGCAACATCAAATGTGGACGGGGCATTGGTTGGTGGCGCGTCGCTGACGGCTGCAGACTTTGCACCGATTGTAGCAGCGCTTGAGGCGTCGGCTTAGCCAACTAAGCTCTGCATGCAAAATCGCATAAACAAAAAGGCCCGCTGAAACACTCAGCGGGCCTTTTCGATAAAAGACAAAGATTGATCGCTATTTGATGATCAACTCCGGCCCCATCACTGCATTTGGCAGGAATGTGGAAATTGCCGGAATATATGTGACCATGATCAAGAACACGAACAGCACTGCAAGGAATGGCAGAGCTGCGCGCACCACAGCCATCATCGGCATCTTGGCCACACCTGAGGTCACAAAGAGGTTCAAACCAACAGGTGGTGTGATCATCCCGATCTCCATGTTGACGACCATGATGATCCCAAGATGGATTGGATCAATGCCCAACTCGATCGCGATGGGGAACACCAGTGGCGCCACAATGACGAGCAAGCCTGATGGCTCCATGAACTGACCACCGATAAGCAAGATGATGTTCACAATCACCAAGAACATCACCGGTCCAAAACCCGCATCCAGCATAGCACCCGCAATTGTCTGCGGAACTTGCTCGTCCGTCAGCACGTGCTTCAAGATCAGCGCATTCGCAATCACGAACAAAAGCGTAACCGTCAGTTTGCCTGCATCGAACAACGTCTGCTTGGTGTCCGGGTGGATCATCGCTGTGACCAAAGCCCATGGCTTACGGAGCAAAGATTTGTTCGCCTCAGGCCCCGTTGTCGCCAGTGGTCCCATGTCACGGTAGACAAAACAAGCGATCACGAACGAGTAGATCGCTGCAACCGCTGCCGCTTCTGTGGGCGTAAAGACACCGCCATAGATACCGCCTAAAATGATGACGATCAGGAACAGCCCCCAGCCCGCTTCACGCGCCGCAGTAAACACCTCGCCCCAGCCTTGCCACTCACCTTGGGGCAAGTTCTTGACCTTTGCCATTACGTAAATGGTAACCATCAACATCAAGCCAGCCATCAAGCCCGGGATCACGCCCGCAAGGAACATCCGCCCTACCGAGACCTCAACGGCTGCAGCATATACAACCATAACGATGGATGGTGGGATCAAGATACCAAGCGTGCCCGCGTTACAAATAACACCCGCGGCAAATTCCTTAGTGTAGCCCACCTGACGCATACCCGCGATAACAATAGAGCCAATGGCCACAACCGTCGCCGGGGACGAGCCTGACAGCGCTGCAAAAAGCATACACGCAAAAACACCCGCAATCGCCAAGCCGCCGGGCAAATGCCCCACGCATGCAATCGAGAAACGAATGATCCGCCGCGCAACGCCGCCTGTGGTCATAAATGACGAGGCAAGGATGAAGAACGGGATCGCCAACAGCGTGAAGTGACCTTCGAACGCCTCGAACAATGTGCCCGCAACAGAGGCCAAAGATGTGTCCGAGAACCACAGCAAAAAGAGCGTAGAGGACAGACCGAGAGACACCGCAATCGGCACCCCGATCATCAGCAGGCCGATGACCATGCTAAATAGAAGAATGACGTCCATAATTTAGCCCTCTAGCTTATCGGCGCGTTCGGCCGCTTCGGAGATTTCGTCTTCATCAAGCTCGTGGCTTGCAACCAAACGGTCCTCTGTGCCCTGCCAAATCCGCAAGGTCACTTGTACGAACCGCAGCATCAAAAGTGACGCAGACAACGGCAGTACAAAATACGGGATCGCTTTGGGGATCTTCTCATAGGCTTCGTTGTAATTGATTGCCCCTTCGAGCCAACGGAACGGCGCGATCATGGGAATATCGTCAACTTCATAGAACGACTGGCTACGGAACTTTTCCTCAAACCCTGTTGGGAACCAGCGCCCAGTAGTTGGTGGCAAATCCGCAAACACCGCCCAGTAATCATAGCAGCCTTTCAGCAACAAAAGGCAAAAGAGCAAACACGCTGCAGCCGCAATCAGCCCGACGATCCGCCGCGCAGATGGCGACAAAATGTTTACCAACGCGTCCACCCCAAGATGTGCGCCTTTCTTTACGGCATAGCTTGCGCCCAGCAAAACCAGCCAGCCGAACAGAAACACTGTAAGCTCTAGCGCCCACAAAATGTTAGAATTGAATACAAAACGAGCGATCACATTGGCAAAAGTCACAACTGTCATGGCTCCAAGCAGAGCCGCGATCAGCGTTTCTTCCAATGTATCAATGAACCCGCCCGACGTCTTTGATGCGCCTTGAGACACGCCGCGTCCCCCTTTTGAATTGTGACTTGATACACGACAAATCCAGCGCCCGTTTGCGGACGACCAAGATTGATGTCGGGATAAATTAATGCCCCCGCCCGACACTCGTCAGGCGGGGGCACTTTGGGATCGTCTTACAGACCTGCGTTGATCGCCTGTGCTGCGTCGATGTTTTCCTGGCCTACGTCACCTGCGAATTGCGCCCAAACTGGCTTCATCGCGTCGACCCATGCCTGACGCTGCTCTGCAGTCAGTTCACGAACGGTGCCACCGGCATCGATGATTGACTGACGTGCAGCTTGGTTAACTGCAAACGACTCTTTGTTGCGTGCTTCTGTGACTTCATCGAGGATCGTCAAGAATTGGTCACGTACGTCAGCATCGAGGCTGTCGAGCCAGTCAACACTTGCCACAACGAGGTAGTCGATGATGCCGTGGTTGGTTTCGGTGATACCGTCCTGCACCTCGAAGAACTTACGGCCAAAGATGTTTGACCATGTGTTTTCTTGACCGTCTACAACACCCTGCTGCAGCGCGCCGTATACTTCAGAAAACGCCATTTTCTGGGGTGAGCCACCGATTGCTTCCATCTGTGCAACCAGAACGTCAGATGACTGAACGCGGAACTTCAGGCCGTTCGCGTCTGTTGGCTGAACCAATGGTTTGTTGGCAGACATTTGCTTCATGCCGTTGTGCCAGAACGCAAGGCCCTGCAAACCGCGGCGCTGCATGCTGTCTTTCATCGCTTGGCCAGTCGCCGAGCCTTGGAACGCATCAACTGCTTCGATGTTTGTGAACATGAACGGAAGGTCAAAGATACGGAATTGCTTTGTGAACTTCTCAAACTTTGACAGCGACGGAGCGGCCAACTGAACATCACCCTGAAGCATTGCTTCGAGAACTTTGTCATCGTTGTAGAGCGTTGAAGACGGGAACACTTCCATGCAGGCTGTGCCGTTCATCTCGTCGTTGACGCGCTGCTCAAGCAGTGATGCGGCGATGCCTTTAGGGTGTTTGTCAGTGTTGGTCACGTGGCTGAACTTGATAACGATCTCGCCATCGTCACATGCAGCAAGGCCAGCAGTGGCACTAAAGCTCAGCGCGACAGCAGTCGCAGCAGCAGTAAGAAATTTCATGGTATCCTCCCTTGGAACCTTTAACGTTTAAGTCACAGCACAGGCCAAGCCGTGCCGATCACGGATAGTTGAGAGGCAAACAAAAGGGCTCGCAAGCACACTGCATAAAATAAGATATATATTTATTTTTCAGCCGCTTAACGGATGTATGTGATGTGCGTCGTGCAGCATTGTGCGATATTTCGCACAACGGTTACCGCTCACGTGCGAGAATCCGCACAGCCTAATCCGTGCGATAATCCTCAGGCCTAAGCCCGTGTTTTGCTAATTTGTCGTACAGAGTTTTTCGGGGCAGTTTCAGGGTTTCTGCGACATGAACCGCGCGCCCAGCATGACGCCGCAGCGCTTGATCCAACAAAGATCGCTCAACTTGCGCCATCTGATCGCTCAGCCCCATCACATCCCCCACCGCCAGATCACTGACGCCAAGAGCATAGCGCATTGCTGCCGATTGAAGCGCACGCGCATTGCCCGCCCAATCATCGGCCATCAGGCGCGCAATCACATGGGGTGGCACGTCTGGACGTGCCAAACCGCCTTGCTCACACGCTTGGTCTAGATAGTGCTGAAACAGGACCGGAATGTCATCTTTGCGCTCCCGCAGCGGCGGAATATGAACGCTTAAAAGTTCGGTGCGGTAAAATAGCTCGCTATTGAAGTGCCCACCTGCCACTTCGGCTCGCAAATCACGCGAACTGGCAACAATCAAACGCATCGGCGCCGTGGTTTCGGCAAAAATTGCCTGAGTTGAATGACTTAGCGCCCAGACTTCATCCAAAAATAGACTGCCGCCTTTTGCCGCCTCAATCGCTTTGTGGGCATCTGCCTCACTCAATCCACCACTGACGCGCTTTACAAACGGCGCGTCGGACCCTGCGGCCAGCAAGTGGATAACTTCCGCCACACGTGAGGTGCCGACCCCCAACTCACCTGTGATAAGCGCATCGCCTTTAGTGGCTGCAACGCGGCGCACTTGGTGACGCATCGCCATTGATTGCGCCGATGCCCCTGCCAACATCCGCGCCGCTGCGTCACCGGCCTCTTGGGCTGCTCTGTGTGCGCGCAAATTCAACGCAGCTGTTCGGTGCGCCACCGCCCTGGTGACTTCGGCGCAAAGGACATCTGCCGCGCAGGGTTTTTCCAAAAAGCCAAACGCGCCAAGCTGAATAGCCTGCACGGCTTTGGGCACATCGGCCTCACCGGTCAGCAAGATTACGGGCAAGTCAGGATCAATACTGCGCGTGTAGTCCAAAACGTGATAGCCATCACGCCCGGGCATTCGGATATCCGTCACGATGATGCCCGCAAAGCCCCGCGCAATGTGATCTTTGGCCGCCACGAATGAGCTACATGCGATCGGTGCGAAATCACGCAAGGCCAATGTCTGGCCCAACGCGTCGCGCACGTCAGCATCATCATCAATAATCAAAACTGGGGTGTTCATGCAGCCTTAACCTGTTCAATCCGTGGAAGAGTGACAGTCAAAACAGCGCCCCCCGCTGGATGGTTGCTGCCTTTGATTTGCCCACCGAAAGATTGAATTAACCCATATGAAATCGAAAGACCAAGCCCCATTCCTTGGGCCTCACCAACTTTTTTGGTGGTATAGAAAGGCTCAAATATTCGGTCTGGCCCATCAAGACCCGGACCGCTGTCATGAAACGCAATGCTAATGCTGTCGGACGACGGCTCGGGGACACTGATCGAAATGTGTAGTTTGCGTTCGGCCTGATCGCTCATCGCATCCAGCGCATTGCCGATCAGGTTCACAAAAACCTGTTCAAGCCGCACGTCGCCTGCACGCACACTGGCCGCTGGCACGGCGTCATCAATCTCAATCGCAACGCTATCGGTCGTGATACGCGGCCCCAATAGATCAAGCGCGGCATCCAACACGTCGCGCAGGACCACGTCTGACAGCGGCTCAGCTTCGTTGCGGACAAAAGCGCGAAGGTTTTTAATGATCCGTCCCGCACGGCGCGACAACTCCGCAATACGGCTCAGGTTTTGCGCAGCTGTTTCCGCGTCCCCCTTGGCCAAAAACGCCTGTCCGTTTTCCGCAAAACTGCCAATTGCCATCAACGGTTGATTTAGCTCATGACTGATGCCCGCAGACATCTGCCCCAAAGCACTTAGCTTGCCCGCCTCGACCAAGTCCGCCTGTGCGCGGCGCAAAGCAGACTCAGCCTCTTCACGTTCCATGATTTGCGCGCGAAGACTGCTGTTTACGCGCTGTAATTCCGCAGTACGGCGGTGCACGCGGTCTTCAAGGGCCGCATTCGCTTTGGCCAACGTGCGGCGGCGGTCTTGCAACGCCACCAACGCCAAGCCCGACAGCAAAACAACCGCACAGGCAAAAGCCGCTTGTAGCCCCGCCACACGAATGACCGGCGCAATATCAATCAACGCCTCTCCGGTCAGCCCGATCACCGGCAAGGGCTGCACCAAGTGAAGCGCCCGCTCGGGGATATAGGGGCCAAGCGGCACCTCCCAGACCTCCTGCCCTGCAAGTTCTGCGATGTTGATCTGTGGAAACGGCGTCAAACGATCGCGGGAATATTCCGCAGTACCACTGCGCAGCCCCCCGCGCGCGTCAAGCTGGCGTAACACCAACTCTGACCGGTTTGACACAAACGCCACGCCTAACTCATCGGTAAAAAATACTGCGGCCGTATCGCCGCGCCAGTCCCGTTCAATCACTTCGATATCAGCGGCGACCAAGACGACACCCTGCACCGGCCCCTGCGCTGAAAAAACAGGTGCTGCGTACAAAAACAAACGCCGGCCATCGTCACCAACCATATGATAGCTGCCCAAAGCACCACTCATCGCGCGTTTGAAATACGGCCGCTCAACGTGGTCAATACCCAGACCTTCGACATCGGATCGTAAAATCGGCACGCCGTTACGATCCAGCACGGCAATACTGTGCGAAGCCGTTTTATCAGCGGTGGCGCGCAACACCTCGGCGGCGGTTTGCTCCGTCAGATCATTGCGCAGCAAAGGTTCTTCAAACGTAGCGCGTACAGCAGGATGGTCCGTCAAAAGCACCGCAAGTTGTCCGTAGCGTTGCAGCTGTGTCGTAAGACGGTCCGCCGCCAAAGACAAATCAGATGTGCCGCGCTTGGACAGATCGACAATGCCCTGACGCAAGCCAAGCAAATAGACGGCACCGCCAATGGCCGCCGTCAGCGCCAGCACCGCCAGCAGCAAAGTCAAACGTGAGGAAAGTAATCTGATCATCTCTCAGGACATTAGAAAATGGTACTTGCAATGGCCAGACCCTTTGGGATTAGTCATCGCAATGAAACGTATCTCACAGTCTCTTACTGACCCCGCCCTCAACGCAGCCCCTTACCCGTTCTATGACCGCCTCCGCCAGATGGGTGAGTTGGTATTTTGGGAGGAGTTCGACATGCCTGTGGCCAGTAGCCATGCGGCGGTATCGTCGTTGCTGCGCGACAAAAATTTTGGCCGCGAGGGGCCCGCGTTTGACGTACCAGATCATCTTGAGGCGTTTTACGCGGTGGAAGCCCACTCGATGCTGGAGCTGGAGCCGCCCCGCCACACCCGTCTGCGAAAATTGGTCCTGCATGGGTTTACCTCGCGCAGGATCAAGACACTGGCACCGATGATTGAACAACTGGCAACACAAAAGATCGATGCTTTCCCGCGAGGCAATTTTGACATCTTGGAACACTTCGCCACCCCAATTCCCGTTTTGGTCATCGCCCGCCTTTTGGGTGTGCCCGACAGCATGGCAGATCAACTTTTGCGGTGGTCACACGCCATGGTGGCCAT
>Ga0209137_1004707_pt1 | contig 10708 bp, 3 predicted proteins | sample SaaInl5LU_22_DNA_FD_184642 | JGI IMG/M metagenome (GOLD analysis project Ga0209137, IMG submission 184642) | Marine microbial communities from expanding oxygen minimum zones in the Saanich Inlet - ESP_105LU_22_DNA (SPAdes) (version 2) | ecosystem: Environmental > Aquatic > Marine > Intertidal...
CGCCGCCAGGTGTAGTACTTGTATCATTAATTGTAACTGAACTAGATGTTGCAACTATTGTTCCGCCTACGCTGCCTGTTCTTACACTTGCTGTGAAAGTTTCTGCGCCTTCAGTTGTTGCATCAGCTGTTGGAGTAACACTAAACGAACCTGCGTTGCTTGTGATTGTAAAGCTACCAGTTGATGTACCAAAGTCACCTGCGTTTGTAACTGTCCAGTACAATGTAGTTGCATCTGCTACGTTTGCTGTAGTAACGTTGAATACTAATGCACTACCTTCATTTACGTTGTTTGCTGCTGGAGCTACTGCATAAGTCGGAGACCCTACTGGTGTAGTACTTGTATCATTAATAGTAACACTCTGCGTTGTGCTTGTTCCGTTTAATGTCAATACAAATGTTTCTGTGCCTTCAGTTGTTGCATCAGCTGTTACACTAAATGTAGCTGTTGCAGAATTACTATTTACAGTAAAGTTGCCGGTCAAACTGGAGCCGCCGATGTCAGCAGTAGTTATTCCAGTAATAGTGTATGGTACTGTAGTTCCGTTTGTTACATTTGTTGTTGTTAATGTTATAGTAAACGAACTTCCTTCATTAACTGATGCTACAGAACTTGATAGTGCATATGTAGCTACTGCTGGTGCTGCTGCCGCAGCCGCTGCAGGTGCACCTAATCTTAGTTGAACATTGCTGTTAAACTTGTTAAAAGCAAATCTATTTGTGCCACCTAGTAAACTACGTGTATTAGTATAATCATTTGCAAGACCTGTTTGGTATATTTGTGCAGTTTTAGCAACACTATTAATAAATGCTAAACCTTTTGCAGGAGTTGCTCCAGGATTGATTTGTAACCATAGTGCTAGTACACCTGCAACTTGTGGTGCTGCCATACTTGTACCAGATATATTGTTAATTAAAAATGCAGGGTTGTCAGGATAAGGGTTATTAGCAACATCTGCACCAAACTTATTTGTAGTACTCATTGCACTCATAATATCTGTACCAGGAGCATAAACACTAACTCCTAGACCTGTTTCGGAGCTAATTGCTTTTTGCTCTAAGCCGCCTGCATGTGTAGCACTATCAATATTACCAACTATGTGTGCATTTACACTATACGGTGACGAACCTCTTTGATAGTTTACTGATCCAGTATTAGCCACAAGTACATTGTTGTAATCGTCGCCCCCTACTACGTCAACTTTGTGACTTCTATTGCCAGCCGCTACCATAACGTGTACGCCTGCGTCAATTAGTTCTTCCATATCAACATCAACCGAAGCGATTCTAACATTTGTCATATACCTACTACCATTCCATACAGGCGGTAGACCAAATGCCCAACGTTTTGAAGTACTATCGATATCTGTTCCAGTTTTTGAAACGCCGCGATATGTCATGCTAGTAACTGTGTCGTAGTAACGCAAATAACCCCAACTCATGTTTACAACTGTCGGACGCTTTGCGCCTGTTGCAGCGTCAATTGGCTTTGCTAAGTGCCATTCTTTAATACAATCAAATGCATAAGTTGCACTTGTACCAGTGCCGCTATCTCCTGAGCCTTCTAGCCCTGCAAGTTTTAAACTATAAATCTTAGCATTCTTTGCCCAGCCATATGTTTTACCTGCTACTGTTCCTGCAACGTGTGTACCGTGACCGTCATAATCTCTGTAATAGTTAGCATTTTGTGCTGGCATACCTGCGATGCCGCTAGCAGTTGTCCAGTTAAGTTCTACAACTCTACTTACACCTTGTGCATCTTGAAATTCTGGATGATCAATTTGTAATCCGCTATCCATAATAACAACATCAACACCAGTTCCGTCTAGCGTATAATTATATCCACCTGCTGCTGCGTTAACTCCTGTATAAGGATTTGTTGCTTCGTTTATTCTGCGCATGCCCCAGTTTAGGAAATCTCCACGGTCCAATGTAGTTTTTGTAAAGTCTCCAGTTTGTATCGCACGGGATCCGAGGCCTAAGTCTGGATCTAGTTCTGGAAGTAAAGTAACACCGTAAACTCTAGGATCATTTTTAAGTGCTGCTGCTTCATCATCAGTCAAACTATAGTGAGTATTACGCTCAGATCCAGGACGAGCATTTGCAACATCTACCGATCTACTAGGAATGTCGCCGCTGCCTGTTGCAGCAATCATTTCTTGATTAAATGCTGCGTAATCTACGCCTCTATTTAAACTTACAATATATTCTCTTTCGCTCATTTTAATTTCCTATGTTATTATGCCGCCGCGGCAACTGTTACCCAGGCATCGCCTAAATATGCTACTAATGTATTCTTTGCGTTTGAAGCAGGATCCCATCCTGTTCCGTCTGCTACTGCTATCATTCCGTTTATTGGATTAGTCGGTGGCGCATTTAATGGTGTTAGTGCTAATGTATCACTAAACATTGCGTAGTTTACTGCGTCTACCATTGGCGCACTATCGTCTGCAAATACACTACCTACAACATCACCGGTTAGTGTACCTGTATGGTTTCCTTGTGCGCTACCCATTAATGTTCCGTTAACAGTAGCATTATGAATTGTTACTAATTGATTACGTGTACTTCCTGTAGTACCAATCACAACATCACCTGACGAAGTAGTAGCATTAATTGCAATGTTAGCTACATCGGCAGGATTTGCCGGATTAATTGGTTGAGTTGTTAATTCAATATAATTAATACCAGCTTGATCCATTTGTATTTTACTTAGACCAACATCATCGGTGCCAGCATTGATATTAATAAATCCAGCGGCATTTACTGCTATATCGTCTGTTGCATCTAAATTAGTAATATTACCAGTTTTAATTGCGTTACCTGTTATTGTAGCAGATACAATCGGCCCAACAATTGTTCCGGACTGGCCATCAATCATTACTGTCGAATCATCTGCTACTACACTACCTTTAATATCACCTGTAATGCCGCCTTGTGCTACAATATTTGTTGTAACTGGTCCATAGAATCTAATTTGATTTGCTGTTAAGTTAACAGATGTATTTGTTCCACCAGGCCCAATACTAATTGCATTACCATCGCCTGTAGCTGTTGTAATACTAATACTGTCGTCTGCTGTAATCTCACCTGCAATTAGTGCTGGTAAATTAACTATGCCATTGATAGTAGTTGTACTACCTGCGTTACCAATGTTAATAGCTGTTGCAGTCGTTGCACCAATTGCTACAGTTGCTTGATCTATGTTTGCTGCTAGTGTGCCTGGTGTCGCTGTGTGTGTTATCTCACCTAATGTAGCATCGTACATCATTACAGTTGTACCAACTGCATCACGCACTGGTTTAACTACAAAACTACTTGCTGTAGTGTTGTTCAAGGCTGCGCCAGTTGCGTTAAGTACAATTGAATTTGCAGCTTGGCTTGTAATACCTGCTTGGTTGCCAATTGCTACCGAGCTTGCACCTTGAGTATTTTCACCTGCTTGATAACCAAGTGCTACTGCTAATGCGCCTTGGTCAACTAGACCTGCAAATGTCCCAACTGATACTGCTCGTTCGCCTTGGTATGCCCTACCAGCCTGAAGGCCAACTGCTACTGCTTGATTACCCTGAGTATCTTGCCCAGCGCCTCCGCCGAGCGCTATTGTTGATTCACTTGTGCGTAAACTTGCTGTTTCAATATCACCGACAACCTTATTATTAACGCCGTCTACAAGCACTGTTGAATCATCGCCAACAAATGTACCTTTAAATGCTGCTGCTTCGACACTACCTGTAACAGTAGTAATTCCTGTAACTTCTAAGTTGCCATCAACTAGAACTTTACCTACTGGTAACAATTCAATATCAGTTGTAACACTTACAATTTGTACAAGACTATTGCCGCCCATTGTAAGTGTGCCAGTTGCAGTAACATTGCCGTCTGTCATTACAAGATCATCAGTTGATACTGATAAACTTCCTACAAGATAATTAGCCTCAAGTCTATTAGCAAGTAAAGTAGCATCATCAGTAACTAACCACTTGCCACCAAAGTTTTCTGTCCATACTAGCGATCTGTTCGGAGATGTTCCACGTTCAATTTCGATACCTGAAGTAGTTAGTGTAACGCCTGCGCCAGCTTCGCCTTGGTTAAGAATAATAACATTATCTTTAATAGTAGTGTTATCAGTGTCAATAGTTGTAGTAGTACCTTGTACTGTTAAGTTACCTGCAACTACTACATTGTTAAAGTTTGAAGTTCCTAATGTTGCTTCAACGTTACCGTTTACGTCTTTCCATGCGCTGCCCTGATACATTTGCAAACGACTTGTTGTGGTGTTGTATATTACATCACCTTCTTGAGGAACAACTAATGATATTTCTTCTGCTGATAAATGTGCTAGTCTAAAAGGTGTTGCTCCATCTATTTTAATTCTGTTACCTGCTGAAATTACTAAATCTGTATCTGCGGTAATTTGTGCAACACCGAGTCCTGTACCTTGGTCAAACGATTCAAGTACTGCGTTTTTAATGTTAACGGCTGTTGTAGAATTATATCCAATGTTAATAATCCCGCTTGTGCCTGCATCAATTTGCATGTCACCTATTGTTGGTCCTTCAAATAGTTGTGCTGTGACAGCAGTTGATGTAACTTGTGAAGCAGTTAATGTTGCAGTATCAACACTAATGTTGTTAACGTCGCCTGTAATAACATTAGTAACGGCATCTACCAGTAGTGTACTATCGTCACCAAACACACTACCTTGAATGTCTGTTACAAATTGTCTGCCTTCGTCAAACAGGCCCGCTATACTAGCATCTAAATCTGCTTGTCGTAAGTAGCCTACATCATCTTGGAATTCTGAAAGGAACCCTGGCGCACCTTCTAACGCACTGTAACTTATTTTTCCGTTAGTAGCATTGAATACAATACTACCATCATAACTTGTTAGATTACCACTTAACGAATTTGCTACAATTCGATTATATTTAAATGCAACTGATCCTATAGTACCAACACCGTTTACTGCTGGCAAAATATTTCCTGTGGTAGTAATATTAGTTACGCCAATATTTTCAAGATCACTGAGTGGTCTAAATTCAATTCCGGATCCAGTTGCATTTACTTTAACAAAGTAATTTTCGCTACCAACAAACGTACTAGGAGTGTCAGTTAAATCTGCAAAGTTCTGTGCAACTAATTTTTGACCATTAACAGTTATAACAGGTGCATTAATAACTCCGAGCGCATTGATATTTTTTACATCGAGTATACTGCTATCTCTTAGTGTAAGGTTATCACCAGCCGGCAATTCTTTAATCTTATTTCCGTCAGTTGTGTCTAATATTAAGGGATATCTATTTGCCATCTGCTAATTCCTGTTTTATATATTTATCGTATCTTCGCAAAGTATTAAAGTGCCGCTATTCTAGTTTGAAAGTCTGCAAAATCAGTACTTGCTGCTACTAACACCTTTAAATCAGCAACACTAATAAATGTTCCATCGGCTGTATACAACTCGTCGAAATTATCATTTACTTTGTCAAATGCTGTGCGCAACGGATCGCCATCGCCTTTGTTTGCACTGGTACCTAAATTAATTGTTTGCTTTGCCATTTTTCGGATTCCCTACTTGTATTCTTAATTTACCAGTCGAGACAAGTACTTGCCTCGACTGTGTGTTTTTGTTGTCTACACTAGTTTTTGCACCAGCTTTGACTAGTTTGTCTACTGATTTCTTGTCCATTAGTGTTTACCCACTACAACTTCAACCACACCGCGGTCACCGTCTAGTTTATCTGCTAGTGCTTTGCCAATTACGCTACCAACAGTTGGAGTGTTATTAACAATAGCATATCCTGGAATATTACTTGCTACTAGCATATCACCTTTAGCAACTTTGCCAATTACTTTACATGGAACACGACCTTGTAGTGCTACTGCAACTACATATTCGCCTTCACAATGTGAGTTCATTAAGTGTGCTGGATTAGTTGATACAACGCCTGCTACACGATGTGTACCGTGTGTTGTGCTTTGTGTAACTTCAGCTGCGCCACCAAACTCAACAACTGTTCCTGGCTCATATGCTGCGTCAGCAACATAGTTCTCTGCCAAGTCAGCGTAGTATGCTTCAGTAGCAGTACCATTAAATAATGTTGCAAATACAGTTGCATATCTAACATCATTGCTACCAATATCGTAAGTGTTGTTAGTATCTGAAACCATACCGCGTGAGCTAAACTTAACAGGAATAACGCTTGAACTTGTAGTACTATCTGCTGTAACAATAGCAACTTCACCAGTACTCAAATTACTGCCGCCTGCACCGATTGCTATACCTGTGCTTGCAGAACCTTTTTCACCCGGTGCTTCAATAAAGCTTGAATAAATCCAATCAACACCTAGACGTTTTTGTCCGTTAAACAATGATAGTCCTTGTAGAACACTTTCGTCTATGCCAGTACCGCCTATATCAACACTACCGTTAATGATCATATTAGGATAAGTTGGACTTGCTCCGCCAGTACCGCCACTTGCTCTAAATATTTCACCTTGTGCAGGAGTTCTTACTACAAGAGCTAGGCCGTCTAATTCTAGTACTTTGTAATTACTGTCGCCGCCTATTACTAATGCTCCAGATGCTTGTATGTCACCAGTTGCATTTGTTTTAACAATACTGTTAACTTCGCCTGAGTTAGTTACATTTGAAATGCCGTATGTTTCTGGACTTGTTTTAATTAACGCTTGTCCGGGATCACTTCCTGATGGTACTTCAGTTACAAAATCTGTATCTGCTAAGCCTCCGCCTTCAGAAATAACAGTGCTAAATGATATTTGATCTATATCACTGTCTGAGCTATCGCCACTATAGTTGCCTAAAACTGTTCCGTCATTGATACGTTGTAATGTGCGTAGTGGTAAACTACCGTTTTCAATTGTTATCCAGCCATTAGTACTTGAGAATATTTTGCTATCAAATGCAGCAAGACCCAGATTACTTTGACTAATTCCGGTAGCATTGGCTCTAATACTTGCAGTATTCATTGCTAGTTTACTTTGAGCAATTGCTGCATTAGATGCAATATCAGCACCTACAATCGTGTTTGCTTTAATTTGTAAATCAAGTGTAGTAGATCTATCAGATACAAATCCATCAGTTGATTGTCTAGCAGTAGATACTTCGATATCACTTCCTGCCGCCCATACACCGTTAGCCCATTCATCTATGGGCCCGTCAACAACTTGACCCGACGTTCCACTAATTGTTGTAATAACATCAGCAGCTGGTGAATTGCCTACAGGCTTGCCATCACTAAACGTTCCAGTTAACGGTTGGTAGAAGATTGTTGTAATATTACCTTCTAACCCAACCTGTCCTGTCTTAATATCAACAATAGTTCCTGTAGCACCTGTAATGCTTCCAGTAATATTGTTACCTATTGCAAAGTTTCCGCCTGTGATACTACCTGAAAGAATAATAAGTTTCTTATAGCCAGTTGCAACTAATAGCTGACCACTGGTATACTCGTCGTCGTTATATTCTATTGAACGTAGATCTTTAAGTTCATCTAAACCACTAGTACCAGCATCAACATATGCTTTAGTAGCAACGTCAGTGTCTGATACAGGTGATTTTACGTTTGTAATTGTATTGCCAGCTGCATTAAGATCGTCCGTCATTGGTACCGCACCGTTAGGAGCAAGTACGCCGGGGCCTAATTTATTACTAACTGGATTACCGTTAACATCATATCCTAAACGTCTGTTAACATATCCACGAACCGCACCTTCTGTCGGAACACTGTCTGATGCATTGTCTGTCATTGCTGTATCAGTTGAGAATTCAGTAACAACAACACCACGTTTAAATCCTAGTCCATCAACATCCGAAAGTGCAATACTTGCGCTAAATGTAACTGTACCAGTACCTTGGTCTACACTAAAGAACTTACCAACTCTAAAGATACCGTTTTGGTCTGTACTTACAAAGAACACACGCCCTTTACCAATTTCAACAGTTTCGTTAGCTTCATTCTTTTCGCCTGGTTCACCAAAAATAACGTTTGGATAGTTACTTGTATTAAATCCACCAGTACCAATATCAAGGAAGTCATGACCTGTAGCACGACAAGTACTAATGTTAACAGTAACATCGCCTGTTGATCCTGCTTTTAGACCTGCACGTAAGGTAATTAATTCACTGCCTAACACGACTGGGCTGTAAATACCAGGAGCATCAGTTTGGTTAATTGTATCAATATCTGTAAGTTGAACAAGCTGATACGTGTTATCTTCTCCTAGTGGTACAATTTGATCACGTGTTACAGAACCATCGCCGCCATTTGTAAATGCAGCAAAGGCGCTGCCGTCTAAAGTTGCAGTTAATGCTGCATCTGTGTATAAGTCTGCAGATGCTCCAGAAATATTACTTACATAATAACTGTTTCCGTTTAGCTCTGTCATACCACCAACATTTGCAAATGCAACAATTTCGCCTGCTTCTAAATTAATATCGTTAGCAAATGTAACTCTTACAGGATTAGCTTGCGTAGCCGCAGTAACAGTTTGTGTGTTAGCTGTGCTGCTGACACCCCTTGCATTATACACAAAATGCTTTTTACCTTGCCACGACACTATAGGCTCAAATTGAGCAAGTGTGTCAATTGTCCAGCCTATTGGTCTATTCGACACAGGAGTTTTCAAGTTGTTGTTTAGGCGGAAGATTTCATTATCATCTAATACTGACTGTACAGCTAATAAACTATCACCAGCAGCAGAACCTAGTGTTGTGCCGCTGGTTAGCTTAGTGTTGCCATCGTAAACAGTGCCTACTGCATTTTGTGCATTAGAACTATCAATTAGCAGTCTAATATAATCATAACCTTCATCAAACCCAGCTAGTGATGCATTAGCAGGCAAGTCATTGCCTAGACTGTCTGATGTTAAGAAACTAATGCTTCTATAAACTTGACCTGGATTTTCGTTAAAGATAACCGCCGTACTCGGACGGATTGTTAATACATCTGGACGAGCTAAGTCAGCTAAGATGTGTGTTTGGTTACGTCTAAACTGAATTAATGTTCCCCACGGAACTTCTGCTAGTAATCCATTTTGACTAAACTGTGCATTGCCTGACGAGAAGTTTAATTTATAAACAGTACCTGTAAACTTAGGAGTACTTGCTTCAACAGCAATAGTACCTGCAATAGTTGCACCTGTAATTAAGCCATTAGATGGAGTACCACCGTCAACTTCTGTAATAGTAATTACTGCATCATTAGCAGGTGTTGCGCCGCCTAATAGTGCGCCGCTAACTGTTAATGTGTCGCCTGCTCTATATCCAGTGCCTGCATTTAAAATATCAACGCTATAACCGTCATTGATAGTTTTGTAAATTGTAAAATTAGCACCAGCTTCAGTGCCAGTGGCACTACCACCTCCTACAAATGTTGCAGCTACTTCACTGGTAAGTTCGTCGCCTACGTTCAAATAACTACCAACTACAACTGTTGCTAATTCAACGTTAGCAACTTCGTAACGTGCATACGCTGGTCGAGATGGATGATAAACATCAAACTCTGCTCTGTTAGTTGGCGCATCCTTCATGTCATAAACATAAAGATTCAAACTTTCTACATCATTTCTGTAACCTGTACTATTTACGCGAAGTGGAATACTGTTAATACCTAGTGCAGTTACAGTTGAATCGCCTGTTATAGGTCCTGTAATGCTTAACTCATTAACAGTATTAAACGCACCAGTAACATCAGTTAAGTAAACTGTTTGGCTTCCACTAACTTGTGAAGTGTCTACAGCTACAGTACCAAATGCTCCTGAACTTGTTTGTGTAATAACATCGCCCTCTGCTAAGATAAGAGGAGTAGGGAATGTTAATATTACACTATTAGTAAATGTCTTAGCAGGCTGAACCATGTCTTGATACAATGAAACAGCATCTGGAATTTCATTCGGATCTGCTCCCTCTGCAACTAGACCAAATTCACCATAACAGCTTGAACCTGTTAGTGATCTAATTTCAGCACCGTTTTTAGCGTAATATGATGCGTAACAGTAGTATGTAAACATACTGACCATTTCACTTAGAGCACCGTTAGCTGCAACTAGGCCATACCCCAAATCATTAATCTGTGTAAAGTCGTTTCCTAAGATACTTCTGTTACCAGCAGTTTGTAGTGTAATTGGAATTGGTGCAACTACGCTTTGTACTGTTCTGCGTACAATTAATGTTCTGCTTGATGCAATGTTATCAGCTGCTGCAATTAAATCTGCATCTGTAATAATAGTACTATACTGAGGATACGTTGGATTATCAGGTATACTATTTAAATTGTTATCAATAATAACAGTTCTAATAGTGTTTACCAAATCAAGCAATTGTGATGTTTCGGTACCTGTCGCAGGATTACCGGTAGTAATCTGTGTTTCAGTATTTCCTGCTGTTGGTACAATCGACGGAACACCAGTAAGATCAGTAAGTGCAGTTGTAATAACAGTTGATAAGTGTGCGTATGCTGCTGCTGTAGCAGCTCTTTGATCTGCTGGTAGTTGAGCTACTGCACCGTCAAAGTACGCACGAGCGTTAGTTATTGTAGCGCTATTGCCGCCATAAAGTATGTCATACGATAATGCATCAATAATATAACCAGCATCTCTTAAACATTTAGCTTCGTTGTAACCTGCTGGTGGAGTATTAGCATTTACATATGCAACAAGCTCTGCACCTAAAAATGCTCTGTTAGCTT
>Ga0209137_1004708_pt1 | contig 10707 bp, 7 predicted proteins | sample SaaInl5LU_22_DNA_FD_184642 | JGI IMG/M metagenome (GOLD analysis project Ga0209137, IMG submission 184642) | Marine microbial communities from expanding oxygen minimum zones in the Saanich Inlet - ESP_105LU_22_DNA (SPAdes) (version 2) | ecosystem: Environmental > Aquatic > Marine > Intertidal...
TTTCTGTTAATGGATTAATAAGTTCTACTATTCTTTGCTGTTCTCCCAATTTTTCAAGTTTACTATTAATAGATTCTCTCGCATCTTTTGTGGCTGCATCTAATTCTAATTTTGCTTTTTCATTTTGTGCTGCTTTAAATAAAGAAAAGATGTCTAATTTAGAAGAATCTGGATTATTTACAAATTTTGCCATTGCATTTGATGTTTGTGCTTTAATAGCAGCTTCTTTTGCTAATTTATTATCTTTTTCAGCTAATTGGTGATAAAATTTTTTCATCCTATCTGCCATGTTTTCACCGTTAGTTCCTGGAACAGGATATAAACCATATTTACAATTTGGGTTTTTAGGTCTATTTTGATTTTTTTCAGTTCGTAAATCAACCAACTCAACATAGTTTGTGTTTAATATATTTTTACCTCCTAACCAACATGTGTTTTTCATTTGAATTGGTACTCTGTCAGAATTAACATTTTTCTCAAAGTATTCCATGTATGATAATTTTTTTTTAATCCAAGGAGCAAAACCACCCAAAAATGGTTCATATCTCCCAGTATCATTAATTTTACCATTTAGTTGTCTTTTTCTTTCGTCTGGGGTGTAGTTTAGCCATATTTTTTTAAACAAATCAAGACTTTTATTTAAATATTTATTTTTTTCTACTTCTGTTTGACAGTTTTTAACTTTTTGATATTCTGAATCTGCTTTTCTAAGCAAATCCTCAATTTCACCATCTCTATATGCAATAAATGAACACGTATTGTTAGACCCATTTTCGTTTTTTTCTAAACATAGATTTCCATAAGTTTCTGCTTTTTGAAGACACTCTTCTACATTATTTACGTTACCTATAAAGTCTGAATATGAAACAAAACCTGTATCATTTATATCTGTGCTTGTAACACAACCAATTGGAACAATATTAGTACTCATTACAAGTTCTTTACATATCTACAATAAAGATTTTCTTTTCCATCATTTTGTTAGATTATTAACAACCGATCTTAATTTCTCCTTAGCTTGATTTAATTCATCATAGTTAACATTAGAACTATCCTGTAAATCACATGGCAAATACCCAGTTTCTTTTGCAAAATCAGAAGGTGTAATTCTATGTTTTGTTGTACCATCGTCATAATAAATGCTATCATCGTCATACTTTTGATGTTCCATCATTTTATTATAAGCATCACTTGCTTTATCTTTGTCTTGACTATTTCTACCATTATCATCATCTGGACAATCACAATTATCATCTACCCACTGTAATGCGGCCATATTCAGTTTATCTCCTTCGTGTACAATTTCTTTTTTTAACTTTCTACTAATTTTCTCAAATTTACGAACAGCATACTTATTTAATCCAATTGCGAATATAACAAATACTACAGTTGCAACAACAAACATTCCTAACATTGTTTGCATAGAAATATTTCCATACAAATATCCAATCCAAGCAAGTAAAGCAATAAAAAATGCAGAAAAAGCACCAGTTATAACCATTATAACATTTCCTTTGTGTCGTGCTGCTTCATTGTTAATTTCTGCCAACCTAGTCTTAACCTGCATTTGTTGAGTAATTTCTCTATCAGTGTCATGTATTTTGTCCATCATATCCTTCCATGATTCGTTCGATTGTTGTAAAAGACTTGTTGATTTTACTTGACTATTTAAAAAAGAGTGATCCTTTTTAATTTTTGTATTTAATTGGTCATTAAATGATATAATTCTTGATGGAACTCCATCTTCAGGACTATACAAAGAATTTGCATCTTTAAAATATTCTTTTTGTTCAAAAAGTTTATTTACAGGCTGTAATTTTGTTAATTCATTATTAATACCACGCTGTAATGCGTGATATTTTACACAATTATCAAATGTTTTTTGGTTCCACTCTGGTCCAGTGGGAAAGGTTCCTGCAATTTCACCACATGTTTTATTTTTAAACCCACTTGAAATAACTGCTTTGTCAATTGGATTTTGTTTTTCGTCAAAAAATGTATCAAATTTATTATCATAGCCTTTTGGACAACTTGATTTACCATTTCTACAACCACATTGTTCATAATAAGTTCCACGGTTTTTCCATTTTTTTGTAGACGGGTCATATATTCCTTTTCCGCAGTTTGCGTCTCCCCATATATCATACTCAATATTAGACATATTTCTATCTATATTTTAGTTAGGTAAAAATATCATTTACCTTTTATTTTATTTTTTCATTCAATTGCGTTCATTATTTACTTCAATACGATTATTGTAATAATGACACGGAACAGAAGAATTAATATATAGCTGTTCACCATCAGGTCTTAACCCCGAATCCCATTTACAAACAAATGATAATGGTCTACCATCTTTACATTTATCCATTTTTCCTATTTCACAATCCCTGAAATTTCTACTATCAAAATCAAGGTCGGACGAATCATAATCATAAGGATATAAGTCGGCATTATCACCTCCTTGTTTTTCACATATAGGGTCGTATTGATCAACAACAGATGAAGAGGGTTTAGCGATATCATGTTGAACATAAGAACTTTTTGTTACACATCTCGCTGGACATTTTTTAACTGGTCCAACTGTGGTAACAATTTCTTTAACTGCTTCTTTTGCAATCCCCATACTAATATCACCATATGTCTTCCAGAATGATTCAGAAACAAGTAATGAATAAACCAAATATATCAATCCTAAACTAAAAGCAATGCTTAACATTCTCATTGTTATAAACCCAGATGCCATTGCTAAGCCTAACCCAATTGCATACAAAATAAAAAAGATAACATACATTAAACGGTTAACAAGTATTTGTTTCTGTCGAAATGCAGCATTGTTTATTTCTGCGATTCTTGTTTGTGTATTAACATTTAGCATTGACCGTGCTGCTGCTAATTTATTTGCAAGAACAACATTGTTTGAAACAGCCGTAGAAAGTGCTTTTTTTTCTTTATTGGCATAATCAGCTTTTTTTAAAGTATCACTTGATAAATTTAAAAGTTTATAACTTTTTGCTAAAGCACCTGATACATCCCAAGAACTTGCAGCTGTATCTTGCTCAAGTGGTGTTACTCTATTAAACTCTGTTTTTGGTGGAAAGTCACTAGATCCTTTATAGGAATCTAGCTGATTACGAATCAATGCCAAACTTTGGTTATTATCATTATTCGTTAAATGTTCCTCAATTGTTATTTTTTCTTGAATCCTTTTAGGCCTAAGAGAACCAATATCTGACAATGTTCCAGAACGTCTTGAATTGACAACAGGTTCTACGTCAGATAAAGAAATAACATTTTCATGCGGTTCTTGTCTTGAACTTGTATTTCCCATATTTGTTATAAGTTAACGTAATATATAAATATAGAATAATATTGTTGTATTCAATATTTATTTACATAAGAACGATATTAAAAAAACTAAAAATATTTACTTACTTTTTAGACATTTTACCATAAATGCTATATGTAGATATAACAGCAATAAGAAGAGCAATTATAATTGAAAATAAAACATAAATAACCTTTTTCTTATACATGTTTCTTTCTTGGCTTAACTGAAGCATTCTATCTCTAGTAGCAACAAGTTGCATTTTATCTTGAATATCTTTACTATATCTTTCGAATAATTTATGATTATTTCTCAGAGTTCTTCTATATTCATCAATAGTCTGAGAAGTTTCCTGGATATCCTGCTCTGTTTGCATTTGGATAGTTTGTAATTTTTTATTAAGTTCATTTAAATCCACAACAGCTTGATTATATTGAGACTGAATAGCTACCATTTTAGAAGGGTCTGTACTACCAGAATCATGCGCAATCGCATCTCTAGCACTATGTAACGTAGAAACTAAAGCAGCTTGTTTATCATAGTCATCATATAATTTATCGTTGGTGAATGAAACAGTATTAGGATTTGTTGCCATCTTTATATACTTATACTAATAATATATTATTCACATTTTTATTTTATCTTGAACAAAATATCACATAACAATACACTTGTCAATACAGTAATAGACCCTATCCAAAAAATTTTATTACTATATACGCAGTTTGAATTATTTGAAAAATTCTCAATTAAGTCAAGTATGTCTGTAACTGATTCTTTTTTAGATACTATCTGGGTTGGACTTCTAGAACCGGATTGTGTAGTTGAATATGGATATCTCCATGTTGGGTATCCATTTTGTGTATAATTTTTAGTATGTGGATAATCTTTGTACCATTGATTATTCAACATACATCTATCTGGTACTGGATAAAATTGGTCATAGTTAACATATGTTTTCTTATTTTCTTTCAAATATGGTGTTTTATAATAATACTTTACCCTGTCATTTATCATTGAATCATCATAATTTAAACCAAAATTATTTCCACGAACCCAATCTGCATTTCCATTAACACCATCCTTTCCTTCTCTGGAATATAAAGGACCATCTGTTCCAGGAGTAGTACAAACTTCTCCAACCATATTTTGACCAGATGAATAAATGTTATAACATTTCCTGGGACCACTATTGGGGTCAAATGGTTTATCACCAATAACAGAACAAGGGGTTAGGGTATTTTGAGAATGGGGAGGATTTACCTGATAAATATTTTTACTATAAAAACTTTGAATTGGAGAATTGTTTATGGAATCTTTAGGTGGGGTTGTACCACCCATTTGATAACTAACACCACTATATGGTTTTGGCACAAATGGTACGTCAGAACTAGTATCAACTGAAACTGGTGTAATGTTTATATTTGGCGGGAAATGTGTACTAAAAGGACAATTCTTAGACATTATTCTCTTATAATATTTACATACTATTTAATAGATTTATCTGAAATCTTAAGTTATTTCAGCTTTTACAACAACTCGGTAACTTAAATCCATACCGCCATTTCTTTTAATATAAATCATATCTCCAATCTTTGCACCAAACCTAACTGATATAGGGTCAGTAACTTCAATCTTTGGAAATTTATAGATAGACGTATCTAAGAAATCAATTACAGCATTTTTTTCTTCATCTGATAATAAATAACACTGGGGTACAATGTTGTTCTTCATAAAATCAAAAGGATAAATGTTTTCAAGAATTTCAATATTAGGATGTTTTGATAATTCATCTATTACATGTGTATTTAATTTACGAATTTTAACATCACCATACGTTTTTAAAACAAAAAATAACTTATCTAATTCAGGATATTCTTTTTTTAATTGAGAAATCCTCGCTTGAAAAATTTTTTTATCAAACTTATCAGATGACTCAAAATACACTAATACACCACCTCCTTTCTTGTATTCATCTTTAAGATTAACAGGTTTAATATCCGGAAAGTAAATATGGTGTCTATCCTGCATATGCAATAATCTGAAATCATCTAGGGATAGTTTTGTTGAACCTAGGGGTATCTCATAACCCCTATCTTTAAGTGTCGTAAGTACAGTGTTGCGTACTTTAAACAATAATCTGACTTCGCTATTTTCAGTAGTATTAGCCATTTTGTATTGTTATAATCTTTCTTTTATGTATTTTGTAAATCATTTTTTCTAACCAATAATATATATTTCGTACATTTATATAAGGATGTCTCATTGTCCCCAATTGTCTTGTTTATCTACAACGTCAGACCCATATTCGGTTATTTTTCATATTTTTTGCAATAAAAACCTATACGGTAACATAGTTAAAAGCATCGGAAAAGCTCGTGCGGCAAGAGAAATAGGTGGTCTTTATTGCTTATACTTTTGCAATCCCTCTGACGGTTCTTCAATAACTTTAAAAGGAGAACGAATTTTAGAAATTTTTTGCAACACATACCAAGTATGTTGGTGTAATCAAGTTGAAAGATGTGCGGGGTTAGCTATTATTAACTCTGAATTCTTTGCTGATGTTCTATTGTCTTTTAATCAAGCGTTACAGACAAGAAGCGAATCACGCTTATACTGTAAAACTTTTAAAATCCCTGGTTGCTTATTTCCCAACGTTCCTGCCAAAGACAGGTGTTTAACTATGACAGGGCATCAATTAATAGAATTAATGAACAGAGCGTTAACCGCTGGGTGCTGTAAGACAAACAAATAAATGTATAAGATGTGTAACATAGTAAACTATCTAATTTGAAATTGAGTAGTAGCTTGATTAGTCATTAGTTTCTTCATCTATCTCTTCTTCCTCATCTAAGCTTTCTTTTTCCCACTTAGAACTCCACTTTGGATATAGTTTATCTGTCCACTTTTCTACAGTAATCATTGTAGCTTTAATAGACTTTTTCAAATCTTTTGAAATTTCAAATTCAAGACTTTTCAATAGGTCTTTCAAAAAGGCATTTAACCCAAAAAACCAATTATTAACTTGATAAACAATATTCCTAATATTTATTTCTGAATCATCAAAGGATTCAGCGGGACACTTCACAAGTCTCACCAATGCAGTTTTGCATCGTAAAACAATCTTACATGTGCCTGCTAAATTCATTTTAAATTCTTCAATAGACCTTTCATTAATAACAACAGGGTTTAAAGGAATATATTTTGGAAGTATCCAACTACCCAATTCAAGATCAAAAATAGCCTCTAATTGTTCAGTAGTCCATGGGACTTGTTTTTTACTACGACTACTCATTATTGGTGAATGTGGAATACAAGTTTTAGTTTCTTTAACTTTTTTGTATTCAATACTCTTAATATGTAGCGTTACATTATTTTCCTTTAAGTTGATTTTACCTTCTGTGATGTTTCTTTCTTTTATATTAATATCTTGTTTATTAGGAGACGGTTTAAACATTTCAGGAATATCGTAATCGCTCATATTACTTGTGCTTTTCATTTCATCACCTAAAGAAGTTGTCAAATTCATAAAATTGTCAGCAATATCATCATATTCATCATTATTATTAATAAGAGCATTAATATCATTCATGTTTACTTCATCAACTACATCTTCTTCATTTTTTAAGAGAGAATTGCACCCTACTTTCTTATAATGTTCAATCTGATTCCATGTTTCTTTAAGTTTCAGAAGAGCTTCACTAAACCAGTTTGGATCTCTTTCAACTCTAACACAACTAGTTTTATCAAATCTCCAATAATTTATTCTACGTTCAACCCAATCTGATGGAACCTCTGATTTAACACGTTTATGCCAATCTTCAAATTCTTTCTTAGATACACCTAATTCAGAATGAAAATACTTGTTTTCTCCCTCAGGTGTGTTAAAAGTTAAAACAACCCCTTTTTCCATATGGTCTTTTGTACGTAAAAATACATGTCCTTTTTCATACTTATCCTGTAGTTTTTCATCAACACCAAAGTCCATAATAGGTGGGTTGTCTTCAACGTCATCAAGATATTCATTTATTCCAGAATATTCAGAAATTTTACACTCTAAAAAATCACAATATGATAAATTACATACTTCAAGTTGTCCTTGGATTTGTATCCAATAGTGTCTAGGAACAATTCCTGTGATTTTTCTCGAATAAGGACATTTTATTTCAAGCATAATTCCTTTAACTGTAATACCATCTGGCGATGCTCCCAAAAAGGGATATTGAGGATGTACCAAAACACCAAATTCATAAACATTTGTTTTATTACGAAGTTCGTATAACCGAACCGCAACGTCCTCATACTTAACACCCCATTCCGTATAAATATTTCCTAGAAACTGTGGTCCTTTACCACACTTCTTTAAAATAAGGTCTTCTTTTTTATTAAAATGTCCTTCACCGATAGCGGTTGCCCAGTCACTTGCAGTAAGCATTGTCATTCGCAAACTGTACCACTCTGGTGTACGTTGCTCTACTTTCTTAAGTGATAGCAATTTACCTAATTGAAGTTTATCTTGAAGTGTAGGTTTAGGAGAAGTAGGAAACGTATCAGGTTCATGAGAAATACATTCTTCTTTGGATTCTCGTGACGTTTTCATTTTTTGTTTCATATTATTTATAGAAATATATGTAATATAATAATCAGTTTCTTTATTCAATTAAATTTTTCCTCATTAAGTATATTGAGGATATGTCTTCCAGCACAACCCCAAAACCTAAACCAAAACCCAAAACCCAAAACCCAAAACCTAAACCAAAACCCAAAACCCAAAACCCAAAACCTAAACCAAAACCCAAAACCCAAAACCCAAAACCTAAACCAAACAAACCAAACAAACCAAACAAACCAAACAAACCAAACAAACCAAACAAACCAAACAAACCAAACAAACCAAACCAAAAACAAAACCCAGAATTAAACCAATTGAAAAAAGAAATATTAAAATTAGAAAATAATGTTTATAAAATATTAGGTTTATCTGGGAATAATACTGACGTTTGGACGGATAAAGATTTAAACCTAATTAAATTAAAAATTAGACAAGAAAAAACTTCTAACTTAACAAAATATAATAATCTAAATGAAATATTAGACCAAATTATAAGTAAAAGAACTAAATGGATTGCTGATTTTTATGTTGATAACCAAGATGGTTATAGTAAAGAGATGGTAGATATAGAGGCTGCTGGTCTACCACCTCTAGAAAATATAACTAATAATGAAAAACTACAAGAAGCTGAGAAATATAAACAAATTCTACAAGAAATAGTAGATAATAATTCAACCGAATCAAAAGAAATAATAAAGTTACAAGTAAAAATATTTAAAAATATATCAACATCTATTCAAAATGAATTCAATGAATTGTATACTGATCTACAAAGAGATATTATAAGTGTAATATCCCAATATAATGTGAAAAATTTTTATAATAACTTATTAACCACTATCCAAAAAGAACAATTTCAAGATGATTATAAGATATTATTAGATAAATTAACATATTATGAAAAAATAACTAAACAACTAGACCAAATTACAAAATTAATATATGAATCAAAATATAAAAATCAAGATAAACTTAAAAACAAAATTAAAATTGTTAGTTGGAATGTTAAGAAATGGTTAAGTAATAATAAATCTGATTTTAGTGGTATGATTAGTGTACTACTTAGGACAAATCCAGATATTATTCTATTACAAGAAAATAATAAAGATGATGTCACCATTAAAAATAGTTTGGGTACAGAATTTAAAAATATAAATTCCCATCACACATCATATGGTTATAAAAATACGATTTTAAGTAAATATTCATTTACAGCTTGTTCATATATAGAATTTCCTAAAACAGAAATTGGTCGTGGAAGTCGAGCTTTTCGAGATATTTTCAAAAATGAAGAAAAAGAAAAACCAAAAAAAAGATGGGGATTTTTAGGAGGTGCAAATAACAATAAAAATAACAGTGAAGGCTATGAAAAATTATTTGATAAAAACTCTAATAATTTTGTTATTATTCAGTTAGAACTTACAGATGGTAAGGTATTGCAAATAATAAATACAGAATTTGCCAAAAACCCACCTGGAACAGAAGATGAAAAAAACAAGAATCAACGTAATCAAAAAATAATAAAAATTTATGATGAAATTAGAGAAAGACAAGCTAATCTTTTAATTAACATTGTTAATAATGGGAAAGAAGATGAATGGTTCGGAGAACTTAATTTTAAAAAAGATCCGTATTATAACATTATTGCAGGAGATTTTCACAACACATATGAGTCAAAAGCACTTGAAATTTTGAAAAAAAATATGAATGTACCCAATGAAAAACGTAATAAACAACAAGACAATACATCATTTATTTTATTTAATGAAGTTTTAATAAATTCAGACAATGCAAAAGTTACTAAATATACTGAAGTTTCTTCTGAATTTAAAGATATTGGTATGCCTATTTTAGCTGAAGTTGAAATTCCCTTACCTTTAAAAAACTTACACAATTCTGTAGAGTGTGAACCACCATTAAAGGATATGGAAATAATTAAAATTGGAGACCCTTCTTACTTGCCATACACTAGTAACAAACCAAATAAAAATATGAATGTTTACAACAGAATTAATATTTTTAAAAATAATAAAAAACCTAAAAGGTTACTAGGTCTTAATGAAAAGCAAAAGGCTAACTACATTAGATTACAACAAAAGGAAAATTTGAACCCACATGAAGAAAAGATGTTGAAAAACCTAAAAAATAAAACAGAAAAGGCTTCTAGGGAAAAAGAACCACTTTATGTTATTGGAAACATATTACAACAAGTATTTACTAATTTAAGAGAAAAGGAAACAAGTCCTTGTCCACAAGTAGATTATTTACCTTGTTTTAAACTAACTACAGAAGATGTTAAAAACATAATTGATAACATTCTTGCTAATATTTATAAATATCAAAAGGGAGGATATAAAAAACAAAAACGGAAAGAGAAAAAAACAAAACTAAAAAAAATAAAAAAAAGTAACGAAAATACGAATGAATCAAATGAAAGAAAAAGTAAAGGAGAAGGAGATGAAGAAGGAGACGGAGAAGGAGACGGAGAAGGAGACGAAGAAGAAGAAGGAGAAGGAGACGGAGAAGGAGGAGGAGGAGGAATATACGAAGAAGAAGAAGGAGACGGAGAAGGAGACGAAGAAGAAGAAGAAGAAGAAGAAGAAGAAGGAGACGAAGAAGGAGACGAAGAAGGAGACGAAGAAGAAGAAGAAGGAGACGAAGAAGAAGAAGAAGGAGACGGAGAAGGAGACGGAGAAGGAGACGGAGAAGGAGACGGAGAAGGAGACGGAGAAGGAGACGGAGAAGGAGACGGAGAAGGAGACGGAGA
>Ga0209137_1004713_pt1 | contig 10697 bp, 18 predicted proteins | sample SaaInl5LU_22_DNA_FD_184642 | JGI IMG/M metagenome (GOLD analysis project Ga0209137, IMG submission 184642) | Marine microbial communities from expanding oxygen minimum zones in the Saanich Inlet - ESP_105LU_22_DNA (SPAdes) (version 2) | ecosystem: Environmental > Aquatic > Marine > Intertidal...
TTATTTTTATTCATACCGATGATGTAGAAGGTAAGTAGGGTAGATAGGATGATTGTTGCCTCTAATGGTGATTTCATTCCTTGGAGTATTACCCAAAAGAAACCCTTTATCATATAGGGTACCAATAGACCTATCATCAGTAGAACTCCTACCACCGCTAAACTTATCTTTACTACCTTCATATCTTACTTGTTAAAATGTTCAGTTATTTCTTTACTTACTCCACTTGGGGATACTAGCGTAGCGAATACTACTCCTCCCTTTACCGAGTTGATGATACCTCTTAGTTGGGCCACATCGTTGATTGTTCTTTCCATTACTTGGTTGTCCATCCATCTTACTAATAACTTGTACATATCTTTTATTTTTTTAAGGTTTAATAACGCTAGAGTCACATCTCAATCACATTACATAGTAAATATACGACATTTATTCCATCTATCCAAATGGCAAATGTTAAAGTTTTGTTAAAGTTTATTAACCTCAACCAATTCCTTATATAACTCACTATCAGCTCCATAAGCCATATACTCATCGAACTTTCTGATTTCGTCAATAATCCTTCTCATCTTACCTCTAACGAATATTGGTTCACCTGATTCAACTGTGAATTTTTCCATCGCTAGGGCTGAACTGATTAACTTTCCTATTATTTCATCGTAATTTCTCATAACTCTTATTTGTTTATTACTACTTTAAATTTATCGGTTCCATTCCACATACCACCTGCTATATCATGAGCTCGGTTAAAGGTGGATTGTAGTGTATTCTCTACACATTCCAAAGTCTTAATGTTTACTTCGTTTTTTAAAATCATCACTTTTATCATATCTCTTATTTGTTTAAGTGGTCGTGTATTTCCTCTATTGCTTGTATGAAGTCCTCGTTGTTGATTATACCTCTTTCAAGTGCATCTAAATTGAACTCTATTGCTTTTCTTAATTCGTTGTCTTTATTCATATCTCTCATTTGATTACATAGTAAATATACAACAATTTTGTGGGTTCTCCAAGCCTGAAATGTTAAAGTTTTGTTAAAGTTTTAATTGGTTATAGTTCTAATAGCCCTAATAACCAATCATTCAACTCATCCAATAGGCTATCATCCCATTCTTCGTTCTGTAACATTTCGGTAAGAATAGTATTATCAGAAGTATTCAACCTCGTACTCAATTCATTTCCAATCTCGGTAATCTGTAAACTTAATTCATTCATAGTTTCTATCTCTTTAATTATCTATACCCAAATATACAACTTTATTCTGTTATATACAATAGGGTAAATGAACTATTTTGTTATATTTGTAACAATCCTTCTCAGCCTCTCTGTACCTCAACTCTCAACTAGCCCACCCACATCCACCCTAAAGGTACAACAATTAGCCGAGGTACACAAGCTTTTCTTCAATTTTAACAAAACTTTAACATTTACTTACAGTCTGTAACCTTATTTCCCTTTCTCCTTACACTTCGTTGTATCACACCTGTGGCGGACAAAACAGACTGTAAGCAAATCTCCCCTGCTCACTTACATTTCGTTATATTACTCTCCCACCCACTACCACCCTAAAGGTACGAAAAAAAGCCGAGACCGCCAAATCTTTTTACTGACAATGTGTCCCAATACGGGCTTTTACGAAATCCTCAATAAAGTGAACATATGTAAGTACATGCTCTGATTTGGTTACAATCTGTAAGAAGACACCTTGTCATGTTGATAACTTGTTAATAGGGTGTTGATAACTATGTGAAAATTAGGCTAAAAAAAATTTGGCTACGAGACAAACATCCACATGAGCCTGACCAATATATTTGTATAGTAATATTCGTCTATATACATGACAGAGTATATTCCATTTTAATATGATATGGGGTGTGTTAATCTAGTCTTAAAGAAGAAGTAGCCACCTCGTACTCCCTTGTAGGGTTATTTGGGTGGTCTTGGGGGTTATTTCACATAGGGTGTAATATTGGGGTACGGATACAATCCAAACCCTCTTAAATCCCTTTATTTCAGGTCTTTAAAGAGATGGGTTTTTAGTATCGGGCACTAAGGGAGTAGGGTAAGTAGGGGGAGTTGGGAGTGTAGGGGTGTTTCACATATAGGGGTACTCACATAGGGTTCATCTTGACTACTATGTATATGTGTATTCCCTTTATTGTGTGTATACCCTACTATACGAGTACGATTACATGTATGAGTACGAGGTTATTCTTTTTTATTATTACTCTCTATATGAGCTGAATTATCATTTATATCATATGTACCGAGAATCTCTTCTTTCATATCTTTGGAGGATTTCTTGGTGAGGTTACGAGCCGAGAGTTCTCCAAGAATTACAAGCAAGAAAGATTCGATAGTAGCTTGTTGGACATCGTGTATCTCGTACATGGTTTTGATGATGGCTATATAACCTATGATACGCCATTGTTTTACTCGATTGATGATTTGGTTGATTCTCTTTTTCATAATGATTAGTCTCCTATTTTATTACTACATTATTACATTGTTTACATACATGATATCCACCATTTTGATTACCACTTATGTAGGTCATTTCTATATTACACTTATCACAAATCATATTCTATATTGTTTATTATAATACATATCTTACAAATCATATTCTATATTGTTTATTATAATACATATATACTATCAATAAAAAATAGGGGGAAAAAATTTCTTTGGCGACTCATGGAACCCCACGAACAAACGAACGAAGTTGAGATATCGAGATTAATTGAGGATATAAGGTAAAGTAATGAGTAGAGAGAGAATTCCTATAAGGGTTAGGAGGATTACTTGTTTGATTCTATCGGGATTGTTCATAATGTTCTTGGGGATTCCATTTCGTGATATGGGGTTATTTGTCTAAGTAATGAAATAGTCTATTCATAATAAGATAAAAGAGTATGAGTGTCCCTATGAGTTTAAGGATTAATACCATTCTATGATTGTAGCTTCTTATGATAATGAGTTAGTATATTATATGCATACAATTCTCCTTTGATTCGTTCCATTACCACTCTATGGTTATTTTCTTTAATAATCAATTTTAAAATATATTCTAATCTATCTTTTCTATTACCACTTTTTGGTTCAAATGATATTTCTTTTGGAGGTGGATTGTATATTTCTACTTTCTTTAAGTAAGATTCTAATTCATCTGGCTGAGTATCCAAGTTTATCATTGTGATTTTATTGGTATCTATGTTGGTAGTAGTCAAGAGTTTAACAATAGGTAACATATGAGAGAGATAATGACTATCTTCAAAGGAAGCTCGTTTTAAAAAGTTTTCAAAATAAATACCGATAATATCAAAAAACATTTTCTCTAAAATTTCTTCTTTGTTTGGTTCTACCCACATTGCCGTTTCTTGAAATACAGTATATAGTAAATCAATTTCATGTTCTTTATACCCCAAGTTTTCCATTAATGGATAGATATATAAGTTGGAGTTTTGAGCAAGGACAAATGAATATGCATCTTGTAAAATGGCCGATGCCAATCTATCTATTGGATTTCTATATACAATAATAATATCTTTTTTAGTGGTACCACTTTTAACATCTTCCCAATCTTGAATAATAGTATTTGTATATACATCTTCATGAAAATGGGGAGAGGTATTTATAATTTTTAAATCATTACCACTTACAATATAATTTAAAGAAGGAAACCCACTCACATTACTTAGATACCGTGAGGCTATTTTCATATTATAGATAAAGAATGATTTATCTGTTTGGGCAAACTTCAAAGAAAACTCATTGTTAAAAAATTTAATAAAGCGAACATCGTGTGTAGTCATAATCAAATTGTATATAACTTTATTAGTTTAACCCACCTCATCCAGATAGGAATAGTTATTATTAATAAATAGGTAAATATAATTTGTTTCATATTATATTAAATTACCCATTTCACTTCGATTGCCACACCATTTCCAATCAATTGTTTCTTTGGGGTTTCCTACAACAACATGAGGATGGTTGATTTTTATTTCCCTTACCATGTTCTTAGCTATTTCAACATACCCAAGTTTAGAAGGATGGTAGCAGATTGGAGATAAAAATATCTCATTATTAAAATCTGGTAAGATTTTTTTTAAGGAATCAGCAATATAATGTTTACTTTTGTAAGTTTCTATTAGGTATTCATAACTGTGTTCACTTATATGAGACAATACCAGATTATAACCTCTACTTTTACAAAATTCTTCCATTAATTTTATATAAAATACCTGTTCTAAAGTAGTATCTAGTTCAATATCATTTATAAAGTTTAAATATTCTTTTGAAATTCCACTATTATCATAATTTAGCATTAAATTTACAATTCTACCATGACTATAAAAAGAAAACCTAGATGGGTCAGTCAACTTCCATATAATAGTAACATTGTAATGTGGTAATGTGTTACCGTAAAATATTTCTATGAAAGATTTCAATTGACCTGATGTAGAAGAACCACCTTTGCCAATATTGATTACTTTATCATATCCCAACGCCCTACCAACTTGATTTGGCCAGCCATGTTCATGAAATAAGTTTAAACTTTTTTTCTGTATTTCAATATATTCATTTGAGTTTGGATACTCACTACTTGATTCTCTTGTTAATTTTGTATTTTTTATTAACTCTTCATCGAAACACCCAACGCCTTCAGTTAAAGAACACCCCATTGTAATTAGTAAATTCTTTTTCATATCATTTTACCAATTGCTCTCTTATTTCTTTTTCTAAATGTCTACCAAAAAGGAAGGCTTCCTTTTCCCATGGTCTGTCTGAATATTCTATCTCATTGGGGTTGAGGATAGTATCACCCTCCCATATAAGATAATTACTTCTCTTTTGTAGTTTTCTTCGTTCACTCTGAAATAAATGGATGAGTTCGTGAGAAAGAACTTCAAGGGCTTTATCCCTACTCATGGGATTGACAAAGATAATGTATTGTTTATCACTACCAATGATATAAGCTTCTACCTCATAATCACCGATTTTTCTATCTTTATCCATATCTCGAACCAATACAGAAACTCCTTTGAGTTCCAAGGCATCCAATCCTACTTGAACAATGGTATCTAAATATTCATTTTGGGTTGTGTTTCTTACCCCATTTTCATTCGAAAAATTGATAATCTTGAATGTCTGTTCTTTGTTGAAGATTAAGATTAGGAGTAGGGATAACACCAAAATTATTAGTATTATCCAAATTGGTTTTTTGTTTTTCATTTGGATTCCATTCTTCGTTAAAATATACATGTTGCATATCTAAAATATCTCTTTTTTTAATTTATCTCTAATATCACTTCGAATATTTCCATTAAATCGTTCATATTGAGTATGCTTATATGCAACGGATTCATATTCATATAATGGAATTGTATTTATTAAATTTGGTTTATTTTCAGATATCCAACTATAAATTACATCTGCCATTTTTTCATATCCAAATTCATTAGGATGATTACATATTTTAGATTGAGTATTTGTATTTTGTATAATCATATCAAGAAGGACGGAGCCCATATTTGGAATGTGTATATTATCATTTAATACATTAGGATAATATTGTTCTATAAATTTATCGGCTGATAAATCAAGATTTCCGAAAATAAAATTCCAATTTCTACTTTTACAAAATTCTTTAATTATCTTAACACAAGATATCATTTCTAACATAACATCAGTTTCTACCCATTGGATTTCATTAATAAATTCTTTATAAAGATTTTCTTGGGAATATGAATTATAACTTTGTAACTTACCACCATTATAAAATGAAATTCTATCGGAGAAGGTTGCTAACCAAATTAGGGTTACTTCATATTCAGTAAAATATTCGTCTATAAGTCTTTCAACAAATGCCTTTAGTTGATGAGATACAGATGAACCATTGATACCAAAATTTATCAATTTATCATATCCATTCAATCTTTGAAGTTTATATGGCCAAGAATTTTTTAAGAAAATATCTTCATGAAGTTCTTCAAATTCTCTTAATTGTGGAAAATCATAATCCCATATCCTTTTATTATCTGGTACTATTGTATAATCCCATGAACCATATCCTTGAGTTACTGAACATCCTAATGTAATTAATAATTTAGGTTTCATTTAATCTTCTATTAAAGTAGTTTCTTTATATTTTTTTTCAATAGGTCTTACATCGACAGAGTCTTCCCAATCTGTATCCATCCAATCCCATTCTCTATCACTATTTACCACGGCCTGCTTTCTTCACTACTTGTTTAACAGTATTTTTACCCTTACCAGTTTTTAGTTTAGTTTGTGTGTTCGTTGTGTTTGGTGATAATTTATTTCCAAAAAATTTACTACTCATATTATTCTCCTTTTTTTAATACTACCCAAAGGGCTAAATAAACAATTCCTCCTAAAAAGAAAAACATTAATGTTCTCCATAATATCGGGTCTATTCCTGTGTGTTCACCCAATCCATGACAAACTCCACCAATGTATCCTTTTTGTGGATATCTTTGTAATTTTTTACTCATCTTTCTTTTTTACCCACAATTTAACTTTTTCAAGTCTTTTAGTTAATGCTTCAATTATGTCACTATTACCTCCACCCAATTTTGATGATTCACTAATGATAGTTTCTTGTAATAATTTAATTATTTCCTTTTGTTTCTTTTTACTCATAACTGATTTTTATTAATTGGTGTATATAATATCTAATAATTCTTTTATTGTAATACAATCTTCGTATCTCTCTAATTCTTCCATTTGAGTTAGTAAATTTTCTAATGAACCTTTGGGTATTAATTGTTTAATAGTTCTTTTTCGAATAGTTCCTCGATTATAACAATCCAAAACCCATCCAAGAGAATTTAATCTAACCTCCGTTAAATCTAAATTCTTTACTTTATCTTTCCAATAAAATTCTTCTGGAGTCATTAATTCATTAATTTAAATAAAACTTCAGATTTCAATGTTTCATCAACATCAGGTGTTGAGTAATTTTTATTCAATTTTGTGATTGCAAAAGCATGTTTAAAATTGTGTTTCAATATAGGAATCATTCTACTATAAATAGATTCTAATTCATAAATATCTTTACTATTTATCTCTTTTATAATCTTTATTATTTTGGATAATCTAACATCACCTTTTTCTTCAGAATCATAACTTTCATCCCAAAATTCACCAAAAGTTTGGAATCCAAGATTTCTCAATCCTTGTAGATAATTAGGCTTTCCAATTATAATAAATGGTTGTTGTTTGATAAGAGGCTTGAATATTTTTTCACTCATAAAAAACATACCATCAGACCTATTTTGATATTTCTCATCAAAGTAAGATTCTGTTGTTATATTACAAAATGATTTAGTATAGTGGTCATTTGTTTCTGAGTAGAATATTTGTTCAAAATCGTTTAGATTTAGATTTGAGGTATCAATATTTTCAAGTAAAACTTGTTTATATGTATGGGATTCATTTCTAGCATTGAATGAGTAATAACAATTATCCAATATACCAAACGATTGCATCAAAGTATATAATGCAATTCTATAATCTCGATAATCAATACGAGCGTTTAGATATAAGAATTTTTTATCAAATTTACGATTCTCAATCAATCCACCATCTGGAACAGGTGGTATCAATCTATTGAAAGTTATTTTTGATTGAACGATGTGTCTAAATTCACTCCTTACATTGTTATTACAATTTAAATCACCAACCCACAATTGAATTTTATTTTTTGAATTTGGATTTGTGTTTTCATAATCAACTATCCATTGTAAGAAATTTTCATTCTCATTTTTCTCCTCATTAACTTCATCATTTATATTATCCAAATTGAATGCCTCATGAGAATTATCAATACCAAGAGTATATCCTCGGTCGAACCAATCTGATAATTCATTAAAAAACTCAAAACAGATTTCTCTACTACCTAACGCATATCTAAACCATCTAGCCGGCTCCCCTACTTGTTGAGTCCATATTACTTTCTCTGAATGAGATATGTTCAATTCACAGTTCCAAATATTCATTATTTATTTAATGTTAAGTTTATTAGATTTGAGTTTAAATAAATATCTTTTATTTCTCTACTCATATTACTTGATAATTCGTAATTGTGTTTCAATATAGGCAACATATCGAAATACATTTGTTGAATTTCATGATATGTTTTTGAGTTTATATATTCAATAACTTGTATTAAATGAGATACTCTATCTATTGTATATTCATGATTGTCATATCCCTCATCCCAAAAATCAGAAAAGGTTCTAAATCCAAGTTCTTTTAATTTATATAAATAGTTTGGATGATTTATGGATACGAATAAAAATGGTTGATATGAATTTATAGACCTAAAAATATCAGGATATATAAATTTAGGCCAGCTACGAATATCTTTATTTAACCAAATATCAGTTATAATATTACAAAAAGATGTTTCTACTATTTTAGAATCAATTCCTAATAATTTGAAATTGTTTTCTAAATGAATTTGAGATTGGCCTACATTTTCTATATTTTCTAAAGTATGAATTGAATCATATTCGGTATTCTGTATAGAGTTAAATGAATAATAGGAATCTTTTAAAATATCATGTGATTGTAGATATATAAATAAAGAATATCTATGAGAATTGTTTTTAATATTACCACTTAAATTTAGGAATTTTTTATGAATTCTTCTATTTTTGTAAGAATCTATTATAGAAAAATTATATTTTGTAGGAGAAGTGCATTTATATTTGAATAAATACCTAAATACTTCAGGACAAGTATTCATGTAATCTAAATTCTCAACCCACCATTCAAAAGAGTTATTTGGTATTTGATATTCTTGTATAAATTTTGTAAAAAACATTAATGGATTATCTTCATCAGATACCGGCAATCCCCTACCAACTTCTCCACATATTTCATAATACACATCAAATATTTCACTTGTATCGTTTATTACAAATTTATAACCATTTTTAAATAAATGAATAAAATTTTTGAAGTAATTTTGAAACTTACCATAGTGATTTTCATTTATGCAAAGTGAATTTGCAAAAGATTCGGATGGGGTAGTTATTATGAGTTTATCAGTATGGTTGATATACACATTTTTAAAACTATTAGAAATAAATGAAAAAATTAAATTACTGGCCATTCAAGAATTGTTTAAAAATATTAGAATCTACTTCATTATTAGTTCGTGGAAATCTAATATATCCATTATATTGTTCACTATGTGTACTTAATTTTAAATTATGATGTAGTATTGGAATCATTTCCTTATACATCTGATTTAATTCTTCAATACTATACAATGATATACTTTTTATAAGTAGTAATAATTTATTTATTCGTTCTCTACTATTGATTTCATCATCGTAAGATTCATCCCACCATTTATCAAAAGTTTTGAATCCAAGTTCTTTTAATTTTTTCAAATACCCATGTCTTGCAAAAACTATGAATGGTTGACAGTTATTTATGGATTTAAATATCTTTTCACTTAAAAACATCGTATCATAATTCCATAAATGATACATATTATCAAAGTAAGTTTCAGTCACAATATTACAAAAACTTGTTTTGTAGAACTCACGGGATTCATTATAAAAATCAGATTCATTAGTTAGTTTATTACTTTCAAGGGGTATAACTCTATAATGGTCTAATGCATTATTAGAATTGAACGAGTAGTATGAATCCTTTAAAATATTATTTAATTTTAGAAAAATATACAAGGAAGCTCTATAATCTCTCATTGCAATACGTCTATTTAATGTTATGAATTTTTTAGTAAATACTCTATCTATTAAATTATCATAATCATCAATTGGACTAATGAATCCATTAAAGTAAATATTAGGAGTGAATATATGAGAATACTTCTCTGTATTTTTTTTACAGTTCAAATCTGATGTGTAAATTTGAATTGAGTTATTAGGTATATTTTTAGATTTAGTATACTCCAATATCCAATCAAGTGGATTATCATCAATACGGTTAATTCGTAGGGATTCCTCGATGTGGCCAACAAAATTCCAACCTTCCATTGAATTATTTATTACAAAAGTATAATCGTTATGGATATAATGTAAAAATTCATCAAATAATAAAAATAAACGTTCCTTAGATTTAATAAAATCAAAAAAGAAATAAAGTAAAGAACCAACATCAGGAGTAATTACCAATTTTTCTGTATCATTTATTTTTAAATAACTACTACCTATCATTAGTTTTTAATATCTCATTATTATAAATTAAAATATCCCTTAGTTTATTAGATGGCTTATTTATATCGCTTCTTTGTATTTCTTTTAGTATAGATATTACTTTTACAATAGAATCTATCCAATATTTTTCACTATTATATGATTCATCCCAAAAATCTGAAAATGTTTTAAAACCTATTGTATGTAGGTAATTTAAATATCCGGGTTTGCCTAAGAATATAAATGGCTTTTTATATGATATAGATTCTATTATATTTTCGTCAAGTTTATATTCACCGTTAGGAGTTGTTAAATCAATATCATCATATCTTTGAATTATTACGTGTAAATAAGTTGATTTTAATGCGGTTTCTTTTGAAATTCCAAAAGTATTTTCTACACTAACTACTTTATCAAATTTACTCATTCCATTGAAATTATAAGAATAAATAAAATCATTAACCAATCCATTTGAATCTATTTGATTTTGAAAAAC
>Ga0209137_1004714_pt1 | contig 10692 bp, 8 predicted proteins | sample SaaInl5LU_22_DNA_FD_184642 | JGI IMG/M metagenome (GOLD analysis project Ga0209137, IMG submission 184642) | Marine microbial communities from expanding oxygen minimum zones in the Saanich Inlet - ESP_105LU_22_DNA (SPAdes) (version 2) | ecosystem: Environmental > Aquatic > Marine > Intertidal...
TTAGCTCGGATGAGGTGCAGACGGTGAACATTAAGGTGGTTAACGTAATTGGCGAGGAGCTTTACAGCGAAGAGCTAGTGAACTTTGCAGGTCAGCACCAGACGGTAATAGACATGAACGCTACACCGAAAGGCGTGTACTTCTTAGAAATTACTACCTTAAATGGAAGCGTGAACAAAAAGATAGTGCTTCAGTAAAGTTTAGATTTGACTATTTAAAAGCCCAAGCAGACGCTTGGGCTTTTATTTATAATGATATTTGGTTATCTTTGTGTAAACTTTACAATAAGTTCATTTCAAGTGCTAAAAAAAACAGCTTTACTATTTAGTATTCTTATATTTTCCTCAACAGTTTATTCCCAAGCTTTTGTAGAAAGCAAGCCTGACGTATTAAAAAAATTAAACATTTCTGGATCATACAGGTTTTTCCTTCAGCATAGACAATTTGTTGACCCATACATCACTGGTGTAAATGGACTCGATACTAACCGACTAGTCGATAGAACAATTTTGGTTGGCGACGCTACTCAGTTGCCTGAACTGACCTTATACATTGGCGCAAACCCTAGTGAAAATGTTTCTTTTGGTACTGACTTAACTATTTGGAATCAGCAAACGGGACAATTTGACTATTTCAGAGGGATGAACTTAGGAGTTAATTTATACGGCTCTTTCAAAACGCCAATTGGAAATTATAACATTAGGACAGGCGGAATTCATTGGTTAAAACTTAGTCGATTTACCATGAAAGCAGCTGAAGGGTTTAACCGATATACACTTTTTGACAGAAATCCATGGGACCCTCAATACAATAAATTTAGCCAAAGGTATTCTGATTATTACGATAGAGGAAGCGTTCAGCAAGACGTTAGGTGGGGAAACAGAGCCTTTCAGGGGTTTGCATTAGATGGAGGTGAGCTACCCATGGGTTTAAACTTTACCTTTCTTTATGGAAAGGCAGAATCTAGTGGGGGAAATTTTAACATTATTGACAACACGAGCTATCAACAATCGCCCCAATTTTTAAATACTCAATTTTACTCATCGCTTTTACCGTCGTATATATTGGGAGGACGTTTAACAAAAATACTTGACAAAGGCGATATAAGCTTTAATACTGTAAGCGGTTATGCCTATTTAGACTCAACAGGAATTGATATGAATACTTACGAGATTCATTCATTTGATTACTTGTATAAATCCAAAAATCTTGTCTTTGTCGGTGAATTGGGCTTGTCAAAATTCAATAATTTTGATTATGATGTTGCTTTAGTAGCCAAATTCAAAACTAGCCAGGAGTTAACATTAGTGCCATTTGACATAGAATATTTCTATATAGGAAAGAATGTTTACAACAATAGTTCTGAAATTCTAAACACTTCTATTGAAGATTCACAACCCACTGACCCTTCGCAAGGTGGCGTATTGTCACAAAACGGAAGCGCAATGTTGGGGGTAGGAAGCTTGGCAAACAATAGAACTGGGCTTTCAATAAACACTGAATTTAGCATCAAAAAACTAAAAGTCAACCTTGGTCAAACGGTTTCTAAAGAGTTAGAACGTATTACCTCAAAACTGACTTTTGGTCGAAAAGTTAACTCATTAACCTTATCAGAGTTTTACAGATGGGAATATCCCTCATCAGTTGGTCCATACAGCCGTTTAAGTAAAGTGTTTAGAGGCGTATATGAAACGGTCGAATTGGATAATGTTCGCCAAGGACAAATAAATGAAGACAAGTTTTTTAACAGTGTAGAACTTCAAGCAAAGTACGAGTATCGATTTAAAAAGTTTAATTCCTACTGTTTTTACTTAGGGTCATTTAATTCAGCGCAGCCTAAGTTTTCACCCTTTGTAGTATTAAATGAAGACGCTTACATACGTCATTATGTTCATGAGTTTGAAAATTATTTATCAATGAATGCAAGAACTATACTAACGACCTATGTGGGTGTAGAACGAATAATTGGTAATTATCAAACTGATTTGAATGATGAAACCTTTATGCCGAGATTTCAAACGGGAATCGGAATCGGCATGGGATTAGATTATAGTTTATCAAAAACAACGGCATTGTATTTACGTCACCGTTATTTTTCATTTGAGGATAGAAATTTTGTCCTTGATAATAACAATGGGCATGAAACAACGCTTGAAATAAAAGTTACTTTTTAAAACATAGAATATGAGAATAATCGCAATATGTTTTTTTATACTCGCTTCCATTAATGTAATGGCTCAAGAGAGATTAAAAAAGGTTGAATTTTATGGCGCAGCCAAAACTAATATTTTACATCAATCTTATGATGTTGAAGGAGACACCTCAAACGTTACTAAAGCAAATTATGGGCATTCACTTATTGACTTGGGCATACTGTTAAGACCAAGCGCAAATACAGAAGTTGCTACAGAGCTTAGAATAAGAAATGAGCTAGGTGGTTTTTGGGGAGGAGCAGTTAGTTATGGCATAAGACGACTAACACTAAAAGGAGTAGTCAATGATGCGATTCGCTATAAAATAGGAGATATTGATTTAGAAATGACGCCTTACACACTTTTTAACAATGGCTATCAGGATGTAGTGAATGAGGCTACTGTTTTTCAAATGGCACGTGAGGTTATTGACTACGAATATTATTTTACAGATAACGCTTGGAGACAACAAGGTATTCAGTCAGATTTTGGTTTCAACCTAAATAATGAAACATTTAACTCCATAGACGTCAATATTTTTACGGTTAGGAATAGAGTTCCAGATTTAAACGCAGCATTACCAGAGCGTTTATTTACGGGTGGACAAGTTGCGCTTAATACTGCTTACGGCCCTTTAACGTACCACTCTGCTAACTTACACGACCTAAAAAATACTGTTAATGATATCAACTTGTATTACAATTCGGTAAACTCACTTTCGGCAAGTGTTCAATTGCCAGAGGCGCCCGATTTTACCCTAGATTATGAAGGGGGAATTTCAAAAGCAAATTATGAGGATTTGCTTACTAAAGAACAAACAACCATTAAGGATTATTATTGGAATTTAGGATTGACTTATGAGCCAAGCGATAAGTTAAAACTTAGAGTTAATGCCATAAATACAGGGCCACAATTTCGTTCGCCAGCAGCTCAAACCATTCGTTTAGGATATTCTTCTAGTAGTAATATTTTCCCAACGATTGGCAATGATTTATCGATTAGAAAAATGGGCTTATTGGACTATTTGTACAACGACGTAATGTATAACCGAACATTTGACGACAATTTAGACCTTTACAACCCCGCATTTAGCAATGCAATGCCTTACGGTTTAGCGACTCCAAATAGAAAAGGAATTAGCCTTAGTCTTAACGACTATACTATTGAAAACAAGTTTAAAATATCATCTGACATACACTTTATTTCAGAAATTATTGGCTCAGGAACATCCAATTTAAAATCCTTTTTCAAGGCGGTTGTAAAAGCAAACTATCAACACAAAAAATGGTCAGTTAATGCGGGACTAACTCATGAAAATACCTCTAGAGAGGGTCAATCAATTGAGGCAATTGATTTGAGCACAATGCTAATTGACTTTGGACTAGATTATAATGTTACAGATAAAATAGCATTGCTGCTAGGCTCAAAATACCATACTGCAAATGGTAACGAATTGGTCCCTGTTTATGACAATTATAACAATCCTTTAGTATTTGAGCCAGTAAGTTTCAACGACAATAGACAATCGTTACATTCACTCGGGTTGATGGTGCAATTTAGCGAACGTTCTACCCTAATCGCATCGGCAAGTACGTTTTCTCAAGTCGATGTACGCGACTACTCGCTTAATCAATTTCAAATATTGTATAGATTAAATTTTTAAGATATGAGAAACATAATTTACATATTAATTGCAGTCGTATTTCTTTCGTGTGAAAGAAGTAACCCTGACTTTTTAGGCGGTAGCTTAAACGATCAATTTGGAGAGCTTTTAGTTTTAGATTCTTTAAAATCAAGCGAATCTGATTTTAATTTTTTGAGCAGTTCCCCACGCTTTTTTGAAGCCCAATGGTCTAAAAATTTAAACTGGCAACTAGATGTAGTTGGCACACAAAGTGGTGCAACAAAAACATTTACTGGCTTTTCTAGTCAAATAGATTTTGACAACACTTCGTGGAACGGTAGCGCCAACGATTTCCCTTCGTTTTTAACAGAAAATTGTGTGGCAACCTTATTCCTTGCCGACAATGTTGACACCATCACAATGTCTACTACCATTACAATTACGGATTTGAAACCCCTACAAGAGAACTTAATATTGGTTGCAGATTTTGAGCAAGGTATGCCTGTAAACACAATAGAATTTGTTCAGCAAGGTGAGTCAATGACTTTTGACATAGCATCTGGGCAAGCGGCAAGCGGATTAAGCTATTATGCCATGGGAGGGATTGTCAATTGGGATTATTATTTAGGAAGTATTAAAGTGCCTGTCGAAACCGAAGAATTTTCAAATGTATCACCACTTTTATTATATTTTAATATGGCTGTAATTGGAGGTGTTGCTGGAGAAGTGCCTGGAAATCAGTTTATAAAAATATACATGAGAGAGGATGACGGTGAAAGGTACTCTTATGAACTAAATCCAGTAGATTGGGACTCATGGCGTTTAATTTCTGTTCCATATTCAGATTTTGTGTTAGAGTCTGATGCCGCCAATAACACAAAAGATCCAGGGACAATTAATCAAATTGAAATAATGAGTTTATCATGCCCTTCAGGTCCAGGAACGATTGTTGGAGGAGGGTCGGCATGTCCAGAAAATATGGGACTAGAGGTTAAAACAAATATTGATTTTATAGCATTTTCAACGAATGAAAGTTATCAGCCTTAATTGTTTATTTGCACTATTATTACTGACGGCATGCGTAGAGTTTAAGCCTATTGCTGTCTATGATATAGAGCCACAACAAGACAATTCTCAATTGGAAAAAGTATTTTTTGATGAGTCTATGGGTTTGATGTGGTTAAATTTAAACGGTTGTGGTCAATTCAAAATTGTAGAAGAAGACAACAGTAACGCCATACTTTTGGAGTGGAATAAATTGGGCTGTGATTGGGTTGGTTTTGGAAACAGTTGGTCAAGCTTTATTGCAGACGATATCAGCGAAAACCTTAACGGCACAGCGATTTCGTTTAGAGTAAAGGCAGTAGAAACGGAGCAAAAATCTATTCCGTTTGTAATTGGACTTGAAGATTATAGCGGTGGAAACAGCTATGTCTTTTCAGATTTTAGTTCATTTGCCGATAGGTTAAGTATTACCAAAGACGAATGGACAACCATAAACATTCCGCTTTCCAATTATGACTTTAGCTACGATGGCGTAGACCCTACCAACATCAAGCAAATGATTATACAGATGGAAGGTGCTGGAAAAGTATTTTTAGACGATATAAAACTCGTTCCGTTTACAGCAGAACAATACACCCAAATGTTGGCGAATGTTGAGTCAATGAAGCCAAAAGGCAACCCTAATCAAAACATTTACCCTTCTAATTTTCAAGAGTCTGTATGGAATATTGGCGTTAACGAATGCCATGAACTTATGGAGGTGAACAATCAAATTCATTGGAAATGGAACAGCTGTAAGTATTTTAACCGTTGGGGAATAAATTGGAACAATTGGTATGCCTTCAACTTAAGAGGTATTGAAGACAAAACGGCTTTACAGATTAAACTATCTTCTGATTATTCGCCATTTTCTGTTTTGATAGAAGATTATACTGGTAAGTCTTCAGAGTTAGATGCGGCAAAATATACAGCACAAGCAGTTAGCGATTCCGTTTCGGTATTGAATATTCCGCTTTCAGATTTCGATTTATCCAAAAAAGAATTTGCATTGGACAGAATGAAGCAATTCCAATTTTTAGGCAATGCTGATGGGGGCGAAATGGTAATTTATGAAATGAAGCTAGTACAACGATGAGATACTTAATATACATACTTGGTCCTTTGTTTTTTTGGTCCTGTGAACAAACCGTTTACCCAAACCCTGACTATCGCTTAGTGTTTGTAGATGAATTTCAATCCGAAAACATTGATGAAACGGTATGGAACTTTGAAACAGGTACTGGTTGCCAATACGGAGTTAACCTAGATGGATGGGGAAATTTTGAAGAGCAATATTATAAATCCGAAAATGCTTCTATTGTAGACAACGACTATTTACAAATAGAGGCCAAAGAAGAACTAGTAACCTTCACCCATTGCGACGGGAATGTGCAAACAAGAGCGTTTTCTTCAGCAAGAATAAACACCAAAACAAAGTACGATTTCACCTATGGGAAAGTAGAAGCTTCAATAAAGATGGATGTAAAAAATGGGCTTTGGCATGCCTTCTGGATGCTTCCTTCTTATCCACAGTCGACTTGGCCAGACTCTGGTGAATTGGATATTGTCGAACTTGCTTCAAATCAGAATTCAATTTTGTTTGCCGGAACGATGCACCATTCAGGACCACAGCTAGGCAATACCATTTCTTATGGAAATGACCTTAGTTTTTTCGATGATTTTCACCTTTACACTTTGGAGTGGGATTTGTCATCCGTAAAATGGTATATTGATAATGAACTTTTTTATAGCGTTAATCGATCAGCTAATTCTACCCTCGATGCTAATTGGCCTTTTGACACAGAGTTTCATTTGATTTTAAATACTGCTATTGGCGGAACGTTAGGAGGTCAGCCAGAATTTAACGGGCAGTCGCAGTATATGCTAGTTGACTATATAAAAGTGTATCAAAAATTAAGCGAATGATGAGGTATATATTCATATTACTATTATTACATACTGTAGCTTTTGCTCAAGTTGTGCCTGTAGAAATTGTAAAAAAAGACAATGGTTTTCAATTACTAAGAGGGGGAGAACCGTATTATATTAAAGGCGTTGGAGGCATCGATTATTTAGAAAAAGCCAAAGAGTATGGCGCGAATTCATTTAGGACATGGTCAACCGAAAACGCTAAAGAACAACTAGACAAAGCCCATGAACTGGGTATGACTGTATGTTTAGGTTTTTGGGCGCAGCACGAAAGACACGGCTTTGATTGGAGTAATGAAATAGGTGTAAAGCTACAACTTGAAGCCTTCTCAAAAGTAGTTGACGAAGTCAAAGACCACCCTGCATTATTGATGTGGGCCGTTGGCAATGAGGTCGACCTATTTTATACCAATTTTGATGTTTGGAAACACATCAATGACATTGCTTTAATGATAAAAGAAAAAGACCCTTACCATCCCGTTACGACCGTTACTGCAGGACTGGATGTTGCCGAAGTTAAGCTCATACAAAAGTACGCTCCTAGTTTAGACCTATTGGGGGTGAATACGTATGGAGGTCTAGATTTTGCCATAGAGTCTTTGCCTTACTACGGATGGGATAAGCCTTATATGATTACGGAATGGGGGCCAAATGGCCACTGGGAATCTCCTACCACAGACTGGGGAATACCTATTGAGCAAACTAGTACTGAAAAAGCCAAATCTTACAAAGAGCGTTACGAAATGATTTTTGAAGATTCGGAAGATTGTCTTGGTTCATACGTTTTTTTATGGGGCTTTAAGCAAGAGACAACGTCTTCATGGTATGGATTATTCCTCAAAGATGGTACGCAAACGAGTGTTATGGATATCTTGATAGAAAAATGGAGTGGAAAAAAGCCAGATAATTTAGCTCCAGATTTGAATTCTTTCACTATTAATTCTAAAAATGCTTACCAGAGCGTGAAGGTCGATAAGAGAAGTCAAATGGGAGTAGAAATAGATGCCTTCGACCCGAATAACGATAAGCTGAGTTATCATATTGAAATAGTTCCTGAAAGTACAGACACCAAAGCTGGCGGGGATTATGAAGAGGCGCCAACTGCAGTCTTCCAAAAAATCTATTCCACAAATAAATTCAATATTAAAGCACCTTCAAAAAGTGGTAGCTACCGCTTATTTGTTGTTATTAAAGATGGAGAAAAAGGCGCAACTGCCAATATTCCTTTTTTAGTGAATTAGTTTTTAAGTCTTTTATTCTTCAATATCAAGCTTGCTAATTAGTTATAAGCTCAATAAAGGCTTCATTAAACACTTCCACTCCAGATTGATTTAGGTGATGAGAGTCGTAGAAATGTACACTATCGGTAAGTGAAATCAGTTCATTAAAGTTGTAGTAGTCGGAATAAGTCGACATCAATGCATCAAATTTTTCGTTGCTTTTATACAAGGCGTATTCCGCTAAGGTAACCGGTGCTTGAACCAAAACTAATTCTATCCCAACTCCTTTGATTATATCGACAACCTTTTCAAAAGCGGCCAATTGGGGTTGTTTAATCTCATAAGAAGTGCTTACCGAGGGCTTAAAACTTTGCTTTTGTCGTTCCACGAAACCACCAGAAATATAGGTGTCTTTTCCAATTGTTTTTTCTTCCGAAAAGTTTGTGTCTAGTTTTAAAAAGCGTCTCAAATTCGCGTAAATAAGCGTATTAAAAACCTTCAAGTTTTCTGAATCAATTCCCATTTTTACTAGTTTCCAGTCAGTCTTTTCGTTTGAAATAATATCCGAAATCGATTCAATACCGTCAGAGCTAAAGGCTTGTGGGCTAACTTCAAAAACAATTTTTTCACATTCAATATCATCTAAATATTTTTCTAGTAAATATAAACTTTGAATGGGGGTTTGTCCGCTCGAGCCTAGGTTAAAACAACTAATATTATTTCGATTAAAAATTCGAACATCAAATCCTCTATACGCATGTGATGACCCTATAAACAAGATGTCTATTTTTGGATATTTAGGAATTTCACTTAATCGTGTATGCATATGTCCAGCTTGTTTTTTATACATATTGTTCGGATTATGCTTTTCTGTTATGCTAATAAAAAGAACATAGAATAGGCTAGCAAAAACTCCAAAAAGAACGATATTTTTAATAAACTGTTTCATTTAGAATTGAAAATAGATAAAGGGGTTCTGACTAGTAGGCATACAACTTCCAATAAGCGCTAAAAGGAAGGCATAAAAACTCCAACGTTGAATTTTATTTAATCGGTCGATTCTTTCAATAGCATATTCATTTTCTCTACCTAGCCATTCAATTAATAAAAAGAACATAAGTAAAAGAGCAGTTATTTTTAGTTGTGATTTACTTAGGGTGTTTGGTGCTGAAAAGAGACTCCAATCAAACATGTATTGAAAATATTCCTTGGCATGATAGATGCTTTCTGCTCTAAAAAAAATCCATGTCATAGTACTCAATAAAAAGGTAGATGCCATTGCAATTAACTCTCTGAAAGTAGGAAAGAATTTACCTTGAGCTACTGTGTCTAAATGAGTCCGATTTTTTTTGAAAAGAAGCAATGGCAAAAAGAACAAAGCATTTAAAGCTCCCCAAATTATAAATGTCCAGTTTGCACCATGCCAAAATCCACTGACTATAAATACTATGAAAACGTTCCTTATTTGTTTAGTTTTCGAAGCTTTACTTCCACCCAAAGGGATATACACATAGTCTCTAAACCAACTGCTGAGGGAAATATGCCATCGCCTCCAGAATTCGGCGATATCTCTTGAAAAATACGGGAAGCTGAAATTTTTCATCAGATTGAAGCCAAATAATCTGGCTGTACCAATAGCAATATCAGAGTAGCCTGAAAAATCACCATAAATCTGAAAGGCAAAAAACACAGCCCCTAAAACTAATGTGCTGGCTGAATGGTCAGCAGGGGAATTAAATATGGTGTTAGCGATTTCAGCGCAATTATCTGCAATTATCATTTTCTTAAATAAGCCCCAAAGAATCTGACGCATGCCGTCTACTGCTGTAGTATAGTCAAATTGTTTTTTCTTTATGAACTGAGGGAGAAGGCTAGAGGCGCGCTCAATAGGCCCAGCCACTAGCTGAGGAAAGAAAGAAACGAATGCCGAAAAGGCTAATAAATTTGTTGTTGGCTCTATTTTTTTACGGTATGCATCTATAGTATAACTCATGGTTTGAAAGGTATAAAAGCTAATGCCGACAGGTAGAATGATATTAATACTGCTACCCTCAAAAGATGTTCCAAATAGAGTAAAAGCAGTAGTAAATTGATCTATGAAAAAGTTGTAATACTTAAAGAATCCGAGGAGTCCAATATTAACACTAATGCTAATCCATAAGAGTAACTTTCTTTTAGAAACAGAGTGGGATTCATTTTTTAAGCCAAGCCCAACACAATAGTCTACAATTGTGCTAAACAAAATTAAACTCAAAAACCGCCAATCCCAACAGCTGTAGAAATAGTAGCTTGAGAGTAGTAATATTCCATTTTGAAGGTTTAAATTCTTGTTGAATAGCCAGAATAAACAAAAGACAATGGGTAAGAAAAAAGCGAATTCTATGGAGTTAAATAACATGGTTCTTTAGCAATGGTCACAAACATATAGAAACGAAAACTAATTTCCGATTATTGGAATAATATTTTGTGATAAATGCTCCCAGAAGTAGTGGATATTTCTAGAAAATACACACCTTTCGGTGTAGCGTTCATGTCTATAACAGTCTGGTGCTGTCCTGCAAAGTTTACTAGCTCTTCGCTGTAAAGCTCCTCGCCAATTACGTTAACCACCTTAATGTTCACCGTCTGCACCTCTTCCGAGCTAAAGCTGATGTTAAATACGCCTCTTGATGGGTTTGGATAA
>Ga0209137_1004715_pt1 | contig 10688 bp, 10 predicted proteins | sample SaaInl5LU_22_DNA_FD_184642 | JGI IMG/M metagenome (GOLD analysis project Ga0209137, IMG submission 184642) | Marine microbial communities from expanding oxygen minimum zones in the Saanich Inlet - ESP_105LU_22_DNA (SPAdes) (version 2) | ecosystem: Environmental > Aquatic > Marine > Intertidal...
TGTTTGGATCCCATGCCACTAGGGCGTCGACGTGAGCCTGAGTTACGTTCGCGCCATCCTTTGTCCGCAGCATGTTCTCAAGGAGTATCTTGAGGCTATATGGCAACTTTTGAACGTCCAACCCTGCCATGCTGAAGTACTTGTAGGTTTTGGTGCCGACGGTTAGATTGCTGGCGCTTGAAAAATGGGACATTAGAACAACTCCTAGAAGATTACCCCTCTAATCTACCGTCAATTGGGTTAGCGATGCGCCTCAGCAGAATCCAAGTAAGAGCAAGCAGTCCCGCGTATGCCGGAGCACCCATGACCACACGAGATGCGGCCAAAAGCTCAACTTGACCGGAGAAATACAAAGGAAGCTGAACTGCTAAACGAGCCAAGAAAAACCCAACCCAGACTAGAGTCACCGTTCTAAGCCTGGAAAACACCGCTTTGTCGCTTCGCCAATCTGCCAAGCCGAAAAGTAACTGTGCCCCGTAACCCATGATCGGTCGTCGTATCAACACCGAAATCAGAAAAACAAAAGCGTATGCTGCATTGGTAAAGAATCCCGGAACAAAGTAGTCGGCGGCCTGCCCTCCATCACGAAGTGCTAAAAATGCTGCGAATGCGATTGCAGCAGCACCAACGATTGCCTGCATCAAAGACTTTCGTTGTGCAAGACGAATGGCTATGAATAGAGCAGAGCTTCCGGCCGCCACAGCCACAGCGGCTATCGCCTCTCCGGTTATGGCGAAAACAATAGAAAACAAGGTGGCTGGGAGTATCGCTTCGGCAATACCCAGCGGACCACCAATTCCGGCAAGAAGAGACTGACGGTTCAGGTCGAAGCCCTGTTCGCCTTTTTCCAGTCCTAGTCGCTTGGCGACAGCATCTGGATCACTCATTTTTATCACTCACGGGCAACCTCAATGGTAAAAGTTCTCCCGGAGGCATGGCAATGTCACCGCGACTGACAGCGGCTGATCGAAAAATCGAAACAAGTCGAGCGTAAACATCCTCGTTGATTGTGGGCGCCGAAATAACCCCTCGAAGAAACCATCGCGGCCCATCAACGCCGATGAACCTGGTCGGTCTAGATATTGCCTGCTCCCCGCTTCTAGCCGGCACACTCCCCCGAAGCTCTTGACCCACAATTCCTTCGACGGGTTCCATCAATCCGCCCTGAGTGGCGATGCCTTGAATTAGGGCAGCCATAGTTGTTTCCCAGAGGCCATCGGACTTAGTCGAAGCAAAAGCCTGCAGCTGCAATCGGTGTCCCTCAACTTCAACCGTTAGGGCAACTACCTTCTTGCTTGTGTCGTCAATGTCGGCTCTGATCTGCATACCCTGAGCAGGAGCTAACCTAATGGAGCCAAAATCAAGGTATGGCGTCAGAACACCAATTTCTGAGACGTCAAAGGGGCCAGCAGTATCCCTATCCGCAGGGCTCGATTTAGACATCACGCCTTCCCCGTTGAACCGAAGCCGGTCGCACCTCGACTGGATTCGGGTAGTTCGGTAACCGATATAAAACGGGCTCGTTCGACCTTTTGGAACAACAACTGTGCAATCCGATCACCAGCTTCTATTTGAAAGTCCTCATCCGAAGTGTTGAGCAGTGTCACCATGATTTCTCCCCTGTAGCCTGCATCAACAGTTCCCGGAGCATTCAACACCGTTATTCCGCTTTTAGCCGCAAGACCGCTCCGAGGATGAACGAGCCCTACGTAGCCGTCGGGCATTGCTAGCTTCACTCCGGTTCGAACAAGCATCCGTTCCCCTGCAGCAATCATCAGCTGTTGAGTTGAGCGAAGATCGCAGCCGGCATCTCCCGGCTTCGCGTAAATCGGCTCAAACCCATCTTGAGCAATTATCAGCACTTCCAAATCCATGCCTAGAGCGTAATGTATTACCGTGCCTACTAATTCCTATTTCGAACGCTTGTACCCGTCAGTCGGTTTTTTGATCGCCATGAGTCTGTCCGCCCCGCTTGTTTTGCTGTCGGTGTTGCCGGTGTCTCAGAGTGGCGCTGTAGTTATGGCCGGGCTGGTGCCAGTTGCTCTCGTTCTACTGTCAATCTTCTCCGCGCCCACCATACAGATCACGGAAAACATAAGAGCTGGCAGGATAAATGTGCCGCTAAGCGCGCTAGGGGAAGCCTTCGGTTTAGAAGGAGAGCAGATGAAGACAGAGCGAGGACCAGGCCTCAGCCCGGCTGCACAATTTGTGATCAGAGGGGACATTAAGTTCATGGTTAAAGTCCCCGTGACCGACCCAAACGACCCCACTGCTTACCTACTAATAAGTACCAGAAACCCCTCGGGGCTAGCCAGCGCAATCAATGCAAACCGCAGCTGATCGAGGCTTTGAGGCTCTCTGGTGGTGCGGCTTGACTAGGAAACAGTTGGTACAAGTAAATTCGTTTTCCTGAAGAGGTAGCACAACAACTTCGAGTTCCTCGTTGACCACATCCGGCATCGTAAAACCATCAGCGTTGTCAACGTCATCGTCGCCGCCTGAGCCCGCGGAAGGACCACGTTCCTTCAGGGCATCAAGGGACTCAGTGTCGTCATCCGTCTTTCGAGTTGCGTCGTAATCCGTTGCCATGCTGTCCCGCCTCTCTTGGTGTCTCGGCGTGAACTATGCCCTAGGAATCAAAATTTTGCAAACTAGGCTCGCCGCAAGACAAAATCCTTTAGCAAACTCACCGAGCGAAATAATCCAGCAAACGCCCCAAAGTGCCACACTTCATAACTAGGAGGCATCCATGAACCTAAGATTTGTTGCCAGAGAAGCTGACTCAATCATTCTCGAGTCGGACCAGGGAGAACGCTTCCAAGTTCCAATCGACGATTCCATGAGGGACGCTCTGAAAAACAATCCAAGAGTGTCCGGAGCGGATTTCAGCCCTAAGTTAGTTCAAGATCTCATTAGAGCCGGACACAGTGTGGATGAGGTCGCCACCCAAGTCGGGCAAGACGTTGACGCAATTAGGCCGTTCGCAGCCCCGATCCTAGATGAACTTCGATATGTTCTAGAAGCTGCCCTAAATACTGAGGTTAGTGACGGCGCATCCATGATGCGGTTTCAAGACTTAATCTCGCGCTCGGATCCGTCAGCAACGTTCAGCGTGTTAAAAACTGAGGGAACTTGGCACGTCCACGCGAATGGCCAAGAACCGATGAGTTGGAAATTCGATCCTCGTTCACGCAGCCTCGAGCCGACCAATAAAGCGGCCCAGAATGCTTCGAAGCAACAATCGCGTCGAGATGTCACGTCGCCGGTTTTTCACGAATCAATCCCGACTGAGGTGCAGATGGAGCCTGAGTCATCAGCACCAGACTCACCCGAAGACTCGGAGAGCTCCGAACGCACTGCTTCAGTACACAGCCTTGTTGAAGAACTTAGGACTAGGCGCAAACAGGCCGATCTAAAGCCGGCGACAGCCAAGGGAAGAGCTTCCCTGCCAAGCTGGGACGAGATTGTTCTTGGGACTACGAACTCAGAATCCGATTCGGATTAGTGGCACTCTAATCTCCGCGGGTGACAACGAGCCATGATGCGCAACCATGTCAAAGCTCCTGGATTTGAAGTATTTCGAGTGATACAAGGTGAAGTCCGATTTCGCCAGAAGCATGAGCTCTGGTAATCGGTCGCGTGCTGGCTGAAGCACTTCACCAAACCAATTTGCGGCAATGGCATCTTCGGTCTTTACGGTGTCGAACGCGTAGCTTAAAGGCTCGAGATCCGCTGCGACCTGGTCCACAGCTCCAATGTTGTCAAGATAGACATAATTTACTCTCGTGTCGCCCCCAACAAATTGGACCGAACCACTTTTTTCGTAGCAATTATCGAGCACTAGCTGCCTTGGTTTGGCAGTCTCGATCATTCCATGGTCCGCCGTGATCACCACCCCGGTATCCTTTGGTATTTTTTCACAGAATGATCTGAGAGCTGAATCAAGTTCCTCGAGCATTGCCGCCCAACCAGAGCTTGACCAACCACTCTGATGACCATATTTGTCAAGTTCGGGAATGTACAAATACGTCAGAGATTGCCGCTTTGAATTTGCAATCGTCCTTGCAGCCTCGAACTTCTCCTGCCAAGAATCAGCGGAAATGAAGTTGGCGCCTCGCATAGTGGCCTGGCTATAGCCGGTGCCGCGGTACTCAGATGCGGCAACAACATTGCATTCCAATCCCAAAGCCAATGCGCGCTCAGAAACCGTTTCGCGAGGTTGCCAAACGAGCGGATCCGTGCGTTCGTTCCACCCCACCAGGAGGTTTATCTGTTCGTCGTAATTCCTATCCCAGACTCGGTGCCCGACTAATCCGTGTTGGCCCGGGGAATCGCCAGTTGCGAATGAGGCAATGTTCGCACTGGTAGTCGCTGGAAAACCGCAAACCGAGATGCTTTTTCTATTTAGCAAGCTATTGAGCCATGGAGCGTGGCCGCTTCGCTGCATTATCTGTTCAGCGCCAAGGCCGTCGATCAAGATAACAATCACCTTTTGCTTATGACTTAAACCCAAGGGATTGCTTAGACCCTGCAACGAAAGCAGCCCAGATGTGAACACGTTGCGAATGTTCCCTAAAGCATTGGGGACAGCGGGTAAAGTCAAAGGCACCCCACAAGTTTCGCACAGCTAGGACTCATGACCGATACATCGGAACGAATTGTAGACATTGATGTCTCTGCAGAAATGCAAGAGAGCTTCCTGGAATACTCCTACTCTGTTATTTACTCAAGAGCGCTCCCCGATGCTAGAGACGGCCTAAAACCTGTTCAGCGAAGAATCATTTACCAAATGGGTGAGATGGGATTGAAGTCCGACCGCGGACACGTGAAGTCGGCCAGGGTTACCGGTGAAGTCATGGGAAAACTTCACCCGCACGGAGACCAGGCAATCTACGACGCCCTGGTGAGGATGTCGCAGAATTTCTCACTGCGCCTTCCGCTAATAGACGGTCACGGAAACTTTGGAAGCCTCGATGACGGACCCGCCGCCGCAAGATACACCGAAGCCAGGCTTGCCAGGGCTGCAGAGGCTCTGAATCAAAGCCTCGATGAAGACGTAGTCGACTTCACACCAAACTACGATGCCCAGCTGACAGAGCCGTCGGTGCTACCCGCCGCCTTCCCAAACCTTCTAGTCAACGGTGCCAGCGGAATCGCAGTGGGTATGGCAACGAACATGCCGCCTCACAATTTGAAAGAGGTTGTTGCAGCTCTGCACTTACTGATCAAAAACCCAGAGGCCTCGCTTGATCAAATCATGGAAGTCCTACCTGGCCCAGATCTACCAGCTGGCGCCGTAGCCCTGGTCGGTGATGGCCTAAGAGAGGCCTATTTGACGGGTCGAGGGACTTTTCGAACTCGAGCAAAGATCTCGGTTGAAATGGTTGGCCCGCGGCGCACCGGATTGGTTATCACCGAACTGCCATACCTGGTCGGCCCAGAAAGAGTAATCGAGAAAATAAGAGACGCGGTCACCTCAAAGAAACTTGAAGGCATCCACAACGTCGTCGACCTGACCGATCGCGAAAACGGACTGAGACTAATAATTGAGCTCAAGACCGGGTTCGACCCTGCTTCGGTCATTGACGCGCTGTATCGCCTGACTCCAATCGAAGAGAGCTTCGGCATAAATAATGTGGCGCTAGTCGAGGGCCGACCGCAGCAAATGCCGTTGAAGGCCCTCCTGGAGGTTTACCTCAAGCATCGTATTAGCGTGACTACTCGACGAAGCAAGAATCGATTAGACCGCAGGATGGGGAGGCTTCACCTGCTTGACGGCCTAGCGATCGCCGTACTCAACATCGACGAGATTATTGAGGTGATCAGAACTTCCGACACCGCAGAAGCTGCTCGCGATCGGCTAAAAACCGTGTTTGATCTCTCGGAGCTGCAATCCGATTACATTCTGGAACTTAGGCTTCGAAGACTCACCAGATTTAGCCTGATTGAGTTGGAAACAGAGGCTGACACACTTCGAAAGGAAATCGCAAACCTCCAGCAACTGCTCGGTAGCGACGAACTAGTAAAGCGACTGGTCTCCAAGGAGCTTGACGAAGTCGCTGCAGAATTTGGGGACGCGAGGAGAACTCAATTGATCGATTCAGAGGGAGTTACTATCTCTCGAAAAGCAGTTCAGGTGACACAACTTGAGGACTCCCCCGCAACGGTGACTCTCGATGCACTTGGAAACCTTTTCCGCGCCGAACCTTCAACACAGACAGCTTCGATGGCCGGGACTAGTATCAGCACTTCACTTCGAAAAGATGTTGGCCTAGTTACTTCCAAGGGTCGAATAATTAGAGTTCACGTTTCTGACTTGCCGGCCATGTCGGCTGGTGTTTCAACAAATGCGTCCAGTGCAGATAAATTTCTTGGGCTGTCTGGAGAATCAGTGGTTGGCATAGCGGACTGGTTGAGCGATGACACCTACGCGCTAGGAACAACCAACGGAGTTGTCAAGAGACTCTCCGGCCCCTTCCCTGACAAAGAAGAGGTCGGACTGATTGGCCTAAAGGACGGAGACAAAATAGTCGCCTTCACCGTCGCCGCCGATGACACTGAGCTTTGCTTCGTGACGAGCAGCGCGAATCTATTGATCTTCCCTGCAAAATCGGTGAGACCGCAGGGGCTTAGTGCTAGCGGCATGTCGGGAATTTCATCGCCAGAATCACTGGTCATAAGTTTCGGCATCGTTGATTCGGGTTCGAACCTAGTGACGGCAGCGAACTCTTCATTGGCTCTTGGTTCCACTGACTCAGGGGCGATAAAAATAACCCCTGTTGCAAATTACCCGCGAAAGGGCAGAGGAACCCAAGGTGTTAGATGTCACCGCTTCTTGAAAAATCAGGACCAGTTATATTTCGCAGCCCTCAGTTCTCCGAGTCCAGTACTGCTAAACCTCGATGGGTCTGAACTTCCAGTAATCGAGATAGACCAACGCAGGGATGGCAGCGGGGTAGCAATCGATGACTATTTGGCGGCCGCCTACTAAGCGTCGATTTTCTCTCTGTCAAAATCGTCCGCTGAGTCAACAATAAAGTCTCGCCTTGGAGCTACTTCGTTACCCATTAGTAGTTCGAAAGTGCGCTCCCCAGCCGCAGCATCAACCGCCGTGATGCGACGAAGCATTCGGTTGGCCGGCTGCATCGTGGTCTCAGCAAGCTGATCTGCATCCATTTCTCCGAGACCCTTATAGCGTTGAATCGGCTGCTTATAAGTTTTTCCAGCCTTCTCGAGGCTCCTAAGAAGGTCCGTCAACTCCTGCTGTGAGTAGGTGTAAATAACTTCTTTGTTGCGGCCTGCCGTCTCGACTCGGTGAAGCGGAGGAACGGCCGCGTAAACCCTTCCTGCTTCTACAAGCGGTCGCATGTATCGGAAAAACAGCGTCAGCAGCAAGGTTCTAATGTGAGCACCATCAACGTCGGCATCGCTCATGAGAATAATCTTCTCGTATCGGACCTGTTCCAGATCAAAAGTTCGACCTGAGCCCGCCCCAAGCACCTGGATGATTGCAGCGCACTCGGCGTTGGAAAGCATGTCAGACAGAGATGCCTTCTGGACGTTTAGGATTTTTCCACGTATTGGAAGTAACGCCTGAAAGGCCGAATCGCGGGCCAGCTTAGCTGTCCCCAACGCGCTATCACCCTCAACGATGAACAGCTCAGAACCGACGGTTGCGCTACCGCGACAATCAACAAGCTTGCTAGGTAACGACGACGACTCCAGAGCGTTTTTCCTGCGTTGTGTGTCCTTCAGGCTTCGGGCGCTAATACGCGTCTTAGCTTCGCTGACCACTTTGTCAAGTAGAGCGTCAACCTCGGCCTTTGTTCCTCGAATCTTGCCAGCAAGAAGCTCATCGGCCCATTTGGCAACCGAGTTCGCAACAATGGCCTTTATGGCAGGAGTGCCGAGGGTTTCCTTGGTCTGACCTTCGAATTGTGGCTCCGGAAAACTCACTGACACAACGGCAGTAAGCCCCGCCATTACGTCATCCCGCTCAATCTTTAGAGAAGTGGCCTTCAGTTTTCTAGAATTCACCTCGATAGCGGCCCTGAAGGACTTGAGTAAAGCCTGCTCGAAGCCGGTCAGGTGAGAGCCGCCTTTAGGCGTTGAGATTATGTTTACGAAAGATTTGACCTTGGTATCAAAACCAGAGCCCCATCGCAATGCGACGTCCACGACACAATTTCGTTCTACCTCTTTGCTCTTCATGGAGCCAGAGGCTTCGTCTAATACTGGAACTGTTTCTCGAAAGCTTGTCGTCTCCTGGATTCGCCGGGTTGCCAACACCGGCCCGTCGGTTGCCAAGTACTCCACATACTCAGCGATGCCACCCTCGAAAACAAACTCTTGGCTGACTTCAGAAAGCTCATCGTGGACACTCAGGACCAAGCCGGGAACCAAAAAAGCAGTCTGTCTTAGACGGCCTTCCAAGTCCTGCATTTGAAAATCCGCACCTGGCTCAAAAATTTGTGAGTCGGGCCAATATCGAACCCTTGTGCCGGTTTTTGATTTGGAAACTTTGCCAACGACCCTAAGCTCACTCTTATCAACAAAAGGCCGGAAGTCCGCATCTGGACCGTCACCAGCAAACACTCCCGGCTCACCCCTGTGGAAAGACATGGCCCAAGTTTGACCGGCGCGATCCACCTCAACGTCGAGACGAGAGCTCAGGGCATTCACTACTGAGGCTCCTACCCCGTGCAGGCCACCCGAGGCGCCGTAGGATCCTCCACCAAACTTTCCACCGGCATGCAGCTTTGTAAACACGACTTCAACGCCGGAAAGACCTGTCCTCGGCTCTATGTCAACCGGGACTCCCCGGCCATCGTCCTGGACCGTAATTGAACCGTCGGTGTGGATGAAGACGCCAATGGACTTCCCGTGTCCCGCGAGGGCTTCATCGACTGAGTTATCGATTATCTCCCATAGACAATGCATGAGGCCACGACCGTCGGTCGAGCCGATATACATTCCTGGTCTTTTTCGAACCGCTTCAAGTCCTTCAAGGACCGAAAGGTGTCTCGCTGAGTAATCATCCACGTCGAAACAATAACCCTGGTTCACACTTGTACCATCGCGCCACTTCGCCGTAAGAGAAACTGGCTTCAAATGTCACATGCATTTGAGTCAACCGTGGTTTAATAAAGCCAATGGAAAACATGACGGAAACCACGAAGCTACTGGTTAGCGACCGCTGCGATGTTTGCGGAGCGCAGGCCTACATGAGAGTTCAATTAGCTGGCGGTGAGTTGCTGTTTTGCGCACATCACGGAAATGCCAATAAGGCAAAGTTGGAGCCAATCACTCTGGGGTGGCACGACCAAAGCTCCGACCTAAACCAGGCTTAGAACAACACCCCAAGCTGTTTGATTACAAAGGCTGCTGTTAGTCCTTGGGGCCTTGAGCTACTTTGAAATTGACTCTCTAATAGTCTCAACCCAATCGAGCATCTGCGGTTTCCAATCTGCCGAAGACCCTCCGCAAGCAAGAAGCATCTGGTCTAATAATGTTGGGTTCTTCGCCAAAATCGGCCCGAATAGTGTGGTCCCTACAAAGTCACCATTCCGAACGAAATCAAGATTCAGGAGCGAACTATTTCGATAGCCGACAATTGGTCCGGCGTCTAGAGTGTCAACCGTTCTAAATTCACTGGTGATCGGCCCGAGCTTTGGGGTTTCAAGCCACGAAACCTGAGATGCCAAAAACTCATAGCTTGAACCAATAATCAGCGTTGCGAGACCGGCTGAGTGCCTTTTTTGCAATGCAGGGGCTAAGGCTAAAAGCTCTGTCCCGTATTCTCGAAGTGCCGCGCGACTTGCGTCGCCAACTATTACAAAATCGGCCGAATCTGGGTCGGTAACTTCATCAAACAACACGGATTGTTGGCTAAGGAAATAGTTTAAAACCGACAGGTTCCCCTGATCGCCGTTGTTGTCAAAGTAGTCCTTGTGAAAACTGAAGTAGCTACTCACTTTGCCAACCCCCAGTGTCTTCTTACTCGACGCATTGCGTCTGCGCTAAACAAGACAGTATGACCCGTCCCTTCTAGCGCGAGGAAATTATCCGCTGCAGAGTTCGCATCTTGAATCACAGCGCCCACTTCTATACCCGCAACCGCCAATCTCAAGGCGAGCTCATGAGCATTGAATCCTCCGACGATGTCCACCCTGTCTAACTTCGAAAAATCGACTGTCCAGAGCCAGCTTGGATCATGAATGTCTCGACCAGCCATCAGCAGGAGCGGGGTGTTGTCTGACCTAAGCTCATCTAGGTTCAGCTGAAAACTAGTGGGATTTTGAACCAAACGTATAGTCACATCGACACCAGAAATTTTCACCTTTTCGTTTCGTGCGAACACTGGCTTCAGTTCCTTGAGGACGTGGGCAATAGTGCTAGTCGAAGGTTCAATTAGCTGGTGAAGGGCGGCAACGGCCGCTGCCAGATTGAGTGCCTGGTGATCTGGTAAACCTGTGGTGATGAACTTAGTCTTACCTTCCGAATTCAACACCACGCAGTCGGCTCCAGCCTCAGCAAAATTGGCGATGACCGGGTGAGAACCAAAATTTAGCGCATAGACCGGATTGGAAACCTTAGCCAGCTCCGAGGACAATCCGAACCCAACTACGGGTGCCTTAAATCGCAATTGGGCTAGGTTTTTATCGCTGGTATTTAGGACGACTACCTTG
>Ga0209137_1004719_pt1 | contig 10685 bp, 7 predicted proteins | sample SaaInl5LU_22_DNA_FD_184642 | JGI IMG/M metagenome (GOLD analysis project Ga0209137, IMG submission 184642) | Marine microbial communities from expanding oxygen minimum zones in the Saanich Inlet - ESP_105LU_22_DNA (SPAdes) (version 2) | ecosystem: Environmental > Aquatic > Marine > Intertidal...
ACGTTCTCCTGGGCAATAAAGATCAAAGCGAGGATGACCTAAAGCAGGCCCTCGAAATTGCCCAGGCGCAGTTTGCATACGATTTACCAAAGGGTCTTGACACGCCTATCGGCGATGAAGGCCTCAGTCTTTCAGGCGGTCAGCGTCAGCGATTGGCATTGGCTAGAGCGGTGGCGGCCAAACCTAAGATCTTGGTTTTGGATGACCCACTGTCGGCCGTTGATGTTGACACCGAGGCGATGGTTGAGGATGCGCTTCGACATGTTCTGAAATCAACCACTGCCCTGATAGTCGCTCACCGACCTTCGACAGTGATGTTGGCGGACAAGGTGGCCCTGATGCAGGACGGCAAGATTATTGCCTTCGGTACTCACCGTGAACTACTAGACACCAGCGCCGAATACCGCCACGTGATTACCTCTCTGGACACTGACCAGAAAGAGCGTGAGGTGAACGTATGAGTCTTTACGGCACCAATAACGAAGAAAGAACCGATCTAACCAAAACCGAATCTAGGTTTATTAGGCAGCGATCCAGAAAGCTTCTGGGTTCGTTGTTGCTTCCACTCCGCGCAAGGCTTTTGCTCGCAGTGGCAATGATTTTTGTCTCTACCACGCTCAGGGTTGCGGGCCCGGCGCTCATAGCCTTCGCGATTGACTGGGCGCTTCCGAGGGCCATCGAGGATGACTTTTATCCGCTTTGGATGGTAATTCTGCTGTATTTGGGAGCCGCGGCCTTCAGTGCACTGATGGTCTATTACTTCATGATTCTTACGGCAAAAATTGCTCAGTCCATGCTGTTTGCTTTGCGGAACAGAATGTTTGTCCACACACAAAAGCTTTCGGTCGAGTTCCACGAACGCTATACCGCAGGACGTGTAATCGCGAGGCAGACCTCGGACCTAGAGTCGATTTCCGAACTGCTGTCTGGCGGCTTGGGAGAACTAGTCGTTGGCATTTTCTTTATGGTGTTCACCGCCGGCGCGCTTTTGATCCTTGATCCAATTAGCTTCCTTGTTCTTATGGCCGCAGGTATTCCACTTGCGATTGTGACTAGGTGGTTTCAGATAAACACGAACCGAGGCTTTAGGGCGCAGCGGGTTGCATCTTCAACCTTGATTCAGAACTTTGTCGAGACCATGACCGGTATCCGCGCGGTCAAGGCATTTCGCAAGGAGGGTCGCAACGAGAAGCACTTTGGTGGCTTGGTGGAAAAGTACCGGTTACTGAACGCAAAGCTCATTCAACTCTTTGGAATCTACGATCCAGCATTGATATTGATTGGCAACGCGACCGTTGCTGCAATCTTGCTGGTGGGTGGCTTCCGAGTGCTCGACGGCACTTTGGGCATCGGGGTGTTGACCGCTGCAATTCTTTACGCCAGAAGGTTTTTTGACCCGATGGAACAGATTGCGATTTTTTATAACTCCTACCAGTCGGCTTCTGCTGCTCTTGAGAAAATTTCCGGTGTGCTGCAGGAAGAGCCCTCGGTTCCGGATCCTGAGAATCCGGTTGAGCTTCAAAACATCAAGGGCGGTCTAGTTTTTGACAAGGTGAAGTTTCAGTACGACACCGGTGATGTCGTGCTGCACCCGTTCTCGCTGGATATTCCCGGTGGCCAAACTATCGCTCTGGTCGGTACCACTGGTGCTGGTAAGTCAACTCTTGCGAAACTGATATCAAGGTTCTACGACCCTAGTGAAGGGGTCGTTCGTCTTGACGATTACGACCTAAGAGACATTTCCAACGCGAATCTGCGTCAAAAGGTAGTGATGGTAACTCAGGAGGCCTATCTGTTCACCGGATCGGTAGCACAGAACATTCAGCTAGGGCGCCCGGGTGCATCGATGGAAGATGTGGTCAAGGCTGCCAAGGCAGTGGGAGCGCACGAATTCATTCTGGAACTGCCCTATGGCTATGAGACGGATGTGAACAAACGCGGTGGCAGAGTTTCAAGCGGCCAGCGCCAGTTGATCTCCTTTGCACGTGCCTTCCTGGCGGACCCTGCAGTTTTGATTCTGGATGAGGCAACCTCGTCCTTGGATATACCCTCGGAGGCAATGGTGCAACTAGGTCTAAAGACACTGCTTGCGGGTCGGACCGCTGTGATCATCGCGCATCGACTCTCAACGGTTTCGATAGCAGATCGCGTTTTGGTAATGGAGCACGGAAAAATTATTGAGGACGGTTCGCCGGAACAGCTAGTTGCCTCGGGGGGTAAATTCTCGAAGCTCTACAAATCCTGGAAAGATTCTCTGGTTTAGGGCTCATTGACCGAAACCGATAGGCTATGTGAGGTCATTTAGGCCCGAACCACGCGCTTAATCAGGAGAGTAATGAACAAAATCAGTGTTGTTGGAAAAGTTGTTGAGCTAGACGGCGATGAGATGACTCGCATCATCTGGCAGGACATCAAAGACAAGCTGATTCTTCCTTACCTGGATATTGACCTGGAGTATTACGACCTATCGGTTGAAAATCGAGATGCGACTGACGATCAGATCACCATTGATGCAGCTCACGCCATCAAGAAGCACGGCGTTGGAGTCAAGTGCGCAACGATTACTCCGGACGAAGACCGAGTGGTCGAATTCGGATTGAAAAAAATGTGGCGTTCTCCGAACGGAACCATTAGAAACATCCTTGACGGCGTGGTATTTCGCGAGCCAATTATCATCTCAAACGTTCCGAGGCTAGTCCCGGGTTGGACCAAGCCGATCATCATTGGTCGTCACGCACACGGTGACCAGTACAAGGCAACAGACATCAAAATACCTGGCAAGGGTAAAGTCACGATGACTTGGGCCCCAGCTGACGGCTCAGAGCCGCAGGTAATGACAATCGCGGACTTCCCAGAGAACGGCGGAGTTGCAATGGGAATGTATAACTACATGGATTCCATTCGGGATTTTGCAAGAGCCTCCTTCAACTACGGCCTTGCTCGCAACTATCCGGTCTACATGTCAACCAAGAACACAATTTTGAAGGCCTACGACGGAGCGTTCAAGGACGCCTTCGAGGATGTTTTCAACGCCGAGTACAAGGACAGGTTTGAAAAAGCTGGCCTCACCTACGAGCACCGTCTAATCGACGACATGGTTGCGGCTTGCTTGAAGTGGGAAGGCGGATACGTTTGGGCCTGTAAGAATTACGACGGTGACGTGCAGTCCGACACCGTGGCTCAGGGCTTTGGCTCTTTGGGTCTAATGACCTCGGTGCTAACAACCCCAGATGGCAAGACAGCACTGGCCGAGGCTGCTCACGGCACTGTGACTCGTCATTACCGTCAGTGGCAACAGGGCAACAAGACCTCTACCAACCCAATTGCATCAATCTTTGCCTGGACAAGAGGCCTGATGCATCGAGCAAAACTGGATAACACCCCTGAGGTGGCAAAGTTCGCTCAGACTCTTGAAGATGTAATTATCGAAACGGTTGAGTCTGGAAAAATGACAAAAGACTTGGCTGCATTGGTTGGAAAAGATCAACCTTGGCAGTCAACCGATGAGTTCATGGCATCGATTGCCGAGAACCTTCAGTCAAAAATGGCATAAACAACCAGGCCGCTAGCGGCTTGTGGAAAACTCCCTGCAGGAAACTGCGGGACCGGACTCTGTTGCTCGGATTTCGCCATGGTTGGTTGGCGGGGCGATAGCCGCAGTCTTGGCCTTCATCGGCTACCGGAAGATGATGGTGCGTTGACCATCAAGTAGTACTCGATGCTCGGCGAACCAGCGAACTGCTTGAGTAAGCGTCTTGGACTCCACGTCCTGGCCAATCTGAACCAGGTGCGACTTGGTCGATGCGTGTTCAACTCGGGTCACATTTTGTTCGATGATCGGGCCTTCATCGAGATCCTCAGTCACAAAGTGGGCTGTTGCACCGATGAGTTTGACACCTCGAGCATGAGCCTGGGCGTATGGGTTGGCGCCCTTAAAGCCCGGCAAAAATGAGTGGTGGATGTTTATTATCTTTCCAGCGAACTCCTCACAGAATTCGGCGGAAAGAATCTGCATGTAACGAGCCAGAACTATAAGTTCGATGTCGTGTTCGATAATAATTTCACGCAATCGCTTTTCAAAGCTGGCCTTATCGCTGAGATTGTTAGTCGGTAGGGATTCAAAATCAACTCCAAAAAAACTGGCTAGCTCGTTTAGGTCGTCAGAGTTTCCAAAGACTTTAGGGATTTCGATGCCAATTTGCCCAGCGCGCTGACGATAGAGGAGGTCATTTAGACAGTGGTCGGCTTTGGTGACTAATACGACGGTGCGCATTGGCCTGTCTACATGGTCAAGCACGTACTGCATCTGAAAAGTCTCGGCGATGGCCTCAAATTGTTTTTCGAAGTCTGCCTTGGTTATGTCCGCTTCAATTTGCAGTCTCATAAAAAAACGGCCAGTGTCTTGTGATGTGAACTGTTGGCTCTCGGTAATGTTTCCAACGGCCGCCACTACGGCCCCGGAGATTGCGTGGACTATGCCGGGTCGGTCCGGGCAAATAAAAGTCAGAACCCAGTGTTCTTTGGCAGATTGCATTCCTCAATACTATTGGCGCCTACCATTCTGACTGAAATAACTCTGATAAAGTTGGGTGATGCTTACTCATTCAGTCAACTTTATGTCCCCGCTAAGTCAGGCCGATCCGGAAATTGCGGCGGTTTTACAGCAGGAGCTTGATCGTCAACGCCACACCTTGGAAATGATTGCGAGCGAGAACTTTGTCTCGGCTGCAATTTTAGAAACCCAGGGTTCAGTCCTCACCAATAAGTACGCTGAGGGTTATCCGGGCAAGCGTTACTACGGCGGTTGTGAAGCGGTAGACATAGCAGAGGATCTTGCAAGAGAGCGTGCAAAGGAACTGTTTGGCGCGGAACACGCAAACGTTCAACCCCACTCCGGTGCCTCGGCAAATGCGGCAGTACTCATGGCACTGGCAAGTCCAGGAGATCGTATTTTGGGCCTGAGCCTTGCCCACGGCGGTCACTTGACTCACGGCATGAAGCTGAACTTTTCAGGACGTATGTATGAGGGCCACTCGTACGAACTAGATCCAGAGACGCATCTGATTGACATGGAGACCGTTCGTCAGCGCGCAATCGAGGTAAAGCCAGCGGTTCTGATTGCAGGATGGTCGGCATACTCAAGGCATCTAGATTTTGCTGAATTCAGGGCAATTGCCGACGAGGTTGGTGCCAAGTTGTGGGTGGACATGGCTCACTTCGCAGGCCTCGTTGCTGCCGGAGTTCACCCAAGCCCAGTGCCTTACGCCGATGTGATTTCTACCACCGTTCACAAGACCCTTGGCGGCCCTCGCTCCGGTCTGATTCTTTGTAAGCAAGAGTGGGCAAAGAAGATTGACTCCGCTGTTTTCCCTGGACAGCAGGGTGGACCGTTGATGCACGTCATTGCCGGCAAGGCCGTTGCCTTTAAGGCAGCCATGCAGCCGGAATTCCGAGAGCGTCAAGAACGAACCATTTCTGGTGCGCGAATTATTGCAGACAGGCTGAACCAAGCCGATGTCACTGGGGCCGGAGTTTCAGTGTTGACTGGCGGCACCGATGTTCACTTGGTCCTTGTTGACCTTAGAAATTCTGAGGTTGACGGTCAAATGGCCGAGAACCTATTGCATGAGGCCGGGGTGACAGTGAACAAGAACTCAGTTCCTAACGACCCCAGGCCGCCAATGGTGACCTCTGGGGTTCGCATTGGAACAGCGGCTCTAGCGACTCGAGGCTTTGGCGATGAACAATTCTTAGAGGTTGCCGACATCATTGCTCACGCTCTTATCCCAGGTGCTGATTTACCTGCATTGAAGGCAAGAGTTAGAGTTCTGACCGAAGCCTTCCCTTTGTACGACGGACTAGAAACTAGGTAGCTGGTTGACCGCTCTAATACTTGATGGCTTAGCAACAGCCAAGGCCATAAAGACAGAGCTTGCAGCTGAGGTTGTTGGTCTGAAGGCCAGGGGCATAAACGTTGGGCTCGGAACCATCTTGGTGGGCGATGACCCGGGATCGCTTTCTTATGTGTCGGGTAAACACAGAGATTGTGCTGAGGTTGGAATCGAATCAATTCGAATCGACCTTCCAGCAACTGCCTCTAGAGCTGATGTCCAGGCTGCAATAAAGGACCTCAATCAAGCCAAGGAAGTGACCGGGTTTATAGTTCAGCTGCCGCTTCCGGGTGGAATCGATGCCAACGAAATGCTGGAACTAATCGATCCCGATAAAGATGCCGATGGACTTCACCCGGTGAATCTTGGCAGGTTGGTTATGAACACCGGTGGGCAAATCAGTAGTCCACTGCCTTGCACTCCAAGCGGAATCATCGAACTACTAGAGCGCTACGACGTGAGCCTTCGAGGGGCAGAAGTTGCAATTATCGGCAGAGGGCTGACCGTGGGCAGACCGCTCGGGCTAATGCTCACTCGCAAGGGCGTTGATGCGACACCAACTTTGCTTCACAGCGCATCTAGGCACATCGAGGAAGTTATTTCGCGTTCGGACATTGTGGTGGCGGCTTTAGGAAGCCCCCACTTCATAAGACCTGAATGGATAAAGCCCGGCGCTGCGGTGTTGGATGTGGGAATAACAAGAGTCGACGGAAGGCTTGTGGGCGATGTTGACCCCGGTGTTGCCAAGGTTGCCGGTTACATCTCTCCGAATCCGGGCGGCGTTGGCCCAATGACTCGGGCAATGCTCGTTAGAAACGTTGTGCTGGCTGCAGGTTAAAAACGCGACCTGATAGCCCACAGATCTGGGAACACCGGGTTGAAAAGTGTGCTTGCCAAATAGCCTGCTCCCGAAGAGCCTCCGGATCCAATTTTGTGCCCGATAGTGCGTTCGACCATCTTGACGTGACGATAACGCCACTCTTGCAGTCCTTCATCCAAATCGACTAGAGCCTCGCCAATCATGGAGGCTTCCGGGTCATCTCGGTGAAGTTCAATAAGAATATCCTGCAGACCCTCGTGAGGCTCCCAGGCTTCGGTGACGTCTCTAGACAGCAACTCCTTTGGTATTGCTTTTCTCGAGTTGAAATAATGAAGTGCAGAATCCCACAACGACATTCTTGTCATTGCAGCTTCTACTCGTGCTCGAGCTGGGGAGCCGGCAAGTAGGTGCTCAGCCATGCCCATGCCGGATTTGGCATCTGCTTTCGCGCCAGCCTGATCCCGTCTTCCAAGCACAGCCTCTAGCTCGCGGAACTGGGCGGACTGGAATCCGCTAGCGGAGCTCAGGCGCTCTCGAAATGAATTGAACTGCAGTGGCGTCATTGTTTCCAGGATGTCCAGTTGAGAGACGCAAGTCTTCATAATGGTTCGGATTCGACCTAGCAGTGCCATGGATCGATGCGAGTTACCTTCTTGCAGGGTGACCTGCAGTGCGGCGACCTCGTGAAGGACCTGTTTGAACCAGAGCTCATAGACCTGGTGGATGGTGATGAACAACAATTCGTCGTGCTCTGGGCCATCGCTCAACGGCTGTTGCAACGCGAGGAGCTCATCAATTTTGAGGTAAGAAATGTAGGTGACGTGCTTATTCTGTTCCACTGTTATCCATTCGCTCTGTCCGAGTGTTCACTGCCAGCTTTTCTGGCTATTTAGTTTGCATCCAAGAGAAGTCCTGAGTCTTAGGTAACGCGGTTAGCATCTTGCTCGATGCTCTTGTAATTTCCGCTTTCGACCAAGTCTCGCAATCGCGAAAACCCCTCGAATACCTCTGTGTAGCTTGTCGCAAGCGGAGAAATAGCCACCCGGATCGCGTTGGGCTCTCGATAGTCAGGTATTACCTTTGAAATCTTCCGCATTGCGTATGCGATTTGCCTTGCATCCGGGTGAGTCAAGATTATGTGACCACCTCTGAGCGCGGCTTCAGAAGGCGATGCAATTTCAAATCCAAGTGGTTCCAGCCATTGCTTGAACAAATCCATCATCAGCTCCGTGCCTCTGGCAGCCTTCTGTTCAATAAGTGCGATACCGGCGCGCTCGATCATCTCGTAAGCGACCTCAACCGCTCTGATTCCGATAATTGAGGGGGTGGCAATCTGGTAGCGCCGAATGGTGTCAGCCGGCTCAAAGTATGGTCCCATTTCAAACTGCATTTGCTGCGCGAACCAGCCCTGAATTGGAACTCTCAGCTCCTTCTGAATTGATTTTGAGACAAACAGCCAACCTGGTGAACCAGGTCCTGAATTACCGTATTTGTAGGTGCAGCCAACCGCTAGGTCAACGCCATTTTTCTCAAAATCTAGCTGGATAGAACCAGCGGCGTGAGAGCAATCCCAGACCACAAGTCCTCCGTGTTGGCGGACTAAATCGGTTATTGCTTTGAGGTCCTGCCTTGCACCGGATCGATAGTTGATTGCCTGCAGGGTAACCATTGCGACGTCGTCGTTCAGGTGCTTAGCAAGCTCGGAAGCAGTTACCCTTTCAAACTCGGACTCGATTTTTACTGCCCCGGGTCCACCGGAGCCGTCGGTATCAAGCGTTACAAGATTTAGCCCCATTGATTCGGCGATGCCAGCAAGAATGTATCGGTCGGTGGGGAAGTTAGATGAATCGATAATGACTGTCTTGCGCCCCGGCCTGGCTTTTATGGCTGCAACGCAGAGTTGGTAGAAATTCACGCTGGTGGTGTCGCAAACCAGGGTTTGACCTTCGCTTGCTCCAAGCACGGCACGGGCCAGCAGATCTCCTGCGGGTTGGACTTGATCTATCCAGTGCGACCAACCGTCTACTAACTCCGGTCCCCACTCATTGGTCAAAAACTTATTTACTTCTTCGATTGTGCGCTTTGGTAGCCTGCCCAGTGAGTTTCCGTCTAGGTAGCAGACCTCAGCGTCCGAAATCACAAACTCTTCGCGAAAGTGTGCCAAAGGATCGTTGGCGTCAAGAAGGGATACCTGTTCGGCAGTGATCTGATTATGAGCGGTCATGCCTCTTACTCTATTGCTAAACCAGCAGTTGGTGCTTTGCTAGGTCAGTGTAGAGCGGGGTGGATTTCACTAGCTCGGAATGGGTGCCAACCCCAACAATTTCGCCATGCTCTAGAACAATAATCTGGTCTGAATCCACCACGGTCGAAAGCCTGTGAGCGATTATCAAAAGGGTGCGGTCATGCGCTACGGCGTCAATGGCCTCGCGCATGCGCTGCTCATTCGGACCGTCCAGAGCACTGGTTGACTCATCTAGCAGAAGGATCTCGGGAGAGGCCAACAACGCTCTGGCAATGGCCAAGCGCTGCCTCTCACCACCCGAGAGCATGATGCCATCTTCACCGACTTCTGCGGCCAGGCCTTTGGTGTCGCGCTTCAGAACCTCTGCGAGGTTCACCTGCTTCAGCACGCTTTCTAACTCTTCATCTGTTGCGTCAGCTTTGCCCAGCAACAGGTTGTCCTTTAGCGATCCAGCTAACACTGGAGCGTCCTGCTCAACATAGCCAAGTTGCTGCCGGAGTGAGTCTCTTGAAAATTCAGTTACCGGCTGACCGTCGAGCAAAATTTGCCCACTGGTTGGCTCATAGAACCGCTCGATCAAAGAGAAAACGGTAGATTTTCCAGCACCGGAGGGCCCCACCAGCGCAACTCTTGAACCGCGAGCAATTTTCAGATTCAGTTTTTTCAATATCGGTTGAGGCTCTTCGCCTTCCTCGGTCGCGTAGTGAAACTCAACGTCTTTGAATTCAATGGCGGTTTTGTTGGTGCCTTTTCTGGGTAGCTTGTCTCCACCAGGCTCTTCTTCATCAAGATCCATGATCTCCTTGATTCGGGCCAGCGCACCCAAGGCACCCATCACTGACGTGTAGGCACCAAAGGCTGAGATAAGTGGCCCGATCATGAAAAACAGCAGGATGACAAAGGTAACCAGTGAGGCAATGGTTGTTGCACCAGTTGCAACCCTTAGGCCACCTAGCCCAAGCACAATAATGAACGCTGAGTTGAAGGCAACCTGAGCAATGGGGGAGACGATGGCTGAAAGTCTTGCGATGCTAAGGCCCTGGTCGTATGCAGCCTCAGCGTCCTTATGGATTTCCTCAGTTTCGCGAGCCTCGGCCCGGGAGGCCTTGATGGTTCGGATCGCACTCAGCGCTCGTTCAACTGCAGCGCTCATCTCACCAACGCGCATTTGCGCCTTGGTCGTTGCAGAGCGGATTCGCCTGCCGGTAAGTGCAATCGCTCCAACTGCAGCGAAGACAACAAGCAGCGTTGTTCCAAGAAGCAGCGGGTCAATAAAGGCCATCACGATGATGGCGCCAGCAAACTGGAGCAGTCCTCCGAGAGCATCAACTAGACCTTGAGTCAACACCGCCTTCAGCAGTGTTGAATCCGATCCGACCCGAGAAACAAGGTCACCGATTCGGCGGCGGTCATACTGCCAAATTGGGAGTCTCAGCATTCTGGCAACCAGCGCTTTTCTCGTGGTGAGCACCACACCTTCACCGGTCTTGTAGAGCAGGTAATACTGGAACGCATTCACCAGCGCCGAGGTTATGACTAGGGCCACAATCAACGAGGCAAGCAGAGTGGTATCCAGGTTTTCTTGCACGGCTGTGATTAGTTGACCAATCAAGAGTGGTTGCCCCAGGGCTAACAGTGACCCGATGATCGAAAGCACCAGTGCCAAAATCAAGGTTTTTTTGTGGTCTGCCAGATAGGGCAGCAGGTCCTTTAGCTTCGCCCTTGGGCC
>Ga0209137_1004731_pt1 | contig 10672 bp, 6 predicted proteins | sample SaaInl5LU_22_DNA_FD_184642 | JGI IMG/M metagenome (GOLD analysis project Ga0209137, IMG submission 184642) | Marine microbial communities from expanding oxygen minimum zones in the Saanich Inlet - ESP_105LU_22_DNA (SPAdes) (version 2) | ecosystem: Environmental > Aquatic > Marine > Intertidal...
TATTTTGATAGTGAGGGAGAAAAACAAGAACACAGTACTACTCTAGAGAGAGTATTATTAGGTAGATTTCCAATTATGTTACAATCAGATTTGTGTATTCTGAATAATCTGCCAAAAGAGGTGAGGTACAACATGGGTGAATGTCGTAATGATTATGGTGGTTATTTCATAATAGATGGAAAAGAAAAGGTGATTGTTTCTCAAGAAAAATTTGCAGATAACATGTTATACATAAAAGAAAACAAACCAGACGATGTATATAGTCATTCTGCCGAGATAAGGTCTGTTTCTGAAGACACGTCAAAAGCAGTAAGAACAACTGCTATAAAAATAGTGTCGCCTTCACCCACATTATCTAATAATCAAATTGTCGTAGCAGTACCCAACGTGCGTAAACCCGTACCTCTATTTATACTTATGAGAGCATTAGGTGTTATATCAGACAAGCAGATTATCAAATGCTGTCTACTCAATCTAGAAAAAAATCAGAGTTATATCGATCTCTTCATACCATCGATTCATGATGCGAATAAAATATTTACACAGAAAACTGCAATCGAGTATATTGCGACATTTACAAAAAGAGGTACTACTTCTAGTGTAATGGAGATTTTGTCTGATTATTTCTTGCCACATATTGGCGAGCTAAATTTCCTGGACAAGGCATATTTTATTGGATATATGGTGTTTAAATTATTAAAAGTATTCAAAAAAGAGAAAAAACCTACTGACAGAGATAATTTCAAGTTCAAACGAGTGGAGTTATCTGGAACGTTGATGTATGATTTATTTCGAGAATACTATTTAATTCAAAAGAAGGAGATTGCGAGAAAGATAGATGAAGAGTACTATTATCACAAAGGTGAGTATGTGGATAATGATGCTGATCAAGAGCAACAACAGGGACTGGGAGAGGGACAAGGAGCAATAGGAGGCGCAAAGGGTAAAAGTAAAACTAAGCGATATCAAGAAGCAGATAAATACAAGAATAATTTTATTAATTTGATTGTGTCTAATCCTCATTTTTTCAAAGACAGGATTGTAGAGAGTGGTTTCAAGAAAGCATTCAAAGGTAATTGGGGCTCTCAGGCACACACGAAAAAATTAGGTATAGTTCAAGATTTGAATCGGTTAAGTTGGAATACCTACATATCCCATGTAAGAAAGATGAATTTACCATTAGACCCCACTGCTAAAGTGGTAGGTCCTAGATTATTGAACAGTTCACAGTGGGGGTTGATTGATCCGTTGGATACTCCTGATGGTGGGAATATTGGGTTACACAAACACCTGGCTATTTCTAGTTATATAACGGTGGGGTCTCCGCGTGAAGATATGATTTCATGGTTGCGTGTTAATATACCTATAAAGATGATATTGGAATGCTCGCCAGAATATCTGTATGATAGTACAAAAGTCATAGTGAACGGTTATTGGCTTGGTGTGGTGGATACACCTATAGATGTTCATAATTTACTAAAACTATATCGTAGAAATGGTATAATACCAATCTATACAAGTATTTCATTCGACTACGAGAATAACGAAATCCATATTTATAGCGATGCAGGTAGATTATGCAGACCTATCTACTACATGAGTAATGGTAAAATTAGTTTTGACCGAAAAGACGTAATAGAGCGATTTAATAAAGGAACTATAAAATGGGAAGAAATTGTTTCAGGTTTCAAGAAAAAGAATGATAGCAAGTTCGGAATTAAGAAGAATAGATTGTATAATATAACAGAATTGTACCCAGATATTTCCACTAACGAAGAAACTGCATATAATGCTTTGAATAGTCATCAATCGGTGGTGGATTACGTTGATTCTGCCGAAGAAGAAGGTGCACTAATTGCAATCAATTCCGCAAATCTGAAAAAGAATAAATACTATACTCATGTAGAAATCGACCCGTCGCTATTGTTGGGTGTGATGGGTAATCAGATTATTTATCCAGAGAATAACCCTTTTCCACGTAATTCTTTCTCTTGTGGTCAAAGTAGACAAGCTGTCTCGGTTTATCATTCAAATTTTCGTAATAGAATAGATAAGATGGGTGTTGTTTTGAACTATGGTCAAATCCCCCTTATTAAGTCACGCTATATGGAATACGTGAACAACGAAGAGCAGCCATATGGTGTTAACACTATAGTGGCTATTATGACGTATACTGGGTACAACGTAGAAGACGCAATCTTGATAAATAAAGGAGCCATAGATAGGGGACTTTTTAGAACCACATATTATTCGATGTTTGAAGCTAGAGAGGAAAGTTCGTCTGTGAGCGGAATGATAAATTCCAAATTTGCCAACATAGAAAAGAACAACGTAATAGGCAAGAAGAAGGGATACGATTACAGTTTATTGGACGATTATGGTATGATTAAAGAAAATACGCCATTAACCGACAAAGCAATATTGATTGGTAAAATAAAATCGAACTTGGAGAATAAGGATGTTTGGATAGACGATTCTGTCAAAGCTAAGAAGGGTCAATTAGGTTATGTTGATAAGTGTTTTATTACTGACGGCGAAGAAGGGTTCAACATCGCAAAGGTGAGAGTAAGAGAGGAAAGAATACCTGCTATAGGTGATAAAATGGCTAGTCGTGCTGGACAGAAGGGTACCTTAGGTTTGATAATAGACGAAGAAAATATGCCATTTACGTCGGACGGGGTTAAACCCGACCTCATTATCAACCCTCATGCGTTGCCATCTCGAATGACTATTGGTCAGATTGTTGAATCATTATTAGGAAAAGCTTGTACTAGTTTTGGCGCATTTGGTGATTGTACTGCTTTTCAAGTAAAGGGTAGTAATTATAAGACGTATGCTCCTTTGTTAGTGGAGGCTGGGTTCAACTATACTGGTAACCAAATATTATATAATGGTATGACGGGAGAACAGTTGAAAAGCGACATATATATAGGTCCTACTTACTATATGCGTTTGAAGCACATGGTGAAAGATAAGATTAATTACAGAGCTAGAGGTCCTAATGCTGTATTGACTAGGCAGCCAGTTGGTGGTAGGGCAAATGATGGTGGTCTTCGTATTGGTGAAATGGAACGTGATGGTGTACTTGCGCATGGTATGTCCCATTTCTTGAATGAATCATTTTTGGTTAGAGGTGACGAATATTACGTGGCGGTTTGTAATAAAACTGGGTGTCTATCTATTTATAACGAGAGTAAACAGTTATTTTTGAGTCCGATGGCTGATGGTCCAATCAAGTTTCATACTAATCCAGACAGTACGATGAATATACAAAACTTATCGAGATTTGGTCGTTCATTCAGTTTATTGAAAGTCCCATATTCATTCAAGCTTCTTTTGCAGGAACTGAATGTTATGAATATACAAATGAGGATTATCACAGACGAAAACGTAGACCAACTGCTTTCTATGAATTACTCAAATAATGTAAATAAACTAATGAATATGGAAAATGTCGAATTAGAAAACGTAATTAATAAATACGCAACTGAGATACGAAAGAAGCTTAATTTGCCAGTAAAAAAATCGGCGTTGGATATGAAAGAAACGCCCGAAATGCCAGACCAATATAAAGATTATAATATGCCTGTAGGTGAGGCGAATGAGGGTGATAGTAATACAAATGCGAATAATAATGCAAATATAAATGCGACTGAAAACGCGAATGCAGAAAGCGGAAACAATACAACTATCGGTAATATCGGCAATACTGTTTCAGAGTATGTTCCTACAGAGGTAACTAATTTGTTTGACAATATAAAGTCATCTGTGCAATCCGCTACAGGAACGGTAACTGGAGCAATAAACGCTCAACAACAAGAGACACAACAAACACCTCAGACCCCACAATCTGGACAATCTGGACAATCTGTACAATCTGCACAAACACCACAGACAGCACAAACCGCAAATATATCATTCCCCACAAACTCACAAGAAAACACACCAACAACTGTTGATTCAGGAAACGATAAAAGACCAGAATTCACAATAAACATCAATACTGCAACCTCAAGTGAACCTGAAGCCAAACCTAGTATACTAGATATGGAAACAAAAGAAGAAGAAAAGAAAGACGAAGGTGATGAAAAAGAAGAAGACAAGAACGAGAATAAAAAAATAATTATCACGACTGATACAAACCTATCCTCATAAAAATATTATAAACCATAGGATGTTTTTTATAAATATAATAAAAAAATGAATTAAAAATATTATATACTTCAAATAATAAATATATAATATAATGACAACTGTAATCAATATACCTGTAAACGAGATATACAAATCCAGAAACAACGTTCTTTCTCATATGAAAGAGCAAGGATACAATATAAGTGAATATGAAAACTTTGGTGTTAATGAAGTGAATATCATGAAAGAAAATGATCAGTTAGATATGCTTCTAGAAAAGTCCGTTAATAACAAAAAAACAGATAATAAAAATCCAGGTAACAAGGACAAGGACAATAAAAATAACGACTCTTTGAATCCACAAACACAAAAAACATACATAAAATATTATTTAGGCAAATCGTTGAGACCAAATAACATAGATGAAATGATAGATGATTTATTTACTATAGAGGAAATGCTAACAAAAAACGACACATTATACATTATAGTAAAGGACGAAATGAATGAGACTATAGTAACATATCTTAAACATATATGGGATACTATGGATATATTTATAATAGTTGAAAATATAAGACGTTTACAGTTTAATATACAAGACAACGTATTAGTGCATAAGCATGTAATTTTGTCACCAGATGAGACCGATAATATTATGACTAAGTACAATATAAAAGATAAAAACCAGTTGCCTGAGATATCTAGGTTCGACCCAGTTGCACGTAGTATAGGTATTCGACCTGGTATGATATGCAAAATACTTCGCCCGAGCAAATCTGCTATTGAAACAACATATTATAGAGTTTGTGTTTAATGTTTAATACCTTAATTAACGTACTATTTTAATATATTAACTAACCTACTCTTTTTTATTCAAATAAATAATTAAACCAAATAAATAATTAAACCAAATAAATAATTAAACCAAATAAATAATTAAACCAAGTATAATATAATAAATATGGTATATCCTCTACCAAACGACAACATTATTACATTATATACCAAAAACAACTGTAGGTATTGTACAGCTGCTAAAAATTTGTTGATAAAAAACAATATTAAACATGAAATAATAAATTGTGACATTTTTTTATTAGAAAACAGAGATAAATTAGTGGATTTTTTAACAAAAACTACAAAAACTGAAATAAAGACGTTTCCTGTCATTTTTAACAACAAAAATTATATTGGTGGTTACACAGAATTAAAAGAAAAACATGACAAAACTCCAGAGGCCTTTATACACTCTTCTGTTGATGTATTAGATTTCGATAGTATTTTCTAAGTGTATATTTTGTTTGAACAAACAATTCAAATCAATTAATAAGAACATTTTAGTAAAACCCCCAAATAGATTAAGACAGAAAAGTGTACAAGATATTAAAACTAGTAAAAAATGATATACTAATAGTTAATAGAAAATGATATTAATAGTTAATAGAAAAATAATATTATCATTTAATAATATAGCGTTATGTCAATTTGTATAGAAAAAAATGAAAATTTGAATAATACTGTTCATGATTTAGAACAAACAATAAGAAAGGATGTTAGTAAAGAATACAGCAATCCTACTGTGTTTCGAAACCAGCTGAATGAAATAACTGATAAAATGCCACCAGTTTTAAACGCATTCGAAAAAGCTTTTATTAATTATGAGAAGAATAAACAAGATACAGAAGCTCAATCTATATTGAATACATCTAAGAATTCTCTTGAAAAATTAATTACTGAGCTCTTTATGTTAGAAAACAATATAGACAAAAACACAGAAGATTTAAATGCCAATCTGAAACTATTATATGAAGAGATTGACATACTAAAAAAGGAAAATAAAAAGTTGAAAAAGACGTATAATCAGTTTGAATCAACAGCGGATGCTTCAGACGAGATGCTTGGTGATTTTCAAACGATATATGATATTAGATATTTAAAAGCATGGTCTATATCAATATCACTGATAATAGGCATCTATATGATGATTACTATTTTTAAGCCAACCACAAATACAGTTAAAAAGTAATCTTAAAATATCTGTAATAATTAAATGTTTCTGAATGTTCGCTCCTTTAGTCCTAAAAAAGATGGATATTCATATCCAAAATATTCATATCCAAAATATTCATATCCCAATAATACTTTGTTAAGATTTGACAAAACAGAGTATAATCGAGACAGTATAAACAATAGTCGGGATAACCAACAACTAACCCAGAATACCACTAATAAAATTGTACGAAACATTTTGAATAATCATAGTTTGTGTAATGGTAGACTGTATAGTTTATCAGGGTATTATACTAGTCAGCTGAAAAATACACTTCTTGGTGATAATAATAATACTTGTAGTCCTTGTAATCCTTGTAGTCCTTATATATCAACACTATTTTTAGCAACGTCTTTTGTTTTTTTTACTTACGTTATTTCCAACAAATACAAAATAAAGTTTTTTAAGGTATTGTAAATATAAAAATGTCGCAATAATATAAATATAGATGAGTACTTTAGAATTAGAAAAATTGAATAAAGAGTATGATTTGACATTAAAACAATATAACAAAGCTATGAATGATTATTTGGGTTTATTACCAAATTTTACAGATGCCTCTTACAACTTGAGTCATGCATCAGATAACGCATTCACAAAAAAAATCAACAAAAAGAAAACAGAATTATTAGTAAAGTTAGACAGTATAAACGATCAATTAATACACATCGGAAAAAGTATAATTAATACTAATCAAAAAACGATGCCAATATACAATAACGCAGACAAAATGGCTGGTATTTATGAAGAAGGAATACATGTTAGTTTAAAAGATTTAGACACCGAAAAAATAAGATTAAAAAACATGTTGAAGTCAATCGCTAGTATGGACGAAGAAGGTAATGATGCAAAGTTAACATTAGAATCCTACTATTACAAATTTTTTGGATTAGTAATTTTGGTGATTTTTTGTATAGCCTTGTTTGCATTTGTTAATACTATAAAAGCAGCTGACAATGGTAATCCTGAATAAAAATACATATATTTCCCAACTCTAAATAATATAAGTATTTCAAGATTATTTTATGTTTTTCTTAGCATTATATATAATACATGTATAGTGAAGGAATGAATGCAAATATGGTATATTTAGACAAATTAGACGATGATACACAGATAAATGTAAAAATGAATTATTATCGATATATGCTGTTGTTAGTAATTTTCTTATTTTTAGTGGTCTTATTAGTAAAAGCAGCATCAGTATCATCTGGACAATCAGGTGGTGGTATGTATGGTTCGCAATTAAACGATTGTTTGCTTCTTATTGCAATATTAGTTATAGGTTTATCTTTGGGTGATTTATTTATGTAATTGTTGTAACCACCTCGACAGTATATCGATCCTTTATTGTAGTATTATTTATTGTAGTATAAATTATTATTTATTGTATTAATGTATAATAATATAATATGTCAGATAACTTTTCATCCAATATTGAAACATTTACAAATAAGATTAATGAATATAAAAATTATAAAAACCAAAAGGATAATAGTGCAAGTGTAAGTTTAACGCAAGGTGACAAGTTTATGAACTATCAAAAAAAAATCAACGAGGTAACCAAATCAAACCGTATACCAAGACAACAGACAACAGTAGAAGGTTACACAAGTATGTCTGATACTATGACAGGCAACGATGACGCACACAAAATGCCTAAATTTGATTTAGCACAAAATACAAATACTCTTATCAATAAGGTAAACTTATCTGACACCGACAATAGTAACAATAAAGAACTTATGAAAGAATACAATAAGATATTGAATGAGTTTAAAACCTTACAGGATAACATGAAAAATTCAACTAATCAGTATTTAGAAAGGTCTAGTAGAAAGAATAACAAATATGCAGGTAAAAATGTCTGGTTTGCTGACAGAAAGGGTAACTACTATGCTGGCATGTACGTAACAATGGACGGAATTGCCAGATGGTATCCATCAACGGATATTTTAAATAGTGCCAAGAATTGTAATAATATAGAATGGTTATATGCAAACACAGATGTAGTATTTAAAAGGGATTGGGAAAATTCAGGACATTTTATTAAGATGGACGATGATGTAACCCTTATGACAGGTGAACCGATGGAATCAGTTGACCAGTGTGGAATATCAGGTACAAATGTTTTTGTTGGAGCTGGTATGGGTGGTGATGCGGATTTACAAGGTGTTTACAAAACAAACAAATCCACTCCTATAGGTTACTTAGGTGGTGATCCAGGTAATGTTATTATAGTGCAAAATCCTAATTTTAATGCGCCAAAACTATCTAGTAATAGTTATGAGTATTATGTCTCAGATACAGCAGTACCTGGATGGAGTTTTAATAATGGTGTATTGATGAATAGTTCATCTGCGTGGGGCTATCCAACACCTTATCCGCATGGTAGTCAAGCATGTTCCATACAAGGTACGTCAACAATCAGCCAGACATTTAGTAATGTGGAACCAGGAACTTATGTTGTCAAGTTAACAGCTTGTGGGAGAAATTGTTGTGATGGTTCTGGTCAATCAAATCCTATAAATATCAATTTGAATGGTACTACTTTCTATACAATAAATGTTCCAGTAAGTCAGTGGACAGATGTATCAGGATCATTTACAGTATCATCCCAAGGTACATATACAATAGAATTTGCAGGTACATATACTTCTGGTGATAGGTCAACCGCTGTTCAAAATATATCAATATCACAATCAAGTGATTCAGGTACAGGTACGATGACGTATGACATGTGTAAGGCAGCGGCATATATTGACGGATATCAGTATTTCGGTATACAAAACGGTAATCCTAATACTGGCGAAGGTTATTGTGCAGCAACAAATGATTTTGTGAGTGCATCTCAACCAGGTACTGCTCATAAACAAACAAAAGTAACTACAATTTGGCAGACTAACACAACAACTGGTGCTTATGCTAGATTAACAAGTACTGGTGTGCTTCAAGTTGTAGATAGTAATGGAAATGCGGTATGGACATCAACTGGTGTAACATACGGGACTAATTATATAGGTTGTTATAATGACGCTGCGATGACTGGGCAACCACGCTCACTAATTAATTATACTGGTAATGGTCATAGTGCTATGGATTGTAGAAATATAGCTCAAAGTGATAATGCATCAGTTTATGGTAGTCAGAATTATTTTTCAGGTTCAGGAGGCGAGTGTTGGGAATCAAGCGATTTAAATACAGCCAGAGCCGCAGGTAAAGCAACAAACTGTACTAAAGCCTCAGATGGTAATATGGTAGGTGCTGCTTGGTCAAATGCTGTCTATACCTACAATATGGGTATAGGATGTTACATTTATGCACAAAGTGACGGAAACTTGGTTGTGTATAGAGGTTCAAATCCGAATGATAATCAAGGAGGTTCAAATCCGAATGATAATCAAGGTGGTATTTGGTCGACTGAGACCAACGGTAAACAAAAAGATTCATGGCCTGGATGGGACCCGAAAAATACCAAATATGGAAAATCGTGGGTGTATAATGGATATGATGGTAATAACGGAACAGGTAATGATGGTTTTGTTCTTTATCCAAATGAGAGTTTGACTGACCCAACTGGTGTTATATGTTTAACTATGCAGAGCGACGGAAACCTAGTTTTGAAAACTTCGACAATAGGTGAAGCATACGCCAAAGATAGTAATGGAAAATTCATGGGTTCTGATAATGACGCAATAGCTATTTATAAAACACCTTCTATGCCAAGCAACGATAATTATGGTAAGTTATCATATATAGATAACGCAGGTATAAGTCATCCTTATGATGACACCAGCTATACATATACAAGCAGTTATACTGAAATACCTAATTTAAAACAAACCGAATATTCATATTCAATAAATGGGGTTGATTCAGTAACTGATGTTAGTTTAGAAGATTGTCAAAATGCATGTAGTAATGATGCTGGTTGCGGTGGGGTTGTCTACGATACTAATGGTCAGGTTTGTTCATATAACAGCATTAATGCTGTGCCTAGTAATACTATGATCGCTTCTAGTACAGCAAGTTCTTATTTGCGAAATAAGAAACCATCTACCAGTATTTACACGGATAAAGTAAAACAAATTGATAGTAATTCTTATAACAACTTTGTATCAGGAACATCAGCAACGAGTTATACTGGTACCTATGAATTAAAAGGCAGTACATCTGTCCAAAGACAACAATTACAGCAATTACAAGGGAAATTGAATCAAATATCAAGTAAAATCAAAGACAACAACAATAAGCTCTCAAATAGTAATGACAAGTTGTTTAACCAGAGTAAGAATAATATTAATACGAGTAAACAATACATGAAAGATTACGCATACATGAATAAAGGTATTGAAGAAGAGAAAGAAAGAAGTGTAAGAATAGATAACATGTTAGATAATAGTGATATAGTGGTACTACAAAAAAACTATAGTCATGGTGTCTGGACTATTTTAGCTATAGGTTTGTTATTAGTAACAATCGGAA
>Ga0209137_1004733_pt1 | contig 10670 bp, 10 predicted proteins | sample SaaInl5LU_22_DNA_FD_184642 | JGI IMG/M metagenome (GOLD analysis project Ga0209137, IMG submission 184642) | Marine microbial communities from expanding oxygen minimum zones in the Saanich Inlet - ESP_105LU_22_DNA (SPAdes) (version 2) | ecosystem: Environmental > Aquatic > Marine > Intertidal...
ATTAAAGACGAGCGTCGCGCTTATCTTAGTGGCCCTTGGAGCGAACAGCTATTTTATCTTTACGCAGCAAAACGATTTGCCGCACTTATACCTATTTGTAATCAACGCCGCATCTTCCTATCATCTGTTTCAATATTACTATCACGATAAAAAAAGGTCGATTTTGTTTGCTGCACTACTTTTTGGATTGTCCGTTTGCATTCGACCAACGCAGGCACTTTTTGGAATTATTCCTTTTATTTTACTTCTAAAGAAACATGGCAGAACCAAAGAGTTTTTATTCAAAATTGCCATTTTCCCAATCGCAGCAATCATTTGGAACATTCCTCAAATTATCTACTGGAAAGTTATTGGCGGAGAATTTATTATTCCAAACTTGCATACGGAGGATATGGTTTTCACCGACCCAAACCTACTTGACTTCTTGTTTTCTTACAGAAAGGGCTGGTTACTCTACACGCCAATTTTCATCTTACTTCCCATCGGCTGGTGGTTCATGTTCAAAAAAGATAGAACCCTTTTTTACGCGACGCTTTCCTTTAGCGTAGTTTACATCTATGCAATGAGTTCTTGGGAATGCTGGTGGTATGCCGCATCCTTCGGTCAACGCGTCATGGTAGACATATACCCTATACTCGCTATCCCTCTTGTGTTTGTGCTAAATGAATTCAAAAAACCACTGACCACAGCCGCAGCCAGCCTTTTTGCATTGGGATGTATTACATTGAATTTATTTCAAAGTGAGCAAATGAATAGAGGCATCATGGACGGATTCCGAATGTCGCAAGCTCACTATTGGCATATATGGGGAGAATTGAATCGTTACAAAGTCCACAATCGTTGGTTACTAATCAATAGAGGGAATATCAATTGGCCAAAAGAACTTTCTCAATTTGACGATAATCCGTTTGAAATTAAATCAAAAATGGTCTTCCAGATAAAGGCACCATTAGTTTCAGAACCAGGAAATCACGTTAGCATCGATAAAATCCATGTATTGAAGACATTTAAAACGGACGAGACATTGGTCGAAGTCCCAATAAAGTTCAGAACGAGCGATTCTACTCAGAGTTCCCTTTTAAGAATGGAATGTGTGAGTGCTTGGAACTGCTACAGCTGGAACAATATTGAACTTTCCTTGGGAAGGCCTCAAAACCAAATTATCACGGATACATTAAGGTTCAATCTGCCTGATGTGCGTCACGCAAACGATTCCATGCAAATGTATCTATGGAATGACGGGAGTGCGAAAATAGAGGTATTGGAATTCAAAATCAAAGCAACCAGCTTGATCAGAAACTAAAAAAGATCGCCCTAAGATCGATCCAATTCAAAAAAACGCACGATTCATAAAGTTGAAACATTTTCTGCTCACTTTAACGAAGCCTTGTATAAACGCTCCTACTTATCAATTCGTAATTTCTAATTTCTATACATCGTTGCTTTAACGGCTTTAACGATACGTTCCACATTTGGCAAAGCCTCCTCAATCAATGTTGGAGAAAATGCAAAAGGCGTATCTGTTTGCGTTACTCGCATCACTGGAGCGTCTAAATAATCAAAAGCATAGCGCTGCAAATGATAAGCAATTTCCGACGAGATAGAAGCTAATGGCCAAGACTCTTCAACTACAACGCATCTATTTGTCTTTTTTACAGAATCGACAACTGCGGCATAATCGATAGGTCGAACTGTTCTCAAATCGATGATTTCGCACTCAATTCCATCTTGTGCAAGAACTTCAGCCGCTTCTTGGGCAACTTTTATAATCTTACCAAACGTAACAATAGAAACGCTGTGACCTTTTCGTTTGATGTCAGCCACACCAATAGGAATAATATATTCTCCCTCTGGAACTTCTCCTTTGTCTCCGTACATCTTCTCAGACTCCAAGAATACAACAGGATCATTGTCGCGAATGGCTGCTTTCAACAGACCTTTAGCATCATAAGGATTGGACGGCGTGATAACCTTCAAACCAGGTACGTGCGCATAAAAAGCTTCGAAACTTTGAGAGTGCGTTGCTCCGAGCTGCCCTGCCTGACCATTTCCTCCTCGGAATACTATTGGACAATGATATTGACCACCAGACATTTGAAGCATTTTTGCTGCACTATTGATGATTTGATCTGCAGCCAAAATCGCAAAGTTCCATGTCATGAACTCAACAATTGGTCGCAATCCATTCATGGAAGCTCCAACGGCAATCCCGGAAAATCCTAGCTCAGCAATCGGCGTATCGATAACGCGTTCTGGACCAAACTCATCCAACATTCCTTGGGATACTTTATAAGCCCCATTGTACTCTGCTACCTCTTCACCCATTAAAAATACATTCTTATCTGAACGCATTTCTTCTGACATTGCTTCTCTTAAAGCTTCGCGGAATTGAATCGTTTTCATGCTTCTAATTTATGATTCCCGAAATTAATAATTTGGGACGCCAAATGTACAAAATTCACTTTAGAATTACACACTATCCATTTATTCAATTCAAAAGCGTGATAAACCGCTGGAAAATTGTTAAATTCGCATCCGATTTAAAGGAAAATTATTCTTATGAAAATTCTTGTTTGTATCAGTAAATCTCCGGATACGACTTCTAAGATCGCCTTCACGGATGGTGATACGAAGTTCGATGAGAACGGAGTACAATATATTGTGAATCCTTACGACGAGTGGTATGCACTTGTTCGAGCTCTTGAAATGAAAGAGGCAAATGGTGGTTCCGTAACAATTATCACAGTAGGTCCAGCCGCTGACGATGCTATTATGCGAAAAGCGTTGGCTATCGGTGCAGATGACGCCGTGCGTATTGATACCGAACCAACTGACGCTTATTTTACAGCTATGCAAATCGCCGAATATGCGAAAGCAAATGGGTTTGATCTTGTGATGACTGGGAAAGAGACGATCAACTACAACGGATCTCAGGTTGGCGGAATGATTGCTGAAGCAATGGATTCAACTTTCGTATCGTTAGCTTCTAAATTAGAAGTTTCTGGATCGACAGCAACCTTGGACATTGAAATCGTAGGCGGGGTTCAAACCGTTGAAATTTCACTTCCAGCAGTAATTTCTTGCGCGAAAGGGATGGCAGAGCAGCGCATTCCAAACATGAGAGGAATCATGGCGGCAAGAACAAAACCATTAAACGTTGTTGCCCCTGCGTCGATTGATGCTTTGACTTCGTTTACAAGTTATTCGTTGCCTCCTGCGAAATCTGAGGTAAAAATGATCGATCCTGAAAATATGGAAGAGTTAGTAGAGTTGTTGCACAATGAGGCGAAAGTCATCTAATCCAAAAGAAAAGAACTATGTCAACATTAGTATATATCAACAGTCATAACGGTTTAGCGAAAAACGCGCTTGAAGCCGTAACGTATGGAAAGAAATTAGGAGGAGACGTTGTTGCTGTAACTTGTGGATCAGCAGATGAAACTACACTAGCAAAATTAGGCGAGTATGGAGCTTCCAAAGTATTGGTTGATCGCTCTGTCGCAACTAACGACCCTGCACAGATTGCAAACGTTGTGAAAGCCGCTGCGGAAGCAAATGGCGCTAAAAACATTGTATTCTCTCACGATCTCGTAGCAAAAGCAGCTGCGCCTCGTTTGTCAGTAAAGCTAAAAGCTGGTTTGGTAAGTGGAGCAATTGCCGTTCCCGAAGGAGATACAGTGAAAGTAAATGTGTTTTCTGGTAAAGCTTATGGATTTGTTAAAGTAAGCACGCCAACACGCATTATTTCTTTACTTCCGAACAGTATTCAACCTGAAGCTACAGGGAGTGCATGTTCAGTCGTGGAATTCGACGGGAATGCAGGAGCAGAAACGATTAAAGTTCTTGAAACCAAAAAGCCAGAAGGTGATATTCCATTGCCAGAAGCTGAATTGGTTGTTTCTGCTGGTCGTGGGTTGAAAGGTCCAGAAAATTGGGGAATGATTGAAGAACTAGCAACAGAACTAGGAGCAGCAACAGCGTGTTCTCGACCAGTTGCTGATATCGGTTGGCGCCCTCACCATGAGCACGTTGGACAAACGGGTGTCGCAATCCGTCCGAACTTATATATTGCAGCTGGAATTTCAGGAGCAATTCAACATCTTGCAGGCGTTAACGGTTCAAAGGTAATTGTCGTGATTAACACAGATCCAGAGGCACCTTTCTTCAAGGCGGCAGATTATGGTGTTCTGGGTGATGCATTTGAAGTTATCCCAAGATTAACAGCAGCAGTGAAAAACTTCAAAGCAAATAATTAAGCAATAAGTACTATTTTTATACCTGTTGGGGAGGTGAAATTCACTTCCCCAATTATTTGAACCACTTAGCCAGGAGATGGAAAAAATAAAACTCGAAATCGTAGGACTCTCATATAGCCAAACACAATCTGGTGCTTATGCGCTCGTTTTGTCCGAGGTGGAAGGAAATAGAAGATTACCTATAATTATCGGGGGGTTTGAAGCTCAGGCTATCGCGATTGAACTAGAGAAAATGGTTCCAACGAGACCTTTAACTCATGATCTTTTTAAAAATTTCGCAACCTCATTCGACATTAACGTAAAAGAGGTAATCATTTACAATCTGATCGAAGGAATCTTCTATTCCAAACTAATCTGCGAACAAAATGGTCAAATCTTGGAAATTGACGCGCGAACTTCAGATGCTATTGCTATTGGTGTTCGTTTCAAATGTCCAGTTTATACGTTCGAATCTATTTTATCAAGCGCTGGAATTCTATTGGATGACACCCAAACAAATGAAGATTTAATTGGTGAGTCGATCGAAGAAGAAGAGCCAGAGGCTGGAAGCAATACGCTTGAATCCTTAAGTATTGACGAGTTAAACGAACAAATGAATGCTGCTGTCGACAACGAGGATTACGAACTGGCATCGAAAATTCGCGATGAGCTCAATCGCCGCGAAGGAAACTAATCAGAGGTGAATAAATACACTGGCATATTACTACAACTACTTTTTATTCTGACAGGATTTTTTGCGTCGGCACAATCCGAGGTTGAGGCTGAATCACTAAACGGTCGTTGGTACGCAAAAAGTAAAAAGCATTTTATTGAATTTGATGAGAATCGCTTTACGCACAACATTAATTCGACAGATACGATCCAAGGATCATGGAGTCTCCATGGAGATCAACTTGTTCTAACCCAAGACATTCTTCTTTCTCAAAATCTTGACTCTACTGTACTCGTGAGAAACGACAAAGGGAGTAAATTGCTGTATTACAGTGATGGTGTGCACATTGCCACAGAAATGGGCGATAGCATTATCCAGGAAATTGGAGTCCAAAAACTAAAGATCAAAAGAACGGGGTCAGGGTCTGGAATCTTACTAAAAGGTCCCGGATTTAATACGACCGTTTACCAACCCACAACCATCCAGCCAGATAAGGGAATGAACTTTAGCCTTTCTTCTATTTTAAGAGGTATGCTAGGCTTGGCTTTCTTGATTTTCGTCGCGTGGATTTTTAGTACGAATCGGAAAGGAATCAATTGGCCATTGATAGCCAAGGGTATTTTGTTGCAGTTTATTATTGCATTTTTGGTTTTGAAAGTGCCAATCGTTGAAAGTGGCTTTAATTGGATCAGTGGAAAATTTGTAGAGCTCATTGGATTCACAGACGATGGAGTCAAATTCCTTTTTTCCAGTATGGACACTGGGGTTATGGACTCAGCACTTGGGAATTTCGCGTTTCGCGTTTTACCTACCATTATTTTCTTCTCGGCATTGGTGAGTCTGTTTTATTACTGGGGTGTTCTTCAGAAAATTGTGTATTTGTTTGCATGGATCATGAAACGATTCATGAAACTTTCTGGAGCAGAAAGCCTTGCTGCCGCTGGGAATGTTTTCTTAGGTCAAACGGAAGCACCATTATTGGTGAAGCCATATTTAATGGGAATGACCAAGTCCGAGATTAATTGTTTGATGACCGGAGGAATGGCCACTATTGCAGGGGGCGTACTTGCGGCTTACGTCAGCTTTCTTGGCGGTGATGATCCCGTGCAACAGGCATTCTTTGCGAAACACTTATTAACTGCATCCATTATTTCAGCACCTGCAGCTATTATTGCAGCAAAAATTCTTGTACCAGAAACAGAAAAATTCAATGAGGACCTAACGATTTCAAAAGAAAAAATTGGTACAAACGCGCTCGAAGCCATTTCCAATGGAACTACAGACGGACTTAAATTGGCTGTTAATGTTGGAGCAATGCTCCTTGTCTTTACGGCCTTAATGGCACTTGGAAATGGTATTCTTAATGGAATTGGCGACTATACAGGAGCCAACGAAACGATCGCAGCAGGAGGTGTTTATTCAGGGCTATCATTTGAATTTCTTTTGGGTTACGCTTGTCGACCTGTGGTTTGGATGATGGGAGTTGATTGGGTAGATTCCATTTACGTTGGTGAATTACTAGGAACAAAAACCGTTCTTAATGAATTCGTAGCATATCCAAGACTCGGTGAAATGAAAGAAGCTGGAGTTCTTAGTCAAAAATCCATCATCATGAGCACCTATATGCTTTGTGGATTTGCAAATTTTGCCTCCATTGGAATTCAAATTGGTGGAATCGGTTCATTAATTCCAACACGCAAAGGGCTGCTTTCTTCTTTGGGAGTGCGCGCGCTGATCGGAGGGACTATCGCCTGCTTACTCACGGCAGTCATTGTGGGAATGACATTGTAACTTCCTTTTTAGCTTTGTTCTATGAACGCTCTCGAAAAACGTATTCGTGAATTCAGTGGACACAATTTTGAGGACCTAGCACTCGATGTTTTTGAATATCAATACAACAACGTCTCAGTTTATAGAAAATACTGTGATTTTCTCAAGAAAACAACCCCATCAAAATTAACCGAAATTCCATTTTTACCGATTGAGTTTTTCAAGTCCGAACGAATACTATCGAAACACTTAAAAGAAGAACTCCTTTTTAAAAGTAGCGGGACAGGCGGAATAAGAAGTCAGCATTTTGTTGCAAGCGCAAACCTTTACGAGCATACTTTCGAGCGCATATATCGACAACAAATTGGTAATCCAGAAGACCAAGTTATACTGGCACTATTGCCAAACTATCTCGAACAGGGAAATTCCAGCCTCGTTTATATGGTAAAGAAATTAATCGAACTCTCACAAAGTCAACTTTCAGGTTTCTACCTCGATAATAGATCGGAACTTGTTGAACAATACAACGTTGCCCTTCACGCTGGCAAGAAAGTTGTCATTTTTGGTGTTTCATACGCTTTACTCGACTTAATAGACTTGCAACCAGACCTGTCAGATGCTACAATAATTGAAACAGGTGGAATGAAAGGACGTAGAAAAGAAATGACGAAAGCCGAGCTACATGATGAATTAACTCATGGCTTGCATTGCAAGAACATCGCATCAGAATACGGAATGACAGAATTACTTTCCCAAGGCTATAGTTCTAGTAAGGGTATCTTTCAACCTGGAATTACCATGAAAGTGCTCATTCGCGAAATCAATGACCCTTATTCTTTCCGGACTGATTTGAAAACAGGTGGTATCAATATTGTTGATTTAGCCAATTTGTACAGCTGTTCCTTCATCGAAACGCAAGATCTAGGAAAATTGGATCCCAATGGATTTCAAATTATGGGGCGCTTCGATCATTCCGAAGTACGCGGTTGCAACCTAATGATTGGTTAGATCTACCTTCATTTTAATTCTCGATCATTTCCGTACATTTACACTATGGACACGCAGACACTTTTAATTTTAATTACAATTGGTATTGGCGCTGGAATTCTCAGTGGCTTTGTTGGCATTGGAGGCGGCGTAGTTATAGTCCCTGCATTAATGCACGTATTCAGCATGTCGCAATACGAAGCGCAAGGTACCAGTTTATTCATTTTATTGCTACCCGTCGGAATTCTCGCCGTTCAAAACTATTGGAAAGCCGGCAATGTCAACTGGCAATTTGGGTTGGTCGTTGCATTAACTTTTGTCGCAGGCGGCTATTTAGGTTCTAAACTGGCATTACGAATCAATCCGGCAATTGTGAAATTGGTCTTTGGAATATTAATGGCTTACGTATCCATTAAAATGATCACCTCTGGAGTAAAATCTTTGAATAATGACTTCTGACATTCACGAACAGATCAAATTAGCCTCGGCACGCCTTTTCGAAAAAGTTAAAGGATATCGCGAGCATATTCATGCAAACCCTGAGTTGTCCTATCAGGAAATGAACACGATGATTTATGTATCTGATGCGCTTTCTAAAATTGGAATAGCACACACAACAAAAATCGGAGAGACTGGAATCGTTGGAATAATATATGGAGATCACCATTCAAAAGATCAGCCTTGCGTTGCACTTCGAGCGGATTTAGATGCACTTCCAATTCAAGAAGAAAATGATGTCCCTTACAAATCGACTTTTGATGGCGTTATGCACGCTTGTGGCCACGATGTTCATACTTCGGTATTACTGGGAGCTGCTGAAATCCTATTTGAATTAAGAAATGAATTGCCCCAACCTGTAAAATTGATTTTCCAACCAGGAGAAGAGAAAAACCCCGGCGGAGCTACTTATATGATTCGTGATGGCGCACTTGAAAACCCTAAAGTTGAACGAATTTTTGCGCTACACGTCTTTCCAGATATGGAAGTTGGTAATATTGGGTTTAAAGAAGGTCTTTACATGGCTTCGTGTGATGAGATTCACCTAACGATTATTGGTAAAGGTGGACATGGCGCTACACCTCATCGATGCATAGACCCTATTTTTGTAGGAGCAGAAATCGTCACTTCTTTGCAACAAATCGTAAGTCGTAAATGTGATCCGAAAATCCCTTGTGTATTGTCATTTGGACATTTTGAAGCCCTTGGGGCCACCAATATTATCCCAGGCAAAGCGCACTTAAAGGGAACATTCAGAACTATGGATGAGCCTTGGAGGGAAGAAGCCTTGGATCTTATCGAAAGAAGCATTTATCACATTGCTCAATCTTCTGGCGCTACAGCTGAATTAGAAATTAGCCGTGGTTATCCTTATTTAGAGAATCATCCAGAAACAACAGCGAGAATGCGCACTATTTCTCAAAAACACCTTGGTGAGACGTTCGTTGAGGATTTGCCTATTCGATTGACTGCTGAAGACTTTTCCTATTACTCACAGGAAGTGCCCGCTTGTTTCTTTAGACTTGGAGTCCGGAATGAACGTAAAGGAATTATACACGGCGTGCACCATCCGAGATTTGACATTGATGTAAACTCTTTAAAACTCGGCATGGAGATGATGGCACTTGCTCCATTTAGTTGATATGAAATTACTCAGCATACTATTACTTAGCTCCACTTTGCTCCTTTTTGGGTGTAGCAAAATAAAACAAAACGCGAAAAAATTAGATGGCACGTGGACTGTATACAGCTATGCCGAAAAAGTTAGTGGGGGATTTACCACTTATTACGAAGCGGATGGAAACATCACGTTCAACACCCAAGCAGATGGACGTTTTGATTATTCAGAAAACCTATCCGTAGAAAAAACAAGTGGTCTTCTTCACCTAGAACGCACCGGTAACGGTTTTCTTTTTGATAAAAAAGGAACGTCTTTCGAACTAAATATTTTATCACCAACAAATGAAGTTTTTCCTGAATGCGAGATTTCCGTGATCACCAAAGACGATCTAAAAATAAAAATTCGAGAACCCGGAGTTGAAAGGACGATCGTTCTTCAAAAGAACTAGTTGGCCATTTCACTCATGAATTTAATTCGCATCAAACGCAATTCCTCCTCAGAATAATCGCCGTCGAATTCATCATACGCCATTCTTAAATCATCGGATTCGGCTTCGGAAAAATACTCGTAAATCTCTTCTTGATTGTCTTCATCGAGGATATCGTCAATATAATAATTGATGTTCACACGTGTACCCGAAGAAACAATTGCTTCTATTTCTTCAATGATTTCATCAATCGACTTTCCTTGTGCTTGACCAATATCTTCGAGTGGTAACTTTCGATCAATATTTTGAATTAGCTTTACCTTTAGTCCTGATTTATTGACTACCGATTTCACAACCATGTCATGAGGTCGATCAATCTCGTTCACTTCCACATATTCTTTAATCAAAGCAACAAACGGAGCACCGTAGCGTTGGGCCTTTCCATTCCCTACTCCTTGAACATTCGTGAGCTCCTCAATAGAAGTTGGGTACTGAAAACACATATCTTTTAAAGATGGCTCTTGGAATATAACGAAAGGTGGAACATCCATTTTCTTGGAAAGTGACTTGCGAAGATCAATCAGTTGATCGTATAAATTCTGATCAAATGCTTCCCCTTTGGTTGAAGTAATCATGGAATCGTCATCCTGCACAAGATAATCCCGTTCCTCTATAAGCATAAAGGAAGTAGGGTTTTTCATATACTTTATGCCTTCATCTGTTAATTTCAGTACGCCATAGGTTTCGATGTCTTTTTTCAAAAAGCCAGAAACGACTGTTTGGCGAATCACGGCATTCCAAAAATGTTCGTCCTTCTCCTTACCTATACCGAACAGTTCGTGGGCATCATGCTTGTACGCCTTCATGTCTGCGGTCACTTTTCCAGCCAAAAAAGCGCAATAATGCTTAGATCGTTGCATCTCTTTAAGAGCCTCAACCGTTTTTAATAAGTGAACGACT
>Ga0209137_1004734_pt1 | contig 10667 bp, 7 predicted proteins | sample SaaInl5LU_22_DNA_FD_184642 | JGI IMG/M metagenome (GOLD analysis project Ga0209137, IMG submission 184642) | Marine microbial communities from expanding oxygen minimum zones in the Saanich Inlet - ESP_105LU_22_DNA (SPAdes) (version 2) | ecosystem: Environmental > Aquatic > Marine > Intertidal...
GGCCAGAGCTTAAAAAATTATTGAAAGATGCGGGAGTCAGTGAATACTCCATATTCATCGATGAAGAAACCAATACGCTTTTTGCCTTTCAAAAAGTTTCAGGTGATGGTGGGTCCCAAGATTTGGCGGAAAACCCCATTGTACAAAAATGGTGGGCATTTATGGCGGATATTATGGAGACGAATGCAGATAATTCGCCAATATCCGTACCGTTGGAAGAGGTTTTTTTCATGGAGTGACTATATTCCCAAGACAAGAGGTACAGTACGGTACAGGATATCAAAATGCTCAAGTCTTGCTAATATTGGTATTAATGGAATAAAATAGAACACTATTTTCATGGAAAGACGCAGCTTTACCCAACTTTCACTTCTGGCCAGTATGGGGCTATTGGTTCCCCTGCACGCTTGCAAGGACAACAAAAAAGAGACCACCGAAAACCTACCAGAGGAAATCCCTTTTGAAACCTTGTCAGCCGAACTACTGACCACTTGGTGCGATGGGATGTTGGCCACCCAAATCAATGATCCAGAAAATCCAGAACTGCACGGGGCATTGTACTGCGATGCCTGCGATAGAATACATGGGCGTTGTATGGATGCGGTCTATCCGTTTCTTTATATGGCCGACACCACTGGGGAACAAAAATATTTGGACGCTGCCATCAATGTGATGAAATGGTCAGAAAATGTTTCAAAACCCGATGGAAGTTGGACGGTGGTTCCCAATCCAAAATCATGGCCTGGGATTACCGTTTTTGGGGCTATTGCATTGGCAGAGGCATTGCATCACCATGGTCAGGTTTTACCCTCTGAAATAAAACAACAATGGACAGAAAGGTTGATGAAAGCTGCGGAGTTCGTCCATCAAAATTTCAACATTGATTATAGCCATACCAACTATCCGATTACCGCAGTTTACGGGCTGCATCTCTGGGGTGAAATGTTTGGTAACGAAGAATACAGCAAACACGCCCGCCAATTAGCCGATGAGTTTGCCAATAGACTAACAGAACCCAACTATATTATATTTGGGGAGAACAAGCCAGCCACTGAACCTAGTGAAAAAGGACTGCTTCCAGTAGATTTGGGATATAATGTAGAAGAAACCCTAAATGGTATTGCCCTGTATGCCGTAGCGATAAAAGATGATGAACTTTTGGCTTTGGTAGAAAAATCGATGGAAAGCCATTTAGAGTTTATGTTGCCCGATGGCGCATGGGACAATAGTTGGGGTACACGACAAAACAAATGGAGTTATTGGGGCAGTAGAACAACCGATGGTTGCCAACCTGCTTTTTCGCTGATGGCAGATAGAAATGAAGCATTTGGCACGGCAACTTATTTAAGCACAGAACTATTGCAACGCTGCACCGTTGATGGGCTTTTGGCGGGTGGCCTGCACTATGAAAAACATGGCGTTCTGCCATGTTTGCACCACACCTTTGCCCACGCCAAATCACTAGCCTTTGTATTGGACAATAGTGAGCAACTTCCAGAAATTACCAAAGCAAAACCAGTGCCACGTAGTTTGGAGTATGGCATCAAGCATTTTGAAGACCTTGAAGTGTGGCTGGTATCCACTGGTCCCTGGCGGGCTACGGTTTCGGCCAATGATGTAGTCTTTAAAAAACCCTTGTCACAGGCCGCTACAGGAGGTTCCCTTGCCGTGCTATGGCACGAAAAAATAGGGCCTTTGTTTACGGCAAGTATGGCAGAATATCTTCTGGTAGAACCCTACAACCAACAACCGCAACCCGATGGTGAAGACATTGCACTGACCCCAAGGATTGAAACGGTTAAAGATGGACAATGGTTTACCAATCTCTATGACCTAAAGGCGGACGTCTTGGCAAGTGAAGCTCCGGGAAAATCCGTTGTTAGCGTAAAAACACAGCTCACCGACAAAGAACAAAAGAAGCTGGTTGATGCACAGTTCTACCTCACCTATAGCTTTGATAAAGAGACGATAAAAATTAGTGCCATGAGTACCAGTTGGAAAGAGGAAATGGGCCTTGCCTCGTTAGTACTCCCCCTAATATCTCCAAATCATGAAAAAGTAACCCAAGTCTCAAATCAAGAAATAGAGATAGAAAAAGAAGGGGGTACTGTTGTTGTTTCAGCTAACGCTCCAATGACGATAAAAAAGACCAAACGAAATAGGATATTTAATATGGTGCCCGGTATGGAAGCCATACCCATTACAATTGACTTTACCGGCGCCATTGAAAAAGTGGTCTGCACCATTTCGGTTCGCTAGTCTTCGTCTTGCCTGAAAGTGCAGGACGGTTCTACAGTTTTATAGTCGTAAATTTGAGAATGGGCAATTATCATAGGAAATTCGAAGAGATTCAATTTGATGCAAAGCGATGGAAACTATTGATTGCAATGCTTTTTTTGGCAGTTATTGTAGTTGCTCAAAACAAGAATACTCAACAAAAACCCAATGTGCTTTTTATAGCCGTTGATGACCTTCGCCCCGAATTGAATGTTTACGGAGCCAACCATATTCAATCTCCCAATCTGGATAAACTTGGGGCAGAAAGCATAGTGTTTGAGCGGGCGTATTGCAATATTCCCGTATGTGGCGCTTCAAGGGCGAGTATCATGACTGGACTTCGGCCTACCTGGAACCGGTTTATAGACTACAAAACCCGTAAAGATGAGGAAGCTCCTTCGGTTCCTTCGCTCCCCTTTACTTTTAAAAAATCGGGCTACAAAACGGTATCCATTGGCAAAGTTTACCATAACAGCAATGACGACAAAGCGGCATGGGATTACGTTTGGCATCCGGGCTTTGAAAACAGGGGCTACGTGCTACCTAAAAATATCAAGTACAATCAAAAAGGCGACTACGGACCAGCCTATGAAATGGCAGACGTATTGGATACGGCTTATGCGGACGGAAAAATTGCCAACAAGGCTATCGCCGATATCAATGAGCTGAGCAAAAACAACCAACCCTTCTTTTTGGCAGTAGGTTTTATGAAGCCACATTTACCCTTCACAGCACCTAAAAAGTACTGGGATTTGTACGATAGAAACGACATCCAAGTACCCAAAAATTTTAGCCAACCTGAATCCACACCTTCAAAAGCGTTTCATAGTTATGGCGAACTAAGACAGTATCAAGGCATCCCCAAAAGAAAAGAAGGTGATGTGGAAGAAGAACAGGCAAAAACCCTCATTCATGGCTATTATGCTTCCGTGAGTTATGTGGATGCACAGATTGGTCGTGTATTAAAAGAGCTTGATAAGCTCGGTCTTTCCGAAAATACAATTGTAGTTCTTTGGGGCGACCATGGCTGGAACTTGGGTAACCATAAAATTTGGTGCAAGCACAGTACTTTTGAATCCTCGCTCAGAACACCCCTATTCTTAAGAGTACCCGGTAAAACTCAAGGTCAGCACAGTAGGGATATTGCGGAGTTTATCGATATCTATCCCACTTTATGCGATTTGACCAAGATTGAAAAACCAAAACATTTGGAAGGAATCAGCTTGGAGCCGATACTGGAAGGAAAGCGTTCGGATAAGGACTATGCAGTGACCAAATTCAAAGATGCCGTGGCATTGATAAAGGGTGATTTGTTTTATACGGAATGGCTGAATGAAAAGGGAGAAATTCAAGAACGAATGCTGTTTGACCATAGCACTGACCCGTGGGAATTAGAGAACCTTGCGGAAAAGGCTTCCCATGATGCTACGGTAAAACAACTTTCAAAAGAGTTGAGGGAAAAGTGGGGCGATGAATTTTACAAAGAGGTCGAATAGCACATGACTAGCGCAACTGAACATATAAAAAGTCTTTTCTGTATTTGTTGCCGATGCGCAGTGTTGTTTTCATTTTTCGTCCTCATATCAAGTTGCCAACAGCAGAAGAAAAATCAAACGACTACCGATAAAATCGGAGCTATTGATGTCCCTAAAGAACTACCTAATATTGTTTTCTATTTGGCCGATGACCAAGATGTATATGATTACGGTTGTTATGGCAACGATAAGGTGTATACCCCAGCTGTCGATAAGTTGGCCCAGGAGAGGATGCTCTTTGAAAATGCGTTTACGGGCCAAGCCATTTGCGCCCCTAGCCGTTCGCAATTATTCACGGGCAAATATCCGCTTAGAAACGATTGCTTTGTCAACCATACCCCTACCTACGATACTATTGAAAGTGTGACCGGTTATTTGGGGGCATTGGGTTATGATGTGGTGCTTGCAGGAAAAAGTCATGTAAAATCATCCAACGTTTACCAATGGGACAAGGAATGGAAACCTGTTGAAAAAGAAGGAAGTCCACGCGATTATATTCCCATGGATAGTATAGCCTCCTACATGGAAAATGCGAAGAAGCCCTTTTGCATGTTCATCGCCTCAATGTTTCCCCACGGGAAATATTTTGATGTGCCCCCACGAAAGACTGAAGACCTAAAATTTTATCCCTTTGATGAGGTCAAAAAAACAAATGAAGCCTATAGAAAAAAGAGATCTGGCTACTACCGAAGTATTGCGGAAGATAACACGCAATTGGAGTTTGTGCTAGAGCAAGTGGATGAACACCTAAACGACAATACTTTATTTATTTACAGTGCCGACCATGGTGTTTCTGGAAAGTTTACCGTTTATGACCGCGGCCTTCAGGTTCCGTTCATTGCACGGTGGCCAGGTGTCATTAAATCTGGGACGCGTTCAAAAACCTTGGTTCATTATACGGATGTATTGCCCACGCTGATGGAGGTTGCTGGCGCAACATCCAATACTGATTTTGATGGAAAAAGTTTTCTGCCAATTTTAAAGGGAAGTCAAGAAGAAATTCATGACTACGTTTACGGGGTGCAGACCAATCAAGGAATTTTGTCCGCTGCGATTTTTCCAGCACGAATGATTCGCAACAAAAAGTACAAATACATCCGAAATTTAAATTCGGTCGAAGTGATGGAGCAAAACTTCACTGATAATCCATACGTGAACGCTTTTATTGAGATAGGGGCCAAAAAATTTAAGGATAGTCCTTTTGAAGAACTCTACGACATTCAGAACGACCCTTTTGAAACTAAAAATTTGGCGAAGAACCCCGAGTTTAAAGGCGAGAAACAAAGACTCTCCCAAGATTTATTAAAATGGATGGAGACCCAAGACGATATCCTTTCTAAGCAATCTGGGATGCCATTGATAAAAACAAAACGATTTGATTTGGACAAGGACCGGGAAACCTTACGAGTTCCCGATAGTCTTCAAAACGTACTAAAGAAAGAGGATTACACCGTTTTTAAAAGTTAAAAATACATTCAGAACAAACAGAAAAATAAGTCACAATTAATACAAATAAGAAAATCAAAGCATGAGTAAAATATATAAAATTGCAGTGGTCAATGGGGATGGTATTGGTAATGAAATAGTACCAGCAGGCGTTTCTATAATTAACGAGGTTGCCAAGAAATACAATTTTGAAGTGGAGACCGAAGACTTTTCTTGGGGCGCCGGGCATTACGTAAAGCACGGCGAGTTTATGCCGGAAAACGGTATCGAGACCCTTAAAAAATTCGATGCCATTTATTTTGGTGCCGTCGGTCTTCCTGAAGTGGACGACACCCTTCCCGCTAAAGACTATACATTTAAGGTAAGAACCGACCTGCAGCAATATGTCAACTACCGTCCGGTAAAACTGTTTTCGGGCGTTAAAAGTCCGTTGCGCGACAAAACGGAAAAGGATATCGACTTCGTCATCATTAGGGAAAACAACGAGGGCGAATTTGTTCAGAACGGTAAGATTTTTTATCCTGACACACCCAATGGCTGTGCGGTAGATACCAGTATGGTGACCAGATTGGGCGTTGAGCGCATTGCGCATTACTCGTTTAAACTCGCACGAACCCGTAGAAAAAAAGTGACTAATGTGACCAAGTCAAACACCTTAATTTATACTTTGGGATTCTGGGACCAGGTGATTCAAGAAGTGGCCGACCAATACCCCGATGTGGAGTATAGCAAAATGTATATTGATAATGCTTCGGCAAGCTTTGTATTGAAGCCCGAGTTTTTTGATGTCATCCTGACCACAAACATGATGGGTGACATCCTTTCTGATTTGGGCGGTGCCATTATGGGCAGTTTGGGCCTTGGTGGCAGTGGAAATATCAATCCTGAGAAAGATTTTCCTTCGATGTTCGAACCCATTCACGGTTCGGCGCCTGATATTGCAGGTCAAAATATCGCCAACCCCATAGGTCAAATCTGGTCCGCAGCAATCATGTTGGAGCATTTAGGTGAAAAGGAAGCCGCCAAAACGATTATGGCAGGTATTGAGCATGCCACAGCACAGGGCAACCTGACCAAAGACTTAAAAGGGAATGCCAGTACCTCTGAAATTGCGGAGCGAATCATTCAGTTCATCAACACTTAATTTAGATGGATAGCCTTAGTGAAAAAAGAATTATAGATTTAACACTAACCCTTACCAATGAGATGAAAGGGGTAACCATTACGGAGGCAAAGAGACTTGCCAAAGATGGATGGAATGCCAGTACCTTGGAACTGTATTCCCACATTGGCACCCATATGGATGCCCCTTTACATTTTGAGGTCAACCAACAAAGTATTGATGAAATTGCAGTAGACCGTTTTATTACCCAAGCTTGGGTAATTGACCTCTCCGGTATTTCGCCTAGTACATTGATTTCCGTAGCCGATATGGCTCCCATTGCGCATAACATCAAAAAGGGGGAAAGCCTCATTATACGAACGGATTGGAGCAAAAAGTTGGGTACAAAAGGCTATCGTGATGAATTGCCCCGAATAAGTGAAGAACTCGCTCAATGGCTAGGCAACAAAGGTGTCGGTCTTTTGGCCGTGGAACCTCCCTCCGTTGCTGATGTCAATAATTTGGAAGAGGTGACCAAAATCCATACCATATTGATGGAACATGATATCATAATCGTTGAAGGCCTGACCAATCTGGACCAACTGAACAAAGAACAGGTAACCTTAATTGCCACACCTTTAAAAATACTACGGGGAGACGGGGCTCCCGCCAGGGTTTTAGCTTTGGAATAAAGAATTATGAACAACCAAACCATCTTAAAATCCATTCAGGAAGGTGAACTTTTGAAAGGGCATCAAAGGGAGGTACGTGAATTTTTAAATGAAAATCCGCGTACCATCGTGATTTTAGATGATGACCCAACTGGCACCCAAACGGTTCAAAACATTCCCGTAGTTACCAACTGGTCTGATCAAACGCTGGAAAAGGAGTTGTTGCAAAGTCCTGTTTTCTTTGTGCTGACGAATTCTAGGGCGCTTCAAAAGAATGAAGCCGAAGAATTGGCAGAAACCTTGGGCCGGCGATTGAAACTATTGGCAAATAAGCACGATAAGAAGCTAATTGTTATTAGTCGGAGCGATTCCACATTACGGGGCCATTATCCGGGCGAAGTAGAAACTTTGGCTAAAGGTTTGGGAATGAAAGAAGCCAAGCATGCGTTTATCCCGGCTTTTTTTGAAGGCGGCAGGTACACTTATAAAGATGTGCATTATGTTCGGGAAGGCGATGAATTTATTCCTGCGGCCGATACTCCTTTTGCAAAGGACAGTTCTTTTGGATATGCCCATTCTAACCTGCTTGATTATGTATTGGAAAAATATGAGGGTGGATTGCATCCTGATAGGATTGCTTCCGTTCCTATTGAAGCGTTGCGCAAAGGGGAAATCACTGACGAATTCAAAGAACGTTGCACTGTGGTGAATGCCACATCACATGCCGATTTGGAAGCTTTCGCACTAGCAGTACTGAAATCAGGAGAAAATCTAGTATGCCGGACCGCAGCTTCTTTTGTAAATGCGATTATAGGGCAACGCCCCGCCGATTTACTACAGAAAAACGATCTTGGAAACAATCGAAAAACAGGAGGTTTAATCGTTATTGGTTCGTACGTGCCAAAGACCACTGCGCAATTGAATATTTTAAAAAACAACTACGCTGCTGAATATATGGAGTTGGATGTGGATGCCTTGTTCACAGATGCCAATTTAGAAACAACCTTGAAACAAAAAGCGGCATTGCTCGATGCTTTTCTTGAGCAAGGTAAAAATGTGGTCGTATACACCAGTCGAAAAGTAAAAACAGGAAGCAACAAAGAAGAAAGTCTGGCCATCGTCAATGTGGTATCCCAAGCCTTGACCAAGCTGGTTGAAATGATTGGGGTACAACCCCAATTTATTTTGGCAAAAGGGGGCATTACCTCAAGTGATATAGCCGTAAAATCATTGAAAATTCAGCGCGCTAGGGTATTAGGGCAGCTCATTAAAGGGGTTCCAGTTTGGCAGGCCGATGAAAAATCAAAGTTTCCGTCGATTCCTTATATCGTTTTTCCTGGAAATGTAGGTAGCGACTACGATTTGTATAACGCATTAAAAAAGTTGGAATGAGCACAAAGAACCATTTTCCGAAGCGCTACTTTATGGTGGCCGGCACATTTCTATTGGCCTTGCTCTTATACATTGACCGCATCTGTATTTCCGTGGCGAAAGAGCCTATTTCCGAGGGTTTGGATTTAAGTGATAAGCAAATGGGCTGGGTGTTGGCCGCCTTCTCACTGGGGTACGCCTTTTTTCAAACCCCATCAGGACTCATGGCCGACAAATACGGTCCACGAAAAATACTGGCGGGTATTGTTACCCTATGGTCCACTTTTACCGCTTTAACGGCCGCCGCTTGGAATTTTAGTTCCCTTTTGGTGGTGCGTTTTCTTTTTGGCGCCGGAGAAGCAGGCGCATTTCCTGGCATGTCGCGAGCCATTTATAATTGGTTCCCCTTAAAAGAACGGGGCATCGTAACAGGTATCAATTTTTCAGGTTCAAGATTGGGTGCGGCGTTTGCATTACCCTTAGTTGCATGGATGATTGAAGATTTTGGGTGGCGAACCACATTCTTGGTGTTGGGAGTGATTGGCGTGGTCTGGGCCTTGGGCTGGTACTTTCTGTTCAGGGATAGGCCGGAAGAACACAAAGGGATTTCAGAAGCTGAAAAAGAATACATATTGGCCACTAGGCAAGATAAAAAAGTGTCCGCGGCTAAAGAGAAAATTAGTTTTCGCCAACTGTCAAAATCCAAAAACATGTGGTTGGCCATGGGGCAATATTTCTGCAGCAATTTCACCTTCTTTTTTGCATTGACCTGGCTATTTCCCCATATTAAAAAAGAATATGGCCTTGAAACTGTTGAGGCGGGATTGTATACGGCAGTACCCTTGATATTCGGAGCTTTTGGCAACTGGTTTGCAGGTTGGTTAATCGATAGTATTTTTTCTAAAGGCAATTGGGACAAATCCCGTATTTTACCAGCATCCTTGGGTTTTGCCTTGGCCGCTATTGGGCTGATTGGCAGTATTTATATGGATTCTGCCATAGGTGCCATTATCATGTTGAGCATCGCCATTTTTGGTGCCGATATGACCTTACCGCCCTCCTGGGCCTTTTGTGTGGATATTGGCAAACAAAATTCAGGAGCCATATCGGGTACGATGAACATGGCCGGAAACATAGGCGCATTTATAACGGCCCTATTATTTCCGTATCTTTTGGATTGGACAGGCTCTACAACCTTATTTTTTGTTGTAGGGGCGATTTTGAATATTATTGCGATTTTCTTGTGGTCAAAAATGCGGCCCCAATATCACTTTACGGAATACTAAATGAAAAAACTAAGAGCGGTTGCCGTGGGCATAGGTTACTTTAGCCGGTTTCAGTATGAAGCTTGGTCAAGGTTGGATGAGGTAGAATTAACTGCCATATGCGGTAGGGATTTAGAGAGGACAAAAGCCTTTGCGGCCAACTATGGAGTGCCAAATGCTTATATTGATGTTAATGAAATGCTCGAACAAGAAAGGCCTGATTTCATTGACATTATTACCCCGCCTGAAACTCATCTGGAGTTTTGCAGATTGGCGGCCCAGATGGGTGTACATAGTATTTGCCAAAAGCCATTGGCGCCAACCTTTGAGGAAGCAGAAAAAATTGCAGCATTGAGTACGGAATATGGGGTTCGAATCATGGTACATGAAAATTTTCGATTCCAACCATGGCATCGGGAAATCAAAAAATTGCTGAACCTTAATACAATTGGTGACCAATTGCTTGCACTGCAATGGCGCATGCGTATGGGCGACGGTTGGCAGGAAGATGCTTATATGAACCGGCAACCCTATTTCAGGGAAATGAAGCAACTTTTGATGTACGAAACAGGAGTACATCTTATTGACGTCCTGCGTTATTTTGGAGGAGACATCCATCAGGTATTTGCGAAATTAAAACGCTTTAACAACAACATTAAAGGGGAGGACACGGCCCTTGTAGTATGCGATTTTTCAAAAGGCGGTACTGCAGTTATAGATGCGGGTCGTTATCATGAAAGCACCTGTGAAAATCCAAGATTGACCTTTGGTGAGGTCAGAATTGAAGGCGATAAAGGGGTCATTCATCTTCTTGAAGATGGTACAATTACCATTAAACTTCTAGGGCAGCCAGAAACCGTGCATCCTTATACCTTTAAAGACAAAAATTTTGCTGGTGATTGTGTATATGCAACTCAAAAACACTTTATTGAACAATTAAATTCGGGTAAGCCTTTTGAAACCGATGTGGTTGACTACTTAAACAATATAAAAATCATTG
>Ga0209137_1004741_pt1 | contig 10658 bp, 11 predicted proteins | sample SaaInl5LU_22_DNA_FD_184642 | JGI IMG/M metagenome (GOLD analysis project Ga0209137, IMG submission 184642) | Marine microbial communities from expanding oxygen minimum zones in the Saanich Inlet - ESP_105LU_22_DNA (SPAdes) (version 2) | ecosystem: Environmental > Aquatic > Marine > Intertidal...
ACTTTATGTTTTACTTACTTTATGTTTATAGTCGAGTCGCTTTATAATCGCGGCTCGGACACGGCTTACAGTACCGACTAAACAGGATTAACCAATGCAGACTTTCACTAAAAAATTAGTATCTACCGTTGGAGCAATTGCTCTCGCTCTTTCTATGTCAACCGGTGCACAGGCTCAGGCCGGTGGGTTTGCCGCTTGGATTCAAGCCGCTTCCGCTGCTCAGCTAGCTGCATTAGGTATCGTATCCTTTGTTGTTGTTGGATCAGTTGTTGAAGTAACTAAGGGTGATGACACTGTTATCGAAATCCCTGGAGATGGTCCAGCACCAGCTACTGGGAATCCATCGTCAGGTACTTAAACTCGGTAGTTAATACATTATAAAAAAGGCGGCTTTGCCGCCTTTTTTTATGCAACAATTTCCTTACCAATATCTCCGAACATCAGGCGCCTGAGAACATTGAAAAATCTATTGTTTGTTTTGTTGTTGTGGGCAACGTCGGCCACAGCTGCTGATTTGGGCACGACAGGCCTAATTGATACACCAACCGCAAGAATGCGACCCGATGGTGAATTTGCGGCCGCTATCAGCAGACAGCCAGTAGTAGATGTCTATTCCATCAACTATCAAGCCACACCTTGGCTGGAAACGACTTTCCGTTATTCCGCTTTTGAGGATGGTCTATACGACCGTTCCTACGAAGTAAAACTTCGATTATTAAAAGAAAGCCAATGGAAACCAGAGGTTGCTATTGGCGTGCGTGATCTTCTCGGAACCGGAGTTTTTGGTTCTGAATATCTGGTGGCAAATAAAACTTTAGGTGCCTTTGATATCTCCTTGGGGTTGGGCTGGGGACGTCTTGCCGAGCGCGCTGCTTTCTCGAATCCACTAGCGGAGTTGTCCGATCAATTTGCAGAACGCGATGCTGAGGTCGGCTTGGGCGGTGAGGTCCAATTGGATTCATTCTTTTCCGGTTCAGATGTGGGTCTATTTGGCGGTGTAGCTTACGACCTGGATGAACACAATTTACGACTTCTGGTTGAATACAACTCGGATGCCTACAAGCGAGAAGTTTCTCTTGGTACCGTCGAAGATCCCTCACCCATCAGTTACGGCCTCGAATGGAGCGGCATTGACAACATCACTCTTGGCCTAAGCCATCAATTTGGTGAGCAATGGGCTTTTAGTCTTTCCTCCAGCTTGGATTCATTGCAGCTTCCGGATAAAAAACCTCCCTCTCCCTATGTATCCTCAATGGATTATTTTGAGGCGGGTATTGAATCGGAAGTCTACGATTTTAGTTCCTGGTATGACCGGCTTCTTTACGATATGCGCTCCTCCGGGCTAAATCTGCATGAAGCTTCGACCAATACAGCAGGCACCGAAGCGACTCTTGTAATAGAAAACCGTCAATACGCCATGGCGGCAGACGCTATACAGCGCGCGCTAACACTGGCTGAACTGCACCTGCCAGCCTCAGTTGGCAATCTAAATTTGGTTTTGCAAGAAAGCGGTATTCGCCCCATCACCATTAATTATCGACGTGCTGAATCAGATGCGACTTGGGTAGACAGCACTGGCAACTCCATTAATATTCTCAGTGGTAGAGAGCTCGCCAATCCAGATGAAAAAACCGCAGTTGAGATTGGAAGAGTTTCGGTTAGCGCTGGGCTGGGAACCCGCTTTCAGTTCTTCGATCCTGACGATCCACTTCGATATCAGTTACTGCTGCGCTTGGGTGCGAGTGCGCCTCTTGGGGCCGGTTGGATTGCCAAGGCTTCCTATGCTCTAGATATTGATAATAATTTTGATGAAATTGTTAGAACATCCGATTCGGTTTTGCCTCATGTTCGCTCTGACTCAGGACTGTACTTGCAGGAGGGTGCTTCCGGACTGGAGGCCTTCTATATAGAGAAAAAAGATAATTTGGCCAGTGATGTCTATTATCGGCTATACGCTGGCGTGTTGGAGGATATGTATAGCGGCGTCGGCGGCGAATTGCTAATCCAGCCCTTCCGCTCGCGGCTGGCATGGGGCTTTAGTGCCAATTGGGTAAAACAGCGCGACTACGACAAGTCTTTCAGTCATCTCGACTACGATACGGTCACCGCCTTCGCCAGTCTTTACTGGGCCATGCCTTGGTACAACTACGATATTGCGGTGCACGCCGGTCAATATCTGGCTAAAGACATCGGAGTGACTTTCGATATTAGGCGGACTTTGGATAACGGTTGGCAAGTTGGTGCTTGGGCAACCCTTACGGATGTGCCCTTCGAGGAATTTGGCGAAGGCAGTTTTGATAAGGGATTGTATTTCCGAATACCTCTGCAAAATCTTTTTGGCATTAATACCCGTTTATCCAGTGCAACTGCGCTTAGATCCATTCAACGAGATGGTGGGCAGCGATTAGAGGCCTTTAGCGGTAATCTTTGGTATGACCTGCGCAGCACAAGGTATGATGCAATCGACAACCACCGCGATAGAATGGTGCCCTAAATTGCTAGTTTCTATAGTTCGAAAGCCATGAATTCGAAAACCATGCCTAAAAAAAACAATCTCATAGGATCAATGCGATCCAGCTTAGCAAGGCCGAAGTCGTTATGGCGGGTTTTAACTCTGCTGAGTTTAATACCCTTAACAAGCTGTTCAGTACAGTTTCGTCAGCTGGATATGCTGAACCAGATTCGCGAAGCGAATACAGATCCATTAGAAGGCTTAGCCTGGAATATGGATTGGAATGGCGAATCCTACACACTCTATGCCGCTACAGAGGGCGATGAAACTCTGTTTGGCGGGTACGGGGATTTATTGCTCGGGTTCGATGGTTATGATTTGACCGATGTTATCGGTTTCTTGCCAAACGACGATATTGGTCGGGTTGAGCTTCAAGAAAATGATCTGGTCTATTTTGTAAATGATCAATTCCTGTCCAGGCATATTTGCCAGCCCTGGGATATGCGGCAACTTGCAGATGGCAGCATAAAATTTACCCGCTCCTGTGAAGATGAAGAAAGTAGATTGCGCAGCGAGCAAGGAAGGAGCAGCGAGCCATACCAAAACCAATTTGATATAAGCCCGGATGGAGAGCTTTCCCGAATGCACTTCCTGTTGCATCCAGACTACCCTGCCATGACAATGACGCCCCTCGAAGACCCAAGTTAAGTGATGTTCAAAATGCTGGAAAAACCTTTTCAAAAGACAGCACTTTCACGATGGCTGTTTTTGGCCGTAATTGTAGGATCTGCATCCTACGCTGCCGCTCAGTCACTCAATAATATTTCTGCCGAGCAGATTGCTCAGTTTGGAGCATTACCGCCAGCGCTGCAGCAGCAATTGGCAAGCCAGTTGGGTGTTGATTTGGCCACGCTTCAGGCCCTTTCGGCAGGTGATTCAGTTTCCGATCTGTCCGGTAGTGTGGGAGCTCCCGGAGTTCCACTAGAGCAGGCTGAACCCGAAATGCCCACGGAATTCGCCGAGCTAAGTCGGGAGATTGTTGAAGAGGAAGCTCCCGAACTTGTCCGCTACGGCCTGACTTTGTTTGATAGAGAGGTTTCTACATTTGCCCCGGTAGATGACGCGCCGGTGCCCAGCGACTACATTATTGGTCCTGGAGATTCCTTTAATATTCTTCTGTTCGGCACGGAAAACCAGTATCTGGATTTAACGGTCGATAGAGAAGGGGTGATTAACTTCCCTCGCTTGGGTGTTATTTCAGTGTCCGGTTTGGACTTCTCTGAAGCCAAGCGTCTAATTGAGACCCGCGTAGATCAACAGCTTATTGGCGCAGAAGCGGTAGTCAGTGCTGGCCGATTGCGGGCCATAAATGTGTTTATGGCTGGCGAAGTAAAAACTCCCGGTGCCTATTCCGTTTCCGGTCTTACCACAGTGACTCAGGCTCTTTTTGTTGCTGGGGGTGTTAGCAATATAGGTAGCCTTCGCGATATTCGGGTATTGCGAAATAACGAGGTTGTCTCCAGTTTTGATGCCTATGACTTGCTGTTAAGTGGTGATGCCTCTGGCGATATTCGCCTGCAATCTGGGGATGTGATTTTTGTACCACCGGTTGCTATTACTGCCTCGATTGATGGTGCGGTTCGCAGACCGGCTATTTATGAGTTGATACCTGGGCAAACTGTCGGAGATCTTGTGGCGATGGCGGGTAGCTACGATACCAGCGCCTATATCAAGATGGTGCCGCTGGAGCGATTTGACCGCAATAAAGCCTTGCCCGAACTGTTGAATTTGGACTTAACTGATTCTTCTGACAGCACAATGGAGCTGGTTGATGGTGATTACCTAAAGGTACCGCTGTCGGGAGAATTGTTTTCCAATAGTATTCAGATAAAAGGAGCAGTAGTTAGGCCTGGAATATATGCCTACGAAGAGGGAATGCATTTATCGGACCTGCTGCCCAGTATTGACTCACATTTAAACTTTGATGCGGATCTCGATTATGCCTTGATCGTTTCTATCAAGAATGAACGTCTGGATATCGAGGTCACCACTGTCGATTTGGGACAGGCCATTGCTAATCCTGGATCTGAGTTTGATCCCCTATTGCGCTCGAGAGATGAGATTCTGGTCTTTGATTTGCCGGAGGTTTCTGAAGAAACCTCCGCAGGCTTGCAGTCGAACTTTTCCGACCAAGGCGACGAGGAGCGAGCAGCAGTAGCGATAGCAGGAAACACTGCGGCGGCAGCGGAGCAAATTCAAAGCCAGTCCAATCGCAGAGAGTTGCTGGCGCCAGTAATTAACAAGCTTAGATTACAATCCAGAGAAAACGAACCAGTTCAGATTGTTTCGGTGAGTGGTGCGGTTAAAGCGCCCGGAGAATATCCACTAAAACAAGGCGACAGGCTTTCGATACTGCTCAGCGCTGCTGGTGGTTTAACAGATGACGCCTATTTAAACGAAGCTGAATTAAGGAGCCTGATCGTTGATCAAAGCGGTTTTGTTGATGCCGAAGTTGTAAGTATTGATCTAGCGCAGAGGCTTACTGACGAACGACATAACCCTATTCTAAAAAGCCGGGACCACGTTTTTGTGCGCACTATTCCCGATTGGACACAAAATCGAAGCGTTACTATTTCAGGCGAGGTGCGTTTTCCTGGCGAATACCAAATTGGCCCAAGAGAATCCATTCGCGATGTAATTCTCCGAGCAGGTGGGCTTACCGATTTTGGTTTTGCAGGAGGAGCCGTCTTTACTCGAGAAAGTGCACGTCAACAACAGCGTGATCAATTGCTGGAATATGTTAATGATATTCGAGAAACGGTTGCCGCTAAGTCTCTCACTCTAGAAGATCAGAATATTGAACTGGTAACAGTGGAAAGCATAATCGAATTACTGACCTCTCAAGATCCTCTTGGCAGGCTAATAATTGATTTGCCAGAGATACTCGCTGGCAATACTGCGCTGGATTTGACCCTACAGGACGGTGACAGCATCGACATCCCACGTGAAACCACGACGATAGCTGTTGTTGGTGAAATCCGCAGGCCTAGCGTCTATCGATATCAGCAGCAATTAAACATGGAAGACTATATTGAGCTTAGTGCTGGCATGACGGTACGCGCGCAAGAAGAAGCGCTCTACGTGGTTAAAGCCGATGGATCTGTGACTACAGTGAAAGAGGAGCGATTTAGATTTGCTGGCAGTGAAAATAGACTCGAACCGGGCGATACGATTGTTGTTCCCGTGAACCCCGAATATCGGGATACCTTATCTTACTGGGGCCAGATTACCGGCATAATTTATCAAACCGGTATCGCCGCTGCCGCTATCCTGGCTATTCTTTAATCGGATTGCATGTAAGAAGTCTCGGATGAATTCTCCAGTGGCAAGCCTATCCAAAAGAAAAATCGCACAAAATACGATATTTGTTCTTTTGTGCGCTTTTATAGCGGGTATCACGGGTGTGTTAACCGCTGCGCTAATGTTTTGGATGGCGCATCAAAAAATTGCTCAGGATGACCATCTAAAGCACGGAATTTCTCATCAAAAAGCGTCCCGCTTGGGCGGGCTGGCCGTTGCCATTTGTGCGGCTGTTATCTACTGGATATATTCTGGTTTGCCGCTTGAGTTGCTCAGAGTGACAAGCGGTGTTCTAGCAAACCCAATAAGTTATGCAACGCTTATCGGCTTGGTGGGCCTCTACGACGATGTTAATGGTCACTTGTCAGCAAGAATTCGTCTGGTACTGACTACACTAGTATTTGCAGCCTGGCTATTGCTAAACCTGGACTACATTCCTTCTGCTATAGGGATTCCCTTGTTGGATTCCGTATTGCAAATTACTCCGATAGCTTTTCTACTGTGTTTGCTGGCCTGCGTTGCGCTCCTAAATGCCACCAATATGGCTGATGGCGCAAATGGGTTAATGCCGCTGGTATTCATGGGAACTTTCTATGCCTATGCCCTTATGACCAGCGAGCTAATTTATCTTGCGCTCACAATGGCATTGATGGTGTTTACGCTTTTCAACGTGCTTTCGGGAAAACTATTTTTGGGCGATGCAGGTTCTTATGGCTTAGGGGCGTTAGCTGCACTGGGTGCAGTAAAGATCATCAGTGAAACCGAAGCAGAGGTTTGGTTGTTTTTGTGCTTGGCTGCCTATCCAATTATCGACTTTCTAGTTAGTGTCACAAGAAGAAAGGTGGCAGGCAGATCTCCACTATCTCCAGATAGTGATCATATGCACAATCGGCTCTATCGATATGTGCGTGGTTTTATCTCTTCACCGTTGGTTGCAAATTCAATTTCTGGTTTAACCATTAGCATCGCTACGACTGGTATTGCGGTGGTGCTTCTGAGATTCTGGGCCGTCGATTCAAACTATTGGATAGCACTCTTTGCATGCATAGTTGCGATCTATCTTGTTGCTTATAGCTTGCTTCCAACAAACGAGCCAAAAACCAGTGAATAGCGCACAAAAAACCAATCTTTCCCGGCCGCTTCTCCTTCCATGCTTGCCGCCCATCATTGCCGGCTTCCTTCCCTCGTCATTGCGACGACCACCATGGAGGGTGGAAGTGCCGAAAACGCAGGAGCATTTTTCGGCGAAGCGCGCCGAGCGCTGTTTTTGCGCGAGACAACTGACTTCCCAGAAGGCAGTCCCGAAGGGCGAGAGCTTTGCTCGAGTAATCCATCTCCCCCTCGTCATTGCGAGGAGGCGTCAGCCGACGAAGCAAGCCACTCCTCCCGTCATTGCGAGCGTAGCGCGGCAATCCACAAGATTTGGTATTTAAAATGACTCCCGAACAAAATACCCACTACCCAGACCAACACCAACGCCCATACTACGAAGACGAAATAGACCTTCGCGAACTCTTTATGGTTCTCTGGAAAGGAAAACTCTGGATTATCGGCACCACCTTCGCAGCAGCTGTTATTTCCGTCGCTATTGCACTCTGGCTACCCAATATCTACCGATCAGAAGCACTGCTAGCGGCAGACGAAGAGGGTGGTGGCGGCCTTGCAAGCTTGGCTGGACAATATGGTGGGTTGGCCAGTTTAGCGGGTATTTCCCTGCCCTCTGGCGGTTCGAGTGAAAAAGCCGTAGGTATCGCCACGCTTCAATCACGCCAATTCATAGCAGATTTTGTTGAGAGTCACGATATTCTTCCGGAGTTGATGGCAGCTGAATCTTTCGATTGGACTACCAAAGAAGTTGAATATGTCAAAGAAATCTATGATGTTGATCAGCAGGTTTGGACTCGTAATGTTGAAGCGCCACTGACGCCGAAGCCGTCCGCTCAAGAAGCTTATGAGAAGTTTCGAGAAATTTTAGCGGTTTCAGAAGACAATGAAACGGGATTCGTCACTGTTTCTATAGAGCACCCCTCACCAATACTTGCCCAGCAGTGGGTAACTTTGTTGGTAAAAGATTTGAACGAAGAAATGATGTTGGATGCCACCGCCGAAGCTCAGCAATCGATCGACTACTTAACGGATCAACTCAAAAATACCCAGGTTGTTGCGCTTGAAGAAGTGTTTTATTCACTGATCGAAGAGCAAACCAAAACCATTATGCTGGCAAATTCACGTCCAGAGTATCTCTTCAAAACCATTGACCCGGCCGTTGTTCCCGAAAAAAGATCCAGCCCCAATCGCGCGTTAATCTGTGTATTGGGAACGCTTTTGGGAGGCATGTTAAGCGTGTTAGGGGTATTGATATGGCGTTATGTATTCAAGCCTGAAGGGGCGGTCCAGCGCAGTTGAATATCCAGTGGGTTGTTGTTATGACCAAGGCTCGACAAGAGCACAAGGCGGTCACCAATCTGCAGGATCAGGGCTTTAATGTGTACCTGCCCAGCACGCCAAGGCGTGATCGGTTTGGCGAGGCGCTTGGCCTTGAGCCACTATTTCCCGGCTACTGTTTTTGCGCTGCACAGACTGAACAGTCCCTTTCGCCACTGAGATCCACTCCGGGTGTTTTGTCGGTGGTGCGTTTTGGTCAGCAGATTGCCTACGTCGACGCCTTAGCAATCGACCGCATAAGAAAGGCAGAGGCCTATTTAACCGAAAATCCCACAGAGGGTTGTATTCAGGCCGGCGACAAGGTGAGGATAGTAGATGGCCCGCTGGTAGGGCTTGAAGGGTTGGCTTCGAACACGGGGCAAAATCGGATTGAGGTATTGATTGAGATGCTGGGCCAGCACCAGCGGTTGCGATGTGACCGCGATCAAATCGTCAAAGCCTAATTTTCTTATCGGCCAAAGCCTTCGCTGAAGCCACCAGACCACCTAAAAACTTACCCTTACGCTTGATAAATCGGTGCAATTACGTAGTATGTTCACCGATTGAACGGCCTTCTGTGTCTGCGCCTTCAAAGAGCTAACGGGAGTTTTTCCCTGCGGTAGCCTGCCCGAATCAAACCCATGACTGATATCGAACTTCAATACCAAGCCCTTAAACAGCTGCAACGTAATCCCAGGCTCACCCAGCGCGAGCTGGCCGAGATCTTGGGCGTGAGCTTGGGCAAAACCAACTATCTGGTTAAGTCCCTGCTGGATGTTGGCTGGTTAAAACTCGAGAACTTCAGGAAGTCGGATAATAAGATGGGGTATATCTATCTGCTGACCCCGATGGGCATAGCGGAGAAGGCGGCGATTACGCGGCGGTTTTTGGACAGAAAGCGGTCTGAATTCGAGCGACTGGTGCTGGAGATAGAGGCGCTCGAGGGCGAAGTTTCGGCGCCCGAGGCGCAAGAGCGATGAGGCCGTTTCAGAATGGTGTTGCCGGATTGTTCGGTAGGGCTGCGTCCTGATAATGGTTATTAACGGTGGTTGTCTTTCTGGTAATTTGGTGGGGTCTGCCGGATCTCTGGAGGGCTCAAAGGCCTTCGTATTTCCGCTGCACTTTACACCTAAATGTTTCATATAATTGACAAAAAACAATAAATGTATATTATAAGAAACATAATGACGGATTCTATAGAGAAAATATCGCGCAGCACGGCCAGTCCGCTCACCGAGATTGGCCTGCAGATAAGGCAACGGCGAAAATCTTTTAAGATAACAGCCAATGCCGCCGCAGAGGCGGCCGGAATATCCAGAGTGACGCTACACAGAATTGAGAAAGGTGAGCCTTCGGTGAGTATGGGTGCTTACTTGAGTGTGCTGAGTGTGCTGGATCTGAGCCTTAGTGTTGCTGTTAAAGAACATGCGGACATTGAGACTGGGATCGATAGAGTGGGATGGTTGCCTGCGCGCATTCCTCTAGCGGACTACCCGCAGCTCAAAGAGCTTGGCTGGCATATTCAGGGGGTTGATGAATTGTCTCCTCTGGAGGCGCATTCGATTTATGAGCGCAATAAACGTTTTTTGGAAGAGGATAAGTTCAGCGACAGTGAGAGGGCGCTCATAGAATCGCTTAGAGTGGCCTTTGAGGGTGTTGTGCCATGACATTTATTCGCCAGCATCATCAACGAATTGCCAAGGTTTTAACGGCACTCAATGCTGAGCTACTTAAAGAGCACCATTGTCTGTTTGGTGGTGGAACGGCGATAGCGCTTAGGTACGGTGAGTACCGTGAGTCAGTTGATATAGATTTTTTGGTGTCAGAACTATCCAGTTACCGGGACCTGCGTAACTTGGTACGCGAGGGTAATGGCATCGAAGCCATTATGAGAGACGGCAGTGATGGCACGTTTCAATATTCTGATATTCGCAGTGATCAGTACGGTATCCGAACCAAGATTTACGTCGACGGACAGCCGGTTAAGTTTGAAATCGTCCTTGAAGGCCGGATTAGCTTAGCTCAGCCAGGTAAGAGCCAAAATATTTTAGGTGTCGCCACGTTGACTTCGTTAGATATGGCTACCAGTAAGCTCCTTGCCAACTCCGATCGAGGGATGGATATGGGTGTGCACTGTCGTGATGTTATTGACTTGGCCATGATGAATCTTAGTAAGCCTGATTTACACAAAGCCGTTGAGAAGGCAGAGACGGCTTATGGTAAAGCGATTTTAGTTGATCTCTCTAAAGTGATTGATCTGATTCAAGAACGTGATGGCCTACTTGAGCGATGCATGGAGGCGATGGATGTTTCCGTGCCAAGGGCGCTTCTTTGGCAGAGCATCAATAAATTGCGGGCTGTTATTGCGGACTAGTTTGGGTGGTTTGACGCGATAAGCGCCCTTATCGGATATTAGGAAAGA
>Ga0209137_1004742_pt1 | contig 10656 bp, 10 predicted proteins | sample SaaInl5LU_22_DNA_FD_184642 | JGI IMG/M metagenome (GOLD analysis project Ga0209137, IMG submission 184642) | Marine microbial communities from expanding oxygen minimum zones in the Saanich Inlet - ESP_105LU_22_DNA (SPAdes) (version 2) | ecosystem: Environmental > Aquatic > Marine > Intertidal...
ACTTGCCAAGCTTTCAAAAAAACACCGCCTTGCGTTCAAAGCGGAGTGCAAAGATAGACACTCTTTTTACTTTAACAACACTTTTCAACAAAGTTTTTTTGAAAAAGGGCTAAGAAAGATACAAATAATTTCTTAATCAATTATAAATCAGGATACTGTTTTTAATAATTTAATGACATTTAATTTTGAGAGATCTGGTTCAGCCTTATTATTCACGGCTTCTTGGAGTGAAACCGTAGTCAATCGATCGCCATCCGCTCCAATCATTACATCCGTAACGCCAGCTTGTAATAATTCTACAGCGTACGTTCCCATTCTTGTCGCCAGTAAGCGATCATACGCAGAAGGCTTTCCTCCACGTTGAACATGTCCCAATATAGTGTAGCGCAATTCATAGCCTTCCATCAACGGGATTAGTTTGTCATAGATATCCTTCGCTCCGCCTGCATCATCTCCTTCAGCGACCACAACGATGAGATTACTTCTTCTCATACTTTGTAGCTTCAATTCTTCGGCAAGCAATTGAATATTGGAACGTTCTTCTGGAATAAGAACACTTGCAGCTCCTGAACTAATAGCACCGTCCAATGCAATGAAACCTGCATCTCTCCCCATTACTTCTATTAGAAATATGCGATTATGGCTCCCAGCAGTATCCTTTATCTTATCCACAGCATCCACAACTGTATTTAATGCTGTATCGAATCCGATAGTGTGATCTGTACCATACATATCATTATCAATAGTGCCCGGAATTCCAATCACTGGAATATTCATTTCCTCGGCCAGTAATTGCGCTCCTTTAAAAGAGCCATCTCCTCCAATACATATAAAACATTCAATATTGTTTAATTCTAAATTCGTTATCGCTTCAGTTCTCCCTTCTTTGGTCTTAAATTTTTCACTTCTTGCGGTTCCAAGCACTGTACCTCCCCGCTGGATAATATTCACAACATCGGCACTTGTCAATTCCCTATAATTATTTTCCATCATTCCTTTATAGCCATTTAAATAACCTATTGGAACAATTCCTTTATTTAGACAAGTTTTGACAATTGCGCGCACGCAAGCATTCATTCCTGGTGCGTCTCCTCCTGATGTGATTAAAGCAATTCGTTTCATATTGTTAAAGTTAACAAGAAAAGAATTCGAACTATCTTTATGGATTATAAGTTTGAACTGCATCATTATAAAGAATGTTTCAAAGCAAAAGGAAAAAATATAAGCAACTGGATGACTCTGACTTGTTAGAACTATATAAAAAGTCAAAGGATCAAATCATCATAGGAGAGTACTATACAAGATATGGACACCTCGTGATGGGAACCGCTATGAAATATTTGAAAAATAAGTTCGATGCGGAGGATCTCGTAATGAACCTCTTCGAGAAGCTTCCTAAAAAATTGGAATCGCATTCAATTCAACATTTTAAGTCTTGGTTATATATGGTTACCAAGAACGAATGCCTTATGCTACTCCGTAAAAAGGGTTACCTCACGAAAGAGTTGACGAGTGAACTTGAATCAACCAGCGAGCTGAACTTAAAAATTGAAAAAGAAGAACAACTAATCGCTTTAGAAAAAGCTATTGAAGAACTCAAAGACGAACAGAAAGATTGTATTAAGTTATTTTATATTGAAAGTAAGTCGTATCAAGAAATTACAGAATCACTGCAATTAGACATTAAAAAGGTGAAGAGTGCCATTCAAAATGGAAAACGGAACCTAAAACTTAAATTAGAAGATAGAAATGAATTTAAATCGGTTATATAAAATTTTCGGGTCGAGGCCGCCGCTGAGTCGAGAAGAAATTGCCGACTACGGGAATTCTACGGACGCAAAAGCGAAACATTCCGTTGAAATGAAGGAGGCTTCGGATCCATTTGAAGCTGACGCTATAGAAGGATGGGAGTCTTTAGATTATAACATGAGTGCAATGAGTAATTTGGACAAGCGCTTTTTGAAAGGTTCTAATTTGGGATGGTATTTAATGGGAACTGCAATTGTGGCGGCATTTGCGGTTGGTTTTTTACTTTTAAACTCTGACCATTCAACTATTAATAACAACACTTCGAAAGAAAAAGAAAAATTAACGACGCTTTTAGAAGATCAACAGGTGACGATTGATCAAACTGATGTTGCGATTCCAGATTCTATTAATAAACTAATAGACGCTCCAAAAGAACAGCAAGTTCAAATTAAAAAGATTCAAAAGGAATTCAAGGATATGGAAGACAACTATATAGACAATATTCGTCCAAAGGTTGAGATGCTCCCGTTAGATATAAATATCCAACCAAACGCTGCTGTCCCCGAACTTATTCGTATCCGTAAACGCGGTAAAGAAGTGTATTTGCGCGAATTTAAATTAATCGATTATCGTAGTTATAGATCCAAACCTACTGTCAAAACTAGCCAGTTTGTATTAACAGGAACGCCTGCAAATATGGAAGGAGAGGAATCCGAGACTTATAATTCTGAGATGAAAGAGGTTGAAATCGCCTACATAGAATACCTCGAAAAATCAATGGAGCGCTTTTCAAGAGGAAATTATAAAAATGCATTGACTCGATTCGATGTTATTATCAATACGTATGCAGATGATGTCAATGCGAATTTCTACAGCGGTCTTTGTCTGTACAATCTTGGGCAATATGAAGCTGCGATCGATCGATTCATGGTTTGTACGAATAGTTCTTATTCGAACTTCGATGAAGAGGCACAATGGATGACGGCATTATCCTATGAAAAAATAGGCAATCAAACGAAAGCACTTTCCTACTTTCAAAAAATCATTGATCAGGGTGGATATTACAAAAAACAAGCTCTTGCTAAAATGAAATGAGGTTTTATTCGTTATTGCAACATAGGTACATTATTTTAGGTACTTCAATAACTGAACGCACGTGAACATTCGATTATTTTTCCTTTTGTTTCTCGGAAGTACACTTTTGGTGTCTGCGGATTACTATTATGACATCCCACAGCAACAGGAAGATTTTAAGGTTTTTCGTAATGTTTTGGAAAGCAAGGAGGGAACTTTAGATCTCCATCTCAGTTCGGATAGCATTAATTTGTACCTCAACAAGCTTGGAGATGATCTCAGCGAAGAAAAAACAATCCTTGAACAATTCAAATTGTACTCTGAGATGGTGGTTCGCCTTGAATGCGGTCATACGCAGGTACTCGCTGACAAAACTATCCTTGCTGAATGGTTGAATGAAAAGAAAGACCTGCCGATTGATATGTACTTTATCGGAAGAAGATTGATTTCAGGAAAAATTATTCCGGATGACTATGAAAATATTCGAAGAACAAATACCCCGAATCAAACGACTCAAATTATTCCGAAAAATTCAGAAATTTTATCCATTGATTCGCTTACAGTTCCTGAAATGATGTCGGAAATGGGTAAATACATTCCGAGTGACGAAGGATCCGTATATTTTAAATATCATCAATCAAGTGAATTGTTTCCTTTCTACCATCATTTGGCCCTTCCAATCACAAAAGATTCGGTTCATGTGAAGTATGTGACGCCTAAAAATGACACCAATGAAGTATTTTTAATGCCCGGAAAGGCGCCAATTCATTCTATGAACGCTCGCTTACTCAAATCTTCTCAACGCTATTCGAAAAACGAATCGGACATGGGAAAGTTTAAAATTGTGAACGGAAATTACGGTTACTTCAAGTTCCACTCGTTTTCTGCCTCTGCAGGGAAAGATTACAATCATTTTTTGAAAGAATCCTTCCGAGAACTGAAAAGAAAGAAAATCGATAAGCTGGTAATTGATTTACGCGGAAATACAGGCGGCGTTATGCAATACGACTTCATTAAATATTTTACGGGGGAAGGCGCTTTTGTTGGAAAGTATGTTATTACGAAGCCATTCGAGAAAAAAGAGAATCAATATATTCGGAAAGTTACGGTATCATTTTTACGCTATGCTGTTTTAAGTCATCAACAAAAAAAAGCACTTCGGAAAGGCTCTTTTGACGAAGGTAAAATTTACACCGAAGCCGTTGACAAAGAGTTAATCTACGACGGTGAAGTGAGTGTGATCACAGACGAAGGGACTTTTTCTTCGGCTTCTATCTTGGCAAGTCAACTGAAGACGCTGGCCAATGCCAAAATAGTTGGGCGCCCTGCAGGAGGTAGTTTTTATGCTGGAAATGCTGGGACGATTCTATTGCGTTTGCCCCAATCCAAGATTCAGATGTCCATCAATCCAAATACTTTTTACAGTCACCTTGATCCACAAAAAGACTTAAATGCGATCAAACAACCCGATTTGTATTTGGATCCCAACATTGTTGATGAAGAAGAACGAAATCAATTTTATTTCAAAGCTGCAATTGGTGTTTTTGCCAATTAGTTTGTAGATTTACCTGAACCATAACAAGCTACGATGAAATCGTTTTCCCTATTCGCCCTTCTATTTATATCGCTTTTCTCTTGCAATGAAGCCGAAAAAGAACAAGAAGTAATTGTCGAAAAAATTGATTCAGAGATTCCTGAAGAAGATACTTTTCCGTATGACACGTTACAAGGAATGTACATGGCCGACTTCGGTGGAAGTTCTATTCGGATCATCTTGAATTATGTCAGTGGTCAAAATGCCATTGGATATAACATTCACAAAGGTTTACAAAGAAATATTACAGGTAAAGTATCACGAAGTGGCGATTCAATTCAAGTGACTCTAAACGAACCTGGGGACAATAAGTATGACGGAATTTTCACTTTAGACTTTATTGGAATTGACAAATCACCTAAAGGAAACTGGACTGCGAATGATCCCAAAATTCCTTCTCAAAATTTCAAGTTGAAAAAAATCGATCAAAAAGAGAATAACAATAACGATGAAATCACCATTCACAATTTTGCCAATATCTTCTCTGAATCCACAGATAGTATCGGCGAATATTACTTCCAAAAAGATGGTCTTGTTACCTTGCGTTACTACGAAAATCAAGACATCGATTGGGACAAACAACAGTACAAAGAAATCAAAGGTTCTTGGGAACTAAAAGAAAACAAGGCAATCATCAATTGGGAGCCGAATCCTGTTTATAAAACAAATCGTCTCGAACTTGAAATTATGCGAGACGAATACGGGCAACCTTTCCTAAGTGCAGGAAGCGATCACAAAATTTATATGATGTGGTATTAAATTATGAAGATTAAAACTGCTGGGCAACAATTTCTCCAACTTGGGACATTCCTCGCAATTGCATACGCTTCCTATTTGTTAATCTTACTCTCACTTCCTTACATTTACTTCGAGCCTCGTGTGGAATTTTTAGAAACCAAACAGCTCATCTATCACATCAAGGTTTGGAGGTACAGTTTCTACATTCATGTCTTCACTAGCCCTATTGTAATTCTGTGTGGTCTCTTACAGTTCAACCGTTGGATTTTAAAGAAATCTCCGAAGACGCATCGAATTTCTGGATATATCTATATCCTCGTGTTGCTTTTTGTCACAGGACCAGCGGCTTTTGTGATGTCCTTGATGGCGAACGGCGGTTATATTTCTCAAATCAGCTTCACCACGCTTTCGGTGCTCTGGATTCTTTTTACGTTTTTGGCGTATCGATCAATTCGGAAAGGAGCCGTCAGAAAGCACACGATTTGGATGTTACGAAGCTATGCATTAACCCTGTCTGCGGTGACATTGCGCCTTTACATGTACCTGTTATCAGAATTTGAAGTAAATATGGAGCCGCGAGAGACCTACATACTGGTTTCTTATCTCAGTTGGATTCCAAATTTATTCTTTGTTCAAATATTGATTTGGCTGAAATACCCAGAATTTCTTCTAAAATACAAAGAGACTAGTTAGCCGTCAACAACTTCGATTCAGATTCAGTGATTTTACCTGTCTTTGAGATCGAGAAATTCATGGAACCCAACTTTTTGTAGGATTTCACTTTGTTATCTTCAAATCCATGGTCTTGCGGATCTTTTTCGTATTGCGGTTCAACGATAGATGCTGATATCGTCATGTCCTTTTTGACTTTGGAAAGTAGAATTTGACCGTCTAAAGTAGAGCTACCTGCAATCACTCTTTTGTCTATGAGTTTTCCTTCAGGACTGAAAGTCGCCAATTTATAGGTAAGAGGCGCGTAATCGCCCATCCATTCATCTTTTACAATGTAAATCACAGCAACAAATGCTTCAGTTTCAAAAGGACGTGAGTAATACAAATAACTACTCGTCACATCACGCGCAAACTTAGCATCTCTCATTTCCGAAATGTACTTTTCGTAATCATATGAGATGTATTCTAAGGATTGAGATACTTCTTGGGACAATTGTGGCTTCAACTCCATAGGCAACTTTGCCACTGGAAATAATTTTTTGAATTGCAGCCAAAACAAATTATCTGAATTTGAAACTCCACGCAATCCTCGATTCAGAGCTGGCTTGAAATAGTATGAGTCACGCAAGTTCGCCAAATCAGCATCCTTTTGAAGATGATCTATGTTGTTGTATCCTGCCTGAATAGCATACTCCAAATATTGTCCAGCAAGTTCATTCTTTTTTTGGAGGGAATAAATGCATGATTTGTTGTAAAGAATTTTAGAGAATGGCTTATAATCTAACTGTTCCGCCATATCATAAGCTTGTAGTGCCTTTTCGAAATTCTTATCGTCCATGGCAACATTTCCCAATTCAAAATAGGCTTTCGCGCTAGGTTCTTTCTTAATCGACTGAACGAAATAAATCTCAGCACTATCTAATTCTTTTTGATTTCTGTATGCATCCACACCCTTTAGAAAAAACTCGTTGGATTCTTTGATGAACTTTTTCTCATTGTCCAAAAATGCGGCAACCATATTCCCTTTGAATAAATCTTCATCAGATAAAACGATGTCCACTCGTTCGCGTTTCAGTTTTGGGTCTATTTGACCAGGATCTCCACAGGAACCGAGTATAATTGTAGCAGATAAAAAAAAGAATCCAAGCTTTTTCATAGTGGTTGATTTTAATCTAAAAATACAGAATAGGAATTAATTTCCTGTAATTCAGTACAATTTATTCAAAAAAACGTTCATTATTACGCACCATTCGTCTTAAAAGTGGACTTGGTCGATAGCGATCTTCTCCGTATTCGTGGAATAGAACCTCCAAACTTTCGAGAACCGTTTTCAAACCGATTTCATCTGCCCATTTGAGCAAACCTTTCGGATAATTTACACCCTTCGTCATTGCTAAATCAATATCCTCCTTCGATCCAATATTCAAGAAAACGGCATCTATAGCTTCATTCATCAACATGACAAGGATGCGATTCAGAATTTGTTCTCCCAAAACTTTATCGGTGTTTGGTTGATCTTTCTCAGCATCTTCGGAATAATCGTAGTAACCACGACCTGATTTACGACCAAGGTAACCTGCTTCTGAATGTCTCTTTTGCGTAAAAGATGGTTTGTAACGTGGATCGAAGTAGAATGCTTTGAAGACAGTTTCTGTCACCGTGTAATTAACATCGTTTCCGATATAATCCATCAAGGTGAACGGTCCCATTCGGAAACCACCGAGTTCTGTCATTGCCCAGTCTATTGTTGCAAAATCGGCAATACCTTCTTCATAGATTCGCAAAGCTTCTCCATAAAAAGGTCTCGCTACACGGTTCACGATAAAACCAGGTGTATCTTTACAAAGTACAGTCACTTTCTTCCATCCGTCAATTAAATCTCTTGCTGTTTTCAATGTTTCTTGAGAAGTCTGCACAGCTGGAATAATCTCCACTAAAGGCATTAAAGGTGCGGGATTAAAAAAGTGAATCCCAAGAACTAGCGTTGGATTTTCAGTTGTTGCGGCAATGGATGCAATGGAGAGTGAGCTTGTATTCGACGCGAGAATACATCCTTTGGGAACAATCTGCTCCACTTGTTTAAATACATGCGACTTAATTTCAAGATCTTCAATAATTGCTTCAATGACAATTCCACAATTTCGAAAATCATGGATATCCTGACTGTAGGTTACTCGTGAAATTGTAGCTTCCGACTCTTCCCGAGTGATCCTCTCCTTAGCCACCAATCGCGCTAAAATCGATTTCAATTGTTCCTTCGACTTATTCAAAATATGTTCGTTCAGATCAACCAAAACTACATTGTGTCCGTTTTGCGCTGCCACTTGGACAATTCCAGAACCCATTGTTCCTGCACCTAAAACTCCTACTTCCATTTTTAAAACTTTTATTTCGGATTTCTCAACCCTTGGTATCTCGTTTATTTCTTTTTAATCTCGGCGGCTCTAACGTTTGCCTCTCGTAAGCTTCGCGCACCATTGGAGGCGGCTCTACCGTTTGCCTCTCGTAAGCTTCGCTTACTCTCCTTTGAATTCTGGTTGACGCTTTTCCAAAAATGCCGTGACGCCCTCTGTAAAATCATACGTTTGCCCTGCTTCGGTTTGCAATGTTTCTTCGAGATCTAATTGCTGCTTTAAATCATTCGAAAAGGAAGCATTCACCGCTTTTTTCGTCAAGCCGAACCCTCTTGTTGGCATATTGGCCATACCAAAGGCTAATTTTTCTACCTCTGCCTCGAACTCATCATCTGGAACAGATTTGTAAATCATATTCATGGCCTCAGCGTCTTTTGCGCCAACTTTATCACCTGTCATCATCAAGCCAAGTGCTTTCTGCATCCCAACGATTCTCGGTAGAAAAAATGTCCCTCCAGAATCTGGAATCAAACCAATTTTTGAAAACGCCTGAATGAAACTAGCACTTTCCTTGGCGATAGTAATATCACAAGCCAATGCAATGTTAGCTCCTGCTCCAGCAGCGACACCATTTACAGCCGCAATTACTGGCTTTTCAATCTCTCTAATTCTGCGGATAATGGGATTGTAGTGCTCTCCAACTATTGATTGAAGCTCAGGACCATTTGGGTCTGTTGCTTCAGCCAAATCCTGTCCTGCACAAAACGCTTTTCCCTCTCCTGTCAAAACTATCGCTCTTACCTCCTTATCGTTGGCGCAATTATCCAAAGCGACTTGCAAAGCCAAGGCCATTGCACGATTGAAAGAGTTAAAAACATTTGGGCGGTTAAATTTTAATTCGCACACGCCGTTTTTTTGAGTGATCAGTAATTCCATTCTATTGATTTGTTTGGTTGGATAAAGATAATTAGAATGGTGAAACTGCCCATTTTTATCCCTTCAACTTCTTTTCTCTTCAAAAATTTGTCTTGTTCGGTTACCTCTTTCAAATTGGCAACACTAAAGAAGAAAAACATCATGTTAAATATTAAAAAAAACGCATTACTGGTTGCTTTCCTATTTTCCACAGGGTTCTTTTGCTCGGCTCAAACGTCGTCCAGTAAAGGAGACTTGTTGATTAATCCATCCATCAGAATCGGTTGGTACGACTATAGTTATGGATTGAATCGCGTGAGCGTGATTCCACCAGTAGGGTTGAATTTTGAGTATAATTTCGCAGATTATTTTGGCGCTGGCTTGGAAGGCACCTACAGTTCTCGAAAATATCAAGATTTTGATTTTACCGATTTATCTAGTAGTTACGAATATCGTTATCAATCCGTATCTGTTCGTGGATCCTTGCATTATTTAGACATTTTGAAACTCATTTTCGACGAAGAATTATCCAACGAAAAATTGGAAGCACTAGATTTGTACGTGATGGCTTCTTCTGGCGTTCAATGGGTAAACAGTAAGCGAACATGGAGGGATGGAGTAAATCCAGAATCTCATGAAGAAAAGTTTTTCGAGTCATCATTCCGAACAAATTATGCCGCAGGAGCGCGCTATTATTTATCGGATAATTTCGGACTTTTTGTGGAAGCAGGAAGAAACTCCTTGGGCTGGGCAAAATTCGGATTGACACTAAAGCTTTAATGGCCAACCACTAACTAGAGAAGAAGTCAACTCATTTGGGTTGGCTTTTCTTTGTAGAATCGTTTAGCTTTGTTGAAGGCGTGAAAAATATCAAGTTCCTTATATTAACTACTTTACTTCTTTTCCTCACCAGTGTTGATGGCGACGAAGATTTGAATCAGCTCCTCATTGAGCTTGACGAAATTGGCGAAACCAATGTTCCAAAAGAATTGGATCGCAAATCAATTTTGTCAAATAAAGTTGCGATTTACTTTCAATCCTTGGAATCGTTTGACCAGGCCAAACTTTACCTTTTAAAAGCTATTGAGTTTACTGAAAAGCGCATTGAAATCGAGAATGATTGGAATCTGCAGAATTTAAACGATATGGGTTCACTATACAACAATCTCGCACTAATTGAGGGGAGCGCTGGTGACATTGCTGGTGCAAAAGTTGCATTTGAAAAATATCGAACGTATTTATTGAAGCAAAAATCGAAGTTATCCTCAAAAGACTATCAACATGAACTTGAGGAACTATATCCGTCCGGGTTTGTTTGGGCCTTTCACGCCAAAGAAAATGCGCTTGCCGAAGAATATCTAAAGAAAGCTATCGACCTTGCATTGAGAAACGAAGACAGCTTGGAACTTGCAGAATTGTATCGAGACTACAGCGAGCTACTGAGTCAGGTGAATGCGCACGAGTTGTCCTTAAACTATGCCAGTAGGGCAATTGAAGTATATAAAAGTGCCTTTCCCAACAAGATGATTCCTCCTAAAGCGATCAAAACAAAAGCTGGTG
>Ga0209137_1004745_pt1 | contig 10652 bp, 7 predicted proteins | sample SaaInl5LU_22_DNA_FD_184642 | JGI IMG/M metagenome (GOLD analysis project Ga0209137, IMG submission 184642) | Marine microbial communities from expanding oxygen minimum zones in the Saanich Inlet - ESP_105LU_22_DNA (SPAdes) (version 2) | ecosystem: Environmental > Aquatic > Marine > Intertidal...
GTGATGCCTATTTAACGCCCACTCCACATGCTCGCGCACCAGTGCCGATGGGTGCTCGGCACGCGCAGTCAGCGCTGCAATTGTCTCCTCGCTCGACGAGGCATTGCCCAGGCCCACCGCGATATTACGCAGCCAGCACTCGTAGCCAATACGCCGAATGGGTGAGCCTTCGGTGTTGGCCAAAAACTCTTCCTCGGTCCATGCGAAAAGCGCTACAAGCGATTCGGCGTCGAGTCTGTTGCGCGGCGAGAAGTCTTGCTCGGGCGACACCTCGGTGAACTTATTCCACGGACACACCAGCTGGCAGTCATCGCAGCCAAATACCCGATTGCCCATCGCCGCCCTAAATTCTTCGGGTATAGCGGTACGCAGCTCGATAGTGAGATACGAGATGCATTTGCGCGCGTCGAGTTGATTAGGCCCGACAAATGCGTTGGTCGGGCACACGTCGAGACAGGCGTGGCAGGTGCCGCAGTGAGGGTTGTCGGGTGTGTCGATAGGCAGCGGCAGATCGGTGAATAGCTCGCCGAGAAAAAACCACGAGCCGGCGTTCTTGTTAATCAACATCGTATTTTTGCCGATCCAGCCTAGCCCCGATTTCTCGGACAGCGCACGCTCTAGCACCGGCGCGCTATCGACAAACGCGCGATAGCCTATCGGCCCTGCCTTCGCCTGAATCTGGTCGGCAAGCTTTTGCAGGCGCTTTCGCAGCACCTTGTGGTAGTCGCGCCCGCGCGCGTAACGGGCAATATACGCGGTATCACTGTCGTCGAGCGGCGCGAGGGAATTGTCCACCTGCTTGGCGTAGTCCATGCGTACACAGATTACTCGAATGGTGCCGGGGTGAAGCAGCTCTGGATGCACGCGCAGCTCATGGTTGTTGGCCATATAGCCCATTTCGCCGTGAAAATTACGCGCAATCCACTCCTCCAAATGGCCTTCATAGGCGCTTAGGTCGACGTCGGTAATCGCCACTTCTTGAAACCCAAGCGCGACCCCCCACGTTTTTATCTCGGCGGCGAGCGCGTCGAAATCGGTTTCGGCGCTAGCACCTGAGGCAGCTTGGGTGTCTGCTACAGGGCACATAGAATCTTCGCGGCGCTTTCGAGCGTTGCGTCTTCTTTGCAGAAACAGAAGCGAATGATGCGCGATTCGGGCTTCGTCGTTTGAGAGGGGTCATCAGAGAGATGAGTAGACACCCCGTAAAAAGGCGACAGTGGAATAGCGGCGACACCCTGCTCGCGGGTGAGTCGTGTCACGAAGGTCATGTCGTCTTCGTCGCTTATTGCACTGTAGTCGGCGAGCTGAAAATACGTGCCCGCCGAGGGCATAAAGCGAAAGCGTGACGGCGCGAGCAGTTCGCAGAAACGGTCGCGCTTCGCCTGGTAAAAGCTTGCAAGCTCTGTCGCGTGCTGCGGACACTCATTCATATAGTCGGCTAGCGCGTACTGCAAAAAGCTCACGCTGGTGAACGTGACGAACTGATGCACCTTGCGAAACTCTGCAGTGAAACTCGGCGGCGCGACACAGTACGCAAGTTTCCAGCCGGTCGCATGGTAGGTTTTACCGAATGAGAACACCGCAAAACTCTTCTCGCGCAGCTCATCGTGGCCTAGCACGCTTGCGTGCGACTGCTCATCGAACACCATGTGCTCATAGACCTCGTCCGAGAGCACCACAATCGCGTGGCCCCGTATCGCCTCAGCAAGTTTATCTAGATCCTCTGCGCTCAGCACAGAGCCACAGGGGTTGTGGGGCGAGTTGATCATAACCATGCGCGTACGCGGGGTGATGGCGCGGGCAAGCGCCTCGAAGTCGATGCTGTAATCGGGCAAGGATAGCGGTAAACGCACCGGCGTGGCGCCAGCGAGCCGAATCGCAGGGTCATAGCAGTCGTAGGCTGGGTCGAAAAGGATTACCTCGTCGCCTACACCGACTGTCGCCTGAATCGCGTCAAAAAGTGCCTCGGTGGCGCCAGAGGTCACCGTTACCTCGTTCTCGGGACAGACCTGCGCGCCATAGAGGGCGTGAACCTTAGCCGCGATTTCCTCCCTAAGAGGCAAAATGCCCGCCATAGGCGGATACTGGTTCTTGCGCCCATTGAGATGCTCGCTAACCAGCTCGCGCAGCCTGTCTGGGCAATCGAAGTCGGGGAACCCCTGCGAGAGGTTGATAGCGCCGTGCTCGGCGGCCATTTTGGACATTACCGTGAAGATAGTTGTGCCGACATGAGGGAGCTTTGACTGCATGGATTGCATGGAAAATACCGTAGCCACTTTATGCAGCATTCTACCTTATCTTGTTCTCGTTTAGCGCTAAGCCTTAAGCTTTACGTCTTGATCAAATACTACGGCTTAACACTAGTAGTTTTTACAGATTGCTTAGGCTATTGTTTGAGGCGAAAACAACAGATTGGAAAGCTAAGGGTAGATGCTGAGCGTCAATCCCTCGATAATTCGCTTATGCTACAACGTCTTGCTATAAATTTGGGCTATTCGGTATTTGTGGCCCTTGCCTGGGTTGGGCTTTGGCATTTAAATGGTTTCTTATTCAATGCCGCCGAAGTTGCGCCGCTAGTTAGCCTAGTTTTTCTACCAGCTATTCTTCGACCCATGGCTGTACTTATTTTCGGAGTCTCGGGCGCCATTGGCCTAATTCTTGGTGCCGCGGTTACTCTACCCCTTATCTCGCCACCTAGCCTTCCGATTTTATTAATCATCCTCTCTAACGGTTTAGTGGCTTGGTTGGTACTCCTCTTGTTACGCCGAATACCTACCTATCGATCCGAGCTTACTTACGACATGACAGGGCTAACTCTTAGGACAATCATTCTTTTCGCGGGGCTGACTGCGCTAGCAAGTTCTCTGACAAATTCTCTGCTTATATCTCTTTCCCCCGATCTCTCTTCGTCCTCAGGGCTACCCTTATCTATGCTAGCTGGCGATGCCATTGGTGCATTTTTGATGCTCTATTTGCTGTCGATATTTTCGCCGTTTGTTTCTAAGCATTTTAGATAGAAAAGCGCTCCCCCCCGCCGCAGCCCCCACTTATTTTGTGGCATAGCATAATTTTTACAGATTTGTTACACTCGTGCACTACTTTGGCGCACTCATGCGCTAATCAGTTCATCTAAGGTGTCCAATGAAAAAAGATCTTCCTTATCTACGCTTTCTGAATTTAGCGAGAGCACTCGAGGAGATGCCGAAGTTCCCAGCACTCGACGCCGTTGAAAGCGGCCTACTCAACGCTTGTTCAATTGCGTGGTATCAAGACCGCAAACTTGCGACGATGGAGGCCCTCGAGGCAATGCCCGAGATCTCCCAACGCACAAAGCACAGCCGTCTAAAAATTCTCGCCGACAAAGGCATGATTAAGGTGGAGAGTGATGAGTACGACGCGCGCGTGAAATATGTTGTGCCTACTGCTTTAGCGCTTAAGTATTATGAAACGCTCGGTAAATATCTGGCGAAATCACAGACGACCTAGCCTGAATTGAATTCTGCGAGCCAAGGGGGAGCCTTCTCTCTTGGTCTACCATTTAGCACGTTGAATAATTGTTTCTAGTACCCCTCCTCCTTTTCTTATTTTTCTCTTTTAATTTCCTTATCTGCTTTTTGCGGACCTGAGTATTGCTGTTTCTTCTTGCCATCTCGCCTGTGTGTATTTGGCGTTGTCAGTTTAGCTTAGCAACTGGTTGGAGAGAGTTGATTTACTAATTATACGCGCACAAAAAAAGCCAACTCCGTTAAGAGCTGGCTTTTCTTGGTGTTACTCGATTATAGAGAAGAAACTATCTCTTCCTAATCCAAGTTACGAAGATCAATTATCCAATCATCAGGATTGGGTCAGCGGCGCCATTCAGTGATGCCGCGCTCAGGTCTACTACACCCGTTAGCGCTACTACAGCGTCTTTTCCCGCAAAAAATGAAGTAGAATCTGATGCATCTTCTACGATGTAGGTGTTTCCACCAAACGCAAACCAACTTATTTGTGCGGTTGTAGCGCCGGTACCACTGGTCGAAGCCGCGTTTAGGTAATCACTAAATGATGCCGTGCCCGCAAGACTGATTGCAGTTGTATTCCATACTTCTGTGCCAGACGCGACATCGAATAACTGGATACGGTCACCTGCAGTAGCGTCGGTGATTGTTGTGTAGACGTTTCCGTTAGCGGCTGCTCCGGGGATTACAAACAAATCGTTGCCTGCGCCACCTGTAAGGGTTGTAAGACCAAGATTTGTAGTCAGAGTATCTGCACCACCGTTACCAAGCAGCGTACTTGCTGTTGTGCCGTTTGCTACGAAGCTATCAGCGGCAGAGCCACCCTTCATAGTGATAGCAGCTGTTGACACTGATGTTGCAGAGACGGCGCCAGTAGATGCAGAAGCGTCCAGTGTGGCTAACTTTACGCTGCTCGTCAGAGTCAGTGCTGCGCCCGCATTACCAGTAACGTTTAGCGTTGTGGCCTTGTCACCAGTAACCACAACCGTCATTGCAGTGATACCTGTCGCTGTAGACGTATCTGTTGCATTCAAGTTGATAGTTTCAACGTTTGCTGCAGTGAAAGTACCGCCATCAAAGCCTGCAGCAGCAGCCATCACCAAGTTAACTGAGTCGGTTGTTGCCCCTACTGCTCCGAACAAAGCGTTAGAAACAGTCACGCCAGATGCATGAGTTCCGACTTGAGTAACAGTTCCTCCACTAGCAAGATTTGTGAGCGTCACAACGCCGGCACCGGCTGAAGCACCAACGATTACAGAGGAGGTTTGACCCATGTTAGTCAGGTTGATGTTTTGGCCACCGGTAGATAGGGCAACATAAAGCGTCTCGAATCCAGTCACCAATGACGAGAACGCAAGGTCATTGTCAGCTGTCACGATATCAGCTGCCACCATCACCAATGTATCAGTGCCGTCGCCGCCACTAATAGCACCGGTCACAGCAGTTGTGCCAGAAACGAGAGTTAGCGAGTCATCGCCAGCACCGAGGCTTATTGCTTTTGTAGGAGCAATAGCAGAGGTAGTCACAGCATCAACACCAGCACCACCTGTGTAAGTAGCCTTGGTTGCATCAAAAGTGATCGTTGCCTTACCAGTTGTACCTGAAGTGTCGATAGTCTTCATAGTCGTAGCAGCGAAAAGACCTGACAGACCCGCGGTGCCAGTAACAGCAACGTTGATAAGACCAGACATGCCTGCTGTACTAGTGAGGGTCAGTACTTTGTCACCTGAAACATTCAGATCGTCAATTGACGTCGATGTTACGTTAGCAAGTGTAGAACCCGTAACTGTAGTAGACGCCCCTGTGTACTTCGTTGCAACGTTGAGCGTGGTGTACACATCTGCGTCATCCAGAGTACCACCGGTTACACCATCAACTGAGAGGTTCAGCGTCTTAGCAGTGTTACCAGTCAGAGCGTTTCCAATTGTGATATTACCCGAACCGCCAAGTACAGTGAGATTTGTAAGAGCGTTTGAGTCAACAGCTAGTGTTGTGTAGTTGTGAGCCGTAACGTCTGTGATCGTGCCGGCGGCTACACCTAAGGCGTCGCTAGCATCTGTAACGGCTACCGTGTTTGCTGTAACACCGGTGTTGCCGACAGCTTTAACAGCAGTAACACCTTGGTTGGTTACGGTGAAGCCCGATATACCTGCCACAGCTGTGCCAGTGTCGGCGAGGTCTGTACGGGCCGCAGCGGTGGTACCCGTGAATGTAACAGTAGGCGCAGCAGCGGTTCCGCCGACGGCACCTGATGTCCAGCCCTCTGTCGAGAAAGCACCAGAGTAAACACCTTTGGTTGATGGTCCGTTAGTCGCACCAGCAGTCAGGTTAGAAAACGCAGCAGCAGCTTGAGCTGCAGTGGTAGCGCCTGTAGAGGTGAATGTTAGACCATTAACGATGATTGTTTCGCCCGCCGTCAGAGCGCCGAAAGCTGCTGTGGTAGTCTCCGCCTCTGCAGCTACTGCTAGTCTTGTGGTTACTGCAGCAACGGCTGCCGAAGAATCTACAGTTACTGACTTAGTAGTCGCCTTACCTGTAACAGTTACAGCTGCATTAGTGATAGTGCCGTTGGCTAACGCAGTAGACTGAACAGCTTTTGAAGCTGACTGTGTGATTACTACGTCTTCACCACCAGTAACAGCGATTGCGCCGCCAGCTGTGTTTGTTGTGCCTTTTGCCTCAACGATTGAGCTAGTAATTGTTACGTCACCGGTAGGCGCCTTTGTTGAAGAGCCGACAGTGATTGTACCTGTTGTAGCGCCGGCAGCCTTAGACGTTGAGGTGATGCTTACTGTTGATCCACCAAGGACAGATGACGCTACCGCGCCTTGCGCTGAATCTGTAACACTTATAGCGCCTGTCGAGCCGCTAAGATCGAATCCGCCTTTCGCTGTAACAGTCTGAGCTGAACCGCCGACAGCGGTCACTTTGCCAGAAGTAGTTGCAGCTGTGATGGCTGCAGTAGTAGCACCCTTAACGTTGATATCGCCAACAGCAGACACATTGATGTCTGAGAGACCTGAGAATAATGAGACGTCATAGGCTGCGGCTGTTGTTGCAGCAACACCGGGCACATCAGCTCCAACCGTCGCGGCACCAAATGTAATTGCTGGCAATGCGGTTCCAGCTGTAGCTGCCGTAACGGTGACAGTGTCAACACCGTCGGAGACAGCAATTGCTCGTCCTGCCGCATTATTAATGGCAGCCGCAAGTGATGCAGCTGCTGTAATTTTGGTGGCCCCTGTAACCATAGTCGAGGATTGGCTACCAACGTTTACGACCACGGTATCTGTAGCACCGCCTGGAGTAGTAGCGAAGACATAAGTATTAACTTGCGCTACGGCAGTGGTACCAGCAACAGCAGTTACACCGACTGAACCTGTAGAGTTCAATGCGAGATTTTCAATGTTCTTAACAGTCACTGAAGGCACAGCGATATTCATGCCGCCAACGTTGTCAGTGAACGTCAGCGTGTCTGTACCATCACCACCGTCAAGGACGTCGCCTGCTGAAAGGCCGGTTGCGATTGTATTGAAAGCGTCATCACCCGCGCCACCTGTGAAGTTATTCAGACCAGTAGTGAGCGAACTAACCCCTAACCTCTATAACCCACTAATTTAACTACACTAATCTGCAACAAAACCCATCAATCTAAACCTTTTCTTCCATATTTTGCACAAATCCAGCAAAAACACGGCCCGATCCAGTCCTAAAATGAATAATAATCAACAAGTTAAAAGAAAAGTTTTATCCCCAACCATTGATATTCTGCACAAAAAACAGCCCAAACCCGCCCCATCAAGCGAATTTAGACCTCGTCTAAAAACGCCTCAACAGCGCCTTCGAACTCCGACCCTGTCCAGTTACGCCTAAACCGTTCTACGTCTTTGCGATAGGCTCGCTTTGCCTGCCATGCGCGCTTGTAGGGCTGCATGGCGTCTAGGTCGAGAACGCACAGGCGGTTGCTTTGGTAGATGAAATTGCTGATTTTCATGTCGCCGTGGGCTGCATTAGCGCGGCGTAATAGAGCGAAGAGCCGATCGAACTCGGCGAGAAGGGTAGGAAAGTCGTGCTGGTTGATGTCGCCAGTCTGGAGCTGACGGAGCAGGTTGTCACCCGGGTGACAAAGACTGAGGTAATAGGCGCCGTGATTTAAGGCGCCGAGGGAGCGGTTCTCGATAAATGCGAGGGGCATGGCGGTGAGAATGCCGTTTTGCAGCAGCCAGCGGGCGGCGTCGAAGCTGCGACGCGCGCGCGTGGTGCGCCACAGGCGGGTAAAGCCGTGGAGCAACGATTTACGGTTATAGCGCTTGATCACAAGGGCAATTCCGTTAACCGTTATCTTGGCGACGGTGGTGGTGCGGTCGTGTTTAATGATCTCGCCTGCCTGAATAGCGGCATCGGGATTTTGCAGCAGGTTGGCGAGAGAAGCGGCGAATTGCTGCGAGAACGCCTGCGCGGGCTCGCGCGAACCGAGCTCGGTGATGGCTGCCAGGTCTACGGCAAAATAGGCATGCTTTTCTGGCTGTCGATAACACGCTGCCGCGGCGTTAACGCCGCCGTCTTCGTCGGGCGCAAGCGGTTTTTCGTTGGGAATAAGCGAGTCTTCGAAGGCAGTTAGTGCATCCGCTAGCGCGTGGGGATTAAGTAACGTCTTCATGCGGCGTCGCCATGGCGTTTGTGCAGCGAGCGAGCCTTAGTCGCCACGGCCTGCCAAAAATCGGCATTGACCGTCGCGGCATGCCGCAGCCCTTGTGCCTCATAGGCGCGCACAAAGCGCAGCAGGTCGCGCGTGGTTAAATTGAGATGAAGGCACGAGTAATAAAGACTGCCAATGTCTTTAACGAGCCAGCGCCTGCGCAGCCTAGGGCTCGAAAAAGCGCGGTGCAGATCAATAAGCGACACGCGCAGGTCGGGTTCGTTTTGGTGCAGTAAAAAATGACACAAATACAAATCGCGGTGGCACATGCCGTGGCTGTGCAGCGCGTGGGCTATCGAGGCAACGCGCTTAATGAGCGCACGCTTGATAGCGGGCGATGGCGGCTGCGTTAGCCATTTTTTGCCAAGGTCTTCGAGACTTATGGTGTCGTTAAGGTCTTGGGTCACCAGGTACGAGCGGCGCGTGGCGGGGTTAACTCCTACGACACCGTAGGCGACAGGATGAAGCGTAGGCACACCAAGACTAGTTAACCGCTCGACAGCGCGCCATTCGTTTTCGGCATCGACTATTGGCCAGCGCAAATGAAAAAGATTTTTGGCGATCTCGCGCCAGCCTACGCCAAAATGTAATTTGGCAAAATAGTGGCGGCCATTGAGGTCAAAGCGAAAAGTTTTGCGGCCATCGACCGACCGAAAAACTTCGCCCTGCACCGATTGCAGTTTGTCGAAGGGATCGCCGCCTGCGAAAAATTCTTTAAACTCGCTATTCGCGTAACGCATGAAGGTTCTACCCGCGCGGGGTTCCGTTCTCAAATCGCTGAATAAAATCGGCCGCGGCTTGCGGCATGGTGTAGAGGCTGTCGTCGGCGCCGTACGCTAAGCCGTTTGCCGACCAGTCGGCGGTGGGCAGTTTGCCGAGCGTGTCTGCAAGCAACTTGTTAAGCGTGTCTTGCGAAAAGGGCTCGGGGCAGACGACACCCGCGTTGGCCTGCTGTATATGATACGCGTAGCCGCAGGTCTCGGTTGCTAATACAGGCAGGCCAGCAACCACCGCTTCGAGCAAGGTATAGCCAGCGCTCTCGCGGTAAGCAGGATGCAGCATGAGGTCGGCGGCGGCGAGCAGTTGGGGCACATCGTCACGACCACCCACGATGCTTACCTGTGCGGCTATGCCAAGTTTTTTAGCCAGCTTAAGATAAGCGGCAGGCTTGCCCGAGCCCACTAATAAATAGCGCAGAGTGGCGCGCACCTCGGCGGGCAGCGACGCGATGGCGTGTAGCGCACGGTCGACACCTTTTACTTTAAACCCCGAACCAATCTGAACAATAAGCGTGGCGGTTTCACTGATACCGAGTTCGGTTTTTAATGCAGCGCGCGCTTGTTGTTTGCGCATCATGCGCGCATCAAGTGAACGGTCTTCGAGTTTTCGGTCTTCGGCGAGCCCAGCGGGCAATGCATGCAGACGACTTTCGCACTCGGGGTAATAGGTTTTAAAGGCGGCTCTTTGCTGTGGTGAAAGGTACAGAACCTCGGTGCCGCTGTCGCCACCGAACACAGCGTGCTCGTACGCGCTAAAGTGTTTAAAGCGCGAAGTATAGTGGTAGTAACTGCCTCGCTGAGTGGCTGCCATGTCGGCAAAACAGGGGTCTGCAGCGTAATAAACGTCAAGGCCGGGCATTTTATTAAAGCCGACTAGTGTCGCGTTTTGCGGCTTGGGCTGCGCCTGAAACCAACGCGTAAATTTTTGGTAGAGGCGTGTCCGAGTAATCGCCTTAACCGGCGCAAGATGAATCGTCACCCCGTCGGGCGTCTGGCCTGTCCAGCTCAAGGTGTACACGGTAATGTGATGCCCGCGCGCGAGGCATTCGTTAAGAATGCGCATAAAGTCGCGCTGCTGGCCGCCGTAGGGAAAATAAGAATAGATAACGAAAACGAGATTCATGCTTGCGCTCATTTTCCGGTGCTGCCGTTGTTACTGTTGTTGTAATAGCTTTTGGGCCGGCCCAATGCGGCCTCGGCTAACAGGGCTTCGAAGGTTTGCCACACCAACGCGGGTGGGTGCGTAGAGAAACAGGGCGGCGCCACTGTCTTGTCGTTGTCGAGTACGGCTGGGCCTTTATAAGCACAGGTCTTTTTAAGACAAGGTGCGCAGGCGAAGGTAGAACACAGATGCTTTTGCGAGACGCCGTAAGTACCCGACAGACCGGGGTCTGTTGGCCCATAAAGCGACAGCGTAGGGCGCGCGAGCGCGGCGGCTAAATGGCCGAGGCCGGTGTCTACGGCAATTACGCCGCTAACACTGGCAAGCTGTGTGGCAAGGCCACTGAGCGACAGTTTAGGCAATACGGTGGCGCCTGTGATTTGCGCAATATGATCGGCGCGGCTGCGTTCGGCCTCGTCGCCCCAGGGAAGCAACACCTCGAAGCCGGCGCTGGCTGCGTGTTGTGCAAGCGTGCACCAAAAATCTACGGGCCAGTGTTTAGTCGCCCATGT
>Ga0209137_1004751_pt1 | contig 10646 bp, 6 predicted proteins | sample SaaInl5LU_22_DNA_FD_184642 | JGI IMG/M metagenome (GOLD analysis project Ga0209137, IMG submission 184642) | Marine microbial communities from expanding oxygen minimum zones in the Saanich Inlet - ESP_105LU_22_DNA (SPAdes) (version 2) | ecosystem: Environmental > Aquatic > Marine > Intertidal...
TTACGTATGAATACATTTTATGAAGTAGATATTGTGGCTTATTATGTCTCAAATGAAAAGTTTCATGTAAATAAAAAACGTATATTTCAAACGTTAAATGAAAGCCCTCCATATGATATGATAGTTACACCTCCAAATGGGTTGGTGAGAAAACGGAACGACGAGGATTTATTTTTTAATTTACTTTTCAAAGATGCATCGGGGGGTGTCTCAAATTATACAGTAAATACCTTCAATTCAGATGTGAACTATTCGCAACTCGTATATCCCAATCAAAACAATATTATACCTAATTTAGCAGTAAACGAGACATATACATTGGAGTTGACTTCTTTTTATGGAGACAATACTGTAGCGAACCCGGATTATACACTTACACAAACACATCAAATGATCAATGAAACGCCTGTTACTGATATATCTTTCGCGACAATAACAGGACATGATGTGGTTGTGAAATTTACTAGTTCCGCGGGAGATTTAACAGATGTATTGTATACCATTTTTTTTAACGATATTCCTGTAAGTACATTTGGGTCTGATCAAACTAATATAAATGTCTCTGTTCCAGAGCTTACATACAATTATTTATACGATGTAAAGATTGTAAGTCATTACAACACGAACAATAATTCTTATTTGTTAGATAGTTCGTTTTCTACATTAAATGAGACATATGTTAGGAATTTTACGATTCAAAACAGCCCAACAAATGTGGATATATCATTTGATCAGTCACCGGATTTTTCTGCCGATGATACGTATGTTATGACATTAACAGATGTCTCTGATGACAATAACCAAATCGGAAATGAGCTCACTATCAGTGGTGATTTAATATTACCTATTGACATTTCTAATACATTTGATATTTTTTCTGGATTAGTAGTAGATAATGTATATAATTTAAGTGTAAAATCTATATACACTGAAACTAAAAATAATTATACAAATAATTTTGAATTCAAAACATTAAATGAAGGGATTATTGAGAGTTGTATTATAGATACGTCAAATGGTGAAATTATATTAAGCGGTGCATCGGTTCAATTTAAGATTGTTCCATTTAATGAAAGCAGTCCAATCCAATATGATATTCGAATTAGTACTTCATCGGAAAATAATCAATCCGGAGATTTATATTTTCGTGAACCCGAAGACCTGCTTTTCAATAACGTTCTTTCAAAAAATACATTGTATTTTGTATATGTAAAGTCTATTTATGCTACAGATAATTCCTATCAAAATACCACGTTTGATCTATCGTTCACAACCAGAGACGAAGAAGCATTGTTGCCGGAAAATATTACGATTACTCCTTATGGAACCTATATAGAATTTACAATCGATCATTCAAGCGTTGGCGATATATCTACCAATTTTGGATTTGAAATTAATGATGTCAATGCAAATACTTTGACATTAAGCGGAGGTTTTACTACATCTAATTCTACTGCAGAAGTGAGTACTTTAACCACAGATGGCCACGCCTTAAAACATGATACATTATATAGGTTGAAACTTGTCTCAAAATATGGTGATCCAGTTAGAGAATATTATACGTTTAAAGATTTCACAACGTTGGATGAGTTTCCATTAGTGATTGATTTTGCAAATAATGTTGAATACAATGGAAGAGAAGCGAGTTTTGATATTAGCGGCTCAAAAGATTTAACACGGTCACCTGATTATATTTTTTATGATGTAACATTGAGTGATGGACAAAATTTTTCTGGGAATTATAATCAAATATTTCCGGTCAAGTTTATAGATCTTACTCCAAATTTGACATATACTGTATTGATTCGCTCCACTTTTGATATTTGTGGGAATAACAATGATAAAACCGGTGCAACCGGTGCAACAGGATCAACTGGATCAACCGGTGCAACCGGTGCAACAGGTACAACCGGGGCAACAGGATCAACTGGTCCGACTGGGTCTACAGGTACCACAGGTGCCACAGGTGCTACTGGATCTACCGGATCAACCGGTGACACCGGTTCAACAGGTACCACAGGTGCCACAGGTGCCACTGGATCAACCGGATCAACAGGTATAACAGGATCTACCGGCGCAACAGGTACAACAGGATCGACCGGATCGACTGGTGCCACAGGAACAACTGGTGCAACTGGTGCAACTGGTTCCACCGGATCGACTGGTGCAACTGGTTCCACCGGATCGACTGGAACAACAGGAGCAACAGGTTCAACTGGTGCTACGGGATCTACGGGAACAACCGGTGAAACTGGTTCTACAGGTGTTACAGGTACCACTTATGCTGGAAATTTCTATGATATTTCGTATCAATTTACTACCTTGAATGAGAGCGAGTTGGAACAGATTGAATTTAAAACGTTTGATGATACAAGCTACAAACCATATGTTGCAAATCCTATACAAACAGTTTATAGGAACCCTGGTAATAAGTATGCAGTGGCTACTTTACATTCCCCATCTGGTAGTATCGAAACGTTATATATAAAAGTGGAAAGTACTACAGGGGATGTCATAATGGATGTGTCTTATACAAATGCAAATGTCCCTGCTACACAAGAAATTAGTGGATTAGCGATCAACACAGATTATGTCATTTATACTACCACTCAATATGGAACTGGCAATACATATGATATTTCTGAATCTTTCACGACATTGAATGAAAAAGAAATTAACATATTAACCGAATTCTATGTTTATACAACAGACGACACACTTGCTATTGATTTTGTAGAGACGGGTACAGATATGTCGTATACATTGAACATCTCCGGTACAGATTTCGATCCGCAAGAAAATTCACCTTTAGATTTTGACATTGGCAATTTAAGTACAGATATGTCCTATACAGCTTATATAGATACAGTGTATAATACGACAAATAATATATATAGATCTTCTAACTTTACAATCACACCTGGGTTTACACCTGAACCATATATTGAAAACGGAACATTCGTCATTGGTCCGAGTACCATTATTAATGATCGAGGTTTTTCAACGACAATACCGACAGAATGGAATACTACCAGTGTTGTCATTGCAACACTAAATGACCCGACTAAAGAATTTTATAAAAACAACCAAGATAGCACCAGTTTATATTCTGCTGTTTTATATTTACCTTCCAATCTAAATGATGCTAAAATATTGAGACAACCTATACGTGAAATCACGGGACCAACCGGTGATAATGATAACAATCTGTATAAAGGTAGATACCAAGTCAGTTTTTATGCAGCGAATCATATACAAGGTGGTCAAGTTTTTTCATTTGGAAACGTAACTGATGAGAACATGACATACGAAGTCAAACTGGTGAATACTGCGGATCCATTAACAACGATTTTTTCCCAGTCATTTACCACTATTCCGAATGATATTTCTTTTCATCACAAAACGATTACAATCGATGTACCGACTTCGTATAATCACGTAGAATTTCAAATTGAACGAACTGGAAATGAGAAAAACAATTTGTATATAATGGATGTAAATATGATCAGTGTATTTGTTCCTTAAGACATAAAAACAAAAACATATAAAAATAACAATCACTATTGTTTTTATATATAACAGATATGACAAGTACAACAGATAAAACAGTATTTGTATTAGTTACAGACAACGCCTACTTTCCAAAAGCGAAAACGACTATTCGCGATCTCCGATCCATAGGTCAATGGCAAGGGGATGTAGTACTGATTGCCATTGATTTTGATGTAAATCAGAATTTTCTAGATTTTTATTCCGTGCAACAAAAACGATTTGCACAAATCCAAGAAAAAACGGATCTATGCAAACTTTTGAATTATTCACCTTTCTTAGATACCATAGATGGTAGAGAAATATCCAAACTAAATCAATGGGAAAAATTACATGTATTTGACCCATTTTTTAAACAATGGAATCGTGTTGTATTTGTAGATGCTGGTTTGCGTATACTACATAACGTATATGAATCTATATTGAAACTTGATTATAAAGACGCATTTCTAGCACCAGATGATGGAGGGAATTATGTGTCTTTGCCAAATCCAGACAAATTATTTAAAACACAAGTCAGTAAAACATTTTATAGACAACTACAAGACGTTATTAATATATTTGGCGGTGTAGAAATACTAGAGAAAAACTACTTTTTGAATTGTCTCTGGGTATATGATACGGCGATATTAGATACCTGCACAAAACAAGAAATGATCGATGGGATTGTGAAATATCCCATTTGTAAAACAAATGAAATGACTATGATGAATTTATTTTTACATTTTAAATATAAGTTGTGGAAACCATTTCCTGTATATGTACCAGATGTAACACATAAAAAAATATTGTTTGATTGGTGCGAATTGAATAATCCAAATCCCAGTAGCTGGCGTGATTATTGTTTAATCAAATATCCTTGTAGTATTTCGATGGAAGATACGTAATCACAAATGTCTCGATCATACGTCTCGATCATACGCCTCGATCAATGACAAAACAATCGATTCATATTATCCGCTTCTAGATTCTTGTCTGGATATTGAAAGAGCTTCTCAATCATTGCATTGTCTCGGAATCGTACTGTATATTCTTGTTGTATATTGTTTCGACCAATACGCCCCATGGATTGCAATGTTTTTTGTTGGGTCATTTTCTGTAAATCATTGCCAATAACCCCGTGACAAAATTGGTAGTTTGTTCCATAAATATAATCCGATGTAGTAAGGATGATAAATAAATGCTGGTCTTGTGCCATACGTTTCACTATTTCTTCGTAGTTTGTGTTTTCTTGTTTCACTAAAACACCAACGCCCATCAGTGTTAATATTTTGAATACAGGTTCAATTTTCAATGCCATGATCTTTTTAATTGTATTATTTTCAACACAAGGCATAAATGCACTCTTTTTATAAACTGGAGCCCATTTCTCTTGATGATCTACACTATTCGGAATGTAATCTGCATCCAATTGAATGTTTCGTATTTGTGTTTGTAATTGATTCATATTGAATTGGAGTGCTTCTGCAGAATCGCTTTTTACGTCTCTCATACGAACTTTTACAGCTGGCTTTTTTTTCATCATTTCTTCGTCTTGAGATTTGTCTGTATTATCTGCTTTTTGTAATTGTTCTTCTAATTGTTGTTCCATTGCATCGATCTTTTCGGATAAATCTTGGTTATGATTGATATTCGTCATAATATCTTCTAACAAATGCTCAGATATATCACTATGTTTTATGTAAAACTCCGCTAGTGCTAATACATCCTCTACTAAATAAATCGTTGGTCCATCTGTCAATGTATGCGCATCTACTGTAGTTAATAAGATCCCTTCCAAGTCTTTCCACATTTTGTTTTGTAGTTCTTGAACTTCGCTTTCACTATGGATTTTTTCGATCGGTTTTGGTGTTTGTTGCATAAGTTGCATACTAAATGCACGGCGAATAGAATGTTTATCTTTTACTTGAAATCGTTTTGAACACATGCTTTTCATTTTTTCGTGAATATAGGTCCATTTTGTTCCATCCATGTTCTGTAGTAATTTTAAATAATAAATCTTCACACTGTCCATAGTGATTTCTGAAATATCTGTAAAATACTGTGTCATTTTATAACGTTTGGGTATCACATCCCCTGCAACCGGTTTATAATCCGCAGCGACACTTTGTTGACGGAAAATCGTTTTACTTGGAGTTTCGTCTTCGTCTGAATCTGAGTCCGAATCCCCAAACGATTCCCCAGGTACATATATATGCAAGAAACCAATCATTTTCACGATTTCTTGTAAATCGAAGTAACGCAACATAGTCTTGTTTTCTTCACAATATTTGGCAGAACTCTGTAATTTCGCAAATGATTCATATTGTGTATGTGGCAAATAGTTGTACCCTTCTTTATTGACAATAGGTATCGATTTGCGACAATCATAACTTGTTATCGAATGAATAATACCCCCTTCAAAATACGCACGAAAATCTTGCAAAACATCTTGGATTTCATACTCTTTTGGCAATGTTGCACATGATAATACTACATTTGGGATCTTATTCTCGTACCAATTCTGATGAATTGTCTCATGTAATGGGTGTGTTTCATAGTCCATGGAAATCGTTGGTTCATCCCAATATGTGATGATTTTAGATGGATCATTAAATGACATCATGTAATACATAGAACACAAATACGATTGCACATCACATATCATAATTTCCACGTTTTCACCTTTACTATTGTCCACTTTTCCGATACCACCTGAACGTTTATTTATAGTATAATCGGTTGCAGCATAATAGTGCAAACGAATATCATCCGCAGTTGTACATCCAAATGCAAATGCCACCTTTTTCTCAATCGAAATCGCAGATTTTGCCAAAGCCAACCCAATGTGACGCGCTACACATACAAATATCACTTTATATTGACTACACAGACCAATGGGGGAAAGTGTTTTTCCAGTACCGGTTGGGGCAATATATAAAATTAATTTCGGTGGTGTAGGAATCGTTTCTCCATTTTTATCGAGTTTCATACGACAATGGGTATAAAGGTCTTTTTGATGCTTAAATAGTTGTAAATCTTCATATTTGAACAAGTTTTCATTTTTCTCAATTAATTTTGCACTTTGCGATAGAATAATGGATACAGATGTTTTTGATTTTCCGACCTCTATCACCATATCTACAAATCGTTGTATTTCTTTCATAGTAGCAATGGTATTTTTCTTCCATTGGACGAGCGTATATAATTCAAATATGTAATCCTTAGAACCTTTGTAAATACACTTGCATACTTTCTCACAATAGTCTATCAATATAAATTCGTATATTTTTGACATATTTATCTGAATGGTTGTATCAATATTCTGAATACGAAGCGATTCGATGGATCTTAGCTTTTTAAGTTTTTTCCCGTCAGTCTTGAATGAGGCGAGTGTTTTCCCAATTGATCCATATTTACTCACTATACTCTTAATGGAAGGATAAAAGTATTTGTCGTAGAGATAATACTCGATCTCAGGGGTTCGTTCTAGTTTTGTGAAAGAGAACATAGTCTGGGTGTAATTCAAACGAAGATTTACATCATTGTAACCATCGCGAATTAATTCCAGAATCCGTTTTTCCTGTGGAGAAACAGGTTTCTCAATGGAGTTCCACTCCGATTTAGTAAGCTTCTTTTGTTGTAAAATGTCCATAGTAATGATTGTAGTTATACTTCTAAATGGATTTTGTAAGATTGAAACAAAATCAATTTTTTACGTTTTAAGTTTTTCTTATACATAGATACATATATACATATATACATCATATCAATTCAAAAATGTTATGATCTCATGTATCATATCGTCCGGCAATTGCAAATTTCTCGTCATACGAATTTTTTGATACGTTTTTAATGTATCCATAAATGTCTCATATTCACTGAGTATATTTACAATACCTAGCGCAGGAGACCAATTGTCTGGACATGTCATTGAACTACAACAAGGACAACCATTTTTTTGGACATATTCTTGCAACAATCTTTTTGGTATGCGGTTTCTACGATAAGAAATATATTGTTTGTTGTAAAATACTACAGGACAACGGAAAGGATAACAATTGTCTAATAAAACAGAGACTTCTTTGTTTAAGTAAGTAAATGAGACATGTAAATAGTCGTCTGAAAAAATAGGTGAATATTTATCTAACTCAATATGAAGGCGTCTTTTAATATTTGCATTCATCTATAACAAATGATCAATGTTATTGTACATAAATCTAGTTATGTATAATATGATTATGAATATGATTGTTTATATGACTCTTTTTAGAAAAAGGACCACTATCACTATGAACAACAAATAAACCGTCAAACTTGTAGTATTGCCATTGTTTTGCATCCCCTCAATATTCATCAGTTGCTGGGCATTGATTGTAGTCAAAAACCACATACATATTAAAACGGCTAAAACCATCATAATTGTTTTTACATCCTTATAAAGACATAATGTTACAAAAAAGACTACTAAAGCCAACTCGTTAAAATCCATTATTAATATACTACGATAAAAATAAATGAACCTTTTTCAGTTTTTTTCCAGCAATGAAACATACAAAACGAATTTTGAACATGTTCAATATGCGATCAATCATCCTATGGAATATTGTCTTATCAATACACTACCAATATACGAACAAAATTGTCTCATCAAAAACAGCATACATGCTGGTCAAGAAGAATCGTTGATCAATGAAATGATGCAAAATGTTCGCATTCCCGACAAGAAAATGATCATATATGGGAGACACTCCAATGATGAGACAGTAGATACAAAATATCAACAATTGATCGGTATGGGATTAACAGATGTGTACGTATATACTGGAGGAATGTTTGAATGGCTTTTGCTACAAGATATATACGGTGTGGCCGAATTTCCGACCACCGAAACCGTTTTAGATATTTTGAAATATCGTCCTACAAAATTATATTAAAAATGTCTTTGTACTTATATTATAATAATGAGTTCTACAAACACAATTCGTGTTGATAATGTGTTATATGAGACTGAATATTTGTCTCAAATCCATCCTGGAGGTCCGTTGTTTGTTGAATTGTTTGATGGACGTGATGCAACACATGCATTCCAATCCTATCATCGACGACGGTTCCCACATGATAAAATGATACAATACCAAATCGAAGTTTTAGGTGTAAAATCGAATTCAGATCCTGAATTCGATGAATTGTGTAAAGAAATCAACCATATTCTTCCTGTACATGCGTCATTTGCACCATGGTATTATTATGTGAAAATTAGCAGCTTGTTATGTCTCGCTTTCTACACAGAATATCAGATTCATGCGCATGGTGCATATGTGTGGTACAATATGGTCTTTTTAGGATGGTTATTTGCATTGATTGGACTTAATATACAACATGATGCAAATCATGGAGCCATTTCGAGACACTTTTGGATTAATCGACTGTTTGGAATGTCTCAAAATTGGATCGGTGGAAGCGCCATTGATTGGATGCATCAACATGTAGTACAACATCATATACATTGCAATGATGTAGAACGTGATCCTGATATTGTTGGAAATTCGTTACTGAGACTCAATCCATTAAAACCATTGTTGCCTATTCATCTTTATCAATACATTTATTTGTTTGCATTGTTATGCATGTTCGGGGTCTCGTATTCCATCGATTCTGTTACAAATAACTATCATATGAAAAACCATACCAATTATGCACCCGTCATACAAAAGTATATGAATTTCGAAAAAGCATTCGGACGTATATGTTTGTTCCGATGGATTCTTTTCCCTGTGATCTTTGCTCGAACAAATATACCATTTTATATGACCATGTTCCATATTGCTCCGGTGTTTATTGTAGGTGGGTTTTACTTGTCTTTTTTCTTCATTTTGTCTCACAATTATGATGGAGTGTCGCATTATAATTCTCAAAATAGATCAGACCGTTCAGACCGTTCAGAAAGTTTTCTTCGGAAACAAATTCAGTCTTCTTCCAATGTAGGGGGTGAATTGTTGTGTTTTATCAATGGTGGCTTGAACTACCAAATCGAACATCATCTCTTTCCACGAATCAGTCATTGTCATTACCCCATAATCGCTCCATATGTAAAAGCATTTTGCGACAAAAAGAATATTCGGTATACACATTTCCCAACTATACTAGAAAATCTTCATTCTTGTTTAAAACACTTACACACTATGGGGTCATCCAAAATACCAGCGGGATTTTCGATCAAAGAAAAAAATGATTGACATAATCATATAAAAATATACTGATTATATTATTTAGACATGTCTTTGTTGGTTGAATCTCCTTACCTTTCGTACCAGTTTTCTTCGGAAAACAAACCAGAATCCGCACTAGTAGAGCAAAAAGTAGTGGTGAAAAAAGAACCTCTTCTCGATGAATCTGATGATCGCTATGTAATGTTCCCTATACAAGACGATAATATTTGGAATATGTATAAAAAACAAGTAGATTGTTTTTGGAGAGCCGAGGAAGTGGATTTATCGAAAGATTTGGCAGACTGGAATAAACTGAATTCAGATGAGAAACATTTCATTTCGATGGTATTGGCATTTTTTGCGGCAAGTGATGGCATTGTGTTAGAAAATCTAGCCGTACGATTTATGTCGGATGTCCAGCTAAGTGAAGCCCGCGCATTTTATGGTTTCCAAATTGCCATGGAAAATATTCACAGCGAAATGTATTCCATCTTGATTGATACATTTATTCAGGATTCAACACAACGAGACAAGCTATTTAATGCACTAAATAATTTTCCCTGTATTGCAAAAAAAGGAGTATGGGCACAACAATGGATAGGAGATCGTGAAAGCGGATTTCCAGAACGATTGGTCGCATTTGCGTGTGTAGAAGGCATCTTTTTCAGCTCTGCTTTCGCATCTATATATTGGATCAAAAAAAGAGGATTGCTTCCTGGATTGACCTTTTCAAATGAATTTATTTCTCGCGACGAAGCTCTACATACCGAATTTGCGGTATTGTTATACAACAAACTACAACATCGGTTGACCGAAGGAATGATCCATCATATTATCAAAGATGCAGTTGAAATCGAAAAAGAGTTTATCACCGAATCGTTGCCTTGTCGGTTGATTGGAATGAAT
>Ga0209137_1004760_pt1 | contig 10635 bp, 10 predicted proteins | sample SaaInl5LU_22_DNA_FD_184642 | JGI IMG/M metagenome (GOLD analysis project Ga0209137, IMG submission 184642) | Marine microbial communities from expanding oxygen minimum zones in the Saanich Inlet - ESP_105LU_22_DNA (SPAdes) (version 2) | ecosystem: Environmental > Aquatic > Marine > Intertidal...
CGTACATAGCTTACCCCTCAATTAAAATCGCCATTTGAAAATGGCTTACACAATTTATCGCCAAAGCTCATAATGTAAACTCATTTCTTGTAACCAGAGGTCAATGCGCGGTTGGCAGCGAAGTTAAATGATAAGGAAGCTAGGTCTGGGATGAAGTCATGTCTTTAGGCGGTTGTAATATTGGGTCGATCCGCTAGAGTGAGGCTAACGGCTTAGCCGATCTGCATAACGCAGCCTCAGGGTGAATATGATGACCAGTATACTACCCGCCGATCAGCCCGAACCGAAGGAGCTGAAGAAGGCAAATAAAAAATCTTCGCGTGGCAAAGCCCGTGTCAGACATAATCCAGAAAAAACGCTCTACGCGGCGCTAGACCTTGGCACAAATAACTGCCGGCTATTGGTTGTTAATGGCGAAGGTAGCGGCTTTAAGGTTCGCGATAGTTTCTCGCGGATTGTGCGTCTCGGCGAAGGCCTCGATGAAACTGGAAAATTATCCGATGACGCGATGGAGCGCACAATTGCAGCTCTCTCCATATGCGCGGCGAAAATCCGCCGTCTTCGTGTCCCGCGAATTCGCTGCGTCGCAACCGAGGCGTGTCGGCATGCATCCAATGGGCCTGAGTTTGTTCGCCGCGTACAACGCGAGACGGGACTTCGGTTGGAAATCATAGATGGTGGAGCCGAAGCTGAATTAGCGGCATTGGGCTGCGAAGACCTGTTCAAAGAAGAAGCAAAAGCGGTTTTAGTTTTTGACATTGGTGGCGGCAGTACCGAACTCACATGGTTACAACGCGGCGAAGATAGTCGGCTGCAAGTAACGAATGTCGCTTCCTTTCCATTAGGCGTGGTTCGGCTAGCTGAACGCTTCGCTGGCCCTGGTGACAATGAGCATGGTTATGAGGCGATGCGCGATGCCTGCGTTGAAAGCCTGCAGGAATTCTCTTCATCATTGTCGAATGAGTATAATGACGGTCAGGCCGTTCAGTTGGTGGGCACGTCCGGCACGGTTACCACTTTGGCGGCAGTGCATATGGGGTTGGAGCGCTATGACCGACAAAAAGTCGATGGCAGTGTTTTTCCTATGTCGGATATGATCGACGTGATTACAGCTTTGAGAGGTTTGAGCCGGACTGAACTTGCCGCTAATCAGTGCATTGGTATCCAGCGAGCTGACTTGGTTTTGGCAGGTTGTGCCGTAGTTGATGCTCTGCACGGGATATGGGATGCGCCTGAGGTTAGTATTGCTGACCGTGGTTTGCGTGAGGGGATTTTATTGCGAATGATACGGCGTGACCACCGCCGCCGACGTCGGACGAGGCATAGGCGCACGGGTAGGGCTGGGTCTGATAATAGCTCCAACAGCAGCTCTACAAGCAGCGCTACCAATAGCTCCAACGATGGAGGCTCCGAATGAGCGAGAAGAAAACCGAAAAAGGCCGAAGTGGTCGCGGCGCAAGCGATCGACTTTTTGAACGTGTTAAAACCGCCAAGGGGCGTAAAATTTCTTCAACACGTTGGTTGGAACGCCAGCTAAACGACCCATATGTAGCCGCCGCCCAACGCCAAGGTTTTCGTTCGCGTGCCGCATTTAAACTAATTGAGATCGATGAGCGTTTTAAGTTTCTTCGACGTGGTCAAAAGATTATTGACTTGGGGGCGGCGCCAGGTGGTTGGTCGCAAATTGCCGCTGACAAAATCGGTTCGGCCAAAGGCCAGGGTAAAGTAATAGCGATTGATATTCAGGAGATGAGCCCACTGATGGGGGTTGATTTTATGCTACTGGATTTTATGGATGATAATGCACCTGAGAAAGTGCTTGAGCTGGCAGGTGGTCGCGTCAATGCGGTTATTTCGGATATGGCGGCTCCGGTCACGGGGCACCGAAATACGGATCACTTGAGAACCATTTCTTTGGCGGAAGCTGCGGCTTGGTTTTCTTTTGATGCATTGGAAAAAGGTGGTTTGTTTTGCGCCAAGGTATTTCAAGGCGGAACCGAAAATGACCTGTTGCGAGAGTTGAAAGCGCGGTTTGGATCTGTCTCGCATGTTAAACCGAAAGCCAGCCGAAAAGAATCTGTTGAGCTATATGTCATTGCTCAGGATTTTCGCGGGTAAATTTTGCCGTTGCGATGGTCTGCTCGCCATAAAAAATTGGCGCGAAATAGCCAAAAAACATGGTGTGACTATTTATTTTCAGATTTTTTGAAGATTTGTTTTCCTGTTTCTACAATAAGTGGTAATCAACATTGTCAATATCAATGAAAGATAGGTATTGCACCATGTTCCGCGAAGCTCTTACTTTTGACGACGTTCTCTTGGAGCCAAGAGAATCGAATGTTTTGCCATCTCAGGCAAACACATCGACCCAAATTACGCGCGAAATTTCGCTCGGTATTCCCCTATTATCCGCCGCTATGGACACTGTAAGTGAAGCCGGTATGGCTATCGCTATGGCTCAGGCCGGTGGAATTGGCGTTCTGCATCGTAATATGACGCCAGGTGAGCAGGCTGCGGAGGTTCGACGCGTGAAGAAGTTTGAAAGCGGTATGGTCGTTAATCCAGTTACCATTTCTCCTGAAGCGTCACTAGCTGATGCGTTAGACCTGATGGTTGAGAATAGCATTTCGGGTATTCCTGTTATTGAAGCGTCTGGCAAATTAGTTGGTATTTTGACCAACCGTGACGTTCGCTTTGCGACGCGTATGGATCAGCCTGTTGCTGAGCTTATGACCAAAGAAAATTTGATCACCGTGCCAGATGCAGTCGATCACGAAGAGGCAAAGCGCCTACTTCATGCGCACCGAATTGAGAAGCTTCTGGTTGTTGACGAAAATTACTGCTGTGTCGGGCTGATTACGGTCAAAGACATGGAGAAAGCCCAGCTTCACCCAAATGCGGCTAAGGATCCACATGGTCGATTACGTGTGGCGGCAGCGACAACCGTTGGCGACGATGGATTTGTTCGCAGCAAAGCTCTCATTGATGCGGGTGTTGACCTTATCGTTATTGATACGGCGCATGGTCACTCTGTGCGCGTTGCAGAAGCGGTTCGCCGGGTCAAAGAATATTCCCCATCGGTTCAGGTTATGGCCGGCAATGTGGCGACTGCAGAAGGCGCGCAATCGCTTATCGATGCTGGCGCCGATGCGGTTAAAGTTGGTATTGGGCCGGGTTCAATTTGCACGACGCGGATTGTTGCGGGCGTTGGTGTGCCTCAGCTAACCGCTATTATTGATGCGGCTAGCGTTGCCAAAAAAGCCGGCGTTCCAGTCATCGCCGATGGTGGTGTTAAGTATTCGGGTGATCTAGCCAAAGCTATCGCGGCTGGTGCGAGCTGTGTCATGGTCGGCTCACTTTTGGCGGGCACAACGGAAGCGCCCGGCGAAGTGTTTCTCTACCAAGGTAGAAGCTATAAATCATATCGCGGTATGGGGTCGGTCGGCGCCATGGCGCGCGGTTCTGCGGATCGTTATTTTCAACAAGATATTGCTGAAACGCAAAAGCTAGTTCCTGAAGGTATCGAAGGACAGATACCTTATAAAGGTAGTGCCGAGGCGGTAATTCATCAGTTAATTGGCGGCTTGCGAGCTGCCATGGGTTATACAGGTGCTGCAACGATTAATGATTTTCAGGAGCGTGCAAGGTTCATTAAAATGACCTCAGCTTCGCTAGCTGAAAGCCATGTGCATGATGTTACGATTACCCGACAAGCGCCGAACTATCCCGGCGCGGGTCAAGGCTGATGCAAGAGCCAGGAAGGCTTCAGGCAGTCATAGACATCTTAACTGAAATTCACGATACGCCTCAGGCGGCTGACCGATATTTAGAAAAATGGGCGCGTGGAAACCGGTATGCGGGATCAAAAGATCGTCGGGCCATCTCAGAAGCGGTATATCAAGTACTCCGCAATAGGCGTTTCTTGAGCCATGCCGTGAGCGATGATAGTCCGCGTTTGGTTGCTTTGGCGTCTTATCACTTGCTCCATGGGCATTCGGTTGAAGATATTTCAGCAATGGCTGATGGTGGCAAATTTGGCCCAGCTGTTTTGCAGGATGAAGAGCGCAATGCTTTGATTGCATCTTCTGCTGTCGTTTCGACTGTTGCTTCGTCGACAGATGATAGCCAAAAAGCGATCCGCTTCAGTGTTCCAGAATGGGCTGAGGCCGATATGCGGGCCGCACTTGGCGATACGTTTGACGCCAATGCCGAAATGTTACTTGAGCGCGCACCTTTAGATATTCGTGTGAATACGCTTAAGGCCTCATCTGAACAAGCTCAGGCGACGCTAGCTGAAGAAGAGATACTTGTTAGCCCAGTCGAGGGTATCGCGACGGCACTGCGGGTTACGCAAGGCCGAAACATTATGCAGACTGAACTCTATAAAGACGGCTCTATCGAGGTTCAAGATGCGGGGGCCCAGCTCACGTCTCTATTATGCCATGTTAAGCGCGGCATGACGGTACTGGATTATTGCGCGGGGGCAGGCGGCAAGGCGTTGGCGATGGCGGCACAGATGGAACATCATGGGCGTGTATTTGTACATGATGATGACCGACGTCGATTGAAGCCTTTATGGGAGCGAGCAAAACGCGCTGGCACTGAACTTATTGAGCTGGCTAGAGACTTGCCTGAGCTTGAAAACAGTTTGGATCTTGTGGTCGTTGATGTGCCGTGTAGCGGTTCTGGGCGTTGGCGCCGTAACCCTGAAACGAAGTGGCAAATGGACCCCAAGGCCCTTGAGGATTTATGCGCTTTACAGGCCAAAATACTCAAACAAGCCTTAAAATATGTGCGTCCCGGGGGGCGCCTGGTTTATATCACTTGCTCGATACTGGATTGCGAAAATAAGGCGCAAGCGGATAAGTTTGTTGCTGAGAATGAGGGTTTTGCTTATGACACGCAGGGCGCTGGTTTGGAGCACGGGTTTAGGCAATTGAGCCCGGCTGGTAATGCGACGGATGGGCTGTTTATCGCTAGTTTTCAGCGACTCACGTAATATCAAAGCTTGATTTTATAGACTTGGAGTGCGACACAGATTTATGGCTTTTCAAACTCAAAAATTACTTCGCTGTTTCAGCCTTGGTCTGGCTATTTCGCTGGTCGGGTGGTCAGATAGTTTCGCTGATATTTCCTACTCTGAGCTTTCGCTTGAACTTCAAGCCCAAGCCAAAGATATAACGGTTGCCGAGAGTTATCCGCAGGCCCGTAATCTATTGGTGCAAGCGCTTACGGCTGATCCATCCAATTCATCTGCTTATATTCAATTGGGCCGATTGAATATGCTCGAAGAGAATTTTGAGGAAGCGTCGCGGCTATTGAAAATTGGTTTGGAAATTGAACCGTCATCTCGCCAAGCTAACTTATGGCGTGGGCAGAGCGAGTTGGCTTTAGGCAATATTGATAGTGCGCAAGAAGCGTTGAAGCTGTTGAGCGATGTTTGTGACGACTGCTCTGAAAAACGTGAACTTGAAAAGGCAATCGCGGATAAGAACGCGGCCTTGGATGACAAGCCAGATACAAAAGCCGCCGATGTAAAAGCACCGGCTACGTCTACACCTCCTGCCAAAAAGTAGAGCTAAATGGATAAAGTTTTAATTGTTGATTTTGGGTCTCAAGTAACCCAGCTAATTGCGCGGCGCGTTCGCGAGAGTGGCGTGTACTGCGAAGTTATCCCGTTTCAAAATGCGGCTGACGCGTTTGAGAGTTTTGCACCGCGTGCTGTTATTCTGTCGGGTGGCCCACAAAGTGTTGTTGTTGAGGATACGCCGCGTATTCCGGAAAACATATTATCTAGCGGACTCCCTATTTTGGGGATTTGTTATGGTCAGCAATCTCTTTGCGCTCAGCTTGGCGGTAAGGTAGAGGGCAGTGACGATAAAGAGTTTGGCCGGGCGTCGTTAAATATTATTGAACCATCTGAATTATTTTCGGGCATTGGGGATGTTGGTGCTAGCATTCCTGTTTGGATGAGCCATGGCGACCGTGTCGCAGCGTTGCCAGATGGTTTCAAAGTTATTGCGCAAAGTGAGCATGCGCCATGTGCGGCGATTGCCGATGAGACTAGAAAAATTTACGGCGTTCAATTTCACCCGGAAGTTGTGCATACGCCTGATGGAAATAAAATACTCAATAACTTTACGCATAAAATAGCTGGTTGTTCGGGTGATTGGACGATGGCTGCATTTCGTGCGGAAGCTATTGCGAAGATCCGAGAGCAAGTCGGTGAGGGTCGCGTAATTTGTGGTCTTTCAGGCGGTGTCGATAGTTCTGTCGTCGCTGTGCTTTTGCACGAAGCTATTGGTGATCAGCTAACGTGTGTGTACGTCGATACCGGTATGATGCGCGCTGGTGAGAGTGAAGAGGTAGTAGGCCTATTCCGCGACCATTATAACATTAAGCTTATCCACTTTGATGCCCGCAAAATGTTTCTCGATAAGCTCGAAGGTGTTAGCGACCCGGAGCAAAAGCGCAAAATTATCGGCGGTACATTTATTGACGTCTTTGAAGCGGAAGCTAAAGCCGCAGGTGGCGCTGACTTCTTAGCGCAAGGCACACTTTATCCCGATGTTATTGAAAGCGTATCCTTTACAGGTGGCCCGAGTGTCACGATTAAAAGCCACCACAATGTTGGTGGTTTGCCTGAACGCATGAACATGAAATTGGTAGAACCCGTCCGTGAGCTGTTTAAGGATGAGGTGCGTGCTTTGGGGCGCGAGTTGGGACTAACGGAAGCCTTTGTCGGACGGCATCCATTTCCAGGGCCAGGTCTGGCTATTCGTATCCCCGGTGAGATTACGGGTGAGAAGCTTGAAATATTGCGAAAAGCTGACACAGTTTATCTCGATGAAATTCGCAAAGCCGGCCTCTATGATGAGATTTGGCAAGCCTTCGCTGTCTTGCTGCCGGTACGCACAGTCGGCGTCATGGGAGACGGGCGAACCTATGACTATGTATGCGCCTTGCGAGCGGTCACATCGACGGATGGTATGACGGCGGATTATTATCCATTTACCCATGAGTTTTTAGGCCGCGTATCAACGCGGATTATCAATGAAGTGCGCGGAATAAACCGTATCGTTTATGATATTACCTCAAAACCGCCTGGTACGATTGAGTGGGAATGAGGTGGGCTGTATCGTTACCTAAATTTAGCAATGGATTTGCCATGGCTGCAACGTATAAAATTGGCATTGAAAAACATGCTTTCCAATTCGATATCTTACCTATATTGTAAAAATTGAAATTATCAGATGAAAACGTACGATGAAATTAAAGCGATCCATCAATAGGTGGTGAAGGCGAACAAGGAACAACTAATTAACCTAATCAAAGAACTAACGCTGTTCCGTAAGGAGTTTAGGTTTACGGTTGGGTGCTTAATGACTGGAATATGATTGCCAGGAATCCTTGGTAAAGCTGATGTCTCATTCGTAGACCACTCTCAAATCACTCTCAAATCACTCTCAAATCATAATCAAGTAAAGGATTGTCCGTTGAAATATCGTGCCGAAATTGACGGCTTGAGAGCTCTTGCTGTAGTTCCAGTTATTTTATTCCACGCTGGTTTTAATATGTTTAGTGGCGGTTATGTGGGCGTCGATGTCTTTTTCGTAATTAGTGGGTACCTAATCACATCAATCCTTATTGAGGATATTGAGGCTAAGCGATATAGCATCGGGCATTTCTACGAAAGACGTGCCCGACGAATATTGCCAGCACTTTTCTTCGTGATGTTTATCTGCATTCCGTTCGCTTGGATGTGGATGCTTCCGAACCAAATGAAGGACTTTTCTCAAAGCCTTGTTGCGGTGACTTTATTCGGCTCCAACGCACTATTTTGGCTTGAGGGTGGATATTTTATCGCCGCAGCCGAAGAAAGGCCGTTATTACATACTTGGAGCCTAGCTGTTGAGGAGCAGTACTATTTGTTGTTCCCAATATTTCTTATTCTCGCTTGGCGGTTTGGCAAGAATAAAGTGTTTTGGATGATTGTTGGGGTGGCTGTAATTAGCTTACTCGTTAGCGAGTGGGGATGGCGTAATAAACCTTCGGCTAACTTCTATCTTGCTCCAACGCGCGCATGGGAGTTACTTGCTGGCTCCATCGCGGCATTCATAGTTCAGAAGAAGGGCGTGCAGAGCAACAATTCACTCGCACTATTTGGCTTGATAGCGATTATTTTTTCAATCTTTGCGTATGATGAAACCACCCCATTTCCTAGCGTCCATGCGTTAGTCCCGGTGGTCGGTGTTGTTTTGCTGATATTGTTCGCTGATAAGGACACGCTAGTTGCGCGTTTACTGAGCACGAAAGCACTTGTTGGTACTGGCTTGATTAGCTATTCAGCGTACCTGTGGCATCAACCATTGTTTTCATTTGCGAAAATTAAATTTTATGAACAGCCTCCGGTATCAATCACAATTTTATTGATAGCTGTGACATTTTTCTTAGCGATGTTGTCATGGCGATTTGTTGAACAGCCATTTAGAAGCTCTTCGGTAGTTTCCAGAAAAACTATGATCGCTTTAGCTGGAATTAGCGCATCGTGCTTTTTGGCCTTTGGTTTACTAGGTGTTTACACACAAGGTTTTGACAAACGGTTTTCTGAAAATGACTTAAGTTTTCTCTCAGTTCTTAGTGAAGACAATGGCGAATATACTACCAAACGATTTCGAGAATTGGAAACATCTGAGTGGATTCCAGGAAAAAAGAAAATACTTCTTGTTGGGGATAGTTACGCTAAGGATTTAACAAATGCAGTATTTGAAACCGATATCAAAACGAATGTTTCGCTAATTACTTGGGCGATTTCTGCAAGATGCGGAAACTTGTATTTGGAATTTGAAGAGAAAGCCAAATACATCAAAGGTCAGGATATGCCGCGTTGTCGTAACAGTAGCTTTTTTCAGGATGAGAATTTTTTGAGGCGCTTAAGGGAAGCTGATGAAGTATGGTTTGCTAGCCGCTGGAAACACTGGCAAGCCAAACTTTTGCCTCAAAGTTTAGAGCTTGTTTCCGAAGTATTTGACGGTCCGATCACAGTGTTCGGTAGAAAAGATTTTCCGAGCTTTCGCCCCCAAAAATATGTCGGTATTGATGGCGAAAAAAGGATAAACTACTCGGAGGCCTTATCGCAAACTGACATTTACCTTAACCAATCGATGCGTGGGATTTCTAGGCAGTATAAATTTATCGACACCCAATCACTTTTATGTGGCGGGGATGTTTACGCCTGCAAGGTTTTTGACCACCAAGGCAATTTAAAGACATATGACGGTGTGCACCTGACTTTTTGGGGGGCAAGGTTTTATGGAGAAAGCCTCTTAGCGTCTGATGCAGATTTTAAATAATGGCGATTATGAAATTTTAAGTGAGAAAGAAAAATCGTTCTATATTGGTATGGAAATATTATTCTGGGTTTAGCGGGCGCGGGGTATCGGTGTATAGCGCCGGATCATTTCGGCTTCGGTTGTTCCGATACGCCAACTGATTTTAATTTGTACACGATTGCGCAACACACTTAAGTTCTCTCCAGTTTGATTGTAGCTCTGGATTTGAAAGATATGACGTTAGTCAGTTAGAATTGGTACAAAACCTGGGCGCCGCAGATGAATGCTTCTTTTTACGCAATTCCACGCGGTGGGCATTCTCGGCAAAACGCGGCGGGCAAAAAGGTTTGAGTTTATTGTAGGTCATATTTCGGCTGAGTGAACACTTTGCTTGATCGCGAAGCTTTAGAGGTCTTCGTGTCTTTCGAGGAATAATTCATGTGCTTAAGATTTTATGTTTTAGCATAAAGCCTCCAAGGCAGCTGTTGAGCAACAAGACGGTAATCATTACGTAAAACAGGCTCTGCGGACTAAACTGCGGGATTAGCAATAACATAGTTTCTAGGTGAGCGAGTTGATTGTTAAAATACGGCATGGCGCTAATCAGCGCGACGGCTAAGAGCAAATATAACAGTGCAAATTTGAAATAAGTTTCAAGCACGCTTGGCTTCTGGGCAAGCATTCTCGCTAAGGTAAGGTTTGCAAAATTTGATTTGTCGTCCATCGCATAACGAGTGTTTTTTTCGTTTTCGATAATTTGCTCAAAGCTGTTCACTGATTTTTCCTTTCCCGTTTTTAATGACTTCTTTTAATTGCCGTTCTTTAATATTTGTAATTTCTGAAATTTCTGAATTCGAATATTCATAAATATACTTTAGGGTGAAAACGATTTTCTCATCGTCGGTTAAGTATTTAATCAAGTCGAAGAATGAAGCGTAACTTGGTTCGATCGTCGTTTGTGACACCATGTTTTCATCTAATGCTTCGTCATGTCTGTTCTTTCTAATCGCATCCTTGAAGCTATTGTAAAAAATGCCTACCAACCATTTTTTAAAATTCTGGCTGCTATCGAAGTTATGGAGATATTTATACGACCTTAAAAAAGCTTCCTGGGAAATATCCTCTGCAAGATATTTGTCTCCCCGCGTTAAACGCATTCCAAGGCCATATAAAAAATCTCCATACTTCTCAATGATTAAGCGATAGTGGTGACGGCTCTGTGTTAGAGTACGTCGAACTATTTCTTTGTCATCCATTTGCTTAGATTTGCGATCCGTCTTGGGGTTTATCTGGTGTTAGGCGA
>Ga0209137_1004762_pt1 | contig 10634 bp, 7 predicted proteins | sample SaaInl5LU_22_DNA_FD_184642 | JGI IMG/M metagenome (GOLD analysis project Ga0209137, IMG submission 184642) | Marine microbial communities from expanding oxygen minimum zones in the Saanich Inlet - ESP_105LU_22_DNA (SPAdes) (version 2) | ecosystem: Environmental > Aquatic > Marine > Intertidal...
CTTTGCTTCAGAAAGTATAGATCCGAAAATTGCCATAAACATTGAAAGTTGGCCTACCGGTCAATATATAATTTGGATAAATCATCGACCAACACAGTTATTGAATATCATTCATTAAAGTATTCGACCTTTTCTCCAGAATGTCTACAAGGAAAAGCCTTGATGCACAGCATCAGGGCTTTTTTATGTACTAGAGTCTTATGAAATGTAAAATCAAAATTATCAGCGCAATAGCCAACACGTTCATCACAATTCCGCGGTATACCATGTAAGAAATGGTCAGTTTCCCAGTGCTGAAGACAATAGCATTTGGCGGAGTGGCCATGGGCAACATAAACGCACAACTGGCTCCTAGAACTAAGGGCAAGCTCAGTGCATCCATCGGTATACCAATAGCTAGGCTTAGACTGAGCAGCAGTGGCAAAAGGGCACTTACCAAGGCCATATTGCTCAATAACTCTGTGGCGAATACCCCTATAATGGCGACGATGAGGAGCCAAACCCACTGAGGTAATTGGCCCAAATTCTCTAACCCTGTGCTCATCAGTTCAAACCATTGACTTCCTTGCAAGGTCCCCGCAAGGGCCAAGCCCCCGCCAAAGAGTATCAAAATGCCCCAAGGTAAATTCTTGGTATCCTCCCAATCCAATATGTTGCCCTGGTTTCCATCGCGTAGGGCGAACAACATCACTGCACTGGCCAGTGCTATGGCAGTGTCCGACCAATGAATCACCGGAATCCATTGCGCTAAGTATGGACGTAAAATCCATAAAATGGCAGTAAAGGCAAAGACCACCGCCACGCGCTTTTGAACCGGCGTTAATCCTCCCAAAGAATGCCACTCTCCTGCTATCCATCGAGCGGTATTCTGCTCTTCCTCGTCGTTCAATACGTCCTTCGGCAGGCCTCGTGTGATGATCCAAAAGGCGGTGATTCCCAAGACCACAGTGGCGGTCAATCCCACTGGGAGCCATTCCATAAATCCGATGGGACGGTCCAATTGTTCCGACATAAATGCCGCAAAAATCATGTTCGGCGGCGTTCCGATGATCGTGGCCATGCCGCCAATATTCGCGGCCCAAGCCACACTAAGCAGCACCGGCCTGGACAACTTAGATTGTTTCTCCTCGTTCAATACCCCAAGCACACTAGTGGCGATGGGCAACATCATAATGGCCGTGGCCGTGTTCGAAATCCACATGGACATAAAGCCCGTAGCCAACATAAACCCAGCGATCAATCCCGCATCCTTGGTGCCTGTTCGCTTCAAGATCCACAAAGCGATGCGGTAATGCAGGGAGGACTTCTCCAAGGCTAGGGCGAGCACAAATCCTCCAAAGAATAAGTAGACCAGCGGATGGGCATAAAAGCCTGCCAATTCCTTCGCCGTTCCCAGTCCCAATGCGGGAAAAAGGAGCAATGGCAGCAAAGCAGTGACCCCTAGATGTACCGTTTCCGTAATCCACCATACCAGCATCCATGCTGCAATTCCCAATAGAACAAAATAGGCCTGCCCTTGACCAGCAATGCTGATAAGAAGGGCGAGCACGGGCCCCAACCAGCGAAATTTATGTAAAGTATACATGCTTTGCCTATTGTAATTCGTATTGAAGCTATACCTTTAATTTAGGATTTGAGGTGTTTCTTTTTAATTAGAAAGCATATTGCATAGCTATTTCAATGGTGTTACTGGAAGTTCCGTTGTCATTAAGTATGCCAGTTTGCACCTGGATTTTAGCTGCATTACCTGCAATATATCGCGTAAATCCTAGGGTGGTTTTTTGCATGTTCTGAACTAGCGATTCTGAGTTGGATGCAAATTCGGGCTGGACGGCAGCGTAACGCCCTTGCACTTCCCATTTTGTTCCAATCATTTGACCAAGTTGGAGGTTGTATCCTCGTCCAAGGTTTAGGTATTGACTGATCTGGGTAGGTACGAGAAATTGGTTTGATGCTAATGAGATATAGAGATGATCAAGGTTTGATGCAGTAGCAATTCCGTACTCCGCCATCAAATTGAATTTTTTGTACTTAAAAAGGGCATCAACGAACAACTTGCGGTATGTAGGATAAGCCGCGGCTCCGTCTGCCTGGTACATTGTGAAACTGCCATGTCCTTCACCTTTGGCATCACTTGCCCCGATGTTGGTGCTGGCGGCTATTCCCAAGAGCAATTTCGGTGTGCTCTCTCCCATGAAATTACTCCCCATTTGATCGTTATTTGATGAAAATTCACCTAGTGGCAACAAGTCCAGTCGACCACTGTACTTGAACCCGCCAATATCTGGATCTCTAGAATCAACGCCGAATGAATTTATTCCATCTCCTGAGGTTAAAGAAAGAGCGGGTTTTAAAATCATGGGACCTGCCTTAAGCTGGTAATCCATAAAAACACCGAATTCCCTCCCAGTTTCTGCATAAGTGGAGCTCAGGATACTGCGGTCTATTAGTAGGAGTCTGTTTTCATACATGAGAAGCTCGCGGTTGTTTGCGATGCCCTGGCGCTGACCAAAGGTGAGGCCGAAGTCATTAAATGCCTCCCATGTAAAATAACCATCTAAAAGCAACTTAGGTCTTGTGAAATCAGCTTGTAAGAAAAACTTCAAACGTTCTTCTTTAGCCTCACCCATAAAGTTGAAATAGGCGAATCGTGTATCGAGAGTGCTTACTGACTTGCCGTTTGAGGTGGAGTAGTTGCCATAGCTTTGCGTCACACCGCCAATTTTAAATATATACCCTTCGTCGTTGAGATGATAGGCAATACCATCCCCCAAATCATGGGTGGAATAGCTTTGAGCACTTGCCACTAAGGAAGTGAACATTAAAAAGGCGAGGGTAATAACTTGCTTTTTCATGTCTATGGTGAGATTATTTTGTTTCATCGTTAATATGGTATCGGTAGAGTTCTAAAAATTGGTCTTTCTCAGCAGGAATAAGTGAAAAATGTACCCAGCCGTTCTCCGTCTCGGGTTCGAAAATCTCAACGAGTAAGGCGCGACGACGTTGTTGGGTAGGGATATAGATCCAATTTCCTTCTGGCTCATCCACGGGCTTAATGATCGCGTCAACTGAAGTAATAGTGCCCCCTTCATAGGGATATGGATCTGATTCCATTGCTGTAATTTCATAACCAAACCACGAACCTCCTTGCGGCTTCTCATAGGTATAATTAATGCCCAGATTTTCCAATTTGCCCTTCATTTCAGAATCTTCCGGAAGAATGTAATACGCAGGTATTTCCCGAGATTTTCTCGAAATCATTCGATTCGCATCATGAGTGGTTACGTTAAGTTTGATTTCCTTGAAGGAATTGACATCAATAAAAGTCATCGAACGATCTTCGACCGTTCGCTTCATCTGAACATGAGCCACTTCATTATAAGGGACCAATTCTTCAATAAGCCGGATAATATTATCAGACTTGCGGTGTGATTCGCGTAAATAACTTTCAGCTATGAGGTAAGTGATGTGCGTACGTCTTAAAAACGAAGTTCGTCCAATTCCGACACCACGAACTTCAACAAGGGTTGAAATGGTATTATTCAGGGCATAATTTGTGGCGCTGCTTCTCGAATGAAAAGAGCCCGAGTTAAAATGGATTTCCCCATGGCTGTCAAACGAAGTACTGTAGTTTTCATTCACATAGCCGTGCTCGTCCATTACACTTTTAGTCACATTCACAAATTCCTTTTCAATCATTTCTCGCACCGTTACAGGTACATTTAAATTTCCAGTATAGAGGAACATTACGTCGTTTCGAGCGGTTACGCCAAAATCGCCCAGACGAACAAAGTCACGGCGGAAAGGACGATATTCATGGAAGTCGACGGCCACATGAGGATTAAAGGCAGAAAACGCAGTCTTCAAAACTTGAGTTTCCGGCATCATCAATTTGGTTTGGTCGCGGTTCAGATCCAGACCATTCGCAGCGTAGCGATTGTTTTTTTCGTATCCATCAACATTAGCCACAGGAATGATCAGAATTTCTACATTCTCTCGCATGGTCAATAGTTCTTGGTTTTCGATGCACTCGGTCAGAAAGTGTAAAAGTCCTTCTGAACTGGCCGGTTCATCACCATGCAATCCTCCTTGTGCCCAGTATCGCACCGGATGATCAGAAGCGAGCGCTGGAAGATGGATACTAAAAATCGCTCGACCTTCCTGACTATATCCTATTGTATTAAATGCGAATTCATTCGGGTGTTTTTCAGACAATTGCTTCAAAAAAGTCTCCAGTTCCTCATGGACCATAAATCCCTTCTTCTTAGATATTCCAGGAGTTTCTATGCTCACATTTGGATTCGGAAAAAACTTTTTAGTGATCCCTTTGGGTTGTGGGTTGAATTGGCCAAAACTCGAAAGAACAAAGCCAAGTGTAGCTGCGATAATTGTTATTGATCGTTTCATCTAGAAGGCATATGTGGTGATGAGACGAAATAGCATTTCCCGACCCTCTATAGAATTCCCATTAGAATCATTTGCCCCTGGGGCCAATTCGACCATCGTCAAGGCCGCTCTAATAGAATAGCTGTAGTTTCTTTCAAAATACTTCCCTAAACTGGCCGTCAAATAGGTGGGTCGGTTATAGAAAGTTCCATTGTACAAGAATGAATATTCTGCGGGTTGCAGTGAGGTGTATCTTCCATCAATAGAAACACCGGACCGTGTGATATAGCCAGCTTGAAGGTTAACCCCGCTACCTAGCATCATTCTTCCGAGAACGTAATTCGTTGGGTCCTGTAAGCCATTAACCAAAAAAGTGGTGGCCAATGAACCGTCGTTTCGTTGGCGATACACAATATCATCAGGTACACTTCCATCGGCAAAAACATATTCGCCAATCATGCTAAAGCCACGGTATTTAAACATGAAATCCGCGCCAATTTTCCAGTAATCGGGTAGGGCAGGATTGAGATCACTATCCAGATATAGTATACTGCCTGAAGCTCGTCCACGACGGCTACTCATTCCTTTGTTGTAGCTCCCGGCAACTCCAACCACCAGTTTAGGAGTAGCTTCACGCACCATGTCTACTTGACGAAATTGACCGAAATAAGTAAAGAGGCCAAAAGGCAAATAGTCTAGGCGGCCACCAATCTTAGCACCGCCGTAATTTCGTGCTCTTAAATTGTCTCCGTCTCCTGTGGTTAAGGTGATGTAAGGGCGAACATACTGGCCGTTATTAAGTCTGTAGCGACCGTTGGCAAAAATGCCTACTTCGCGAATGGCGGCATATGCACTTGTTAGCATTGATCTTTCGGGGAATTGAGTGGTTTGACTGAGCATCCACAATTCTCTATTATCCGTAGGCGTAGCACGCTTACCTATTTCTATGGTGGTGCGCTTAGTTGGCTTGTAGAAAACGAAGGCGTCGAGCAAATACTGATTGCTAACCACATCAATCTCTCCATTTCCGCTCAGGTCGTATTGAATGCGATAGCCCAATTTATGTTTTTCGCTCTCACCTTGAAAACGCAATCGCAATCTGCGCATTCTAAATCTACTAAGCGTAATATCGTCTTCTCCTAAGGTATATGACTTGGTTTCAAAATAGGGCTGCATATAACCTTGTATTAACGTTTCATAGCCGTTCTTTCCGGCATGTCGAATACCATTACCTGGAGTATATGCGTCTACCGGAATTCGCGCTTGCTGAGCCCAAAGTGTGCCCATTCCAAACAAGGAGATTAGAACTAACAGATGCCTATTCATTGTCTTTCAGATTTGTGTTGTAGACTACCTTACCGTCAAAAACGCGGACTTCTCCTTTCGACACAACATGCTGCAAGATCCATTGGTCATCGAAAAAGAGAAGGTCAGCTTGTGCTCCTGATAGAATACGTCCAATATGTTTTAACCCTAAGTTGTCTGCAGGATTGCTTGTTACCAACTTCAAAGCCGTAGCGGGATTAACGTGTCCCGACCTAACTAAATTTTGGAATTCCCAAAGATTCGAATGTGGATCTGCCGGGCGTGTGCCGTCAGCATGTCCTTCTGAGTCGAAATGTGTGAGACCTGCATTGCCGTCTGTACTGAATGTGATGAGTTGCTCTGGCACACCTTCCTCTATGGCTCGAAGTACCGCCAAATGTGGTTCGGTGTATTTAGAGGCTCCCGTGGAAATATCAATACTTCCTCCCAATTTTGCGAATTCTATGGCGTGTTCGAACAACGATTCGGTACGAGCTACGTGTGTAGGAGAGATGTGCTTAATGGGAAAGCCATAATCGTGTACAATTCTAAAAAGAGCGTCCATTCTTTCGGGTAAATTTCCCAAGTGCAAATGAACTATCCCTTTTTTCCCAGCAAGCATTCCGCCTACTCGCACATCTCGTAGCAATCTCACGAGCTCCAAATCTGTAGGGAAGGAGCTTCTAATATCAGAAATGGCAACTTTACATCCCAAAACATTGTCGATGAACATCAAATCTTCTTTTGCCGAGCTCATCAGATGTACTGGATCAATGCCGTAGTATCCTGTGTACATGTAACCATTCACACCTTCGCTCGAAAGGGCTTTGGCTTTAGCATAAACACTTTGTAGACTTCTCGCAGAACCGTCTGTTCCGAGCAACCCTACTACTGTAGTTGTTCCGGCTTGTAGAAGTTCCTGCGCAGAAAATTCTTTGGTCATGGAAGCATAGCCGTCCTTGCCACCGGCACCTGTAATGTGAATGTGCTGATCTATAAAGCCTGGGACGACATGTAGGCCGGAAGCATCTATAGTTCTAGCATTGTTTGGCACGCTCCATAGCGTATCCATTTCAAGGATTTGACCATTGGCGACTATGAGATCTTTAATCCCAAGTGATTCTGGGGCCCAAACATTGCCGTTTTTAATATATAAAGTCATCTTAGAATGCGTAATGAATGCTGAGCAAGAATGCTAAGCCAATAACCATAGGAGGGATATTTCTTCGAACCACTTCAAAGGGGTCTACTTCACCTATTTCTGAGGTGGCTAGTACCACACCCGAAATAGGGGAAATAGCGCGGCCCATTGAAGCTGCGATGTTCATGGGGAGGAGCATTGAAAGCGCGGAGGCTCCTGCTTTCTCTGCAATATTGGGGATCAAGGGGCCGAAAGCAAAGAATGCAGCATTAGCACTCCCCATGACGATGGAGGCTAAATAGATAAAGACGGACATGGTGATCCCAATAAAAATATGATGAATGGAGAGAAGATCAATAAGTGAGCTGAGTCCGTCTAATACGCCAAGTGCAATGATACCCTTAGCAAAGACGGAAGCAGTGAGAATAAGTGTAACTACAGATTTAAAAATATTTGCCATCCCCTCCCAAAAGCTCTTGAATGAATCTATTGAGGCCTTAGGATTGCGGATCAATTCCACTACCAGAGCCATGATAGTGCTAATAAGCATGGCTTGTGTTGTATTTAATTGGATGCTTACCCCTATAGGTTCAAAAACCTTACTAAACACTATGAGCAGCACTAACGGAAGCAAAGGCAATAGGGCGTAGAATTTTGGTGCACTTATGGACTCTTCATCTCCAACTTCAATTTCTTCGCTTCTAACCTCAATATTCCGCTCGAAGAATTTGATTGAGAAGTAGTACACTACCATTAAAACAAAAAGGGTTGGCCAAACTAATGGTATCTGCTCCTCAATGAAATAAGGTACAATAGGAATGTCCATGATTGAAATAGCACTGTTCGAAATCACAGAAGCAGGACCCACACAAAGTGAGGTGCTTCCTACAATAACAGAGACACCTGTCAATGCAGAAACACCTAATTTTCTTAGGATAGGAAATACTGTGGTCATCATTATTAGACCCAATCCCGCAGCAGACGGAATAAATAAGCTTAAAATATGTCCAAAGGGAAGAATCAACACAGCAATGAAGTATGGATTACCCTTCATCTTATGTAAGGGTTTGGCAATAGCATTTACCAAAGCTGAGGTGGCCCCTATTGCATTGGAGTATTTCACATAACCGCCGATAAACATGATCATCAGACCTACTCCTCCCATAGTTTTGGAAAAGCTTGAAACGATAATTTTAGCTACATCAATTACGCCTTCAGATTCTTCCGGTGGAATAGAAGGCAGTTTTCCAATTAGAATCTTTGCAATGAATAGCATGATTACCCCACTGCCAAAAAGTACAGATTGGGGGTTATGTCCTTTTAGTATGAGCCTAGAAGCCCACACGACAAGCACAGCTGCAATAATCAAAGCAATTGTATTCAAAGCCAATTGGTATTAGAAAGGTGAACCGTCTGTTTTAGTCCCAGGAGAGAAAAGCAACCCATTTACTCCAGCATGTTGTTCAAAATCACCTGTTAAATCCGGGTTCCGGGTATAGGCTTCGTTCGGGTTGTTGGAAAGCGGTTCAATATCAAAAGTGATAATGGTATCCCCTGCAGCATCCATAATGGTGATGAAATCACCAGCGTTACTGAGGTTTAAATCCCCACTTGTGCTAGTCTGAATGATTGCATTCCCAAAGGTTCCCGTTGGAGTTCCCCCGCCAAATAAGACTAAAGCCTTGCCAGGTGGGATGATTGTTCCTGCAGGAAAGTTGTGATTAGGCTGGTTGAGCGCTAAGTTCTCTGCATCAAAAACCTTGTAGCCACTAATATCCGCAGGAGAAGCTGAGAGATTGATCAGTTCTATAAATTCGTCCTCGGCGTGCACATAGGTGCCGTCCCCATTGGCGTCGCCGTCTAGTAAATTGTTTGAAGGGTCGTAAAGCACTTCATTCAATATCAAATTAGGTCCCGATACTGCCTCGTCATCTTCGATAATCATCGTTGCCGACGAAATACCTATTATGGTTCCATTTTCCACATCTTCAACTTGAACAACAATCTCTTCGTTGTCTTCGAGATCTGAATCCTGAATAGAATAAACCGAAATCATTCCGGTGGTGCTACCCGACGGAATACTTACCTCTGTTGAGGCCGTGTAGTCCACACCATAAGTAGCATTTCCTGAAAATGAGACCAATACATTCACAGCCAGGTCATTGGGTGAATCTAAAGTGAAAATCACCTTGCCGGTATCTATATCCTCCGAAATCACACTAGGAGATACAGACATAATCACCTCCGATCTTGAGGGGACGTCCTGAGTTTCACATCCACTCAGGAGTCCCATCAAAATTAGGGCAGAGACTAATAGTGCTCTTTTGTCGATCATATTAGAATTGTGTTACAAACAATTTAATGTTTTTCGCACTGCTCGAGTTGTTTAAGCGAAGCATGTACGTGCCTGAAGAAAGTTTGTTCAAGGTAATAGTTTCACGAGGTGTAACTTTTCCAGCTTGAACAAGAGACCCTTGTAGGGTAAAGATCTGGTATTGGGTGCTTTCTGTTAACCCTTTGATTTGAATAGAACCGTTGGTAGGATTAGGATATACGGTTAAGTGATCCAAGTTTCTATCCATCAATCCTATATTCTGACCAGTAATGGTAATATCTGTAGTTCCAGAAACACCTGATCCGTCAACCGTAGTAGCGGTCACAGTAACCACACCATCTGTTTTTGCGTACAACATTCCCATAGCTCCAATTGTGGCAATGCTTGTGTCATTTACACTCCATACAACATCCGTTGTTGTAACGGTTGCAGGGTGCAAAGTTGCCATCATCTGTAATGAATCTCCTTTAACAGTAATTGTGGTAGCCCCACCATCACCGGCAAGGGTCAATGAATCTGCCAGAACTACGGTACAAATAGGATAAGGACATGGTGAAGTGAAAGTGGTTGAACCAGTATCAGTACAGTTTACACCTCCAAAGATCCATTGACCATTATTTTTAAATGCCCAAGAATCCATGTATTCCCAAGGTTGTCCTGTTCCATCTACATCGACATCACCAAATACTTCAAATGCCACTGAATCTTTGAAAAGTTCGATAGCATCATCACCGTTTTGACTAATACCGCCGTTGGCATCCGTAAAGACATGATCAAATTCAGCGAAACATGCACCAAAATATAGAGCCATTGAAAGTGAATCGCGAACCACGAGGATATTTTCTCCCGCAAGAGCACTAACGGCCGGTAGTACGTATTCAACCCCGTCGGTTCCACCACCATTGTTGGCTACACCAATACCGTAAATACTCAAATCAGCGATGTCCCAGTTGGTTTTCAAATGAATGGCTTTACCATTGGACCCTCCTGAAGGAACAGTGAAGTCAATAATCCCTGCCAATTCAATCATATCTGGACAAGCTGGATAAGGACATGAACTATAAATATTCAAGGTATCACCATCAGTACAGTTCACTGCGCCGTATGTCCATGAGGTATCTACTTTGTAAGCCCAAGAGTCTAGGTATTCCCATGGTTGACCCGTGCCATCAACGTTGATGTCGCCGAACGTTTCGATGACGTTACCATTTTTAAAAAGCTCTACGGCATCATCTCCGTTTTGACTGATGTTGCCTGAAGCATCTACGTAGATTTTTGTCCAAATGCCAAAACACCCTTGGAAATAATAAGCCATGGCTGCAGAATCACGAACCACTAAAATATGTTCGCCGGCTTGAACAGAATCGGCAGGAAACGTATACTCCTGTCCATCCGTACCGCCACCATTATTTGCAATACCTATTCCGTAAATGCTCAAATCAGCAATAGCACTATCTGCTACCACAT
>Ga0209137_1004776_pt1 | contig 10618 bp, 10 predicted proteins | sample SaaInl5LU_22_DNA_FD_184642 | JGI IMG/M metagenome (GOLD analysis project Ga0209137, IMG submission 184642) | Marine microbial communities from expanding oxygen minimum zones in the Saanich Inlet - ESP_105LU_22_DNA (SPAdes) (version 2) | ecosystem: Environmental > Aquatic > Marine > Intertidal...
TCAGTGGGTTGCAATCATTTACAACTGAAATTTATGGCAATGTGGAAGATTTACAGAGCGATGTCAGTGGGTTGCAATCATTTACAACTGAAATTTATGGCAATGTGGAAGATTTACAGAGCGATGTCAGTGGGTTGCAATCATTTACAACTGAAATTTATGGCAATGTGGAAGATTTACAGAGCGATGTGAGTGGATTGCAATCATTTACAACTGAAATTTATGGCAATGTGGAAGATTTACAGAGCGATGTGAGTGGATTGCAATCATTTACAACTGAAATATATGGCAATGTAGACGATTTACAAAGTGATGTCAGTGGGTTGCAATCATTTACAACTGAAATATATGGCAATGTAGAAGGTTTACAAACGTTGACGGAAGGAATTACTGGAGATGTGAATGCATTAACATTTAACGCAGAAACCATCTTTTCAAGAACAGCCGAAACAAAAGCGGATATGACAAATACATCTATTGACTATAACAATGGTACAATTATATATTCCACCAATGCTGCAGCTGGTCCATATTCATACGATATTAGTAATGTGCCGAATTTAAATACACAAAGCCATATATTCACTGTATTTACAAATGCTACGTCAAGTAACTATAGTAATTGCTATGCAGAAGGCATTAGTGTAAACAATAATGCGTATAGTTTATTGTGGAGTAATGGAGAAGACCCAAGTACTACAATGGCCGACGTATTAGTAGGTGACGTGGTTTCACAACAAATTGCATTAATGCCTACTGATTTCAGTAACAATATTGCAATCTCTTCAGTGAGTTATTATAGAGGAGTATAATGCTTGCAGTAAAATTCAAAATATGATAGTTCCATTATAATATTTTGTAATGTTGTCTGATTTAGGTATTTTATATTAGTAAATTATATATGTCTCTCGCTACATTAAAAAAGAAAACTGCAAGTAAATATAGAAACAATAGTGCAAATTTGCAACAATTTTCAATAAATGGGGTTTATAGAAACCAAGGATATATTGGACAAAGCTCTTTGGGTCGTACAATATTGCGCACTCCGGCAAAAGGTACTGAGTCTCAAGGTCATGGTGGAAAAGACGGTAATTTTTTAGAAAAAGATGTAAAAACCTCTTCAATTAATTCAACGGAAAGCAACGCGTATGTAAAATCATCGGTGCTCAGTACGAGTGGTATGTTGGCAAAGCGAAACAAATGGGCAAAACGACCATATCCATACAGTATAACAAATCCAAGTGATTCCAATAACCAGAGCACGAGTGGAGACTATACTGTTTATAAGCGAAAAAATGCGTTAACGGATGGACTAATTATGAAAGCGTTTACAGTGACATTTCAATCGGTAGGAAGAGTAAATGCAAGTGGAGAAGACATTTCCACAGATGTTTCTATTTTAGTGGATGGTATTCAAATCGCCCAAATTACTCCTTTACCAGACCAATATACAGACCATTCTATCACATTTTATCAATGTAAAGAAAATTTTACATTTACATTAAAAGGTGAAGATGGATTAGAGCATTGGAAACGTACCGGTATTGCCAATTTGAAAATTAATGAAGTTTCGGTTATTGATTATTATAATTATTTGATAACAAATAATACAAATGATGGAATTGTCAATAGAAGCCTAAGTAATACTGGTACTACAGGAGCGCCAGGTAATCCTTCTTCTTTTAGATTTAATAGTTATGGTGAAATCGTGCCAACCTCAACCAACCCATTTATTATTGTTTCAGGAGGCGATAATAATGATGATAATGATGACAGTGCCGTAACAAATCATTATCACATTAAAGAGTTCTCTGCATCGTTATTCCCGGTTCTTGAAATCACAAATAAATCGTACAAAGAAGGTTCCGAATGTTGTGAAAAAACAGTACAAACCAACACTTCATTTGGAGCTATGTCTCAAGGAGATTATGTTTTCAAGCTCATTTCTGATTGTGCACCATTGGATATATCGTATGTACAATACAATACCAATCTAGGGAATCCATTTAATACGTGTTCGTCATAAAGTTGAAATTATGTTATATTTATTATAACATAATAGAAAGTAATCAATATTGGCATTTAAAAATGGAACAATCAATTGTAACTGAATATTTGGCTTCATTGACTCCCAAGGAGAAGAAGGCGTATGAAATTGCGAAAGAACATTTGGGGTGTTTATTGGATGTGGAAAAAACAAATGGATTTTTAAAATGGATTAAAACTAAGGAACCAAACTAACTTATCTTTGCTTTTAACGATTTCCAAAAACTATAATGTGATTTCACATTGGAAACCAAACCATCGGGCGATTCTGGGTTTACATGGTGATATTCTTCTTCAAAAATGGACCATGATTTGCTCTTTTTTTTCACAGGAATGTTGTATTTTTGCAATACATTAAAATTATATAATTTGCCCATATATCGGAAATTGTTTTTGTATACTTCTTTTTCGGGTTCTTCTGTTTTGTTTTCATTTTTTTTGTCGTTTTTAATATCATTGTTTTTTATATTGTCTTTTTTTACTTCTTTTTTTTTGGGTTGTACAAATGCGCTTTTATCAAAATCTATTTTCTTTTCTTTTCTTTTTTCCAATGTTTTCTTTTTTTCTAGTTTGATTTCTTCTTCTTTCATAGTATTGAAAGGATTGACGAATGTTTTGGGCAATAGTGTTGTATCTACGAAGAAATCTCTGCAAAGGAAAATACGAACATATTTCATTGCGCATAAATTCAATATGTTATAGCTTATTTGCGCATCTGAGAAATAGGCAAATGCTTGTCTATATAGGTCATAAAACATGGCCACATTACCTTGTGTAGTGGATTGGAATAAATAACGCGTTTTCCATTTTTGTTCTTCTGGACTTTCGTTTTTGGTTAATTTTTGGAATGTTTCAAATACGTATAGTTCTGGGTTAATATTGCTATTGCTATAATTATTGCTTTCTGAAAACAATTTATCAAAGAATGTTTTTTCATTTTCTAGTGTTTTTGGTTTTTTGATTTCTTGTACGACTTCTTTTTTCAAATTTCGGTGATAAACGCCGATTTTATATGCAATAATGGAAGTTAAAAATAAAATTACGGGTTGTATCATTTCATGCATTTATATATTTATAAAATTACTATAAATACTATAGACTATCATTATTTATATAATTTATTTCAATTTTGTAATTGTGCTTTTCTATGGGCAAATAACGCTTCCACCTCTTGTCTCATAAAGGGGACTTCTATACGTTCATACGTTTGAAAATAATTATTTGGATGCAATCTAACCAAGCACATTCCTTTTATTGTTTGGTCGTATTTGTTTTCTAAAATGGTTCTATAAACGTTTAATTGCAATGCGTAATGATAGAAATTAGCGTCTGGCAAATGACCTATACAAGAGGTTAATGCGGATTTATTGCCGAATGATTCGGTAGTAATGTCTTTGCTTCGTTTCCAATCGTAAATCCATTTGCTTCCATCTTCGTCTTCAAATATCATATCAATAGAACCGGCCAATTGTAGTTCTTTGTCATAAATCATCCATTCGGTTCTATACGCTTTCAAGTGTTTATAGTCTTGTGCGAATAATTTGAAATAACTATATTCAATGGACTCGTTGGCCACCTCCATATTGTTATAGTAGCATTCTATGTCATAATGCATGGCGGTTCCTAAGAGTGAGGCTTCGTTGCCGTTCCATTGGGCTTTGATTTCTTCGCGTGTCATGCCATAATATTTATAGTTTGGGTCTTGCATTTTTGTTCCTTTGAAAATATTATCCAATACTTTATCGGCGTCAAAATGGCTAAAATGAGAGTGAATCCAAGTAGTGCATGATGTAAATGAAGAATCACCATCAATTGTATAAATATGAGGTCCTTCGTCAAAGGAAATATGAGAATCTCTCTCATGTGGATTTATTTTGGCTAGATAATCAGGTGGGGTTGTCATGTTTGATTGCTTGTGTAAATATTATAAATGTATATTGAAATGTTTTTATATGGTTTTCTTTTTTCAACTTTTTGGGGGAACCTAGGTTCCCCCATTCCCCCTCCTGGTGTTGTGCGAGCGAAGCGAGCACATATTATTGGTTTGTCTCAATGACACAAAAAAACAAAAGATAACACTATAAAAAATATAATGTTATGCATTTCAAAATATTATACAACACACCATATGAAAAATAATTATATGACTTTGAAAAGCTCAACAATGAGACATATGTATAATGGCCTGTTTACGCGGTACCATATATAGTGCTCGCTGCGCTCGCACCAACACCAAACACACAACCCTAGGAGGGGTTATAGGGGAACCTAGGTTCCCCTAAGTGTACGTAACTTCTAATGCAAACGAAAAATCTCTCTTATTTAAATCCACTATATTGCCAAATTCATCCAACAATTGAATATGCAGTCTCAATATATCACATTTCCCTTCATACATTCGTGTATCCGATAACAACTTACCACCCGATTGACTTACCACAATTAACGAACCAAAACTATAGCTATTTGGGTCCAATGAGACACGAGCCAGTATATTGGAATTCAATAATGATTGATGAGAAGGAGCCACAAACGAGTTTTCTTTATTGGCATTGAATTCATCCACACAAACATACATATAATGAAACGGATTTATATCAATGGTTGACTCCGATACCAATTCAACCGATTGCCCTAAATCATACGACGGCTCTCGGAAACCCAAACACCATCCCAACCGCGATTTTAAATGATTTCTATCAATATTGCCATCTTCATCTACATTAAAATGTATTTTAAACGATTTTGTTGAGGTATTATAAAATTCAAATTTGAGAGTACTTCCACTTTGGTTGTTTGTATTACTATCTTCCGTATGCAAATCTACGACTATATCGTTTTGCAAACCATTATAAGCCAATTGTTCATTTACTGCATCTTTCAATTCATCGGCGCTTTCAAATGCACGGTCATCTATACGGATTACACGATTGCCACTAATATCATCTTCCACTAAAAAATACGTATTTTTACGTCTCAATGAGAAAGGATAAAAAGAAGCGGGTATTTCAACATTCGTCACTTTAATACTTTTTACATTACTTATTTGTTGCGGCAATTTCAACGACATATCCGCATAATTTTGCATATTGTATTCTTCTTGAAATCGCGTATCAATATTAATATATTTCGTTTTTATTGTACTATGCACATTTGTCATTACCATATGATGACCATTTTCAGTCACTTTTGGCTGCATAAATGTCAAATTTTTACTATCAAAGTATTTACTCATATAGTAAAAGCTAATATAAAAATAATTCACTTTTTAACATATGGAATGTTTCGGCTTTCTTTTGGACATTGAGAGCACACTCCAGAATCAACAACATTGGAAAACATATTCCCCAAACTTTGTCTCAGTTTTGGAGATATAATGGGCATTTTGGGAGACCGTTTATGCGTTTTGCTAAATGTATAAATCATAAAATTGAATATATTTTATAGTATATTTTTCTATAAAGTACACTATAAAACAAATAAATCAGAAAAGATGAATGTTTGTCATTATTGCAATCGCAGTTTTTCCAATACAGTAAACTTAAATAGACACAAATTAGGCAGTTGCATGTGGATTCACACAAGCAAAAAAGACAAACATGACTTTATTGATTCATATGAGCCTGCGTTTACAGACTCCCAACGCGATGGATTTATACGCAAATTATTGTTTGAAATGAGCAAAATGAATATGAAAATGACACAAATGCAAAAAGAAATACAATACTTGAAACAAAAACAAAAACTTCAAATCGTTAAAATATTGAATTCTGAGAAAGTACAACCAACGAAACATATCATTCAATGGGTAAAAACCATAAATATTAGCCAAATGCATTTAGAATATGTATTCCGAAATAATATGGAAGAAGGCATTTTACACTTATTAAAAGACACACTAGAAACAATGAACAATCTTAGACAACATACACCCATACGTGGCTATAATAAAAAACCCAAACATTTATTTGTCTATTTTGAATATGAAAATGAAATTAAATGGAAATTATGTGACTATGATTCATTTCAAAAAATATGTAAAATTATTTCATCACGTTTCATAGAACTGTTTATGACATGGCAATCCGACAATGCAGACTATTTATTATACAACGAAGAAAGCCAAGAACAAGTTATGTTATTTATGCAAAAAGTAATGGACAGCGGTTTCTTAAAACATACAGGTAAAATGATTGAAAAACTATACAATAAAATAAATACTGAACTTGAATTAAATGATTATGAATTTGAATAAAGATGCAATTTTGCACAATGGGGATGCAATTGCACAATGGGGTCTATTTTTTTTACCATGAAAACGTCACCATCATTGGATAATGGTCGCTTTCATACGTATCGCAACTTTCTTTATAATTATGAACGTATTTTACACTTTCTATATGCTGAAATAACCATTGAGACACCAACATATGGTCTATCATGGCCAAATCTGTCGTTTGCATTTTACAATCTCCATTTTCATCATAAAAATCCGTAAACCGGTCATTTTGAAGGACTTTACTAGACACACTATACAAACTATAATTGGATTGTTTGCCGCATAAAATATCAATCACCTGCGAATTCGCTTCATTGTTATTTATATCTTTGAAAATATTGTCGTAATCATTTAAATCGCCCAATAATATCACTTCTTCGTTCATATTTATTTTACTTTCAATATACGATTGCAATACTTTCGCTTGTGCCTCTCGTTTGGCACATTTTTCAGGGTCATTTGGATTAGACAATAAATGTGCCCCAATCATATGGATAGAAATATTATTTATTGTAAAATGCGTCAATAAATGTTTTGTTACCCCTTGTGTACCATTTTCTCCATTGTAATTGCAACGACTCCCTTCTATCGGATAATTATAGCGCATTTCAGTACGTGTGAGAGACTCGTCTGGGTCTATTTTCGTCAATAAACCCACATTTTGACCCGTATAAGTATCCTCCCCTTCAATCATATACGAACGATACGAACTATTTTCTGGTTTTACTTCGTCCAATTGCGTGCAACTTTGAACCTCACATAAATGCACTGTATCTGCGTCTAATGATTGCAATATATTTTGTATTACCCCCATATGCGTGTATTGTTCTGTACTTGTATTCCATGTACAAATGCCTGGACAACTGGAGCACGATTCAGTAAATAACCATTCCGCATTAAACTGAACAACAGACCATTTATTGTTGTTATTGCGATTGTCATTTTGAGACTCCACGATAGAGCAATTAAAATTGGTTGACCATACAACTGGAACAATAAGTAACAAACAAATCCACATATATACTATGTTTCTAAACTCTTATGGGGTTCTATAAAAAGTTGAATTTATAGTTTCATAAATACAACCTAAAAACGACGAAATACAAACTTAATCATGAACCGCTCTCAGTTATCCATTGAACAAGAATACGCACTTCAACAATATGAAGAAGGACATAATTTATTAATTACTGGTCCAGGTGGTACAGGTAAGTCCTTTTTAATACAACAAATGATTGCATCTTCTGAACTACACAATGAAAAATATCAAGTATGTGCAATGACAGGGTGTGCCGCCATTTTATTAAATTGCGGAGCCACTACCATACATTCATGGAGCGGAATTAAAATTCCACGTCAAAGCAATGCCGAAATTATTACCAATATAAAAAACAATAAAAAAGTGGCGGCAAAATGGAGAAGCACCTCTGTATTAATACTAGATGAAGTAAGTATGTTGTCTAAAAAAATATTTGAATTATTGGACGGGATTGGTAAAGCGGTTCGCAATAACGAGAAACCATTTGGAGGAATACAATTGATATTTACGGGTGACTTTTATCAATTGCCCCCAATAGGGTCAATACAAGACGGTTCTGGGTGTTTTTGTTTTGAATCTGATTTATGGTATAAGACATTTGAACCAGATAACCATATTGAATTGAAGAAATTATTTCGTCAAACCGACCCGATATATAAAACAATATTAAATAATGTGAGAGAAGGAATCATTTTACCAGAAAACATGGAAGTTTTGAAACAACGATTACATGTAAAATACAATAAAGAAGAAAATAATGGAGTTTTGCCAACCAAACTATATGCTATAAAAACAAAAGTGGATAAAATCAATGAAATGGAGTTTCAAAAATTAGAAGGCCGATGCTACGAATATCAATGCATCAATAAGACCGACTGTGCTGGCAATTTGGAATCAGGTAAACCATTTTCCGATGATTTTATAGCGAAAAATAAAAAAATGTTAACTCAAACGAAAACTGAAATGGAATTCCGATATTTAATGGATAATTGTCCTATGGAAAGAAACTTGTTTTTGAAAAAAGGGGCGAATGTCATGTGCACTGTCAATTTAGACTTGGAAAATGGCATTTGTAATGGTTCGGTTGGAATTGTGGAAGATTTCATACAATCTGGTGTTTTTATTCCTATTGTTAAGTTTTCAAATGGCATTTCGCGTAGTATTCCTATAAAATATTGGCAATCGGAAGAATATCCTACATTGGCATTAGGCCAAATTCCATTGAAATTGGCATGGGCAATGACCATACACAAAAGCCAAGGGTCTACATTATCTATGGGTGAAATTGATATTGGGAATACAGTGTTTGAATGCGGTCAAACGTATGTGGCGTTAAGCCGGATTCAATCGTTGGAAGGATTGTATTTATGCGGGTTGAACCCACAAAAAATAAAAGTGAATCCAAAGGTGAAATTGTTTTATAGTAAAATACCAAAAGTGGAATATGACGAAGAAGATGAAGACGAAGAAAAAGGTGAAAGTGACGATGACAAACAAAATGAAACTTTACAAGAAGAAAACTATAAAGAAATAAATTTAGAATCATTCAAACACATTCACTTTTAAACATTTGAAGGTTAACCATAAAAAATATATTTTTATATTTTTTATTTTTTATTGAATTTATTTTTAATTTACAATTTAAAAAATTATGTCAATTTCATCTTCACACGGAAACTACGAGCCGTCGTATTTGGACCCACAGGCACATCTGTATCTTGACTTGCATTTGGGTTTATTGTTACCTTATATGAAATTGTATCGTCTGGTAAAAAGGGGACGTAATGTATAGGCGGTATCAAGTGGACTTTCATTCCAATATTGTCAAACTATACAAGAAAAACATACAATACAATAAATTATCACGAATAAATGTGGTAAACTCAACGCATAATTGATTTTCACTCAATACAAACATCAAATGCTTATAAAACCAAGTAAAAAATACTATACCACATATAACCGGTTTTGACAAATAATAATGATGGCCATACAATAACGCACTTATATACACCATATTTTTATGACCAATACATAAATCACTATATACAAATCCATATGTGGCATACATAACCACAATACTCCCCAATTGTTCAATCATGTTGTTTGGTTGTATTGATTTTAAAAACAGTTGTCTAAACAAACAATTGTAAATTCCATTGCACCATGACAATATATTCCCCATCACAAACCATCCTTTGGGGAAAAATATATAATGACATTTTAATACAACGCGCGGTGTGGTTGTGGAATCGTATGTTTCAATGTTTTCAATATAATGGATTTCACGATTGAAATCAAACGCACATATTTGACCTTTTTTAATCGTTTTTTGAGTAAAAATCATTGGAAAACACGTTTTAATATTTGTGTTGTCATTTACTGCAATTAACACTCTATATACAGAACAAAATGGGAAAAATGAAAATGGACCGTCTATATGACTGGTATAAAATACTTGGTCCGAATGAATATTTTCTTGTCTGTTGTTTCCGGTCAAATATATTTCATCCATGGTTTTTACATTATACATTTCATATTCGCTAGGATTAAATAATGGAGCAAACATTTTTTTAATTATAGCACTATTTGCACAATTGTAAAAACAAGTATGCACTTTTTCTGGAATGTCAGTAAATGCCCACCAATGTTGACTAATTCCATCATCGTTTTTATTATTCAATACCCATTTTTCTATTGTATATGCATCTTGTTCATGTTCGCTGTCTTTCTTCGGTTCAAATAACGTACCTTCTAAAACTCTCATATAATTTAACGAACCCGGGAAAAATGCCAATTTATTTATAGAATCAATATTAAACAATCCTATAAACCAAACCAGACCCAAATACATACTAATTGCACTTGCATAATCATAAATAATATCCATCATCTTTTTCACAATAATATTTCTATATTTTCTTAAAGCATATTATTTATGTTTATTTCCGTTTTACGATTTTTTACGACAATTTCTACATAATGGAACATAATCTTCGTTCGTTCCTATCATTTTTTGCTCCATACAACTATTGTTAATACGATGAGAAAATATGGCTTTTGTACCATCTTTACATTGAACACACAATGAATGCAATTTATACACTTTATCGCAAAGCGGAATCAAATCCAACATTTGACCAAACTTTTCTTGCATAAAATCACCGTCTAAACCGGCCACATATACATGTGCTTTGTGTGTATTGACCATTTCATAAACCGTACTATACAAATCCGGGAAAAATTGTCCTTCA
>Ga0209137_1004777_pt1 | contig 10617 bp, 4 predicted proteins | sample SaaInl5LU_22_DNA_FD_184642 | JGI IMG/M metagenome (GOLD analysis project Ga0209137, IMG submission 184642) | Marine microbial communities from expanding oxygen minimum zones in the Saanich Inlet - ESP_105LU_22_DNA (SPAdes) (version 2) | ecosystem: Environmental > Aquatic > Marine > Intertidal...
CTAAGCCTTTCAGAAGCAGAAGATCTTTCTTTTAGTGATGGTCTCTTATTCAACATATCAATTAGATCATCTCGGAGTGGTTCTTTTTCAGTAAACATGTAATCTCCAATTACCTTCTCAAGTTTGTTTTTATTTATTTATCTTTCTGAAATTAAAAATATTAAAAAATATCTTGATTGCATTTTTATAAATGAACTTAAAAGACACTCTAAACTCCGCTATAAAACTTAATGAAAATGATTGGAAGATTATACAAAGCCTATATATAGAACGTAGTTTTAAAAAAGGAGAATATTTAGTTTCTCAAGGAAATGTTGAGAACTATCTCAATTTAGTTATTGAAGGTTCATGTAGAGTATTTATTATAAAAAACGGTGTTGAATACAACTGGGCGCTTGCTTTTGAAAATGATTGGATTTCTTCTTTCGAATCATTTTCTAATAACACACCTTCAGATGAATATATAAAGGCCATGACTGATATGAAAGTCTACAGTTTTCATAGAGATAGCTTAATAAATTTTGCTTCTGTTAATTCGAAATTTGCTAAGCTTGAGCGTTGTATTATAAATCAGATTATTCATGATAAAACGGAAAGATTAATATCTTTTGTTTCTGATACTCCAGATGAAAGATATCTAAAACTTATTAAAAATAATCCTGATGTCATACAAAAGGCATCTTTAAAAGTTATTGCTACATTTATTGGCGTCACTGCGGAATCTTTAAGTAGAATAAGAAAAAGACTCCTCACATAATAAACATTCATTTCTTACCTATCGTCAATATTTAAAGAATTTATTCAAACTAGTTTTGCGAGATTAATTTATAAAATCTTTTCTTGTGAAAAAATTATTCTTTTTTCTTGCTGCTTTTTCTTTAGTATTATCTTGTTCCTCAGATGAGGACTCACCACCATCACTTCCACTACCTGCACCAATAGTTAAATATACTATTACATTATCCTCAGGAGAAGGAGGAACAGTATCTACTTCAGGAGGTGAATATGAATCAGGGCAAACAGTTAATGTAACTGCTACTCCTCAAGGAGAATATCTATTTAAAGATTGGTCTGATGGCAATACAAATGCTACAAGGACTATTACAGTATCTTCCAATACAACCCTTACTGCAAACTTTGAGAAGAAGAAATACCCACTTACAGTAAACTTTGAAGGAGAAGGAGAGGTATTAGAAGAGATAGTCAATGCAGGCAGAAGCACTGACTACAATTCAGGAACTACTGTTAAGCTGACTGCCCAAGCAGCAGCTGAATGGGTGTTTTTAGGATGGAGTGGTGATATAGAATCAACTGAAGAGTCAGTTCAGATATTAATAGGAGAGCCAAAGACAGTTACAGCTACATTTGAGAAGAAGAAATATCCACTTACAGTAAACTTTGAAGGAGAAGGAGAGGTATTAGAAGAGATAGTCAATGCAGGCAGAAGCACTGACTACGATTCAGGAACTACTGTTAAGTTAACTGCAGTTCCAGCAGCTGAATGGTTATTTACAGGATGGAGTGGTGATATAGGAGTCATAGACCCAACTGAGAACCCAATCCAACTAACCATCATAGAATCTAAGACGGTTACAGCAACCTTTGAGAAGAAGAAATACCCACTTACAGTAAATACAGAAGGACAAGGAGAGGTATTAGAAGAGATAGTCAATGCAGGCAGAAGTACTGACTACGATTCAGGAACTACTGTTAAGTTAATAGCAATTGCTGACGACGGCTGGGCCTTCACTAAATGGACAGGAGACATAGATGATATTGAGCCAACATTAAACCCTATTGAGTTAATTATAACTGACGCAAAAACAGTAAAGGCCGTCTTTGAAAAAATTATTGCTCTTGACCCTGACGGTAATGGCAGTGGCGGCACAGGAGGTACTGATACAGGAGATACTGATACAGGAGGTACTGATACAGGAGGTACTGATACAGGAGGTACTGATACGACTAACAATCCAATTTATTTAGATGAGAATGAAATCACTGTTAAAGCATATGACAATGCTCCTATTGGAGCCAAAGGAACAATAAACGGCGTAGAATATACTGTGGTTGACAATGCTACTATTGGACAACAGATTGAAGCAGAAAATTACAATTTATGCACAACATTTGTGACTGATATGACTTATATGTTTGGTGATAGCGATTTCAATCAAGATATTAGTAGTTGGGATACTTCAAGTGTGACTGATATGAGTAGTATGTTTTATGGAAGCGATTTCAATCAAGATATAGGAGACTGGGATACTTCAAGTGTGACTGATATGAGTGAAATATTTTCTCTAAGCTATTTCAATCAAGATATAGGAGGCTGGGATACTTCAAGTGTGACTGATATGAGTAGTATGTTTTATGGAAGCGATTTCAATCAAGATATAGGAGACTGGGATACTTCAAGTGTGACTGATATGAGAGGTATGTTTTCTCTAAGCGATTTCAATCAAGATATAGGAGGCTGGGATACTTCAAGTGTGACTAATATGAGTTATATGTTTGGTAGTAGCTATTTCAATCAAGATATGAGTAGTGTGTTTAATGGAAGCGCTTTCAATCAAGATATAGGAGGCTGGGATACTTCAAGTGTGACTAATATGAGTTATATGTTTGGTAGTAGCTATTTCAATCAAGATATAGGAGGCTGGGATACTTCAAGTGTGACTGATATGACTTATATGTTTGGTGATAGCGATTTCAATCAAGATATTAGTAGTTGGGATACTTCAAGTGTGACTAATATGAGTTATATGTTTTATGGAAGCGTTTTCAATCAAGATATAGGAGGCTGGTGTGTGACTAATATTTCTTCTGAACCACTGGGTTTCTCTACAGATTCTAGTTTAGAGGAAAATAATAAGCCTAATTGGGGTACTTGTGGGGCATTTATTTATTTAGATGAGAATGAAATCACTGTTAAAGCATATGACAATGCTCCTATTGGAGCCAAAGGAACAATAAACGGCGTAGAATATACTGTGGTTGACAATGCTACTATTGTACAACAGATTGAAGCAGAAAATTACAATTTATGCACAACATTTGTGACTGATATGATGGGTATGTTTGGTGATAGCGATTTCAATCAAGATATTAGTAGTTGGGATACTTCAAGTGTGACTAATATGAGTTATATGTTTGAAGGAAGCGATTTCAATCAAGATATAGGAGACTGGGATACTTCAAGTGTGACTAATATGAGTTTTATGTTTTATGGAGCAACAGCATTTAACGGGGACATAAGCAGTTGGGTTACTTCAAGTGTGACTAATATGAGTTTTATGTTTTATGGAGCAACAGCATTTAACGGGGACATAAGCAGTTGGGTTACTTCAAGTGTGACTAATATGAGTTATATGTTTGGTAGTAGCTATTTCAATCAAGATATAGGAGGCTGGGATACTTCAAGTGTGACTAATATGAGAGGTGTGTTTTATGGAAGCGCTTTCAATCAAGATATAGGAGACTGGTGTGTGACTAATATTTCTTCTGAACCAGAGTCTTTCTCTACATATTCTAGGTTAGAGGAAAATAATAAGCCTAATTGGGGTACTTGCCCTGATAATAGTACTGAAGACACGACACCTCCTGTTATATCAATACTTGGAACTAATCCAGTTAATTTAAACAAAGGCGATACATATTCAGATGAAGGAGCAACAGCTACAGATGATGTAGACGGTGATATAACAGCAAATATTAAGGTTGATAATCAAGTAGATACATCAGTTGCTGGAACTTATTATGTTTATTATACTGTTAGTGATGCTGCAGGTAACGAAGCAACGCAAGTGACTAGAAAGGTAATCGTTATAAGTTCTGAAGACACGACACCTCCTGTTATATCAATACTTGGAACTAATCCAGTTAATTTAAACAAAGGCGATACATATTCAGATGAAGGAGCAACAGCTACAGATGATGTAGACGGTGATATAACAGCAAATATTAAGGTTGATAATCAAGTAGATACATCAGTTGCTGGAACTTATTATGTTTATTATACTGTTAGTGATGCTGCAGGTAACGAAGCAACGCAAGTGACTAGAAAGGTAATCGTTGTTAGTAATTAAAAATAATTGAAGGAATCAAGTCTCAGGTTTTAATAAACCATAGGCATATCACGTTCCTCCCATAGCCTGTAATTAATTTATAAAACAATTTTAGAATGAAAAATCGTATAGTTATTATACTAACATTTATTTTCACAACTCTAACTTTCAATATTAACGCTCAAGTAGTAGAAGCGAATAGAACAGGATTCACTTATTTCAGTCCACAACATAATAATGACTTAAGTTTTGGTTATGGCTTTTCAGTCTATGCTGCGGCATGGGCATTATTTGAAAATTACCCAGGACCTCGTGATTTTCAAGTAGGACTTGGAAGTCAATGGTTGAAACCGCAACCGACTGGTAACGAACCTGAAGATTTTTATACCACCATAGAAGGAGGTTACATCAGGATCAGTATATTATTGGAGAGTAAAAAGCTCAGATGGACAGAGTAGTTCATTTACGCAAGTCTTTTCATTTAGGGTAGAGTAAAAGTTAAGTTTAGTATGAGTTATTGTAAAGGATGAAAAGCGACAATTAGTTGATTGATTTAACATAATCACTCACAGATACCCCAATGAACTTTCTAAAATTATTGTAAAAAGTTATTCTAGAGTTAAAGCCCGCTTTTTTACTTAAAGAATCTACTGTGAAAGAATCTAGGTATCCATTATTTAATAGCCTCACTGATTGATTAATCTTTATTGCGTTTTTATACTCCGTACTACTTAAAAAGTTGTGATAGGCAAACAATAGCCTTACTTGATACTCAGGAACTTTTAAAGTCTTGGAAATATATCTTTTGTCTAATTCATTGTCTTTTATGAATTCATATTTACTCTCAAGGTTTAGGATTTTATCAATTAAAGAAGTCACATCTAGTTTATCATAGAGGGCTAGATCACTCTTCTGTATTTTTTTAAGGTTTTTTGAGCTCCAAAAAGGTATCATTTCATTTTTTAAATCAGAGAATTTCGATGTGGAAATCATCAAGTCCTTGTTTAGAAATGTGTAAACTAAAACAATAATCCATCCTATAGAACCTAAAGCTAAAGCAGTATTAAAATCAAAATTCTCTTTTGAGCTAATGAACTTGAGTATATGCATAACCAAAACAATTAAGCCCAACAGCTTCGCTAATAACGATACTAAGAGATAGACTTTAATTTTCTTCTTCCATAAATTCTCAATCAAATTTAAATCTACTCTTTGAATATAATTAATAACTAAGTGAGCGGACATAACTATATAAAAGAGATTAAAACAAATAAAGAATACTCCAAAATATACTTTTGAAATTTCAGATACCGTCAAAAACAAAATTGAAGTGACAACAGGGGCAATCAAATGAATAATCCAGCTTTTATTTACTTGTCCTCTAATTATTATTTTGAAATTCAAATAAACTAATGGAAGTACAAAATAAACGCTAAGGGTAGCTATTGGCAATAAAATACTATAACCACTATCATCCAAAACGTAGTTCAAAAAAGGAAATAATCTTACAAATCCCACTAAGGTTAGTACTGCAATCCAGAAGTCATTAAAAAGATTTTTATTTCTTCCAAAAGAAAAAACAATAAAGATTGTAAAAAAACAAAAAGCACCTGTAAATAAAGATATGAGAATATAAATCATGTTTCAAAAAGGGAAATTATATTTCGTTTGTGTTTTATTTGTTTTTTGACAAAAAAAAACAAAACATTGATATTCAATTATTTAATTAATATATTAGAGTCTACATATGTTTCATTTCTTGCAAATATATACAATTATGCTTGAGTTAATTGCCTTGAGCAATATGTTTAAATCTTTATTTTTTTTAATGACTACAAAAATGTTAAAATTAAATACAGTTATTCTAAAAACACTTTCAGTAATAGTGTTTTTTTTGTTTTGCACATCAAATATTTTTGCTCAATTAAGTGATCTTCACTACTTACCTCCATTAAAACAAGATAATGGTGCAATAGATCAACAAGCAATTTATTTGTCTACTCCAGAAACTACTCCTTTCGTTGTTAATGTTTACAAAGGCAATGCTACTTCTGCAACAATATCATTTACAATATCTAAAGGTAATGCTGGTATATTTCAATCTTCAAACGGTTTAGGCAATGGAGATAATAACATCACTTTTGTGACAAATGCAAATACAGGAATTGTATTAAATAATAGTGGATTAAAATTTGAATCTGAAAACAAACAGAAGTTTTATGTAAACCACAGAGGTAAAAGTGGTTACCAAGGGTCTTCACTTACTTCAAAAGGACGGGCTGCTTTAGGAAAAACTTTTAAATGGGGTGGTGCGCCTCTTATTGGGGGTAGTTGGACTAATGCAACTCTTGGAATCATGGCTACTGAAGACAATACCATCATAAATATATTTGGTTATGATCCGGCTACTACTTTTAGACTTAATACTGTGCAGTCGGGTATTACATCCAATACCCTAACTATACAATTAAACGCTGGTGAATCTTATGTACTTGAGTCTGTAATTTCTTCAAATTCAATTGCTACAGATAAAGCAGCCAATGCAGATGGATGGCTAGGGGCTTCTGTATCTTCGAATAATGATATTGCGGTAAGTGTAGGGTCTCTTCATTATTCTTCATCAACAGCATCAGGTCAAGATTGTGCTATAGATCAAATAATTCCTGAAAACGTTTTGGGTAAAGAATATGTTTTCGTTAGAGGGTATGGAGCAGATGATAAAGAATATCCCATAATTATAGCAACACAAAACGATACAGATATATATGTAAATGGTTCTGAGACCAAAATTACCACGATCAATAATGGGGATTACTATGTAATTCCTGGCTCTTACTACTCTGGAACAGGAACAACTAGAAAAGGAGAAAACATGTTCGTCAGAGCTTCTAAAGAAGTGTATGCTTTTCAGGCATTGGCTGGCGCTGATAGTGGAGCTAACGTTGATTATAATTTTATTGCACCTGTTAACTTTCTTTTAAATAAAGAAATGGACTATATCCCTTATATAGATAAAGCAGACTTTTCAACTACAACGGTTGGAGGTATTTCAATTATTTCAGATGCTAGAACCGCTGAAAGCGATTTAATTGTTAAAGTAGGGAATTTAACAATTACTACAGCCGCGTTATTAAGTGCTAAAAAATCAGTTACTGGTACCTCACTTTGGAATACCTACTTTTTGGACGGTTTAGCTGGAGATGTTTCTGTTAACTCAACAGGGTCTATTGCTGTAGGGTTTGTTGGTTATAATGGTGCTATTGGCATATCTGGTTACTTCTCTGGTTTTGAGTCTATTCCTAGTATCAATATTAATGTAATCTCCGAAGGAGCGTGTTTAACAGAAGGTGGAGTCACCTTAACAGCTCCATCTGGTTACAAAGCTTATCAATGGTATAGAGGTAGTAGTGTTGTAAGTGGGGCTATTTCTAGCACTTATTTACCTTCTCTTGCTGGAGAATACAAGGTAGAGGTAACAAGCAATGAAGACGTTATCTATTTATCTGCACCACAAGGTGTAAATGATTGTAATCCAGAAATAGTATTAAGTGTCACGGCGGATAAAAACACAGTTAAAGTTAATGATTACATTACTTTTACGATTAATGCAAAATACTTCTTTTTTAAAGATGCCAATGATATTAGTATAACCAATATACTTCCACCAAATATTGAAATCAGTACCGTTACTCCTACTTATGGAACATGGTCTAATGCTACCAAAACATGGTATATAGACAATATGAAAAATGGAGAAGAACATGCTTTAATCCTAAGAGCAAAGGCCATTACAGCCAGTAGTGCTTCGGTTACTTATTCTGTTTCTAATTCGCAGACCGTTTTAGGTACTGATGGACTAACTAACCTACCAGATGGAAACACTATAGAGGATAATTCCTTGTTCTTATTTATGGCAGACAAAGGACTAAACCCTATCGCTATTTCTGGGTCAAACCCCATTACTAAAACTGTTATTGATCCAAACTTTACTGTTACAGCAACGGCCAGCAATACAAACTCCTTTACATATACTTCTAGTAATGAAGGTGTTGCTCAAATTGATTCGAATGGAGAAGTAAGTATTCTAAATGTAGGAAGCACAATACTTACTGTTAGCCAAGCTGCAGACACAAATTACGAAGCTGGAACAAGTACCATAACATTAAACATCACTAAAGCAAATCCTGTGATCTCAGGGTTTGCTGATATATCAAAAACATACGGTGATTCAAGTTTTGAGATTATAGCTCCTTCTTCTACTAGTGATGGTAGCTTCACTTATACATCTTCAACATCAAGTGCTACAATAAGCGGAAATACTGTAACTATAGCTGGTGCAGGAAATGTGATTATAACTGCCACCCAAACACCTTCTGTAAACTATAACTCTGCTACCATAACAGCTACCTTAAGTATTGCAAAGGCAAATCAATCAATAAGTATAGGCGCCTTACCTACCTCATCTTCTATAATTACACAAGTAAATACAGCGCCTGTTCCATTAACAGCAACATCTAGTTCTGGAGAGAGTGTCACCATAACTGTTCCCTCTGGAAGCATAGGTACTATCGCTGGAAGTGTAGGTAGTTACACTTTAAGCGCAATTTCTAGTTCTGGAATTCTTTCTATTACTTACACGGCCTTAGGGAATGCTAATTATAACACAGCAAGTACAACTGTTTTATTAGACGTAGATAAAATACCTCAATCAATTGGTTTCAGCTCTCCTATGCCAACTAGCATATCCTACATCACTGGCCTAGAAGTTGCTCTCACAGCAGTTAGCTCTTCTACATCTGCTATGCTTTATTCGATTATTTCAGGTCCAGCATCAGTAAGTGGAGACAAACTAATTATTACAGGAGCAGGAACTGTAGAATATTCTATAAACAACACAGGTGATGCTATTTACACAGAAGCATCAGAGATAAGAAAAACTTTGAATGTAACCCAAGGGGCCACTATATTATCTGCATTTAGTATTCCAAATAAAAACTATTTAGATCCTTCCTTTACTATTCCAGAGCCAAATTCTAATAGAACGGGTACATTCATTTACAGTAGTAGTGATCCAACGGTTGCTTCTGTCTCTGGAACTGCCTTAATAATTTATACCCCAGGAACTACTATAATCACGTCTACACAAATTGCAAATACTAATTTCCTATCAGATACTATAAGCACTTCCTTCACAGTGGGTAAAGCAACCCCAACTTTAAGTGGCTTAAGCAACATGACAAAATATATAACAGATCCAGACTTTAGTTTGAATGTGAGTTCCTCTTTGGCGTCTATACCTTTAGTTTATAGTAGTTCAAATACAAGTGTCGCAAATATAAATTCTGCTTCAGGTATTATCTCTATAAATGGATTAGGTATTAGTACTATCACAGCATCTCAAAGCAGTAACTTTTACTATAATGAAGCCTCTATTTCTGCAACTCTAACCGTTCAGGTAGGAGACTCAGATGGTGATGGAATTGTAGATGCCTCTGACAACTGCCCTTCAATGGCCAATGCAGACCAAACAGATACCGATGGTGACGGAGTTGGAGACGTATGTGACAACTGTATAAATATTCCAAATAGCAACCAATTAGATACAGATGGAGATGGAATAGGAAATGTTTGCGATCCAGACGATGACAACGATGGTTGTTTAGACATTGAGGATGCTTTTCCTTTAGATCCAAGTGAATGCTCAGACTCTGATGGAGATGGAACAGGAGACAATGCAGACACTGATAATGATAACGATGGAGTTTTAAACAGTATTGACAACTGTGAATTCACCCCAAATAGTAATCAATTAGACACAGACGGTGATGGTGTAGGAAATGTATGTGATTCAGATAACGACAATGATGGTTTTTCTGACGCAGATGAGATAACTTGTGGCTCAGATCCACTCTTGGCCTCTAGCCTCCCGGCCGATACTGATTCAGATGGCATTCCAAATTGTATAGACACGGATGACGACAATGATGGTTTTAGTGATATGGATGAAACTACTTGCGACTCAGATCCATTAGACGCTTCTAGCCTACCGGCCGATACTGATTCAGATGGTATTGCCAATTGTATAGATACAGACGACGACAACGACAGCTATTTAGATGAAAACGATGCCTTTCCATTAGATGCTACAGAATGGTTAGACACTGACGCAGACGGCACAGGAGACAATGCAGATACGGATGACGACGGGGATGGTCAATTAGATTTAGACGAAATAGCCTGTGACTCTGATCCTTTATTAGCTTCTTCAATGTCTTTAGATACAGACGGAGATACTATTCCAGACTGCGTAGACACGGACGACGATAATGATGGCGTGATAGATACGGCAGACGCCTTTCCATTAGATCCAGCCGAATGGACAGACACAGACTTAGACGGTATTGGAAATAATGCAGATACGGATGATGACAATGATGGACAATCGGATTACAATGAACTCGTGTGTGGCTCTGACCCATTAGATCAATATTCAAAATCTTCAGATATAGACTCAGACAGTATTCCAGACTGCGTAGACGAGGACAAAGAT